>SDBU01000487.1_pt1 | contig 55136 bp, 55 predicted proteins | sample 2277071 | NCBI WGS metagenome assembly SDBU01 (sample SAMN10397929, study PRJNA504765) | marine sediment metagenome | isolation source: marine sediment core GS08_GC12, 126 cmbsf | place: Arctic Ocean: Gakkel Ridge, Loki's castle | collected 2008 | reverse complement strand
ATGATCCTGCTTATGGCGGACCTACTGAGGTTCAGGAAGATGGTGATCACTGCTTGGATAGGGGTATTGTGAAATTCCCGGCCTGACCCCTCGATCTCCTTTGTTGACCAACTTGAGTTATCTAATGCAAACTTGAGGCGATTTTATTTTATGATTTTTGGTTACAACCACACAAACATTGGGCTAATACCATCCATACTGCTTTAGCAGTAATATGAGATTGAGAATTATTATCTTTGTCAGCTAATGGTTGCAAACTGCTCGCACTTTAGTTGCAAACCGCTCGCGTGGCTACATACCAACCGAAAAAGTTGTACAGGGGTTGTACAAAATCAAGATTATGTAAAAAAGGGGTTACACTTGTTGGCGTAACCCCTTGATATTGTTGGTGCCGAGGGACGGAATTGAACCGCCGACACGAGGATTTTCAGTCCGATTTGAGGCAATCTCGTAAGTCCTTGATATTCCTGTAAATATATATTTATAAAGAGAAATATCTGATTTTCCGAGTGGACTGGTGTAGACAGAAGTGGCCAAAAGTAGCCACAAGTTGGACACCTGTGAAAACGTATCAATCAAAGCAATTCTTGACATAAACAATATAGTTCAACTATCCTGAATATACACTGTGGGGGTGTTGAGGGGGGATCACATTTCTGGAGGTTCATCGCACCGCTGCTCTTTTCAAGAGTCGCCGGTTTTTTTGTTCCCAAATATGGTTTCAATTTGCCTTGTACCCTAGAGCGCAGTTCCTGATTGTAACCTATCTGTAACTGCTGTTGTGGGTAAATGAGACAAAAATAAGGGACAAGTTAAGAGATTCATACCCAGAGTCTTTTAAAAGAGAGAGGATTTATTCCCACAGGGTCGCAGCTTGACTCTTAACCTGTTTCAAAAGGTAAGATATGACCTTTGGGTTCTTTGATTGTCTAACGTAAAGCACCTTGCGCAGTGATGGATAAGAACCGGGAAACCTCTTTCGCAGCACTTAGGTGTTTAACTGCCCGATATTTGAAGAACGCTTATTTATAGGGCGGCTAAAGGTTCAGAAAGCTAGGTTTTTAATGGCATCCCTTTTGCTAAATATGGGCAAAGGAGGAAACAATCATGAAACACAAAAATGTTGTTTTTGATCTGGCAGCTCTCGTGTTGATAGCTTTTGTCGCTACTGCATGTGGTGGTGGCGGCGGTGGTGGTGGCGGAGGTGTAGGGATAACTCCAAGCATCCCCTACTCAGGCCTAAACACTCCCGCCGTCATAACCAGTGAAAACGCTGTTAATCTGTCTATTGGTGCCTACCTTGGAATGGGTTCTGATGAGCAACCCGGCGGCATCGGCCGCCTCTCCGCTGAAACCCAAGCTGACAGAGCCTCTGACCAGCCACAGTTAAACACCCTTCTCTTGCCCCGGATCTGGGAAAGGGCTGTTTCAAGCTATTTTAACTTTCATCCGCCCGGAAGGTCTATTCAACTTGCTCAAATCGATGAACGTATGTACGGAACCTGTGACGGATACGCTGATATGGAGGGATCTGTAAATGAGAATAACGGGAATTTCAGTGTGAACGTTACTTACCAGGATTATTCTGACGATTGTGTGCTTTACATGTCTGGCAGGACCAACGAGAGCGGCAATATAGACCCTTACAGCCTCAACTATACCTACATTACCATAACCTACGAAGCACTAGTGTTTACGAACGGGGAAACATTCATCACTCAGAGCGGAACCTGGTTCATTGACTACAGACTTTACCCCTACAGGGAGACAGTGAATATCGTTACGCGTGATGACGCCACCGGAAAGACTTACTGGATGAATGATTATGTAATACTGATCACTACAGGATCGGATGGATCAGGAGATTTCGAAGATCTGAATATCACCGGCAGATATTATGACCCCAATCACGGTTACGTGGATATTTCCAACCCTGTGGTAACGCATTTTTATTTGAACGATAGCTGGCCGTCAGATGGAGAGCTGAAAGTCTCTGGAGCTGCAGGCGGAAAAGCCCTTTTGAAATGGCTCTCGAAAGTGGCTTATATGGTTGAGGTGGATTCAGACGGCGATGGAACCTATGAATGGAACAGTGGTGCCAAACACTGGTCAGGTACAAATACACCTCCTGTGGCGAACGCGGGTGCGAACCAATCTACGGAGGTAGGAACTCAAGTGACTCTTGATGCCAGCGCCAGTTCGGATGCTGAAGGGGACATTCTGAGTTTTAATTGGATAATCCTGACAAAACCGACCGGTAGCACAGCGGCTCTGTCTGATGTTACATCGATAAACCCGGTTTTCACTCCTGATGTTGAAGGGACCTACGAATTGGGTTTGACGGTAAACGATGGTTTCGAGACCAGCCCTATGGACAGTATGTTACTAAACGTACAACCAATACCCTTCATACCTCTTGCAGGTCTGACATATAGGGTTGTGGATGCTGAGTACAGCAGACAACTCGACAGAATCATCATGGTCTCCTCCGGTCCGAACTACTTGCACATTTTCAATCCTGTAACAGGGGGTGATACGAGCATATCTCTTCCACTGACACCCAACTGCGTGTCAATAAGTCCGGACGGCATGTTTGCAGCAGTCGGACATAATGCCTGGGTTTCCTATATCAATCTGGGTACAGCTACCCTGGTTAAAACGATTCCTGTCACCACAGATGTGTTCGATGTGGTCCTTGCAGGTAATGGATACATTTATGCATTCCCGCGGACTGACCAATGGGAAACGATTCGCTGCATTAACATTTCTACAGAGATTGAGACGCTCCACACTGGCAATTCAATTCGTGCAGGAACGAAAGCCAAACTTCATCCGGGAGGTACATCTATCTATGGAGCTGACAATGGTCTTTCTCCATCGGATATTGAAAAGTACAGCATTTCAACAGGGACAGCTCAATACCTTTATGATTCACCCTACCATGGTAATTACTCAATGGCTGGCAACCTGTGGATATCTGATGATGGATTAAGGATTTTTACCAGAAGTGGAAATGTTTTCAGGGCATCTAATGTCCAATCTGAGGATATGACCTACACTGGTCGTTTGGGCAATCTTTTCAGTGTTCAGTCACTGGATCACTCATCCTCTGCCGGGAAAGTGATAGTCATTCCGGAAAAGCGGAGTATCTATGGGACGCATGAGGACATAGAACTTCAAATTTACGATTATGATTTTCTTGTGTTTGAACACAGTCTAGTTTTTCCTTCCTTCATCGTTGGAAGTGCAAGCTACCAAGGCCATGGAAGGTATGTCTTTTTTGACAGCACAGGAACCAACTATTTTGTCATCCTGCAGGCGGATGAAAGTTCAGGCTTGCTCTATGATTATGGCGTAGTGGGATACTGATTGAGGGGGTGTTTAGGGTCCATATCTTGCCTGTTGACATGGGTTAAGAGGCAAGATACGACCCTCAGGTTCTCAGATAACGCTGTAACCCCTTGATTTTAAATGGTGAGCCGCCAGGGAATCGAACCCCGAACCTACGGATTAAGAGTCAGAACTGCCGGGCTTCCTAACTCCTTCAATACTCGGTAAGTTCTTGAAAACATTAGATACATAGTTTACAGATCTTTATTGATTTTGGCAGTCTTTTGCAGATATTCCAGGGAAAGTCCCACATAGATTCCCACATTGGCATCCCACCCCCCGATATGCGGGCCCCATGGGGGATGCAATATGTATCTATCCATATATAAATTTGTTTTTTAACCTCTCGGTTCATATGAAGTAATAGAATCCCAGATAAACGTGCCTCCTAAGTTCTGTTTTGCAATCTGCAATCGTTCATCAAGGTTTTTAAACCACTCATCAATGTCCTCATCGAACGCTTTTGCGATCCCGTTACCATACGCCTTATTAGAGTATGCCCTATCTAATAAAGGTATAACCCGTATCTCATAGAATCTTCCGAAGTCAGAAAAAAAACTTACACCTTCCCCTTTTTGATTAAGTTGTGACCCTTTAATAGACATTATCATTTGAGCTTGAACATATTTATTAAATATTTCCTCATTGTTCATCCCATATATATTATCTTTGTTAATCATTTGTAAAACATGCCTATAATAATCGTGAATATCAGACGCCTTCCTATCCATAGCCTCAAAATGAAAGAAATATGGATGGCCGAAGCCGTAGTTATACAATGGGCGCCCTGACTGAAAAAACCATTCATATCTATTTTTTATGAGTTCGCTAAAATAGTCCCAACTCTCAAAGTGTAACGAAAACACAGCGGACCCCATAAATATAAGTCCTGCTAGGGAATGTGAAATGGATGTAACAGATATGTGACCTGCCTTATTTTGATTAAAGTGTGTTAGCTGCTCTAAAAATCGCTTCACTTCTGGAAAGAGAGATTTTACGTCATGCCTTGCGATAGCTAAAGCAACACCAACACTCTCGGGTTGAGAAATAATAAAATCCTCGGCACCTTTTCGTGACTCCCTCGGTTTTTCGGAATAGATCTTGATTAACACTTCATATTTTTTTTGTGCTCCGCCTATTAACCTATCAAGTCCATGCTTGATTGAGGCGAAGTTACCAAGATTAATATGTTCCAATGTATCCTCATACGCTTTTTTTACGCTTAATACGAAAAGCTCCTCATCTGTTTCAGTTGTTTTTTTTGTATCATCTTCAGCATGGTGATCTTTATCTTTCATTTTTTTCTTTGCTTGTCCTCCTCCAGTGGGAATATACCCAAATTTCTCCCTAATACTCGATACAACTTTTTGTAAATCCTCAATTCTCTGAAAGCGATCCTTCGGATCAGTTGCAATACACTTCGTTAATATTTCATCTCTAATGGTAGATAATATAGGCAATTGTGACAATTCCTCTTCGTTAAATGCATTCTCAACTTCCTCGCGATGCAAATTCCTGCCGGTTAGCATATGATGTAATAACTTGCCCAAAGTATGTATATCGGCAGTCACATCAATATCCTGAATACCACCTCGCTCCTGTTCAGGTGCCATAAAAAACTTTGCACCTACAGTTTCATTCACCTCAGTAAGCCTATCTGATTCAGAGGTTTCTTTAACAAAACAAATCCCAAAATCTGAGACCATCGGATTTTTTAGAGACCGGTCCAGAAAAAGAATGTTTTTAGGTTTCAAATCTCTATGCACAACACTAAAATCATGGGCGTGTTTAATACCATCTAAAATACCACTAAATATTTCTAAACATATTTCCGGTCGTCCTAATAGAAGTTCTTTTTCTTCATCCAAGTTTGTTTCAGCTAAAGGCATGACAATATAACCTGGAACATTATCCTCTCTTTCAAACTCATCTAGATTATGGTCTAGTATCGGAATAATATTTTCAGCACCTGCCTCAACCATTTTAATGTGCTGCCTTACTTCAAGAGCAAATCGAGCTCTCTTTTTTGTATATGGTGATTTTACAAGCTTCAAAGCCTTTATACTTTCACCTTCTGCTGAATGGGCCTCATAAACAGTGGCTTGACCGCCACTGCCTATCCTGGGGCCCCTTTTCCATTTCCCAAATATTTTGTTAGCCATTCATCACCTCAATAAATGTCTCATAATACTAATCGTACATTGTCTTTTTAAATGTCCATTCCAGGAAGAATATTATTTTTGGTCAATCTTTTAACATCTGGTCCTTTCCTTTCGTCATCTGAGGGACTAGGAAGTTCATCTGCGTTGAATAATTTACTAGCTAAGACTTGTGAAAGAAAATTATTTACCTTTGGCATCATATCAACGGTTCCATCAAGCACCCAAAGCAGCTCCAACAATTCATCATCAAAGACCCAAGATGCCGGACGTATATCATCTAACGGTGATGATTTCCTTCCTGAACGTGTTTTCATTCTGTAGCCGAGCCATGACTTCAGAACTTCCAAACCAGATACGCTGAATTCCCAAATTTCAGGTCTCACATTTTCAAAAACGCCTTTGCCAACTCTTAGCTCTTGAGATTCGAGATTATATTCATATTCCTCAGGATAATCTTTTGAAGATGTTGGAGTTCCCACTTTGCATTTTGCTTTTCCTGGCGTTACTCTTCCACGTTTTTTTCCTTTAGGTACAAATCTTTCTCCAAAAGTGTGTAGATGAAACAAAGCTTTTCCAATATCAACACCTCGCATAAATAATTTGGAATCTTTTGATATAGGAAGGCGTGGTCCTGGAATTGTAAGTTCATCCCAAAACATCGAAACATAATTTGCTGAAGCTAATATTGTGTATGCATATGCAAATAAAAACTCCCCTGTAACTTCATAAGCATAATATTCAGATAAAGCTTTCAACAATCCGCTGGTAACATTGATTTTGGTACTATTTCTATCTAAATATAATGGGATTACATCTTTAGCTCCACGGTTGCAAAAATGATGCAGATCAGGGATATGGCATGTAGCTACCGCCGCAGGACCAATTCCTAAAACATCGGTTAAAAGGCTCGTTAAATATATTTGATTATTACTATGAGCTCTATGAAGAGAAGGTCTTAAATAATCTCCAAGCCTACTGTCAACAAAGGCCCATTGGTGATCAAAACTTCTGAAGGCTATTTTTTTTATTTCAGGTGGATTCTCATTTTTTGATAAGGATAATAAGGATGACAGACTACTCTCTGGATTGTAAATATCCACATAATTCTTATGAATCTTCCTGTCCCTTGATTCCTTAAAGAATAACTTTCTGTCCTCCGATAACAAAAACAACTCCCATCTGTTCAGTAGCACATCCTCTGTCTCAGCTAAAGGCCATGACCTTTTGTATTGCATTCCACTTATTTGCCAAGGAAAAACTTCAGTCAATAGAGGCCAAGACCAATAATCACTTTCGCCAGTGGGAAGAAGAGGATCTACCCAACCTGACAAACATTTGTTCCATTGAACATCTGAAAAACTATTTATTTCATCTAATTTTTTTAGTTTATCGCTGCGTGATCCACTTATTCTGACATAGTAAGTGTTTGCCGGTGTTTCAGGTACTGGTGTTTCATACCTAACACCAATTGCAATAGCTACGGGCGTTTGAATTGCAAACACATTCTCAGACTTTCTCGCGCCTTTATTGTCACCTTCAAGATCAACTATCCATAACTCATCGAATATCTCTCTCATAACCTTTCTCATACCTGCGAAACCAGGACCATGCAAATAAGATGACGCAGTTATGAAACTTACAATACCTTGACCTTCCTTATGCTCAAACACTTTCCAAAGAGCCCACCTCCAGAAATATACATAGTCATTGTATAAGTTTTTTGCATGAACCCCTAAGCCTTCATCGGTCAAAGGTTTGGTAAAACTCTGAAAAATGCTCGATTCATCTTCACCTTCCTCACCAAAGCGAACCCACCCGCCTTTTCTTTTTGTTGTTTTGGTCTCTTCATCAGTCCGATGCTGTCGATCATAGGGAGGATTGCCAATGCAAACAAGCACGGGTGTCTTCGTTTTGACTTTTAAAGCTCTCTTGTGTTCTTCTCCTAGCTCCTGGTAAAGAAGAGGTAGCTGAGGCGGCGTTTCATTTGGGGATTCTAATGTATCCGACAGATAGACATGAACGCCATTTTTTGGGATAGATCCCCCTTCTGATAAAATTGATTGCGACATTCTTAAGTGGGCTACTGAATATGGGCCAACTAATATTTCAAATGCGTGTAGATTATTTGCAGCCCTCGTTGCAGCTGAGGCACGCATTCCCTTACCTTTTATTTTAGTAACCTCTTCAAGGCCATGTTGTAATGCAGCTAGAATATAAGTCCCTGTTCCTGCTGCGGGATCTAAAGTGATAACTTTTTCATCCACAAAGGAATAATCTGCTTTGAACTTTTTTGAAAGTAACTCAGCAACTAAGCGTATTTGAAATTTCACAACCTCCACAGGAGTAAAATAGACCCCACGATCCTTCCTCATTTTGGGGTCATAAGCAGCCAGAAAATCCTCATAAAAATATAACCAAAGGTCCTCCTGGTCTTTTTTTGACATAAGTTCAGGATCTACAGCTGAAATAACTCTTTCAAGTAAGTCAACCGGAACAGAGATGTCCTGTTTTGCCTTTTCATCTCCAAGAATTTTTAGTGTTTCGGACAACAAACGGTGGCCGGTCCTTATTGTCTTGACAGCATCTGAAATAGTCAGGTGCTCTACACCAGTCAATCGTGCTAATAACAGTGCATATGTTAAAGTCTGAGCATAGGCATCAGCAAATTGTTTGTTATCAGCGTCTGGAAAGAGATACTTCCTCCAATCGTCAGCAAGAATACTCAAATTTGATTCAGGATTTTCAAGTGCTTCTAAAACATCAGACCGCAAATAACGGCAAAGTGGAGCTATTAACTCGGCTAGTGCTTTAGGTGTGGAAGGAACTATTGGTTTCCAAAAAAGAAAATCCCTGATTAAATGAAATAGCCTTTTAGAATTTTCATCATTAATAGCTTTTTCTTTATCGATAGTTACATCACCTTCCATTTTTACAATGGAACCTATTCGCTCACCATTACGATAGAGGGCCCACTCATTGCCATCAGTGTAGATAAGGTTTGGAAGGTTAGTAAATTTTTTCCACTGTTCCTTATCTCCCTTCTGTTTAAACTTCCCTGGATTAGCACCCTTTCCTGGAGATTTTAATTCAATATAACCCATTAGAAGCGTCTTAACTGTTACTCCAATATCCGGCCGCCCACCAACTTCACTTGCTTGAACTTCCGTTACAGCATGGACATTCAAATCAAGTTTTTGTCCGGCATTTTTTAGGAGTTCTACAACAGGTGCTTTAAGTTGATCCTCTGGACTGAAAGCAGTTTTTTGCCCATAACTTTTTGTCAGTTCAGCTGCAAATGAAGATAGGTCAGATCTAAACTCAGGATATGTGTTTCTGTTTTTGGTCAAAACCAGACCCCCAAAGTATAATATGGAAAGTCTAAATAGGTTACACGCTAAGTGTAGGACAAATCAAGAGTAGTCCTTAGACGCTTTTCTTACGTTCACATTGACTCAGGGTAGTGTTTTCATCCACACTATGGACGTCAGAGAGATGGCCTTATGTCCAAAAAGCGAAAAGATGAAGATGTTAAAACCTATGATAGCCTTATTGATCTAGAAACTGGTGAATTAGTCGACCCTTCATTGGCAGGATCCAGAAAAGACACCAGGGAAATGTTCTTATATCTACTCATGCAGCGTGAGCGACTCAAGGAATCACTTAAAAAGAAAAAAGGGGTCAGAGCACTTTGATTACTTTGGATGAAAGCTATGTGTTCTGATTGTTTTTACTTCGCACTTCGACTACGCACTTCGCACTCAAATAAAAAGCCCTCCAGTATAGAGGGCTCATCGCCGCCACCCTTCGACGCACTTCGTTTGCTCAGGATAGGCGTTCACGGCAGCAAATAAAAACACCTCCCGTTGGGAGGCGTTTTATTTGCTGGTGAGCCGCCAGGGAATCGAACCCCGAACCTACGGATTAGTTATTAGTAGGTCAAAGTGAAAGGAGGGTTGAGGGGGAAGCACCAACAATAAGACCTGCGACGCTTACAAAATTATCGTCAAAGTAGCTTTCGGGTAATTATACTTGACAAGTATAATGATTGATCTTCCAGCTACAATGCTTGATTGAGATCCACGTCAATTCCCGCAGACTTGATCTCCCGTGCTAGATGCAACTGCCATCCTTGCGGATCGTCCATGGACACGTAGACGACACCTTCGTAGTCGCTCAGGATTTCAACACCACCTTTGTGCAGAGCGCATACTCTCGATCGCCCAAGCCTACCGATGAAATACCCAAGTTCATAAATAACGTTCTGCCGAGCGCGAGGCTTCGGATCATCCGATCCGTCGGCGAGATGTCCGACGTCATCCGGTGTTAAAAGTATTACTGCAAAATCTACATCTGCACTACCCTCCAACTTTTCAATGATTGTTCGACCCTGGTTTGGTTGTTCATGTAGGATGATTGGTTCTAGCTGAAGTTTGGTGAGAAACCGAGCAACCGCCTCTTTCGCTGCCTCGTCACGGCCGTGTACAACGAAGACACGACGAGTGCCCCCAATAGGTGCGATAGACGGTATGGGAGGCTCAAGGTCGTGCTCCAAGTCCTCTCCTTTCTCTTCAAGGCGTAAAATTAAGCCCTCAAGCATCGTCACACTCTGTGGAATGCCATTCGCAAACTTCCGCTGACGCTCGGCTGCAGAGTCCATCGAATTATATCCGCCATGCCATATGTTATGAAGCTCGTGTTCCTCGAACTCGGGCGACCGTGGGCCAAACACTTCTCGAATGGTCTCTCGGATGTTCGCCTCCACAGTGGCAGTTTTAGCGCCATCGTACCTGATCTGTTCTTGATCGAGGCTATTTATCTCACTGATACGTCGTCGCAGCTTAACAATACCATGGTCAATCTCAGTACGAGTGAACTTCCGAGTTTCTATTAATGGGGGCTCGGATGGAGTTTTACGTCTGGCCATTAGATTTCCCTTCTCCACGGTGCCCACCACTAGGTTCGGCGTCAGCCATGGGACACGTTAGAATTGCACACCTCGCAGCAATTGGTAATGATCTCGCAAACTTCCAAGGTCATAAATTCGCTCCGAAAAAAAGTGCTCTGACCCCGGCACTATTCCTAAGCACCTTAAATACGGAAAGGATAACCCACTAAGGTGAATGCTCTGACCCCATTTTTTCAAAGCGATGGCGCAAGCAAACACCGTATGGACCGGCTGTATCCAGGGCAAACGTGGACTGCCCCTGAATAGGAACTCAATTAGGGATAATCAACAGGAAAATAGATCGAGATGGGCACCCCCCAAACAGCCCATACTGCTATGTTACACAAATCTCACTGCCAGTCAATCCTCATTTACTTTAACCTCACGGATACAAAAACGAAAAAAAGTGCTCTGACCCCGGCACCATTCACGGCTTATTTAAGCCAGATTATCGCACAACTCCGAGACGGAAAACCTTAAACCCTAAGATACGACCCCAAGGTCCCTTCTATCCTGAATTATAAACATGTCAAGAATGAGTAATTAAGGGGAAGTGTCAGGTGGGTTTGGATAACCCCTCATCCACAAAATATATGTACCCTTTTAGTGCAGTCTCATACAGTTTATTGCCTGTCATCTTAAGCATATCCAAGCGACGCTTATGAATTTCCAATCTATCGTTATCTCTAATCCGTTCTAAATGTCTGATCATTGCGTATAACTGATTTATATGAATATGTAATTGGGATTCAATCTCAAGGAGAAGCGATTTGTCCCCCTCTTTTAAGACTGATTCGAATCTTAAATATGCTTCCTCTAAATTCGTCCTAATATCTATCAGAGTGTCTTTAGTGTTTTCAATTGTTAGAATATTATTAAGTTGAGTATTTGATCTATTAACTCCATCCATCTCGTCTTGCCAAAGTTCCATTCTGTCATCTGGTATTTCGTAATCCGGATCATCCCATTTTTCCGGCCTACTATCCCAAACCAAAGTAATATAATCGAGAATCACTTCAATGTTCGTCCCGATCCTCATATATCCTATCTTCCTAACCGGCTCAGTTTCTTTGTCTTTTTGGTACCTGATGATCCTCTCAACTATGAGTAATGTACCAATTAATCCAAATACTTCAGCGAGTAAGTTTTCTGAAATTGTTTTGAGAGGAGTGAAGAAAAGTAGTAAGCACACTAGGATGAGGAGAAGAATCAATACTCTCCAGGTTGTATAAAGACCATCTTTGCTAAAGACCTTTTTGAACACCTTAAAATCCCCTTCCCAAAACCCCCATGCAGAGTACACAAGGGATGAGGGGAGGGTCAAGGGGGAAGGGATTGGGGACAAAGAAAAGGCGGCCCCGAAGAGCCGCCCCCTGCAGCTAGCTTTCTTAGCAAGCTTTTCAGTTACCAGACCTGACAAAAATTGCGCTTTCTATACGCTCAAAGCAATTTTGATAAACTTGGGCATCGAGAATTGGTGTATCCTCTCTGTCAGACTGCCCCAAACTGTATGATTTCTTACTGGAGGCAACAAAATTTAACCGCACTCTCGTTATTTTTCCGATTTCCTCGATAAATGCTGTTGCAAAGGTTTGAGAAACATTTGAGATTCCTAACCAAAATTTAGATGCAGCGTCACTCTTTGCTGCACTTCTTGCTGTAATTAACCCAGTTTCTTTATCGGCACCTTCAACAGTATAACCCAAATCTTGGAATACGGACAAAACACTTGGGAAAACAACGTCCTTTCCTTGCTCATATTCACGCGTCTGCAAGCTTTGAATTTCGAGAGGTGTTAATGTAATTGCTGGAGTTGTGGCGCAACCTGCCAATACAACAAACATACAGGGCACAACTAAAAGTACTAGCAATTTAAGACTCTTCATTTTTCTCTCCTAAAAGTTGGACGTTCTGCTTCTAAAATCAGTGACAACATCATTGTCATCAAATTTGATTATTAGTGTAATCATTCTTGAACTGCTCTCGAAACCAGCTGCTTGGCTGGACTTCCCGGCCAAAATTATCGTCCAGTAACCCGATTGACTGGACGATTGTGCTACTTGTGCTGCCCGTTGATAAGTCCATACTTCACGCCCAGCACCATCCCTTGTTGTAATATTTGGTGAACCGAAATTTTCTAATACCTGTGCTTTGGTAGTCTTTCCAACCACCAAATTCATTTGGACATTGCCTTGCGTAAGCTGAGAGTTACGCTCTGTTAGTGGTTGGGGTGGTGTTACACACCCAAAAAACATGAAACCAAGCGCAAAACTCATCAAAATGCTTGATGTTTTCATGTTGAATTACCTCCATATTTGTAATCGTGATAGTGAGTTTAACTGTGTAGTCCATCTTTGAAACAAAAAAACCGCTGGCTCTTACCATTAAGCAGCGGCATGACGAATCTCCAAAGATGTGTTCCCCCCTCAACACCCCTACAACCATAGCAAAGTTACTTTATGAGGAGCATGATTGTCAAGGGAAACCTCTAATTATTCAATGAGTTACAAAATTGTAACGGGTTACGTGTAGTTTTGATGTTGATTGTGGAATAGGGAATATATGTCTGAAGTCAGGTGGATCAATTTACGGTGTTTGTGTTCGTAACAGGTAGTATGCAACTCAAGTAGATCACTCACGACTCCAGAAAATTCCACCGAAAAAAATATTGAGGATGGGACCCCTCTCCCCTTATCCTTGCTCAAGCCCCCCACCCCTGCCCCCCCTACCAGACTTCTGTACCCTTTTGTCCCTTTTGTCCTGGGGGTGTGGGAGACACAAACAAGGACACAAACACACACATACACACAGACAAACAAGGATTAGCACATTCTGAGGGGTAATGAGGAGTATTCTGTTAGCAAATGTGTTAGCAAATAGCCCAGATAAAGAAACAAGAGGCTACAGAAAACGCTGTAACCCCTTGATTTTAAATGGTGAGCCGCCAGGGAATCGAACCCCGAACCTGCGGATTAGTTATCGGTAGGTGTTGGGATTATATTGATCATTATAAGCATCTCAAAAATATGCATCCCAAGCATCTTTAAATGGTGCAAGATGTTTTGTAGTTAATGCAAAGTGGTAGGATTTGGGATTTTTAGGCCTAATATTGTTTTTATCCTTCAAATATATTTTGTAGCCTTTATATTGTATCTTTTGAACATCATTGATGCTGCAAATATAGTAATCATCCTCATTAAGACCCTCTAACATAACAAACACATAAATGATTTCGTCGTCATGTAGCTTTGTTTTTCCAGTTACATGCTGTTCATCCTCCCTCTGTTCAATTTTCAAAAACCTTCTGGCATCAAATTGCCATGCACCTGTATGTATTGTCTTGACTTGAACTCTTCTGGTTTCTTTTTTCTTGAGCGCAACAATGTCAAATTCAGGCACGTTCCCCGTGAATGTGGTTGATATCCAACCCATCCTGCATAATTGTGCGGATACTAAATATTCTCCTATTTGCTTGGTCAGTTGATTGCGTTGTCCTTGAGTCTGTTTTTTGGTGCTCATAAAATACCCCTTTCCCGTTGACAGCAATCATACTGCAACAGTAACCTGATACACAACCTGCCTATGGGGGAAACAGAACTATGGAAACAATCGGAATACTGATAGTTGGATTCCTTATGCTTGCCTTTCACAGACCATTCATAGATTGGGTACAGTCTTCCCGTGTCGACAAGAAAGTAATAATGGAACAACGCAAGAAGTTCTCTGTCGTTTTTGAACACCTTGTAAGAGATACACAGAAACTACGACAACCACAGACAACCAACTCACCCGAACGGCTAGCATTAGGCAGAATCAATGGGTTCAAAAACAATTTAGACCGTGCATATAAACATTTGGAACCTTCCGTCAGACAGATTGCCCATGAAACTATTACAACAGCACGAAGTGATTACATTGAACAAAGTAATATAGGTGATGAATTCGTTGACTATCTTGAACAGCAATACCAGAAGGCATTGAAGAAGAAGTGGGGGGAAGTATGAAACGAATCCTGTTGTTTGTCCTATGTGCCTTCCTGATGGGGTGTGCCACTAATTCAGGTTATGCTACCTTAAGTTCCTTAGGGTTATTATTGAATAGTAGGCCCCCAATTAATAGCAATAAACCTTTTGATGATAAGGAACTTGAAAAAAGAGTAGATGAAATTACGTATGAACGGTTAAGGGATGGATGGCGGGATGCAGGGTATTCTGAAGAGGAAATTGAAAAAATGTTAAAAAAATACAAAAGGAAGCAGGATTGGGGTTGGCTCGTCCCCTAACACCCCCCTAACCCCCCTTGAATCATTGCATATCCATTGCATAGACCAATAAACATAATAAAGGATTACGGCAATTTCGCTGTAACCCCTTGATATTATTGGAGCCGAGAATCGGATTTGAACCGCCGACCTGCTGATTACGAATAAGTACGCTAATTTCTCCTTCCCACCCACCTCCATCCGTTAGAAAAAGCGTTAGAAAACCCCGGACAACATCGAAAAAGGGGCCACAGAAAACGCTGTAACCCCTTGATATTGCTGGTGAGCCGCCGGGGAATCGAACCCCGAACCTACGGATTAAGAGTCCGTTGCTCTGCCAGTTGAGCTAGCGGCCCGTTGGTTTTTGTAGACCCAAAGAGAGCAACCTCTGTGCCCTCTGTGAGCTCTGTGGTTCAAAAAATGGCACGCCCGGCAGGATTCGAACCTGCGACCTGCGGCTTCGAAGGCCGACGCTCTATCCAGCTGAGCTACGGGCGCGTAATATAATAAAACTTCCGAAATCTTCCTCTCCCCTTGCGGGAAAGGACCGAGGAGAGGGGATATCCTGCACCCTCCCCCTGCCCCTCCCGTCATCAGTCTTCGCTAAAGCTACGCCCTGACAAGAGGGAGGGGTGTGAGAGATACCAAAAACAAACGGGCCATCTTAAGGCCCGGGAATATTCTGGGGTGAACGGAGGGACTTGAACCCTCAGCCTCTGGAGCCACAGTCCAGCGCTCTAACCAGTTGAGCTACGCCCACCATAACAAATTCGGGGTCTTATTTATCCCCCGGCGTTCAAAGAGGGTGATTATCTATCACTTTATAATTTCGCTGTCAATTGTTATGGGTGTTCAACGTTCAATGTTCAATGTTCAACGTCAATACCAGCATATTACAGTAATAATCATTAACGTTGAACATTGAACGTTAAACACCACTCAATGCCGTTTATCGACCACTACCACCTGCACTTCTGTCAGCAGATCATCCTCGGCGAACTGGGTAGGATTCGTCAGGTAGACCTCTCTGCACGGCCCGACTGTCCCGTAGCCGCTCTCCTCTATCCATGACAGGAGCTTCCCGTATGTCTCGCCTATCTTGCTGTGTGGCCCCTCATGGCGGGCAGCGGCCACCGTCAAAGTGTCAAACCCCCTTACCTTTACATCCTTGTCGCCGACCACACCCGAATCAACCTCCAGGGGAATGCACACCTCAAAGACGTTATCCTCCCCGGGTTTCCTGTCGACCACCGAGGGAAAAACAGCCATCGGGTACGTTGCGACTCTACCCTTATTGATCAGGACCCACTTAAAGAGATCCACAAGGAGCTTGCCGATGTCCTCATAGGGCCCGGTGTATTCAACCGACACCGCCGTAAGGGAGGGCACTTCTTTTACTTGTACTTCAAACTCTTCCTGCTCAGTTTCAGCCATGGGTTTCTCCAGCCGGCCGGCTTACGGCCGGCGTTCAACGTTCAATGTTTAATGTTCAACGTTATTATAAAATCCAAGGTCCAAGATTAACCACACCTCTGGTGTGGCAGGCGAGACTCGCAATGACTCCGACCGATGGCTGGCCTTCTCCTGCCTCTTGCCTTCTGCCCTGAATACAAACCCAGTTGATTTCCCCCTCACCTCGGGACACCACGCCTCAGCGTGGCCAGGGGAGAGGAGGTACGAAGACTCAACCAAATTCATACCACTGTTTAATGATCTGTTCTACAGTCTTTTCCCTCACCTTGAGCATCTCATCCTTACCGGCACACTGCATCTGACCGGCCCCTGCTCCCGGGTGGCCGTCCCCGATGTTCAACTCACGCATGATCTCGCCTATGTCCTTGGAATGTTCCCTGGCGTTCATCAGGAACGACAGCGACATGGAAAATGAAAGGTTTGTGGTCTTTCTGCCCCTGGAAAAGAGGTTCTGGACGAGGAGGACGGCGAGGGCGTTGGGATAGAGTATGAAAGCTGTATTCCTGATGATCTCCGGCTTCCTGTTGTGTGCTGTAAGATCAACTATGATCACCTCTTTGTCGCTATCGTCCGGATGAAAACTGGAGCCATTCTCAACCAGAGACAGACTGCGGCTCTCCAGACCCCGGTATTTGTCCACAAATGATTTTACTGACTCATCCGAAAGAGCCTCATCCATCGACCCGTCGCGAAGAAGCAGAACCATGTGCTTCAGGTATTTTCTGGACGCGGCCGCGTTACCGAAGGCGGCAAAGAGCGAATCGGCAAGAAGTCTTTCCGGCAAAGGTTCACGCCACTCCTCCATGGTCTTGTAATCGAAGGAATCCACCCTGTCCGTACCCGCAACAGTGTCTGCCATAAAGGCGGGAAACTCATGAGCGCCAGCAAAATGATCGAAGATAACCCGGGAACATGATGGAGCCAGGTCGAACCGGCCGGGGATGGAGTCGATATCCATGCCCCGAAGCCTGATGTCCTCCAGGTTGCCGCCGTGGTGATCGAACCACATACCGAACCTCACGGGACAGGGCAGGTCGCACACGACGTCACCTTCAGTTGTCTCTGTCTCTCTTCTCTGTATAGATACCGGACCGGTAAAAAAGAAGGAGCCGATTCCCGTTACTGAGGACACAAGGGCCGCGCTGACAACCCCGTCCAGGTCGTCGTGGGTTACAATTCTTGAGAGGGTTTCAGTATCGATGGTCACTTTCAGTTATTTCTTCTTGCTCTTTGTCTGGAAGTGGATGGCGTACTCGTAACCGTCCAGCAGAGCCTGGAAAGAGGCGTAGTTGATGTTGTCTGAAGAGGATGAAGCACTCCACACCCTTTCACCGTCGGAAAAAACGATGGATACTTCGACGGAAGCGGAGGTTCCTGTTGTGCCCTGGATCACCTTGGCACCGTAGTCCATGAGTTTAACGGTTTTAAGCTTCGGGAAGAGACGCCCAAGGGATTTTTTCAGAACGTTCGCGAGGGCATCCACCGGTCCCACGCCTACGTCGGCCTCGTGCATCTCCTGCCCACCGGCAATGAGCATGACGGTCGCTTCAGGCCGCTCTCCATCATCAACGAGCCTGTATCCCCCAACCACTTCGAAAGGAGCCTGATAATCTTTCAAAGCTCGCACCAGGTTAAGTTCCTTCGATGCATCAACAACTTCAAGGTTTTTCATTTTGTGTCCCCTTTGCTTCCTGGAAGTAACTCTCTCGGTAAAGAGTATCATACCTTCTCAACCTCTTGTTTTTCAAGAAGGTGGTGGTGTTTAGGAAAGAGGAAAAAGGGAGGAGTAGTGCAGTGTGACCAACACCCAATACCCAACGACCAACGTAGTGAAAAACGGTGATAAGATTGCTTCGTTGCTCCGCAATCAGCGACGCGCCTCACAATGACTATATAGTTCCCCCTCCCCTTGTGTTCCCCTCCCGCCAGGGGAGGGGGTTAAACCTCGACACTTCGATACATCGATACCCATAAACTCCCACACCCCGATACGTGTACCCCCCTCTTTCCTCTTTCCTTCTTCCTCCTCCCTAGGACCCCCCTCTTTCCTCCTCCCTCCTCCCTTAACCGCAGCCTGCATTGGACAGAAGATAAAGGACAATAAAAAAACGGTGGGGAAAGAGTCACCCCACCGCTTGTAGTACTAATTAGAACCTGCTGCGGTTAAATAACAAACACCTGCATGGCGTTGACGGGACAGACCTTGACGCATGTACCGCAGGCAACGCAAAGATCCAGGTCCAGGGGGATTTCGAAGTCCGGAGGGGGACCAACGGAGAGGGCTCCTGACGGACATGTCGCTGTACAGGTACCGCAGTGCATGCAGCTCTCCTCATCTCTCAGGACTTTGTCCGGGACTTCTTCAACCACCACATTGGCCGTCTTCAGAAACTCCAGACCCTTTTCGAACTCATCCTCCGGCCCCTCAAGCCTCATGATGGCATAGGCCTCCTGCCTGGGGAGGACCTTTGCCTCAAGAATATTGAATACAAGGTCGGCAGACTTGGAGAGCCCGTGTATAACAGGCTTGTTCCAGGTTTTCTTTGAAAACCTCAATATCAATGTTTTTTCCATTTCCAGCCTCCTGTTTAAAACTTATTACGGTCCAAGATCCAATGTCCCCTTCGACTAATATGCCCACGCTCAGGGCGGGCAAGATCCATGATCACCAGGGACAAGGGACTCATTTAACTATCAATACTTGTCAGCTCAATCTCACCCGCTGCACCGATGGCGCTGCCGATAACAACTACAGCTCCGCTGATGCCATCTATTGCGAGGAACTTATCCAGGGATGGCTCTATGTCATCGCTGGTTTTCACGATGTTACCCAGCGCAGTGGCGGCAGCATCTGCAAGAGCGCCTGACGGGGATGTTATGATGGCCGCGTCCGCATTGCCGAAGCTCAGCGATGGGCCCACAGTTCCCGAGGACGTGCACACGGCAATTCCGTCAGCCGGATCCACCCGTATCCCGACACAGCCGCTGAGGGGTGATGAGCCCGCCCAGATACCCACTGTTCGGACATCGTCTCCAATGAGGTAAAGGTCGCCGCCGTTTTCTACGATGACCTTGTCCGAATGCCGGGCGAGATCTTTTGCTACCGCTTCAGCAACGACCCCCGCAACTGCCGCCATGGGACCCGTGTCCGCCTTGATACCGGCCTCCAGCATACTGAGCACGACGCCATCAGCATCGACGCCCGCCTCCATCGGTACAAGTGATGTCCCGAATTCTGGATGTCTTGCTATATAACTTTTCAGGATCCCCCGGTGCCGTTTCACCGATTCATAGGCTTCGGCCACCAGGTCCCTTTCCGCCGCGATCCAGAGATCAGTCTGTTCCACGACAACCCGGAATGAGGTCAGTCCCTCTGGAGGGGTGACCTCGCTCCGGTAGGTTCTTTCCTGAAAACCGGTTCCGATCATTTAGAACCCGGCAGTTTGATTTGAGGTTCACCGAGAGTAAAGCCTTCATCGGTGATCCAGTGTTTTAGTTCCTCTGCGATCTCACGGGCAACAGAGTAGCTTGATAACGGAAATGATGGCACATCCTTCCCGTTAAATTTGAAGCTTCCGCTCCTTAGCTGCTCGTAGTTGACCTCTCCGAGGACCTTGCCGGTTCCCTGGGGATAATCCACGGCATAGTCAACGATCTTGGTGTAAATGTCGCGATCGCGGATAGCGGTGTAACGAGCCATCTCCTCGTCGAGGATGGGAATGGGGATACCCATACCGACGAACAGACTGAGACCATATCCGAGCATGCTGGCGCCCCGCAGATATTTTTTCTGCATCTGCTTCAGGTCACCGATTACAGCAATAGTACCGGCCGGAGCTCTTGTAACATCATTGTCACCCCGCTCCGCTGCAGGATTGTGCTGTGTTCCATGCCACATGACTGCTCCCAGGCCGCCGCCAAGGAAGATCTTCGTCCCCACCCCGATAGTTCGATAGTAGGGATCGTTTAGAAGAGGCGACAACTGACCGGCGCTGCAATAGTTGCCATTGCCGGTGTCGGGCTTAAGAACTCCCAGATAGGTGTAGATCGTCTTGTCACCGGTATTTACAGCGCAGTTGTAATTCTGGTAACAGTTCCTTGGATTTAGCAGTACGGCGTAGGGGATATCGTCCAACGTTACATCTTTCTCAAAATTGGTAGATGGATAGCAGTCCGTACCGTAGCCCTCGGCCCTGAGGTTGACCGTCTCACCTGAAACGAGATCCTCAATAACGTGGCCGCCGCCGTAGGGGAATTCCCCTGGATGGACCTTGTTTAAGGGATCATCCTTGCCGGGCTCCGTAGCTCCAATGTAGATATCAACGGCAGCGTAACCAGCGTATGCGGGAACATCGTTGAGCCATACCTGTGCCGCCTTGATCTTCGGAGTGGAGTGGCCAAAATTAAACATGGCGCCCGAGGAGCACATCATCCCGAAGGTCCCTGTTGTAACCACGTCCACCTCCTGGGCGGCCGTTTTTGTGCCCTTTTCATCAACGATATCGGACATCTCTTCGGCGGTGACAACCACCGCCTTACCAGTCCTTATCTTCTCGTTGATTTCCTCGAAGCTTTTTCTTACCTCGGCCATTTTTCTTCTCCCTTGCTGGGGTTAATAAAAAGCCCCCTCCTAAAAGTTAGGAGGGGGCAGTAACGGTACCCGTCTCCTTATCTTCCAAGATTTTCTTGCGGGAATTAGCACCGGACGTCACGCATTCTGTGTGACCGGTTGCTGTGGCATCAAAGGGCCCATCCCTCCGCCACTCTCGATAAGGAATTGTCGATTATACATACCCAAGGCATCAAGTCAAGTTTTTTATGGGGTATATTCCCCGTCTTTTAGTGAACAACCCTGGGGCAATTTATCACGGAATAACTACAGTTAATGGTTACTAATACTCTAATTTCTAATGCTCTAATGTTCTACCCCCTCCCCTTAAGTTCCCCTCCCGCCAGGGGAGGGGAGTAAACGCCGACACTTCGGCACACCGCTACCCCGACACATATCAGTGCTACTTAGCAGCCGAGTTATAGCACCCAAAAGCCCTGCTTTTGGAGTTCATATACCGACATCCACCAACTAATTTGGAGATGAATCAAGTTTTTAACACTTCAAAACTCTCACGACCTGATTTAAGATGGCGTAAACAGATCAGATACCAAAGATAACTTTGTGGAGAGAGGAAATGACCGAGGATAAGAAGCTACCAATAGCGCGCTGTCCGGAAAATGAGGTGGAGGCCTGGGAATTCCCCTTCTTTATAAAGAAGGGTGTGGGTATGGAACCGGACTTCCTCCTCCTGGAGATCCACCTCTACCACATGACTTCAGAGGAAAAGGCCGTGATGGGCGAGCTTGTTGAAGTTAAATCCGCAGAACAGTTGGAAGAACTGGGATATACTGTAGACGACAAAGGCATATTCGTGATCGGCGAGGAGAATGTGCTCTGGATGTCAGATCCGGAAAACTAAAAGGAGAGACCATGTTCTCAGCAAACAGGATCAAGGAGCACTACCAGTTGACAAAGGAGGATGAACTGCTCCTGAAGGGCCTTCAACCGTTAATGAAACAGCACAGGGACGGGTTTTCAGACGATTTCTATGAGTACGTCATGGCCAACGACGAGACTGCCGATTTCTTCAAGGACCGGGAAAGATACGAACGGCACAAGATGGCCATCACCGGATGGTTCATGAGGTTGTTTGCAGGAACATACGATGAAACCTACTTTCGATACCTGAGGCAAGTGAGCAAAATCCATGTCAATATCAGTCTGGACGGGCATTACGTAAACTCCGCCATGTCGCGGGTAAGGCGGTTCATTACAGAAATTATACAATCGCATGTACCGGAGGAGGAGAGGGAACAAGTCACTATCGCTATAGGCAAACTTCTCGACATGAACCTCGACTGCCTGACGAGTTCCTACCGCCAGGCGGAGCTTCAGAAATATTTTCTGTCATACCGGGTCGAGAGTACACTGATCAAGTTGATGGAGCGATTTACTCACGGGCTTAACCTCGTACTGGCAATTGCTCTGGCGGCTGTTTCCATCGCAGCCGTTGGTCTTTTCGTACACGATTTTATCGGGTTATTTAAAAATCCAAATATTGAAAGCAGCGTTGTGGCCGCCCTCGGCTCACTGCTCATCATATGGATGATGATCGAGCTTTTAGGAACCGAGATCGAGCACCTCAAGGGAAAGAAGATCCCTATCAAGATCTTCATTGGTGTCGTCATCGTGGCTTTCATCAGGAAGGTCCTTGTTGGGACTCTCAAGCAAGGAGACGACATCTATCAGTACGCAAGTGTTGTTGTGACCCTGCTTGTTCTCGGAATCCTCTACTGGCTGATCACAAAAGCGGACAGTGAATGAGCCATAAGACAGCCTTTACAGACATAACCGGCGTCGTCCTCGTTGGGGGTAAGGGCAGGCGAATGGGCCGAGATAAGATCTTTATACCTGTGAACGGCAAGCCAATCATCGAAAAAACATTCCGGAAGATCGCACCCCTCTTTGCCGAAACTTTAGTTGTGGGACACCACCGTCCCGAGTTCGACGAACTGAAAATACAATCTCACCCCGATATCATCCCCGACTGCGGCGCCCTTGGGGGGATCTACACCGGTCTTGCCCTGGCGCAGACTCCTTTTATCTTTGCCATAGCCTCGGACATGCCCTTTCTTGATACGGATCTGATGACATCCATTGCCAAGGTGCGTCAAGGAGCTGATGCAGTCATACCCAAAGGATCGAGGGGCTATGAGCCTCTCTTTGCCATATATTCCACCTCCTGTCTGAACCAGATCCATGAGAACCTTGAAAAAGGTTCTCTTCGGGTACTTGAGGCCCTGGAGGGAATGAACGTATTAAATCCCGAGATCCCTCCGGTCCCGGAAGGCGCACCTGATCCCCTGTCCAACCTTAACACCCCCCAGGATCTCAGACTCCTGGAGGAGTGATATGGCAGAGTGAAAAATCTATTTCCTACTAATTTACGTGTATATATAGCGGCACTTTCTTGACTTTTAGTGTATTTCTGGTAGACAATATCTATATGCGTTTGTTTAAAAAATTCAAGGAGTCTGAACAGCAAGGAGACAGGTTATGAAAAAGATCTACAACAGTATTGATGAGCTTATTGGAAACACACCTCTCCTCAGGATCAACGGCCCAAGCGATAAAACGGGCACAGAGATCCTGGCCAAATTGGAGTTTTTCAACCCCTACTCGAATGTCAAGGACAGGATAGGCCTTTCCATGATAGACGCCGCGGAAAAGGATGGCCTCCTGAATTCTGAAACAGTAATGGTGGAGCCTACATCCGGCAATACCGGTATAGCCCTTGCCTTTGTGGCGGCGAGTCGCGGATACCGCCTGATCCTCACCATGCCGGACACCATGAGCGTCGAGCGAAGGACCCTTCTTGCGGCATTGGGTGCCGAACTTGTACTTACACCCGGCTCCGATGGCATGAAGGGGGCTATTGCAAAAGCCACCGAAATGGTAGAAGAGAACGATAACGCCTTCATGCCCCAGCAGTTCGAGAACCCCGCCAATCCCGAGATCCACCGCACCACTACGGCCGTCGAGATCTGGAACGACACCGATGGTGAGGTGGATATAGTTGTGGGCGGTGTCGGAACAGGGGGCACCCTAACTGGCATAGGAGAGGTAATCAAAGAGAAAAAACCCGAATTCAAGATTGTCGCCGTCGAACCCGAGGACAGTGCTGTTCTTTCCGGCAAGCCCCCCGGACCGCACAAGATCCAGGGTATTGGTGCCGGTTTTATCCCCGCAGTTCTGAACATGGATGTTGTGGACGAGATCATCACCGTCTCCAATGATGACGCCTTCAATACATCCAGGAACCTTGCCAAGGATGAAGGTGTGCTGGTGGGAATCTCCTCGGGAGCAGCTCTTTACGCTGCGGTTGCCGTTGCCGGGAGGGCCGAGAACAGGGGCAAGACGATAGTCGTCATTCTCCCGGATTCGGGTGAGCGTTACCTTTCCACAGAACTCTTCCAATAAACGGGCATGTTCCCAAAGGAATTTCGGATCATCTCCAAATTAGTTGGTAGTCAATACATAAACTGGACTGTGGGACGTGCCAAAATTACGCAGTTCAGCGAAAATCTCCTGAGAAAGCGGTAAAATAAGGGGGTAACATGCCTCAGCCGAGTAAATGCTACTATAGGTTGCGCAAATATTGCTCATAAACTTACTGTGCAATTTTCCCGAATTCTGTTTATTACTGCGAAATTTATCCCTCTGTTTACTGAAACCTTTTGGTTTTTGCTTAAGAAAAACCCTTTTAACTTCTTAAGTTAAGTTTCCAACATGATAATCTCCGGTTTTTCCAGTGAACATATCCTGAACGCAAACCGGCGCGTGGGAATGAATTTTGCACAAAATTGCAGGAATTATTAAAACTTCAGGGATTTTGGCGCCACCGGGTTGGGCGGCTATTTCCTGCTGTTCATGGCGACGATTCTGTTCGGGGGCATTTACCTTATAGCGGAAAGCTACTCGGAATTGAGAACCTATCATTCCCTCGAGTCATAATAAGTGGGTTCCGGTAAAAGCCTCTTCGGCTACGCAACCCCCTTTTAGCTTCGCTTCAGGGCCTTTTACCGGAACCTGTAATGAATGATAATATTTTAAGCCGGGTTTTTGGTGAATCACGAAGCGAAGCTGGCCTCATGCGCAGCCGAGTGATTACACCTAAAACCTGGCCCTCCCTGTGAATGCTTATACTTAAATCTCACCAACTAACCGGGAGATAGACTGAAAAGAGTAACTACATAAATGGACACGAACGGAAAAAGCAGAGGGTTCATATGGGCAGTTCTCGCCCTTCTGGTGCTGGCAGGTACATCCTGCAGTAAGCCGCTTGAGGACACCTCCGTCTCGAAGGCCCGGCCGATCCGGCTGAGCCTTAAGGACAGGAAACTTATCAGGGAGAAAACCGCGAGGATAGCTGAACCGGTTACGATCGATTTCTACACCGGAAAGCCCGGCGAAAAGCATGCCGCTGAAACAAAGGCTCTTCTGGACCTGATGAGTACCATGACAGCCAAGGTAAAGGTAAATGAACTGGGACTTTCTGAGCAGGGGATCCAGCAAAAGCTGGAAACCGATCACGGGCCCGTCATGGTTCCGATAGGAGACTACCCCATCGGGATCTCATACTACGGGTATCCGGAGAGAATGGAGCTGGAGCCTTTCCTGGACAGCATTCTTATCGCAACTGGGCAGATGGAACCCCTTGCCGATTCTACCGTGTCCTATTTAAAGAGCCTGGATTCCGATATTATGATCCGGGTTTTTGTCACGCCGTTATGACCGTACTGCCCCGAGTCGGTCCGACTCGCATTTCGCTTCGCCGCAACAAACAACCGCGTTTCAGCACAGGCCATCAGCACATTTGATTTTCCCGAGAAGGGAAGGGAGTTTGAAGTCGTAGTGGTTCCCAAAACATGGGTCAACGACAAGGTCTATTTCGATGGCCTCCCTTTCGCCGCAGAGAAATACCTTCTGAAAGCCATCCGGCAAGCGTTGGATCTGGAGATACCGAAGGGGAGGGTGAGATCGAATTGAACTGGTTCCAGGTTTCATGTTTCAAGTTTCAAGAGAATATTGATTCTTTGACATCACTTGGAACCTGGAACATGGAACGTGGAACTCCCCTGAAATCAGCCCTTATCACTTTCAGCTAATATATCCGCAACTCTGATTTCTGCGGGACGCGCCCCCCATCTCATTATCACTTCCCGAGCCAGAATATTACCCCGTTGAGCGCAAACTTTCAGGGGTTTACATTCCTTCATGGCAGATAGAAATCCCGCGGCGAAGGCATCCCCACCTCCTGTCCTGTCTACAGGCTCGATCTCGGGGGACGGAAAACGTTTTGTTCTGAAGCCTTCCACTGCTATGCAGCCGCCTTCCGGGAGGGTAACAACCGCTACCTGCATGTCCAGCGCCAGGAGTGCTTCGTCAGGATCCTGGAGGCCGGTGATAACCGTCAGCTCATCCAGGTTGAGGACAACCCCGGTCACATCACCCAGCAGTTCACCAGGATCTGTATTGCCGGGATTAAGAAAAACAGGTATGCCCAGTTTCTCAGCGTGCTCAGTATACTCTTTTGCCAGGTTCATATTCCCGCCTGATAGATAAACCATACTGCAGCCGGAAAGAAGCTCAGGACGGAAAACTCCATGGAAATTGGCTCCAGGACTTCTGACCATCCTCTTTTCCCTGCCTGTCGCAAATATTGCTGCGATCCCGGTGGACGAATCGGAAATTTCTATGCCAGTCACGTTCACACCGGCTTCAGCCAGGGCAGTGACATGTTCCCTGCCCGGAAGATCGTCTCCCACTGCCCCAGCCATGGCCACATCACACCCGAGGCAGGCCAGCCAGTAAGCGGTATTTGCCGCCGAGCCGCCGAAACCGAATATGGCATCCTCACAGGCCATCTTCTCGTGGGGATCAGGCAGACGATGTGTGGGGAAGATTATATCGAAGTTTATGTTGCCGATGCATATGATCATAATGATGTTCAACGTTTAATCGTTCGACAAGCTCACGATCCTGAGCAGAGTCGAAGGACGTTCAAAGTTCAATGTTAATGAATAAACTCATATCAATATGTATTCAACGTTGAACATTGAACCTTGAACACAAGTTAATCATCTCGTTACTACAAACGAATTATCCCAGCCGTCATTAATAAGCTTAAGGAGAAAGTTCTCGGCCTGTTCCTCAATTTTGAAACGTCCGACGCGGACCCTGTAAAAAACCATGTCACCCCGGTCGTAAAGAGCTATATGGGCCGCACCGTATCTATCCTTCATTTTTACTGCGAGTTTCTTGGCGTTCTCCTTCACTGTAAAGGCACCGATCTGCACCGCAAAGGAACCACGACGGTAATCAGGACGACTCCTGAGTACCATTTCATCGGGTTTTGACCTGCGGTCTCTTTCCCCGAGGGCCTTTACCCTGACTTCAGCCACACCTTCATCCAACATGTGGAGCTTTGTGGCTCCTGCCCTGGAGAGATCTATTATCCGTCCCTTTATGAAGGGGCCCCTGTCATTGACCTTCAGGACGACTTCACCGCGCCCGTCAGTCCTTGTGACCCTGACGTAGGTACCCAGGGGCAGGGTCCTGTGGGCGGCTGTGAGCTTGTTCATGTCGTAGACCTCGCCGCTGGCTGTCAACCTCCCGTGAAACTTCCCGCCATACCACGAGGCCAGGCCTGTCTGCTCAAAGCCCCTTGAGGATCCCAACACCTTGTACTTCTTACCGTTTACCCTGTATTCATCTGCCGCGACCGGTTCTCTCACGGTAGGCCCAGCACAGGCGGTTGCGAGTAGAAGTATCGCAGCTATCAGTACGACCGTGGCATTCCTCATCAGTCAACATTTCCCTCAACGATGCTGGCAAACCGCAAGGGTCCAACGTCCAATGTCCAACGTCCAACGTGTTTTAGCAATGCTCTAATTTCCAATTTCCAATCTCGAATTTCGATTAACTAACAACTAACCACCAACAACTACCAACTTAATCGTTAACAGTAACCTTGACCATCACTACAGGTTCTGACGGTACATCGCTGAACCCTCCCGCCGAACCGGTCTCGACCCCGCCGATGGCATCAACGACATCCATGCCCTCTATCACCTTGCCGAAAACCGCATATCCATACCCTTGAGCTGATTTATCCCTGAAATCCAGGAATCCGTTATCCGCAAGATTTATGAAAAACTGGCTGGTGGCGCTGTTGACCTGGTTCGTCCTCGCCATGGCCAGTGTGCCCTTCAAGTTCTTGAGCCCGTTGTCCGCCTCGTTGATGATAGGATCGCGATTACCTTTGTCTTTCATGTCAGTCGTAAACCCGCCGCCCTGGATCATGAAATCGGATATCACTCGATGGAATATAGTCCCATCGTAGTGACCCTCCTTTACATAAGTCAAAAAATTTTCCACCGTCACCGGAGCCTTTTCCTGATCCAGTTCTGCGACTATAACTCCCTTGCTGGTTTCTATCGTTACCTTCACCTTTTCTCTCCCTTCCTTTTCACAACCGGTATATAGAACCATCATCATTATGAGTAAAACCGTGAATATCGAGGTTGCTTTTGCTCTCATTCAGTCATTTCCTTATTGCTGGCCTTCGGCCAGAGTCCGGCCACGCTTATGCGTGGAGTCTGAGGACCCAGGTGTTTTCGTAATGCGTAATGTGTAACAAGTGATTGGTAATTAGTGATTGGTGATTAGTGAAACCAATTTCCAATCTCCATTATCCAATATCTAAATCTCTAATTTCTAATGCTCTAATGTTCTATCCCCACACCCCCATACTCCGTTACCCAAACCTCTGTGTCCTCTGTGACTCTGTGGTGAAAAGCCCGGTTTACGACTTATCCGTCAACTTACGCCACATCGCCTCTGCCTCATCGCGATCGCTGTCTTCAGGCTCTGAACTATCAGCCTCTCTGGCAATGAAGTAATCACAGAAATTGCCGGCCTCAGGATCCCTTTCTTTCTCAGCCTGGGGTTCTGTGCACTGTTCGCTCCGAGTATCCCACAATCTGCACTGGACGCAGGAGTGAAGATTGGCGCTACAGTGAGGACATAATTCACGGAAACCGACCTTATCTTCGATATTCAACTCTTTACTGCAATCGTGGCACTTTATTATCATTTGTAGCCCTTATCCGGTTCCGAGTTTATTGATCCAAAATCCAATGTACAAGATCGTTATGCGTGATGCGTAATGTGTGACAAATGATCTGTAATTAGTGATTGGTGATTAGTGAAACCAATTTCCAATGTCTAATTTCTAATGCTCTAATGTTCTTCGCCGACACGCCGTTACGCCGATACTCCGTTACGGATACTGGACGTTCAGTGACATCATTCATCCTCACTCAGAACGTCCAATATCCTATCCGCATGTTTCACCGTCTTCTTGATCCATCTCTCCATCAGTTGCCGGTTCTCATTTTCCGGCAGGACCCCGGGCTTTTCTTTCCTGTTTTCTTTCCATTGTCTGACATGATGGATCGTGATCCCGGCAGCTACGGACACGTTCAGGCTCTGGGAAAAACCCACGAGAGGTATCACGAAGAGCCCGTCAGCCATTTCAATAACAGCTTCGCTGGCCCCATTCACTTCATTACCGAAGATCAAAGCTATCTTCCCCGTAAAATCGCAATCACGAAGTGGGACTGACCCTTTTTCGAAGGAACCAGCCAGTATTTTAAACCCCTCTTCTTTTAGCAGCCTGATGCATTCCTCGGCGGTTTCATAATAGTGGATCGTCAACCACCTGTCTGCACCCTGAGTTATATCCTGAAACGGTTTCACCTTTTCGGACTGGGGAATAACGTGAACGTGCTGCATACCGAAGGCCTCGCAGGTCCTAAGGACAGCATCAATATTGTGATCCTTGTGGAAGCTGTCTACCACCAGCGTCAGGGACGCGGTCCTCTTGTCAAGCACCTTCTGGAGTCTCTTTTTCCTTTTGGAGAGAATGAACTGTTCCAGATTGTCTTTGCTCTTCATCGAATCAGAGTCCATTTGGTCTGTTGTTAGTTGTCTGATGTATCGAGATTCGAGATTCGAGATTGGATATTATTAGTCAAGTTTAAGTTAAGCGTCTACCTTAATAACCTTATAATATATTTATCCAATTTCCAATTTCCAGAATTTGATTTTTACCTAGTCCTTCTCAATTCCAGGTTTTGTTCACGTTGGACATTGATGACTTCACAAGAAGTCATCAATGCGCCCATTGAGGGGCGCCCAAATCAATGACTTGCACCGCAAGTCGTTGATTTGTGAGGAAAGTGAAAATGACACTTTTCACTTTCCGATGAGTAAAAAGCCATGAATGGACTTTTTACGACCCTGCAAAGCTGGACATTGGACTGCATTATCACCACTTCATCACCACCATATCACCTTCCGATGCACCAAGATACTGGGCCGCAACATGGCACTTGACGACAAACAGCATGAAGATCCGGCCCTCCTTCGGTAGTTCTGTCAATGTCTCGAAATTGCCCTGCCCTTTGGAGATTACCAGGTCGGCCCGATCCCAGATCTCCCTGAACTCGCTGCTGCATATTGCCGGGATTGTTCCCGGCATTCGCTGGCCTGTATCAATGATCTGCGCATGCTCGTGAATCCCGGCCCTTCTGGCATCCTCTTTTGTAGCATCGTTTATGATAGCGCCGCCCTTGACAGCATAGTAAAGGCGGGTTTGGTCCAGCATTTCCATAAGGAGGCGGTCGAATACGGTTTCACCTGCATTGTCTCCGATATAGAGCACCTCCCTTGCGAGAGCGGATTTCTCAGAAAGTTCCTGGAGGTTATCGATAAATAACGGTCTGGTCATGTAGTCAAGGAGGACTTCCTCCAGATCTATTTCCCCTCTGCTCTTCCCTGTACCGAAATCGATAACATTTCCGGCAATGGCCATTCTGACTGCTGCCTCAAAGGGGTCGGAGGATGCTATAACCTTTTCCTTCACGGAGGGGAGCAGTTTCAGGGCTTTGTCTGTAAAATGGATTTTTTGGGGAAGATATGGATCGTCGTTTCCACAAATCCGGGCCACATGGCCGTAAAGACCAACACTTACCTCCGGTGGAGTAAGTTCATCATCCCAGACCTTTTCCAGAATATCCGCCGCCTCGACACAGGCCTTCCTGATAAGCTCAGGATCATCACATGCCGCATGGGCTGTTAGTTCAATCTGTCTGATCAGGCAGGGCCGGCAATCCGGATGAATTTTCATTTCGCCTTAATTTTCAGTTCATCCCCAAATTAGTTGGTGGTTCAGTATTGATGGCTTCGCAGGAAGTCACCAAAGCGCCCATTGGGGGCGCCCAAATCAATGACTTGCATAGCAAGTCGTTGATTTGAGAGGAAAGCGAAAACGACGCTTTTCGCTTTCCGAGGAGTAAAAAGCCACGGATGGACTTTTTACGACCCTATCAATATTGAAAACTTCGCAAAAATCCTTTCGAGCTGTTTTTAGAGGCGGTAAATGGTGCCCCCTCCCCTTAAGTTCCCCTCCCGCCAGGGGAGGGGAGTAAGCGCCGACACTCCGACACGCCGATACCCCGATACGTATCAAGTCAGGTAAAAAGCTCTTACTCTTTGGACAGCTCCTGGCGCCGCACGAATATGGCAGATGCCATTCCCTCGTCCACGGCGTACCGACTGAACCCTACATTAAAGACAAAAGACGGGAATCTCCTCTCAAGATCCACGTCTTCACCGGGAAGAATACCCATAGCCATCAGTTTCTTGAGTTTTTCCGAATCTCCTGAATGAATATAGGCTATGACACCTTCCTCGCCGGGACGCAGCTGGCTCATGGGAACTACCGCCTGATCAACGGCTGTTTCCGCCCTGTGGCAGCACTCCCCTATAGGTATGGGCCTGTCGTGAGGGCACGTCTTGGGATGTCCCAGAAGCTCACAGATCTTCTCTTCCAGATCCGGCTTAATGAGCATATGCTCAAATCGGCATGCGACATTTTCCATTTCATCTTTTACTACATCGAAAATATCGGCAAAAAGCCTTTCGCTAAGACGGTGCCGGCGGATCGTCATCCTGGCCTCTTCAAACCCGGTGTCCGTCAGGCGAACTTCGTTACCCTCAACCTGCACCAGACCTCTTTCCTTCAGGTCCTCCACGGCTTCGGCGGGAGGCCCGGAAAGGCCAATGATAAGTATCTCATCCACCGGGATGGACTCACGCCCGCCTTCCTCAAGGCTTGTCCAGAGCACCTCGAGGACTTCGTCCTGTATCTCTTCACTATGCTTGGTAAGTTCCACGATCTCTCCTTTACTAGAGGCTTATTCCCAGTGAGTTCAGCAAAAAGTGGACTAAGCCTCCTACCAGAAACGCGAAAGGAAAAACGAACGCCGCTATCACTACGGCCGTTTTTGTTCCTCTCTCCCTCATCATAACAAGGAATTGGGCAATGCAGGGAAGGAAAAGAGTAAGTGTGATCGTTGCCACCGCAAGTTCATTGCCAGTTAGAAGCCCTCCCTGCTGTATATCGTAAAGTCCGGCAGCACCGTAATCCCGACGGAAAAACCCGTACAGCAGGGCCTGAGCCGCTTCCGGCGGGAGCCCGATCGCCTTTGTGGGAAATTCCAGGAGCCACAGGGCAAGGTCGAACAGTTTAGTAAGCTTACCCGCCCAGATGATGACCGAAGCCAACAGAAAAAGCGGTAGTATCTCTTTAAAATACCATCGCATGCGGGTGGAAGTCTTGACCCAGATGTTGGCCAGCGTGGGCATACGCAGGGGGGGCAGCTCTATGAAGAACTGGGGATCCTCTCCCGGCAAAAGCCTGGCGGTCAGGTATCCGATCAGCAGAAATATGAGTATTGTAACGCTGATCCAGGTCACTAGGACACCGGGCATCTGTGCCGTGAGGGCAAATATAACCCCCAACTGGGCGGAACAGGGGATCGCCAGGGCAAGGAGGACGGTGGCAATTACGCGCTCCCTTTTAGATTCCAGGGTTCTGGTGACCATGGTCGCCATTGTCCCGCACCCGAAACCCAGAGTCATGGGGATGACGGCCCTCCCGGAAAGGCCTATCTTCTTGAAGATCCTGTCAATGAGAAGGGACAATCGGGGAAGGTATCCGCTGTCTTCAACAACGGAAAAAAGGAGAAAATATGCTCCCACTATCGGCAGGATGATCGCCACGGCATATCTCACACCAAGAGTCAGAACACCGTATTCAAAGGCAATCAGGTCCTGCAGCACTTTCCACGGTATTAACTTTTGGGTCGTATTATTTATGAATGGAGTCAGATAGGTCTCGAAAAGATGGCCTTCCAGAAAATCCACCACCGTTCCGGCGCCGAATACCCCCACGAACTTGTAAAACCCGAAGTAGAGCACCAGGGCCAGTATCGGCACTCCGGTAAGTGGTGATATGAGGAGTCTGTCGATCTTCTCCCTTATATTTTTTGCGGTTATCTCGCTACGTTTTATGATCCCCACCAGAAGCTGCTCCGACCGTCGTTGTCTCCCCATGGCTAGATAATAGTTGACAGGGTTTTCAAGTTTCCTCTTGAGGTTATTTATAAGCTCGAAAACCTCCTGGGCCTTGTCTGACTGGAGAGAGGTAACCACGCCGAGCATGTCTATATCCTCCTGAAGAACAAGGAGCGCTTCTGACCTGGGTGTGAGGGCAGTTGCCGGCATGAGTTCCGTCAGTTCCCGTGCCGCTCTTTCGATAGCAACACCATAATCGACATGCAGAGTCCTGCCGTTATGCGTGTACCGGGCGATCTCCCTTTTAAGCTCTTTGACTCCCTTTCCGGAGATACTTATGGTGGGAAGAACCGGAATGCCCAGCCTTCGTGACAGTGTCTCGGTGTCAATGTCGAGACCGGCGCCTATTGCCTCATCCATGATATTAAGAACCAGGATCACCGGCAGGCCGGCTTCGATCAGCTGAAGAGTAAAGGTGAGCATTCTCTTGAGGTTCTTTGCTTCGATCACGTGCAGGATGACATCGTAATCCCCCTCCAGGAGGATCTTCCTGGTTACCCTTTCCTCATCTGTAATGGACAGCAGAGTGTACATTCCCGGAGTATCCACCACAGTATATTCGCGTCCGGCCAGCTTCATCCTGCCTGCAGAAAGCGTGACAGTAGTACCGGGATAATTTGATACAGTTGCGTAGGTTTTCGTCAGCCGGTTGAAAAGAGCGCTTTTGCCCACATTGGGGCTTCCAACCATCAGGATCCTGTCCCTGTCACCGCCCCCTTCTTCGCCTCTTACATGAAAACCACCGTGATAATCTTGACGGAATAGCTTTGGAATGAGTGAAAAAAGGCGGCTGCCTTTTCTGCCGCCGTGATGTCCCCGACATCCTGTGCAGTCGTGATGTTCAAACTCGTTTTTTATCATTACAATCCCTCAACGTGCTCGAGCCCTTCCCGGAAGATAGTAACCACGTGATCGTCACTGATGGAGTAAACAACATTTTTTCCCTCTTTCCTGAATTTCACCAGCCTGCTGTTGCGAAGTATTCGGAGTTGATGTGATACAGCTGAATCGGTGAGGTCGAGAGACCGCGCAATATCGTTAACGCAGAGTTCCGACTCTATAAGAGCCATAAGGATCCTGACCCTCGTCAGATCTCCCAACACCCTGAAGGTTTCAGCAAGTTCGTAAAGGAGATTTTCAGAATCCTCCCGTCCCATTACTCTCTTTAAGTGAGCATTTGTTTTGTCCCTGCCGCCGTCTTTCATATACTACCTCCACCGAAGCCGGACACACTGATCACATATGAATATATGTTCATATGAACGATTGAACATGCTTATTATCAAAAACAAACTTTGATGTCAATGGAAATATTACTGAAGTAAAGGGATCAGGCCATGAATTATGGCATTAGCAAGGGAAGTATTGTTAACCTTTCCAGTCCAATGCCATAATTCATGGCCTGACCCCTAATACTGACCCCCTGTTAGATTTTATTCTCCGATGATCTTTACCAGGACCCGCTTACTCCGCCGTCCATCGAACTCACCGTAGAAGATCTGCTCCCATGGGCCAAGATCGAGGGCCCCTTCGGTTACAGCAACCACAACCTCGCGACCCATGATCGTCCTTTTCAGATGTCCGTCTGCATTATCTTCACCGTTGTTGTGCCGGTATCTGGAGACAGGCTCATGGGGTGCGAGGCCCTCAAGCCAGTCATCTATGTCCTGGATAAGACCCCTCTCATCATCATTTATGTAAACGCTTGCCGTAATGTGCATGGCGTTTACGAGGCACAGCCCCTCCTGGATGCCGCTTCTAGCAACCTGCTCCTGAACCTGAGGAGTGATATTTATATAGCCCCTTCTTTCCGGCGTCTCGAACCATAGATATTCCCTCAGTGATCTCATTTTCTCTCCTTTCCTTTGTAGTTGGTCGCAAAAAGTCCGTGAGCGGCTTTTTGCTCCTCGGGAAGGGAAAAACGTCGTTTTCCCTTCCCTCACGAATCCATAACTATATTTTAGAGTTATGGATTCGGGCGCCCACACTCGGGCGCAATGGTGATATGCAAGTCATTGATTTGGCGCCCCTAAATGGGTGCGGAACGATGGACTGTAATCATATCTGAAACCTGTAAAACCGGGATTTGCAATTTGAGATAATATCAGAGGTGTTAACAGCAGACTTTCTGAGGGATCAGGACTCCTCACCGGAAGTTTGCGCTTTTTCGTCCTCTCCCTCCCCCAGAGACAGAACTTCTTCGGATCTATCAGTCACCTTTACCATCTTTCTGTCCAGAAGTTCGAATCTCTTGGTGGCCTTGTCGTATTCCTTCCTTGAAGCATCAATTTTGTCGCCGACCTTCCTGAAGTGGCCCTGGAATTTGTCAAAGTCCTTGTACACCTTTTCCAGTTCCAGGACTATCTGACGGGCGTTCTTTTCGATGCTCATGCCCTTTAAACCGAGAGCGATCACCTGAAGATAGGCCAGCAGGGAGTTGGGGCTTACCGGCACGACCTTCCGGTCAGTCGCGTAATCCCTGACGCTTGCCGCCTCTCCCGGCTTCTCATCAAGAACGATGATCTCATAGTAGATGCTCTCGGCCGGTACATACATCAGGGCGAAATCAAAGGTTCCCTCCTCAGGTTTGATGTACTTTTCCGCTATCTCGTTGACCCTGGCCTTAACATCCTTGATGAACTCACCCATAAAGGCCACTTTCTCATCATCCCGGATGTCCGGCTGGTAGGCCCTCTGATAGTTGTCCAGTGGAAATTTGGAATCAATGGGTACGAGCTTGTCCCCGAGCCTGACGATCGCGTCCACCACCGAATTGTCGGAGAATCTGTACTGAAGTTCGAAGATATTCTTCGGCAGAACCTGGCTGAGGATCTGTTCCAGCATGGTCTCCCCCAGCTGGCCCCTTAGTTTGGGCGACCTCAACAGGTCGTTTAAGCTGCTCACGTCTTTTCCCAGCTCTACAATATGCTGACTCGAACCCTCAAGGCTTGCAAGCTGCTCCTTAAGGTCACCGAGAAGCCTTCCGGACTCATCGAGACGCTTGTTTACCTGGCCCGAAGTTTGAAGAACCGAATCCTGAACACCCTTTGTAACATCCTGGAGGCTCTGGCTTGTGGACTGGGAGAGGTTAAGAAGCTGCTCGCTGATGCTTCCGATCTGGCCCTGAAGAGCTGCCAGCCACTTTTCCTGACTTCCGTCCGATCGATCCCTTCCCATCCTCTGCATCATCAGGACTAAAACGACTGACAGGACCCCAACTGCAAGGACAAGAGCAACAAGGACGAACACGACTGTACTTTCCATGGACCCTCCGGGGCGGTTTTAGGTTACATCACTTTGTAGCATAAACACAGAATAGGGGAAACGAGGTTTTGAACCACAGAGGGCACAGAGAGCACAGAGAAAAGCCTCTTAATTATTTATATATTCCTCCCTCACCAGGCCTATCCTGAACAGGATAGGGATTTCGTGGAAATCCTCCTTAGATCCTTGCTGACCGGTATAAAAGTAAACTTTTATAAAGGACAGCAAGGATCCTAGGCAGCCTGTGAGGGAGAGTAAGACAGATAGCAGGCATAAATGATTTGCTCTTAAGTTAATATTTTCTATGGAATTAACCCAAAAGGAACCTCTGTGCTCTCTGTGCCCTCTGTGGTTCAAGAAGTTATATTAGGTGAATATAAGTAATTATTTTCTTGATTATGGGCAATCTGTGGATTAACATACCCTTTCAGTTCCCCTAATGGAGGTGTGTGTTGGAAAGCAGGCTGATGGACACCAGGGAAGCGGCCGAGTTTCTTGGTGTCAACGAAAAGCAGATATACACCCTCATCCATGAGAGGGGGCTTCCCGGAACCAAGGTAACCGGAAAGTGGGTCTTTCCCCGGCACCTTGTTGAACGCTGGATAGAATCCAGCGTTGTGAATATGCCCGGTGAGGAACAGTTCCTGGCACGGGCAAGAGGCCTGCTGCTCATCGCCGGCAGCGACGATCCTCTCCTCACCTATCTGATCTCTTTATACAGAAACCGATTCCCGGATACGATCCCGCTTCAGTCCAGGGCCGGAAGCAGCGAGGGTCTCATGGCTCTCAAAAAGAGGATCTGTCACATCGCCTGTCTGCACCTTATCAACCCCGAGGGAGATGGATATAACACAGATTATCTCGCAGAGGCCATGGGCGAGGAAGTAGTTGCAGTAAGCTTCGCCATGAGAACTCAGGGGATATTACTCTCTCCTGGCAACCCCCTGGGCGTAGAATCCCTCCAGGATCTGGTCAGGCGGAAAGCAAGGCTGATAAACAGGGAAGTCGGGACAGGTACCCGTCTCCTCCTGGATCGGGAGTTGGACAGGGCGGGACTCAATCCCGCACAAATACCCGGCTACGATTCTGCAGCGACTGGACATCTCGAAGTGGGCCTGGAAGTCATGAGGGATCACGCCGACGCAGGCATTGCAATCGAAGCCGTGGCCTCCTTGCTGGGATTGGATTTCATTCCGATAAAAAGAGAGCGCTTTGACCTCGTGGTGCTCAGAGATGAATTCTTCACCGAACCTGTTCAGAACTTCCTCGGGCTTCTCCATGACGCTGAGTTCGCCCGGGAAGCCAACGCTCTGGCCGGCTACGACATAGGCGACACCGGAAAGATACTTCTCTCCTGAGGGGAATAGGGAGAATTGCCTTGTCCAAAATATCTCGTCTGATCTGGTTCATATTATTTTCTATTGTACTGCTCCCGGTCAGTTCCCACGCAGCTGACCGCCTGAAGCTTTCATCAACGACCAGTACCGACAATACGGGGTTGCTGGCCTATTTACTTCCAATTTTTGAAGAGCAAACGGGGGTCAGAGTCGACGTTATCGCAGTAGGCACCGGCAGGGCACTCAAGCTTGCCGAAAACGGCGATGTGGATGCGACCCTCGTCCACGCTCCTGTAAAGGAGTTGGCTTTCATGGGACAGGGACATGGTGTCAAGCGCCACAGGATCATGGCCAACTACTTTGTAATCGTAGGCCCCGGGGAAGATCCTGCCGGGATAGCTAATGCAAGTAGCCCTGCTGCAGCCTTTGAGCGGGTTACAAATGTACGTGCACCTTTCATTTCCCGGGGAGATGAATCCGGCACCCATACCAAAGAGATCGCAATCTGGAAGTCAGCAGGTAAAAACCCCACCGGGAACAAATGGTATCTGGAAACGGGCAAGGGGATGGGTGAAACACTCACCATGGCTGATGAAAAAAGAGGATATACCCTTTCCGACATGGGCTCCTTTCTCAAATTCAGAAAGAGGCTGGACCTGGAGGTCCTTTTCCAAAGGAAGTCGGATCTCCTCTTCAACCCGTATTCAATAATAGCCGTTAACCCAGAAAGGCACCCACATGTGAACTACTCAGGGGCGGTGAGATTAATCGAGTTCCTGTCCTCTCCTGAGGGTCAGAGCCTTATCGGTGATTTTACTGATGGCAGTGGGAATCAGATGTTTGAGCCGCTTGTTGGTAGCGACTCGTTCAATGTTCAAGGTTCAATGTTCAAGGTTAATTTAAATGGCAAATAAAACGTTGAACATTGAACGTTAAACGTTGAACACCAACTTGAGGAAATATGGACTATCTAATCGGAGCACTAGCAGAAGCACTAAAGCTCATAATCAGCCTCGACAGGGAAGTTTTATCCATCGCCTTTCTGTCCTTGAGAGTAGCCGGGACTGCTACACTTCTCGCGGCGGTCTTCGGGATTCCCCTGGCCTATACTATTGCCACCAGGGACTTTCCCCTCAGGGAAGCAGTGCTCACAATCTTCAACACCCTTATGGCCCTCCCGACGGTCCTTGTAGGACTCTTATGCTATTCATTCCTGTCCCGGAAAGGACCGCTGGGATTCATGGATCTTCTCTTTACTCCATCGGGGATCATCATCGGAGATCTCATCCTCGCCTTACCCCTGGTTGTAGCCCTTACAGTAGCAGCGGTGGATTCCGTTGACGAGAGGGTTCGCCTTACCGCCATGAACCTTGGTGCATCGGGAATACAGGTTGTATTCACCGTCCTCAAGGAGGCGCGTTACGCCCTTGTGGCTGCCGTAATAAACAGCTTTGGCAGGGTTATCGCCGAAGTGGGTTCGGCCATGATGCTGGGAGGCAATATCAGGGGATATACCAGGACCATGACTACTGCTATCGCGCTGGAGACAAGCAAAGGAGACTTCTCACTTGCCATTGCCCTGGGTCTTCTCCTGCTTGGTCTTGCTCTTTCCATAAACCTTGTCTTCAGGCGCTTTCAAAGGATCTCCCGGCGATGAGCCTTTACTCCCTTGAAAATCTGTCCTTTTCGTACAGCGAACGCAGGATACTGGATATTCCGAGTCTGATCTTTGATGAGGGCAGGATATATTCCATCACCGGCCCCAACGGTTCGGGGAAGACCACCTTGCTAATGCTCCTTGGCATGCTTAAGGTGCCGGATGAGGGAAGGATATTTTTCAGAGGACAGGATCCGCACTCTTCAGGAGGTATGGATCCGGCAACCGTGCGCAAAGAGGTGGGTTTTCTTCTTCAGGCACCGTACCTGTTTTCCACAACAGTAGATAAAAATGTGGGTTACGGCCTGGTTGTGAGAAAAACTCCAGGAGACGTGATCGCCAGGAAGGTGGATGAAGGACTGTACCTTGTGGGAATGCAGGGTACAGAAAAACGCCAGACCCATACGCTGTCGGGGGGCGAGGTCCAGAGAGTTGCTCTCGCGAGGGCGCTTGTTACGGACCCTACAGTCCTTCTGCTCGATGAACCGCTGGTCAACGTGGACCCTGTCAGCCGTGCCGTCATAGAGGGTGTTCTCCTGGACAAATGCCGCAATGATGGTTTGAGCATAATTATCACGACCCACGATATCGAACAGGCATACCGTCTTTCCGATGAAGTTATCACTCTCATGGATGGCAGGGTTATTCCCGGAGCCATGGAAAATATATTCCACGGTGCTGTATATCAGAGCGGTAAAAGTTGGATACTGGATACCGGCAAGCTCAGCATCTACGTACCCCAGGGAAAGGAGGGGAGCAGGACTGCCTTTATCCCACCCGATTCGATCCTTCTAAGTCTCACGGATGTTCCCACCAGCGCAAGGAATACCCTTCGGGGAAAGATCACCGGTATTCACGAAAGAAACGGATCAGTACAGATCACCGTCGATGCGGGTGAGATCTTTAAATCGATAATTACCAGGGAGTCCTTTCAGGAGATGGGTCTGAATCTTGGTTCGGAGGTTTCGCTGATCTTTAAGACGGAATCGGTTCGATTGTTCTGAGACCGCGTTCAACGTTTAAAGTTCAACGTTCAACCACGCCTCTGGCGTGGCAGGCGTGACTCGCGATGACCTCTGTAGAGTTCTGGATTCGGATCTTGGACCTTGGACATTGGACCTTGGACGAGGGCACACACCCGCCCTTATAAAGTCGGTGGCGGAATGCCCTCACTATCCCACCCCCGTTTTTCATAATATATATCCAGGATCTTCTCATACTCATCCCGAGAGACCACACTGCCTTTCGTAGGACCTGAAGGAACCGGGTCCTCGAAAGTCCTCGCGGGCGGGTAATCGTCCTTGCGGCTGATGCCCAGGCGAACGTTGATGGACCGGGTAAGGTCGTAGATATGGGATGAACAGGCCAGCAGTTCCTCCATGGATCTCTCCACTCCCGTAACTGCCGCGTAGAACCGCCGGTAGTAATCCTCAGGGAACCCCAATTCGATCCACGGCAGCCTGCATACTCCGAACATGTCGAAAAGTGGCCTGACATTTTGATGATATATCACCAGATCCGCCTTGTCCTGAAGATCCCAGTTCTCGCCGTTCTCCAGCTCCCGGGCGACAGTCCAGGCTCTGGTATGATGGGCGCCTATGTCGGAAGTACCATATCCCAGCGCCATAGAGATCGCGGCCCTGGAATCATATGCTGATTGCTCAAGACCTTTTACCTGGCAAAGTATCCCGTCAAGCTTCGGCCAGCGGGCAAGTATTGCCCTGCTGCCCCCTGCAAGAGTATCACCGACGCCTTCCCTGTTTGCTATCTTGTTAATAATTTCGAGAATACCGTCCTCGTCACCCCAGTTGAGTGTCTTTCCGTCCAGGTCATCGGCAGATAATACTCCCTTTTCCTGGCCCTCCATTAACGCCCCGATAATGCCCCCTGAGGAGATCGTGTCCAGCCCCACCTCGTCACACAGGGCGTTTGCCTTCAGGATGTAGGCAAAGTTCGAAGCACCCAGATTGCTTCCCAGCATCGCTGCTGACTCATATTCGGGCCCTTCGGTAACAGTCCCCCTGTATTTGCCTTCCTTGACCAGACATATATTTCCGCAGCTCATGGAGCAGCCGAAGCATGCGGAATCGCCTATCTTGTAACGATCCTCCATGACATATCCGTTCATCTTGTCTGCCCGATCAAACACCGTCTGCTGGAAATTATATGTGGGCAGGATCCCCATCGTGTTGGCGTAATCAATAACGGACATGAGGCCCTGTTCCTGCCAGAAGGAGAAGAATTCGTGGCTTGCGATAAGTTCGTATCCTTCACGGGATATATCCATAAGCGCGTCAAGGTCATACACCGGCAGATCCCTCGAGCCCCTCACGGCTACAGCCTTCAGATTTTTTGAACCCATAACGGCACCGATACCGATCCTGCCGGCGTTTCTGCTCCAGTCGGTGTTGACACAGGCAAAGACCGCACAGTTCTCCCCCGCAACACCAATAGAGGCGATCTTCATATCTTCGTCTCCGGTAGCCTGCCGGACGATCTGTTCAGCTTCCAGGGTGGTCTTTCCACGGGCTTCAGGGAGAGGGATTATATTTATCCTGCCGTCATCTATTGTCAGGGCCGAAAGCTCTGGTGCCCGGCCCCTGATGACCACTGCGTCGTATCCCGCCTGCCTCAGTTCAACACCGAAGACGCCCCCCATGCTGCTGTCGCCGTAAATACCGGTGGCCGGTGACAGTGTCACAAAGGAGTTTTTACCGGCAGCGGGGATATAGAGACCGGAGAGAGGACCTGGAGCTATTACCAGTATGTTCTCGGGACCGAGGGGATCGATCTTTTTTCGGGAATTCTTTACAAGATCGGCTACAAATCTGGCCCCGAACCCCCGCCCGCCGATATAGTCGTATGCCACCTTCTCGTCGAGAGGGACCACATTTGACTCACCGCTGGTGAGATCCACATCCAGAACGGAAAAGAAGTACCCGCCTTTAATCATCCTTCTGCACCTTTTCCCTGGCGTATCGGAGGATCTTTTTATGTTCTCCGTCCATGTACTCAACCTTGCCCATCCTGGCGTAATTTCTTGCAGTTGACAGTCTGTGAGCCTGTCCCAGTATATGCTTGGGATGGAATTTGAGCGCTTCCTTGGGGCAGGCTTCGACACACAGAGGCTTGCCGTCGCACAGATCGCACTTCAAGGGGTGTTCCACGTCTTCGTGAAGGAACATTGCTCCGAAGGGACAGCTTGTTATGCACTGGTTGCAGGATATGCACTTTTCCTCGTCGATACGAACTATACCGTTCTCCCTGAAGATGGCGTTTGTGGGACAACCCTCGCCGCACTTCGGAATTCCGCACTGCTTACAGATTATTGGCATGCGGATAACAGGGTGGGGATACAGAACCATCACCCTGACGCAGCTTTTCTTGGGATTATTTACTCCCATTCTCCCAACGCTGCATGCCAGCTCGCAAATTCTGCAGCCGGAACAGCGTTCGGGTATCACTGTAAGATGCACTCTAACCTCCGTGTTCGCATTTTAAGGCGTTCATTACTATCAGAATCATCTGATGATTACCACCCCTATATGAAAATGAGTCCAGTTTGCGCACGAGATTTTCGAAAAGCGTATTTTGAATAGAAACTGTCAATCCGGTAGGCTATAATGATTGAAAGAAGCTATTGATCCTGACAGGAGGAAAATAATGAGCGAAGACACCGTCATCATCTTCGGAAAAGTAAGCTGACCCTACACCAACGAGGCCCGTGAGGCCTACGAAGCTGAAGGCAAGACCGTTGACTACCGCGATGTTCAGGCTAACCCCGAACTGATCGAAGAGATGCTCACCCACACTGGTGGGAAGCGGCAGGTACCGGTTATTGTTGAGGGTGGAGAGGTAAAGATCGGTTTTGGAGGCACGTGAGGCGTTTGATCACATGACCACGCCGGTGGCGTGGCAGAACACTTTTTTTACAGAAGGATCGAGATCACCGACTGGGGCATATGAGTCTAGCCGCTTGAGGCTTCCTCGTCGGGAAGAATAGGGCCCAGTATTGTATCAACTGGTTCCACGCCCAGATCCCTCATCAGTATAAAATTCTTTATCAGATGCTTGTTTATAGCCAGGAAGGAGTGGCTGAGCTTCGCCTGATCGAAGACGCTCATTATCCCGGGATCGATAAGCGTATCCAGCTTCTCGGTAGTATTCCAGTCAGTCAGCATGCCAACAAAGTCGTACTCCCTGGCAGAAACCAGAGCTCTTTCAAGGCACAGCTCGACATCATCCGCAATCCGTCGGACGCTGATAATCCCTGATACCTCCTCTAAAGTAGCGAGCTCCATGGAGACGTACAGGTTTACCTGGGTCCTCCTCTCGTATTCGGCAAGTCTTGACTTCCTGCTCTGTGGATCCACATAGTCTCTGACCCCTACGATAAACGCCTTGTTTACGTGGTGACCATCGACGGTTCTGAGTACCCTTGACGGGCTGTTCAGGATCCGTATCAGCGCAGCGCCCTCTATTTGCGCGTGAAGAACCTTCTTCCTGTACCTTTTCAGCTCGCTTATCTGATAGATACTTATGGGATATTCCGGAAAGATAGTAATATATTTCATTTTTGCGCTCTGTTAGACTCCGTATTTCCTCATTTTTGGCAGTAAATCACCCTTCTGAGGGCACTGGAAGCTGGACTTATGGATGCAAAGGAGTACCAAATTGTAATTCTAGGATTTTTTGACGATTATTTCCAGAAAAATCCGCATTTATTCCACAAAAGGGCCGTATTTTGGTCAGATCCAGGTTAGAAGAGCAACTGCTGTGATAACAAAGATGAGCCCCCATAGCCTATATCCCGCATCCGAGATTTTTGTCCAGTTCTCAATCAGTGACTTGACCTTCGCTTCCTTCCCGAAGAGGGCATACGCACCCATCCCCGCAATTGTCATGGACAGAAGGAAGAGGAACCATACAACCCCGCTCCAGAAAGACGCAATGCCAAGAAGGATTCCGAAGGCCAGCGTGATCCCTCCCCAAATCCTGAAGTTGGCCTCTTCCATTATACCGGAGAGAACGTCCCTTACTTTTTCCGTGTGCAGTATCAGGATGCTTCCGATACCCACCCAGGCTACAGCTACGAGATACAGGAACCAGGTCATCTTATCATCCCCCTACTCTTGTACGATTGATATATCCTCATCAATGACATCTATCCAGGGCACTTGGATAACACAATATAGTATAATATTATCGTTGGCAAATAGATGGGCTGGACGGGTGATTGTAATTTTCCATAAAGGCATTATGTTTAATAGGAGGATTTAAGTAGCCGGTCCAGTCACCAGGCCTCCAGAGAGGGTGAGAGCAATGAACAAGAAGGATGGTTCCCTGAGTAAAAAAGCTGAAGCCGGGAATGATCCGGTTTCGATCAAGGATCTTATGCAGCCTGTTACGACTGAAACGGTCTTCTTTGAGGATTCACAAGTATCCGAGCTGCTGCAGGTGTACACAAGACACAGCGATATTCTTTCGTTTTATGTGACTGACAGTGAGGGGCGGCTTCTTGGACAGATCGGCCTGGAGCACCTGGCCGACTTCATATATCCGGAGGCCTGCCGCCGGTCATTCCTGGGTCACGGAATACTTCGCCAGATCACCACTGAGTCATGCAAACAGATGATCAACCACAGGGTCATTGCTGTCCACAGGCAGGATGATCTCGGCACCACGGTTGAGAAAATGACCCGCCACAAGATCCTTGAGATGCCAGTTATTGACGAAGATGGAAAGATAGAAGGAGTCGTGAGGCTGTCAACACTGCTGTGTCACCGCCTCCTGGAAAACAAGGAATAAAAGGAAAACCCAACATTGATGACTTAGCAAGAAGTCATCAATGCGCCCATTGAGGGGCGCCCAAATCAATGACTTGCATGTTACCATTGCGCCCGAGCGTGGGCGCCCGAATCCATAACCTTAATATATAGTAATGGATTCGTGAGGGAAGGGAAAACGACGCTTTTCCCTTCCCGAGAAGCAAGAAGCCGCTTATGGACTTTTTGCGACAATAACAAAATCCTGTGAGGAAAGTGAAAATGACACTTTTCACTTTCCGAGGAGTAAAAAGCCAAGAATGGACTTTTTACGACCCTATCAACATTGAATCCCCTGTTAATCATCGGAATCATCCTGTTCGTTGGACTGCTTGCAGGCAAGGGCGCCTACGCTCTTCGTATGCCCGCACTTGTCGGGTATATAGTCTTCGGCCTCCTCCTCGGAGAATCCGTTACCGGTATCATAAGCAAAAACGTACTTCACGATCTGGGAATGATAATTCCCATGGTTCTCGGGATTATCGGGTTCACTGTTGGCGGGCAACTGGGCATCGATGTTTTCCGGAAGCACGGTTCACAGGTCATGACAATACTTTTTGTGCAGACAATTTTTACCACACTTCTGGTAGGAGGAGCTGTTTACATGGCTACCAGGAGTCTTCCAATGGCAATGGTTGTTGGCCCCCTGGCATCGGCAACTGCTCCAGCAGCAACCCTCAATGTGCTTTGGGAAACAAAGGCGAAGGGATCTCTAACCACAATGATAATGGCTATAGTCGCCCTGGATGATGCAGTTGCTATCATTCTCTTCGGCCTGGGCGAAGCGATAGCCGTCTCCATGCTTTCCGGTAAAAGTCATTCCATGATGCAGATACTCACACCTGCTTCCCTGGAGGTTGCAGGCGGCATTCTATTGGGCGCGGCAGCCGGAATCGTCACTGCTCAGGTCCTGAAAAGAATAACCAACCCACACACAGCTCTTATCTTCTCAATGGGGCTTATAATGATGACAGCTGGACTGGCCCAGACCTACCACCTCTCTCTTATGCTGGCCACTCTCACCGCTGGAATGGTGGCATTTAACCTTGCCCACGCTGAGGTTACACACCTTCTAAAAACCCTGGAGGACATAACCCCCCCTCTTTACCTCATGTTTTTTGTGCTGATCGGTGCCGAACTGGATATCAGGTGGCTCTCTAATATAGGTGTTGTCGGGCTTATTTATATATTTACAAGAGGAGTTGGCAAGTGGTTTGGTTCCTGGGCAGGAGCATCTTTTGCAGGTGCTGAGTTAAAGATCCGCAGGCATTTGGGACCTGCTTTGCTAAGCCAAGCGGGTGTTGCTATAGGTCTTTCGCTGGTTGTTCTGCAGGACTTTTCCGGACTAGGTACAGAAGCAGAGAACATCGCCAGAACTATTGTTAACCTGGTTGCTGCAACCACACTTCTTATGGAACTCGTCGGCCCCATAATGGTGAAGAGGGCCGTAACTGCAGCTGGCGAAGTCAATCAGTAGCGCTGAGAGTGACGATCGTCGCGCCCCATCCTCCAGCAGTACCTTCCGCATCCCTGTATTCAACCACAAAACTGAGCCCCTCAAGGACTTTCCTGACGATCCTTTTCTGAACCCCCTTGCCCTTGCCGTGGATTATTCTAACCGCAAGAACCCCTTCATCACGGCAGGCGACCAGATACTCCTCCACAACCGAGGCGACATCCCGCGGTAAGAAGGTGTGAAGGTCAAGGATTCCATCCAGGGGAATCTCTGCGAAGACCTCGTTATTTATGTTTTTATCGTCCGGGTGTTGTCCGTCAGGCAATGCGATACCTTTCCGTCGCTTCATCATCCGCCGGAGCCACTGTTACCTTCCGTTCGGTCTCCCCCGTACCCGTCATAATAACCGCCGCCTCCGTCCTGCCCGCTGCCCTGCTGTAACGGAGTGTCAGCGCCGCGGCTATTTTGATGTCGCCTTCATCCGCACCCTTCTCCAACAGAACCAGAGGCCCGGTAATACCCTCAACCTGAAGGGAGTAGTCGTCCGGGGAAAAGAGTTTTTCCAGTTCATCGTTATCATCCTTGTGTCTGCCCACGATGGCCTTACTGCCCCCCGGTAGCCTGAAATGCCGCCCGTACTTCAGGCGCGTGACATCTGTGGCATCAGCTTGCGGGGAGACCACAAAGAGTTCCTTTAAGCGTATCGAAAAGCCGGGGTCGGTGAGGAGACATCCACCCCCGGGTGTCGGGAATTCATTGAGTCCATAGCCGGCAGCAAGCTCCATCTGCCTCTTGCGCGATCTTCCCTGTATGTCCAGAAGCCGCTCCCGGTCAACGAACCCTGCTTTTTCCGCTTCAGTTTCCGGCAGAAGCTTTGCGGAAAGTGGACGCACGATCAGCCCATCATATCCGGATTCCTTCTCCACCAGGCGCAGTGCTTTCACGTTCTGGGACATGGGCCTCTGGCCCAGGACTTCCCCCGAAAACAAAAAGTACCCGGAAATTTCTTCCATGACTTCGCCGGCTTTTGTAAACATCATCGCGTGACAGTCTATACAGGGATTCATATTCCTGCCGTACCCGTACTTGGGAGCCTTGACCATCTTCAGGTGCTCCCCGGTAATATCAATCACATGGTGGGTTATTCCCAGAGAAGCGGCAGCAGTCTCGCCTTTGGCACTCCCGAAAAAGGGCGTAACAAATGTTATAGCGGTGACGTCGATTCCCTGGTCCATAAGCACCCGACAGGCCAGCATGCTGTCCAGCCCACCTGATATTATCCCTACAGCTTTTATGTCCTTATCGGTTGATTTTGATGGGGTCGTAAAAAGTCCATTCATGGCTTTTTACTCCACAGAAAGTGAAAAATGTCATTTTCACTTTCCTCACAAATCAATAACTTGCGCTGCAAGTCATTGATTTGGGCGCCCCTTAATGGGCGCGTTGATGACTTCTTACGAAGTCATCAACTTTCATTCCTCACTTTTGGTTCAGATTAATAGTCATGAAATTCTAACATTTTAGAAATAAAAAAACCCGGTCCAGCTAACGCCGGACCGGGTTAATTTGAAGCCGTGATTACCTACCCCTTGCCCGCCACAAATTCCTTAACGAAATCTGTTGTAACGGATTTGGGCCTCTCGATGGGAGCTCCCAGTGACCTGTTGTAGATCAGCTGCGCCAGAACGCCCATAGCGCGCGATACACCGAACAGGACTGTGTAGTAGGAGAACTCCTTGATGCCGAAGTGGTAGACCAGCGAACCTGAAGCGGCGTCGACATTGGGCCACGGGTTCTTGGCCTTGCCGTGCTCCTTGAGGATACCCGGCACCAGGTCGAACATCTTGGCTACCGTCTGGAAAACCGGATCTTCCGGAATTCGCTCCTTGCCCCAGTTAACCTGCGCCGTGAACCGTGGATCGGTAACCCTGAGGACAGCATGGCCGTAACCGGGTATTACCTTACCACCGTTGAGGATCTCCCAGCAGTACTCGGTCAACTGCTCATCATTGGGAGCGCCGTCGTACCTGTCGATCATCTCCAGTACGAACGCCAGGCACTCCTGGTTGGCAAGACCGTGAAGGGGCCCAGCAAGACCATTAAGGCCCGCTGAAAGGGAGTAGTAGGCGTCGGAAAGCGCTGATCCGACAGTGTGGCACACATGTGCACTGACGTTTCCGCTCTCGTGATCGCAGTGCAGTGTCAGGTAGAGTCTCATGAGATCCGCCAGGGCGCCGTCAGGATCTGGAACTCCCATCATATTAGCGAAGTTGCCACCCCAGTCGAGGCTGGGATCGTAGGGAATGAGATCACCCTTGTTAAATCGTATCCTGTAGATGCCTGCAGCCATTTCGGGCAGCTTGGCCAGAAGGTTCAGAGAATCCTCCATGGTTGACTCCCAGTACTCTGTCTTCTTGACCCCTGCTGCATATGCCTTGGCAAACTCGGATTCCTTCTGCATGGCCATTATTCCTATGCTGATCATCGCCATGGGATGGGAATCATCCGGCATGGCCCTGAGCACGTCCCAAACGTAGGAGGGAACCCCTGCCCGGGCATTGAACTCGTCCTTGATGCCCTGGGTATCGGCATCAGTGGGCATGTCACCCATAACCAGGAGGTAGAAGATCTCCTCCGGGATCAGGTGGGTGATCTCAAGAAGAGGTATGCCCCTGATGATCAGCCCCTTCTCCGGGCTGACCTCGGAAGTGTCGCATATCAATCCCTTGATCCCGCGCATTCCGCCGTAGGCCATTCCCACTGTGGCCTCCGACAGTACGACATCGCGGTTCGCCTTGACCAGGCCGCCTATTTCCTCTCTGAGGCCCGGCAACTTACTTGCATAGTTTTCTTTGAGGCTTCCCATAGTCTCACTCCTTTTTAGGTAGTAAAAATTCACCTTATGCGAAACAAAGCCTGCCCGTAACCGTCAATAGAGGCGGCCCGACGTAGGCCTAAACTCACAAAGTTAATGCCAAATTTGCTGGAGAATACTCCGAAGCTAATCAATTATACGATGGGATATTAACCCCTATCCGCCCCATTAAACAAAATACGGTATACAATATACAGGATTGATATGGCATTACAAGAGAATTTTCACATATCATCTAAACTATTCAGCTTCTATGCCATTTATGTACTTTTTTGAAGGGGTAACTAACGGGTGTCCTGAACCCTTACAGCCTTGCCTGGACTCCTCTCTATTTCTCCGATAGAGAGGAGTTCGATGTCTGCACCAACACTGAGGTAATCCAGCAGAATCCTGTTGAGCTTTTCAGCCAGCCTGTCGTTCTCTGGATCGTCAACCTCTACAGCGATCTTCAGAGAGTCACGTCCGGCGACCCTATCGATCTTTATCAGATAATCCATGCCCACACCCTCGATCCCGAGGAGTAGTGCTTCTACCTGCTTCGGGTAAAAATTAACCCCCTTTACCTTTATCATGTCATCGGTACGGCCCGTGATGCGCTCTACCCTCAGGTGAGTTCTGCCGCATGAACAGGGGTCCCTGGATACCACAGCCGTTATATCGCTGGTCCTGAGACGGATCAGGGGGAGAGCCTCTCTGGTCAAAGTGGTAACAGTCATTTCACCCATCTCACCATCCGGCATCACCGCACCTGTGTCCGGATCGACAATCTCTATCAGATAGTGATCCTCCCATACGTGTATACCCTCCTGGGCTTCACAGTCTATCCCCATCCCGATCCCGCCTGACTCAGTCATCCCTATGATATCGAAAGTCTTTATTCCCATCTCGGCCTCGATGCGGCTGCGCATCTCATCGCTCCATATCTCGGCTCCCAAGATCCCCACCTTCAGTTCGGTGTCGTTCCAGTCGAACCCCTGCTCCCTTGCCACCTCCATGAGCCTGAGGGGATAGGATGCAATTGCTCCCAAGGCAGTAGTCTTAAGATCGCGAAAAAACTGCAACTGCAGTGAGGTTCGGCCAGCGCCAATAGGTATTATGAAAGCTCCCAGAGTATCCGCCCCGTAATGGAAACCGAAACCTCCGTTAAATAACCCGAAGGATGGCGTGATCTGAATAACGTCGTTCTTGCCCACACCAGCTGTGGCGAGACAACGGGCCATGATCTCTCTCCATTGGTCCACATCACTTCTGGTAAAGGGATTTATAATGGGCGTTCCGGTTGTTCCCGAACTCATATGCATCCGGACAATATCTTCCATCCCGACACAGATGAGGTTGTAGGGGTATTCATTTCGCAGGTCTTCCTTAGTCAGGAAGGGCAGACCAGCAAGATCGTCGAGATCCCGGATCTCTTCCGGATCAACTCCGCCAACCCTCTTATGGTAATCGGAGTTGCTATCCCTTATATGTCGGATAGTGTTTCGCAGTCTGTCAAGTTGAATTTTCCGGATCTTTTCTGTTATCAGAGTTTCACTGTCCGGCTGATACATCTACTTCTCCCTACCAATTTCGATTAGCCCAGATCTGAAGATCTTGAGATTAATTTCCGTGATTCTGTCACTACCTGTTCCTTTTATTACAGACTCTACGGCATGCTCCTGGAGGGGAAAATCCTCAAGTGTCACTGCCGCTCCCAGGAGAGCCAGATTCGCTGATCTCGAGTTTCCTGCCGATGCGGCAATGCCGTCAGCATCAACATGAATGAGGTCTGGTTTTGGATCTTCCCTGGTATTGACCAAAACCCGGGAACCAGGCCCGAGAAATCGCAAGCCACCAGCCACTTCACTATCGTGCAGGGCCATTAGCAACCTGCCGGCACCAGACCGGAAAAGAGGAGCCATACACTCTCCTATCCTAGCGAAGCACAGTACGGATCCACCCCTCATAGCCATACCGTGGGTCTCTGTTGTCCTTACCATGAGTCCCTGGAAAAGAGCCGCCTCTCCGATTATTCGGGAGAGGAACAGAACACCCTGACCTCCTCTGCCGGAGATAACAATATCGTATGAAAACTGTGGGTTTTTCATCAGAGCTCTCTGACCATGATAGCCTCGATGGGACACGATTGAACACATGCCGCGCAGCCCGTACACAACACCGGTGTGATCGTCAGCCCTTCATCCTCCCACACAAGCGCAGGGCAGCCGAAACTATCCGTACATATACGGCACTCATTGCACACCTCGTGATCCACAACAGGTCTCGGCCCCAACTGCTCTGTATGGATCAGGGCACAGGGAGATCTGCTTATTATTACAACCATCTCTCCCTCACCAGCCACTTGTGCTGCATCCTCGACAACACCCACCATGGAGTCGGAATCGAGGGGATCACAAATCTTTATATGCTTTACACCGCACCCGGCAATGGCCTCTTCCATAGGCACTGGCACCCCATGACCTCCACCAGCCAGAAGACCCGATGCAGGGCTTGGCTGCCCTCCTGTCATGGCTGACATGCCATTGTCCAGAATCAGGAGCACAAAGGCAGCTCCCTGCTGAACTGCGTTAAGAAGGGCCGGTATGCCGGAATGGTAAAAAGTTGAATCACCTATAACAGCGGCGATGGGAACAGGGGTTTCGTCTTTTTTAAGCTGCGCCCAGAAAAATCCTGCTGCCTGTGAAATAGACGCTCCCATACAAAGGACAGTGTCAACGGTCCCAAGGGATATTCCAAGGGTGTAACACCCTATGTCACCAGTGTAGATTCCTCCAGGCATGGCCTTTTTCAGGGCCCAAAATGAGGCCCTGTGAGAGCATCCCGGGCAGAGCGTGGGCGGGGCTGTAACCGCTTTTTCATCTTGTTCCTCTTCGACCTGGCTAACCGTATATGTTTCCTCAGCCAGACCTTTTTCCGGGAGGAGCTTTGCGAGGGCACGGGCAACCGTATCCGGCGTCATCTCTCCTGCTGACGGAACTGTTCCGTCAAACCTGCCGAAGATATCAAAGTATCCGCCAAGCAGAGTCTCCATAAATGCTCCGGTCTCCTCCAGAACCAGGAGCCTGCCGCACCCGTCAAGCATTGAAGTTATCCTGCCCTTATCCAGAGGGAACGGTACCCCCACACAAAGAAGAGGAATCTCATTTTCCATACCCGATTGACTGAGGATATCGGCAGCATAGGCCGCGGGAAGGCCTGAGGCCACTATGGCAAAAGGAGCATTGGACACAGATGCGTCAGACAACGTGTATGATGAGACAACATCCGGGTCTTTCAGGACAGAGTGAATTTTGTAGTTGAGCTCCTCATGCAGATGATACCGGAAGCTCGGGGTGGCGGCCCAGCGGTTGACGTCCCTTACAAAAGACGCCTCCTTTCCCTTCTCTCGCTTTCGAAGACCGGAGATGGGCGCCCTGGAGTGGCATACCCTCAATACAGGCCTCAAGATCACCGGGATCCTGTACTTCTCCGAGATCCTGTAGCCGGTGTGTACCATCTCTCTTGCCTGTTCAGGGGTTGCTGGATCAAGAACGGGAACTTTTGCGGTCATCGCAAGGAATCGTGTATCCTGTTCAGTCTGGGAGCTGTACGGTCCTGGATCATCCGCCACGATCAGGAGCAGTCCGCCTACGACACCCGTGTAGGCAAGGCTCATCAGAGAATCCATGGCAACATTGAGCCCCACCTGTTTCATTACGGCGGCGGTCCTGAGCCCGCAGTATGAAGCTGCACTGGCTGTTTCCAATGCCACCTTTTCGTTTACTGACCACTCAAGATGCAGATCCAAAGCTCCATAAGCGGGAAGAGCTTCCAGAACTTCGGTGGAAGGAGTTCCGGGATAGGCAGCAGCCAACCTGCAGCCTGCTTCAAAAAGACCCTGTGCTATGGCTTCGTTACCCAGGAGGAGGCGTACAGGACCTCCTCCCGGATATGAATCAGATTGTTCAGGGGACAATCACCCAGCCTCCGTCCTTTACCATAACCATAACGAGGGACTCCTTTGTCAGACCGTTGTGATCATCCGGGGACATATTGAAAGTTCCGTTGATCCCCACGTAGCCTTTCGTCTGTTCAATAGCGTCCCTGAGTTTTGCGCGGTCGGGGCCTGCCTTTTCCAGGGCCCTCACCAATATCTGCAGGGCATCGTAGGCATAACCAGTATGGGTGCTTACGGGTCCGTAGCGGGCTTCGTAAGCCTTCTTTATTTTCTGAAGAAACGGTTTCCTGGAATCATTGTCAGGCAGGAGGTCGGCTACGATGAAGCGGCTTGCCGGCATTCGTACACCCTCAGCTGCCGATCCGGCTAGCCTTATGAAACTGGGATCAGCCTGACCGTGGCTCATAAATACAGGTATCTTGGCGCCAAGCTGCTTAACGTTTTTGGTAATGATGGCAGGTGCAGGCCCTATACCCCAGACAACTATTGCCTGAGCATCCGTACCCCGAATAGCTGTGATCTGGGCACTCATATCGGTGTCTTTATCATTGTATCGATGGTCCGCCACGATCTTCAGACCACGAGACTCCGCCTGGTCCAGAAGGGCCTTCTTTCCGGAACTGCCGAATCCGCCGGCCGATGTCATCAGGGCTACCTTCTTTATACCCTTTTCCACAAAGTAATCGAAAAGGCGCTCTGCAGCAACTATCCCCGTCTGAGGGGATTTGAACACCCACTTTTTCACCGGGATCACCACGGGAGATCCGCCAACACATGCGATCATTGGCACTTCGCTATCCTGTATGAACTTGATTGAAGCCATCGCTGAGCCCGTCGTCGTGGGTCCTATCACCGCCAGAACCTTATCCTTGTTCACAAGTCTGCGTATTACAGTCACAGCCCTTGTGGGATCGGACGCAGTGTCGTAGGTGATCATCTCGATTGGATGGCCGTTGACACCACCGCCATCGTTGATCTCCTTCAGAAGCATATCAGCCATCTTTTTGGAAGGGTCGCCTATCATGGCAGCCGGTCCGGTTAGAGCAAAAGCCGCCCCTATCTTGTAAGAATCGGCCGCATATGTGTGTTGCGCCACCAGTGAAAAAGCAACCATTACTGTCAGAGCAACAATTCTCAAAATCCATCTCCCTCTCATTCCTTTCTCCTTTCTATCCCCCCTGCGTTAAAATGAAAACCCTTTCGAATCGATCTGAAATACCCTGGTACTACGAGGATATTCCTCCGTGAGTCGTGCAGAATAACGCTCTATTTCTACATTCAAGATTGATTACTTCGCAAAAAGTCATCAATGCGCCCATTGAGGAGCGCCCGAATCAATGACTTGCTCAGTATTACAATCGCGCCCGAGCATGGGCGCCCGAATCCATAACCTTAATATATAGTTATGGATTCGTGAGGGAAGGGAAAACGACGCTTTTCCCTTCCCGAGGAGCAA
>SDBU01000486.1_pt1 | contig 55144 bp, 74 predicted proteins | sample 2277071 | NCBI WGS metagenome assembly SDBU01 (sample SAMN10397929, study PRJNA504765) | marine sediment metagenome | isolation source: marine sediment core GS08_GC12, 126 cmbsf | place: Arctic Ocean: Gakkel Ridge, Loki's castle | collected 2008 | reverse complement strand
TGCCTTTGGCACCAAAGTACTTGCTCTCAGCATCTGATAATGACATAAGTATATTCAAGGAGTCGATTAAAGCGGACAAATTAATGTCTCAGAAAATAGCCGAGTACCTAAAACGTAAGGGTGTGAGAACCGCCCGTGTTCTAGGTATCGCTTACAAGGGAGATTTGAAGGTTCATATCGCTAGTCCGGGCATCCGACTAGCGGACACCCTTCAAGGCATGGGTATTATCACAGGTATCCACGATCCATTGTATTCTTGGAAGGAGATACTGGAGCTAGATACCGTGAAGTTCACTCCGTTTCCTCACTGGCAGTATGAATATGACGCGACGATAATTGCCTGTGATCACACTCAGTACAAATCCATTTCTCAAGAGGAGCTTGTAATGAGCCTGAAGAATTGCCGATACATTATTGATGCCTACGGGATATGGGAAAAATATAGAAAACTCTTCGAGGAAAAGCACATCAACTATAAAATTATAGGCGAACCGGGCTGGATAGAATCTTGATGGGTTAAAGGTGCTTCCAGGCGATACTTTCAAGGATGAATGTCTTCTTAGCTTTAGCATCATCAATGTTTGACTTATAGCCAAGTTCTTCAAACTGCTCCCAATGCCATGTAGAGTTATATCTATGATTCGGGTTTCCATCAAGCTTCACCTTGTAGTCTGGATCCCATCCAGGTAAATTACCATCCCAACCATGGAGGCAGTTAGCCGCAGATACTATCACAAGTTTACATGCAATCCTCTCAGCGATCTTAAGGAAACGCAAACCGTTTTTCTTTGTAAGATGTTCAAGGAACCCGAATGCTTGAACCACATCGAGGCTGTTTTCCTCAAACTTCTCAGGAAGGTCAAGGGCGTTCATCTTGAGGGGGGTCCAGTGGGGCGGTAATCTTTTGATCTTCCAGATATCACAGGCATAACCCTGTTTTATTCTCTGGACCCGGTTCCAGTAATGCATGGCAACAACGCCCTTCATTCCTGTCCCGACATCTAACACTGAAGCAATGTCATGCCGATTTGCTTCTCGTGCAACGTAGTCAGCCATATCCCACCAATTAGGGTCCGCAGGTATTGTCACTGTATCACCATATCTAGACATCCAGCCTCTCCTCTCTGAGAGAGAAATCCGGCCGTCGATCCTTCCACAACCTGAAAAGCTCACCAGCACAATCATCTTCATAGAAATCTGGCTGAGGAGAGCATGGGGGCTTTAAGCTCTCGCTCACGACAAAAAGGTAATCTTCCTCCGTGAGATCATCCACGTTAGCCTTCACCCTTTTTTTCCTCTCATTTATGCGATATAACGCATAGTTACACTTCATAGGTCTTAGATCATGGGTTATGATTCTCTCAGGTATGGGCTCATGTTCATGCTCAATTACGATGTGATTTATATCGAGAAGGAACTGATCCTGATACCCAGCCATCCAAATTCTGTTCCCGAAATCCTGATCCTCACTACTTTTATCACCATCGAAGTTCTCATCAAACCCATTCACCTTTAGAGCCGCGTCAACGCTAAAACAGGAATAACCATACATCCAATTACGATAAGCCAGCATCTGGCCACCCCTAGCCTCAACAAAGGAAAACCGGGAATCACGGATCAGTCCCCCTTCACCGTAGAGCTGTCGAAGAAGCCCTTCCCTTCCAACTGGCTCAAACGTCTCAGAGAACTTAGCTTCATAGCCCTCCTCTAAATATTCCTTGTTGACCCTGGCAGGCCTGCCAGCATGATACCGGACATGCATCCCAAGGAGGAAAAACCCCTCCAAATACCTCTCCCAACAACGCTCAAGGTAACCTGAATCAAACTCTGAACAATCATCGATCCTAGCGATAAGCTCACCCTCAGAGTGTATTATCCCCGTGTTAAGTGAAGCACATACGCTCCACCGCTTCCTGTCTACCCAGAACCTGTGATTGGGGTGAATGGGAACATGCTTAACCGGGAACGGGAGCCCTGATAAGTCATAGTTCCGACTATCATGCAGAGCATCGACAAGCACAAGCTCAAAGTCCGTGAAAGTCTGGTTGCTAAGACTCTTCAAAGTAGACTCAAGATAGTGAAGGTTTGGCTGACCGAGAATAGAGTAATCCTCCCTAGCTGTAACCATGACTACACTTATATCCATAAAATCACCTTACAGTTTTTTTAAAACTATGATACTGTTTTGCACCCAATTCGCCAAGACTCCCTCAGGACAAAGCCCAACGAAATGGTTCTCCATGTCCCGGCGGCGCACCCAATCCTCATGATCAAACCGCTCCATCCACCATTCTTCACTCTGAACCGTAGTATGCCCCGCTACAGCCATACCCTCCAACCCCTCGGGAACCGGTTCACCCTTCTTAAGGATGTACCCCTTCTGGGTTATCCCATCCACTGTGGCGATCTCAAGGAAGATATATTTCTTGGCGACGCGGAACATCTCAGGAATCAGAGCTTCAAGTTCCGTCTCATAGATGTGTTCATAGAAGTCAAGAGCAACAAGTAATTCAAACTGGTCTGTGCCATAGGGCCATTTCTCAGTGGCGTCATGCTCAATAAGCCACTCCTCCTCACATTTAACAAAACGTCCCTCACCCACCGCGTAGGGACTATAATCAAACCCGAGCGCAAATATGTCGTTTGCCCTCGCGTAGGCTATGAAGGTACCCCGGCCCGCGCCGACATCTAAGAGATCTTTACACTGAAAAACCTCTTTCCACGCCTTCGCTATGTGGTATGCCCCATCCCAATCACCTGTCGCATTAGCGTAACTCCAACCATGAAGCTCGCCATCAGATCCATGATACTTTTTACCTTCAGGGGTCTGGAAATAATCTTTATTATAATATTTCCCGTTGAATGTCTTAGGGATATCGGACATCTTAACCAATATTCTTATAATGATAGACATTTAAAATATCGACCTTACGAATGTATGATAAGTACGACTACCATAAATTCAAAGAGAAGATGGAGGATACATAGGTGCGAATTATATTCCAAGGGGACAGACTGTGGGGACGTTCAGCATATTCCAAAGTCATCTACAATCTTTCAACACGGCTCCTGAAAGAGGGGCATCAGGTAGCCCATATTCCAATGACCCGTTCACTAAAGGGAGGGCCATTCGATCAAAACGGGGTCCTGGTTTACCCCAGTGGGATGGATCCCTTCAGTCAGGATGTAGCCGTAGAGCATTATCTCCACTTTAACGCCGATATGCTCATCACAGTAAAAGAGCCCTGGGTATTCAGCACTCTCCACAAGGAGGCCATAAACTTCGTGCCGATGGCAATTATAGATCACAGCCCCGTAAGTGCCTCAATAACTTCTCGGCTTCACACGGCGTTCAAGGTGATAGCGGTAAGCCGCTTTGGGCAGAGCGAGCTAAGAAAGAACAAAATCGATTCAACCTACATCCCTCACGGCATACCAGAAGTCTATCGAAGACTTAGCGAGGAGAAAAGAAAAGCATGCCGAAAAATGTTTGCCCTCGACCCAGATGAGTTTGTGGTGGGTATCGTGGCCATGAACCGGAGTAGGAAGCTCATATCACGACAGATACTTGGCTACAAACGGTTCCTAGAACTTAACCCCGACGCAAAGTCTCACCTCTTCCTCTGGACGGATCTACAGCCCAGCCGAGGGATGGACGAGCCGACAACAGGTATCTCTGATGTAGGCGTATCCCTTCTCCCGGAGATAATGGAGCTTGGAATGGGTGAGGCAATAAAGTGGCCTGATAGGAAAACCGTAGCCGATGGCATCCCTGAATGGGCTGGGGATAACTATGTAGACGGATGGGATATGGTGAAACTATACAACAGTTTCGATGTAAACATGCTCTGCACCGGTGGGGAAGGAGCAGGACTTCCCTACATTGAGGCTGCAGCTTGTGGCGTTGCATCGATATGCACCGACTATGCGGCTGCACCAGAGTACGTAGGTCCTGGGCTAACCGTGCCGGCGAAAGAGTATGTGATCCTGAACGCACCGGGTACAAGATACGCTTTACCCAGCATCGATGGCATGGCAGATGCCCTCACAAAACTATACAACACCGACAGAGAGAAACTGGCGAGAAAGCTAACGAGCCACGCTGATCGCTATTCCTGGGATAACATAATGAAACGATATGTAAATCCTTTCATGGATGAATGCGAACAGGAGTTACGTCCCTTGATAACAAAGGAGGGAACGAAAACTTGGTAAGTAAAATATCTGTGGCACTTATTACCCCCTGGAAAAAAAAGTGTGGGATCTACACGTATACCCGTGATCTATCGGAGGCTCTCGCCGAGAAAGGTGTGGATGTTTACATAGTCAGATTGCCGAGATTTGGCAGGAAGACCCCGCAAATACTTCAGAAGGTAGTTAACCAGATACCTGTTTCAGATGTGGATCTGATTCATATCCAGCATGAATACGGATTATATTCTAATCTGGAGGGAGGATTCTATGGTGGGTTGAAGCGGCTGGGGGTGCCAATCGTATCTACCTGTCATGCTATTGGTAATCGCACGATAAATCGCGTTGTAGCCGATGTGTCCGATAAGGTGATCGTGCATAACCAGTTCTGTAAGAAATGGTTCCGCTTTGACAGCGATATAATTCCGCATGGTTGCAAGCCCTCAAAGACAGTGCCTAGAGAAGAGGCCATGAAGCGTCTTGGCGTTGATCCAAGGGTTCCACTGATTGGTTATTGTGGCTTCATAAGTGCAACAAAGGGTCTCGAAACCCTGATAGAGGCTGTATCCAAGATCCCGAAGTCGGCACTCCTAATTGGCGGTGGGTGGCACACAGAACCAGGAACGCAATACATGGCGAACCTCAATCAGATGACGCAGACGCTTCTACCTCACCGCTGCAAGTGGCTCGGCTTCGTACCCGATGAAGATCTCCCCATGGTATATGGAGGAGTAAATTTAGTGGTATATCCGAGTCACTTTGCCACAGAAAGCGGAGCTTTACTGATGGCTCTCAGCCACGGTAAAGCCATCATAGCCAGCAGGATTGCGCCCTTCAAGGAAAAGGAGAAGATGGGAGCCCTGACCACGTTCAGTGGCGTTAATAGTCTGGTGAAGAAGATACGCAAGATCCTCAGTGACGAGGAGTACAGAACCTCCCTAGAGGCAGGAGCAAGGGCGTATGTGGAGGCCAATTCTTGGAGCAAAGTGGCGGATCAGCATATTGAACTCTACAAGGAACTTATCTAACGCCGTTCTCTCCACCGACGTAGTGGTGGTCGGGGCAGGTCCCGCAGGCTCAAGCGCGGCAAAGGCGGCGGCAGAGCTTGGAGCCGATGTGATCCTATTAGAGGAACACCCCGTACCCGGACTCCCTGTGTTCTGCGGGGAGGGTGTTTCAGTTGAAACCTTGATTGCTGTGGGGCTTAAGCCTGAGCCTCCGATCATCAACCAGACAATAAGGAAAACAAACATCTATACCCCTAACGGAAAACATATCACCATCACTAATGACTGGTACACCATAAACCGAGATATCTTTGACAAGTTACTGGCCGAGAAAGCCGTAGATGCTGGAGTAAGACTTTTGGTGGATACCAGAGCGGTTGAGATCACTAAGCGTGGTGGTGTGGTTGTTGGGATTAACGCTGAACGTCACGGTGAGACTTTTCCCATCTGGTCCAAGATCGTTATCGGCGCCGATGGACATGCAAGCATGGTAAGAAGATCAGCACTAGCCATCCCCTACTTCAAGGATTTCGGAGTCTGTGTTCAGTACACATTAGCGGATTTAAACATAGAACCTGATGCTGGTGAAATCTGGTTAGGTCGAAAATACGCCCCAGGTTGTTATGCCTGGGTCTTCCCAAAGAGTCGAACCATAGCCAACGTAGGGATAGGTGTAAGGATGCAGCAAGCAACAAAACCGGCAATAATGTACCTACAGGACTTTATCAGCCAAACCCCCAAACTAAGAGACGGTACAATAATTCATAAAACTGGCGGAATATTACCCACCACAGGAACTCTTGATAACATTGTTGGGGATGGGGTTATGTTAGCTGGAGACGCGGCGGGTCAACTTATTCCAATGATAAGTGCAGGCGTTGAAACCGCTATCTATGCGGGGAAAACAGCGGGTATCATAGCCGCTAAAGCAATCCAAGAAGACAACACCACAAAGATAAGACTGGGTGAATATCCTGAAACGTTTAACAAGCGGTGGGGTAAAATCATAGAAGGCAGTAAAAAAATACTTAACCTTTTTGATGTTTTAAATGATGAAGACTTGGATAAGTTATCCGAAATCATTACACCGAATCAGGTGCAGGGCTTAGCTACTGGCGATAAGGTTACTAGAAACCTAATATCCCTGGCTTTCAAGGCTCCAAGGCTGGCTTTCAAAATATTAGCAAAACTTTAATTCTTTGGATTTTATCATAATTATTGATTGCCAGTGAGTGAGGCCCCGAGTATTACCAACTGGATTGAAAACAAGTTACCGTGGAAATGGGTATATTCACCAGTTACAAAACGGATATTAATACCGGCAGGTAAAGAAATATTATTCAAAAAACATATCCATCCAGAAGGCGTATTAGCACATGCAATAGGGGCGTTTGATAGCCCCAACTGTGGAATGAGGCTTAGGGCTGCCCCAGATTTAGACACAGGGAGAACCCGGACAATAGCCAACACAGTTCTAGGCGGAGGCTATATACCTAATAGAATTTGGTGGGCTTCTATACCGCCAACTACCCTTCCTGGTATCTATATGCTGAATTTAGTTAGAGAAGTACCTTGGATGAAGTTTATAGAGTTTTACATGTTCAACGCTGACACAGTTCCCCACACATTCATTTCAGGAGGATACACAATGGCTGTGTTACTCAATGAGCGTCCTATCCCAGCATTGGAGGTAGTGAAAAAACAAAAAGGGGTGGATGGTTAAATGTCTGAGGAGTACCGGGCGACCTGGGAAAAGCGGTTCACGCAGAGACATTACAGCTACAGGGACTCGCATAGTGCTACAACAGTACTTTTTGTACCCTCTATATTAGCGGAGGCTCAGGAGCTTGCGCTACTTGTAACGGAAGCTGAGGCTGGGGTGCCTGGGACAGTTTACTATCCATTCGGATACAACGCAAGGAATCATGCTCTCACGGGAAGCGTTTTCAACTGGCCTAATGTGGGAGAATATGCATCAGGAACTCAGGCTCCGAGGGGTCAATGCTATGCTCGGGAGGTAATGGTCTACGTGACGGAGGATACCTGGATCAGGTTCATCAGCCTCAACCCCATATATCTGACCCTCATAGCCCAACAATACACGGTTGAGCAGATAGCCGCCATGGATGTCCCACAGTTGATCACCGAGGTAGAGTACTTCATCGCACAGAATGATAAGGATACGTTCTACCCCACCTATGGGGTGGCGATAGTCTTCCGGGCAGCAACAGTTGCGGGCACGATATATGTCTCAGTAGAGGGTAACGTGGAGGGAGGCGAGTAGAATGCCGAGGGGAAGCACAGGAAGCACACGTATAACCAACGTTGACGAGTTTGCAGCAGCTATAATAGCCGCCGGATTCACGCCCATACAAAAAGGTATAATATTCAACACCGCCGTCCTCGCAGCCACGGACTTCTTCGTAGCCGATCTAGCACCGACTAACACCCCAACGACATTCCGTATCTACATCGCCCTTGATACTGGTGGTGTTCTATCGGTTCAGAGGACTAGCGCAGCCGTAACTATCGCTGAAATCCTCAACCAGAATGTAGCACTCGTGGCGAGTGGTGCCTACATGTTCGACATCCTCGTCCACGAGGACGACACGATAAACCTGCAAACCACTGTCGGGGCACAGATTCTTTACTGTATGGTGTTTGAAGTACCAGGGGTGATTGGATAGTGGGATACCCCCCTCAAGATTCTCCCTTCCGAGATCCCGATGTCGAGCATGAGACCGAGTGGGCTACGACTCCAGTCGTTCAGAATCTTGCGACTGTCGTTCAAAGCAACCTAACTGCCGGGAGCGTAACCGCTACCTTCCCCACGGGCTCTACTAGGGTTAGGGCGATACTCATAGCCAGCGTTCACATCGCCAATCAAGGAGCTAACACGCATCATATAGACTTCAAGGTTGAAGGTCAGAGGGCAGCAGGAGGTTATGTGGATCAGCTGGACTTGAGCGCCATCGATGCAATCGGCTTGGTGAACCTAGATGGAGCCACCGACGGCTGGTGCGGAGCCATAGACGTGACCACCTTGGTGAACACCTCGGGGGCGGTGTATGACTTCCGCTTCGTCGTGAGAAGCGATAACGCGGGATCAGTGAACTATACGACCTGCTTCACGTTAGTATTGATCTACACTATGTGATTCTGATGGCAGTTGCACGGATGCTCTGGCGAGGGAGGCAGACACGAGGCGGTGGAGGAGGAGGAGTTCCTGAAGGAGTTATTGCCCTGTGGAGCGGAACTCTTGCGAATATACCCGCTAACTGGAATTTATGTGATGGTGGCGGGGTTACGCCTAATCTTGTTGCTAGGTTTCTGAGAGGTGCACCTGCGGCGACTGAACCCGGCACGACTGGAGGATCGGATAGTCATGGTCACGCCTCGATGACTGCGGCTGGATCTCACACTCACACGGCTCAGAGTGTGGGTGCACATACTCACCTAACAAATTTTGGAGGGTTACACATTCACCGCCATGCAGCAGACACTGGTGACGGTCCAGGCAATCCTTCAGCGATATCTAATAAAGGATCACATCAGCACACCACAAATTCTGCGGGGGGGCATACACATACAATGGATACCTATGCAAATCACACTCACGTAATAAACACAGCTGATGGGAGACCACCTTTTTACGAGGTCGCCTTCATACAGGCAGGAGTTGGTGCGTTAGTTGCTGTTGGGATAATAATAATCTGGACTGGGACCCTCGCCAACATACCTGCGGGGTGGGCTCTTTGCGATGGAGGGGACAGTAGACCCGATTTGCGGACAAACTTCGTGAGAGGGGTAAATACTGCTGTCACGGATCCTGGTGGATTAGGCGGGGGGGCTACCCACATTCACGTGGAAGACGCTGATCTGCATAGTCACACGATGAACAACTCTGGAACCCACTTCCACACTTACAACGCCTACAATTGGTTACATGATCATAATACTGCGGGAAACAGCACAGGAGCAAACGCGTCTGTTTTGCAAACAGACTCTGGTAGTGGGGTTCACACTCATGCTAATACAGACAATATCGGGTCACATAATCATAATCCTCTGGGTAATAACTCCCATGCTCATACAGTGAACTCCGCTAGCAGCCTGCCTATTTATTATGAGGTCGCTTACATAATCAACGTTGCAGCTGCCCTTATTCCATCTGAAGGAATACTTGTCTGGACGGGTTTGTTGGCGAATATTCCTGTGGGTTATAGTTTATGTGATGGTGGAGATACCAGACCAGAACTAAGGGGAAAGTTCCTCAGAGGTTCCGCCGATGGTGTCGATCCGGGCGGGGAGGGTGGAAGCGACTCTCACACTCACACAGATCAGAATGGAGGGGCACATGCTGCGCACTCACAGACCTCCGCAGGAGATCACGATCATGCAGAGACGGATGTTATAGGCAGTCACACACACACATCTGGGCTCACACCTAACTCGGGTGCTGCTGAACCCATTCCAGATTTAACTCTCGTGAGGGGTGCTCACAGTCACGGTCCCTCCGCCGAAGGGGGTCATTTAAATCACGCCTTTACTGATCCTGGAGATCACGCTCATAACCCTTGGAGCACCGATGATGGTCGTCCCGATTATTACGAGGTAGCCTTTATTATGAAAGCGTAGATAATTAAAGCGTAGGAGATTGAAATGGCTAAGAGTGAAGTAGCGCAGGAGGAGCACCCGAAGAACATCATAGAGGTCATAAGTGGAACGATGGACGCGGTGACAGGATACGCCTCATCGAAGGGTATGTCAACACTGGAGGCGTCTCTCGTGTTGATCCTGAACGAGTTACGATGCATACACTGGCACTTCGATCAAATGATGGTGACTCCGAAAGAGGAGAAGAAAGGAGGTGAATGATCGTGGTTCAGGTTAATGTCAAGATCGCAGACGTTAAGACCATCCACACCGCCACAGAGAAGAGACTCGACCAACCACTCATAGAGGTTACGCTAGAGGTCAACAAGGTTGGAGAAACGGAGAAGTACGAGATCAAGTTCTCGGAGATGCTATCCAACATCGCTGGCAAGACGAATCCAGAGCTACTAGAAATGATAGAAATGTTAGTCTTGTCTTACGTGCAGACTGCTTACAGAGGACAAGCGGAACTTGACACGGAAACGGGAGTCTGGAAGAGGACTTCACTGGCGATAGGCAAAGAGTTCATCGTAGAGGTCTGAGTGGGTAGACATTCGTAGTAGAAACGTCAAGACTTATACGTACTTAATTATCTGGTGAATTGGGCGTACCTAGGGTAAGAGGTTGTCGAACCAGGCACGAGGAAATCAGTAGCACCTCGTTAGTTTTGGCGGCAGGCGGCTTAGTTCCTGTTTGTTCACCGCCACGCCCCAATAAACCAGCATTGTATCTCAGGTTGCTATATTAAAAGACTAATAGGTTGGAAATCAAAGTAATTACGAGAGATATTGAGTTTAATGAGAGCTGTAAGCCCGACATTAAATGTTACAGTCAAAGAGGTCGAGATAAAGACCAAGCTAACCATAGCCGTCTCACCAGCAACCACAGTTAGCCCTGAGTCTCCTTTGACCTTCTCTGGAAACCTTAGCAGAAATGATACGGGTGCTGGTGTCGAGGGGCAGACGGTTCGATTGTGGCAGCCTCCAGGAGGAAAGGTAGTTGGCGAGGGTATCACGGATAGCGCGGGGAATTACATGATACAGATATCTGCGCCAAAGAAGCAGAAAACCTATCCATATCGAGCCATATTTGAGGGAACAGGTAATCTGAGTCAGGCTGAAAGTAGAATCCTAGGAATCGGTGTGGGGGCTCCGATTGCGCCTATTTGGATTATCGGAGGCGTTCTAGTTGCAGTCTCACTGATTGCGGTGTGGCTCTTCAAGCCAATGAGTGGGGTTAGATAGGAGGAAAATACTTTGCCGACGATATACTTCTTCGTATACTACGGGGGTACGAGATTCATCGTGGGTTTCCCAGATGGTTTTGAGGTTAGGGGAACTCCAGCTGCCGGCGTCACCATCGATGTCTGGAATGGATCAAAACAATCCAAACAAGCGGATAGTGCCTACGGAATGACATGGTTCAGAGTACCCACTGGGAAGATCTACTGGAAAGTACCAGGATACAGTGGGGTGCTGAATGTTGTGAAAACAACATACTTCGTCGCTATCGACCTCCGCAATGGATCAACCCATGTTTATCCTCCACCAGTATATGACCTAACCCTAGCCTCCGATAAGTCAGATTACTATGAGACAGAGAACATAAAACTTTCAGGGATGTTACGCGTTGATGGAGTATCTATACCAGAAGTCCTTGTGACACTCTATAGAAACGGTGTTCCCTACCTAGAAACCACGACACGGGGTAATGGAAGCTATGTTTTTAATGATACCGTGACCGTTTCAGGATCCGTGAAGTACTACACGGAACACAGGAAAGCAGGGCTTATATTACATTCCGATTCAATAATAGTTAGGAGATTAGCGTGAGTGTAGTTAGTCCTACCGTAACGATTACGATTCATGCGGTTCCCATATCATCATTGACATTGGTTGTGGATAAGACAGCTGGATATCTCGGCGCTGTTTTCAGTTTTTCTGGGGTAGAAATGCAGAATGGTACTCCCGTTTCTGGAGCCACCATAAACCTCTTCAGAAATGGTGTGGTGGTTGGAAACGGAGTTACGGATGTCGCAGGCAATTACGTGATTCCTTGGACAGCAGATGTTGAAGGCATTCTGTCCTTCTATACGGAAGCCCCACAACCACCTTTGCCTCCACTGAGGAGCCCCACATTGGGTTTAGGGATTGGGCTTGAAGTTCCCATGCTGACTCAAGTCGTGGCTCCATTTGCGATAGCCATCATAGTGCTTGCTTTTATCCTGAGGCGATAATGACATAGCAAAAACACTGTGGAGATAAAAACAGTGCTACGAAGACTCCAAGAAACATCCCCATACCCAGAATGGCATAGAGAATTTAATCCATCTATGGCTCCACCGAACAAGTTTTGGGGTCTGATAACGAAGAACGGAGAAGAAGTACCCGATGGACAGACTGTTTACGGGGTTTTCTCAACCAAAGACGATGCGGGAAACGACTTAGGACTCAAAGTGAGAGGTAGCTGTATCACTGAAAAATTAATCTTCGAGGGTACACCCTACAACTACCTCTTCAACATACCCACAGAAGGAACGATGAACTGGGAAGCAGATGAACTGATAGCATTCTATCTGGGAACAGAAAAAGCTAGAGAAACAGCCAACCTTCGCATAGCAGGAGTCGCAAAACTAGATCTACACATAGAAGACATTCCTCCTCCCTCCGAGTTTCCCTGGGTGCTTACAGTAGGAATAATCTTAGGACTAGGAATCATAGTATATGTCATAGCCTCATCAAAAAGATAGCCAGGTATATCCTGCCACATCTAACCAATTCCAATTACCAGTGTTTAGTCTCTTGTCACCTATAACGTTAAATATGTTATAGACGCGCGCGCGTGCCTAAACAAACAGGTATAACTTATACATACTTAGCCCTCGGAATCACTTAGAGCATGCGGTGTCATAACAAGAAGTTCACCTTACTTGTAATGAGATAGTTCATGTCTCGGAAATATTATAGGTAGAAAAACATAGATTACGTGATAATTATGGACATACCAGCAATAATCATGGCGGCCCTCGCCGGAGGTCTTTACGGAGGTTTATTCTTCATCAAAGCCCGGCAAAGCTCAGGAGCCGATTTCGACTATGGAAAGTTCGGGGCTACCGTTCTCCTCGCCGCCCTAATAGGGATTGCTCTAGGTGCAACGGGTATGCCAGTCACCCATGCCACAGTTGAGGTGCAGCTAGCCGCCTACGTAGGCTATGTTGTTGTCTTGGAAACGATTTTGAAACTGATCTGGAGGAAGCTATATGCTCCGGAGGTGCCAGCTTGACGGATAAAAAGAAGGATAACCCCGGACACATAACCACTGCTCTCTGCGATGCTTATAGAGACACTCTGAAGATCGAGATCACGGATCTGAAGAATGACGTTAAGTCTATAGAGAGCCGGACATGGCAAATCTTGGCCGGAATTGGGATATCCATACTACTAACTCTCCTATCCATAGCCATGAAGTGAACTAGCAGAGTGCTTTTCTTTCTCCCTGATCCAAGACGGCTAGGATATCCTCAACCCACTCGACTATCGAGAATTCCTCCTACTGAAATGGGTTAGAATGTCGTCCATCCTCGCCACCATCGTCGATAATGCATTTATCTTAGAGTCAAGCTGCTCAAGATTATCACATAGCTTCATGACTTGTGCATCCAGCCGTTCATCCACGCTGTCAAGCCGTGTCACTATGACTACGAGTCTCTTCTCCTGCATATCCATCCTCTCTCTGATGACCTCAAGGGCCTGTCTTTCATCCTTCAGTTTTTCCAATTCTACATTCACCTCCATATAATTTGAACGCGGTATAGGGGCAGAGGGTCTGATGCCAAGGGAGTCCATTGCGGCCTCTCCCAGGCTACGAGCCATCGGCTGAGGTAGCTTGGGCTGCCACCTAGCCCCGCCTCCATACCTCCGAGACTCCCCTGGGGGAGGCGACCCACTTGTTCGCCACTCGAATTGTTTAACATAGGGTTGAGGAGCTACAATAATTGGAGTCTTTTCGACAACTTTCTCTTTCTTGGATCGATTCCTGCGCTCCTCTTTGGGCTTCGGACCCCTACCCCTCTTCCTAGCAAGATCAGCTTCCGTAGGCTTCCGACCACAACTAGGACAAATGAAGCCACGAATTCTTTTAGGAAACTTATTCTTACCACTCGGTGAAAAAACATGAACCCAGCCACAAAACGGGCAGGTGAATTTACGCGTGTTAATTTCCTCCTTTTTTGAATAGTCCTTCCTCTCGGATTTTCCTTCTCTGTCCTTCTTTGAAGTAGGCAGATTTGTATAGTTCTTCAAAATGTTCTTTCATTTTATCAATTGTTTCCTCAGCTTTTTCAGTCAGTTTATTCAGGTATTTTTCCTGATCCTCGTGCTCTTGGACGAGGCTGTGAGCTGCATCTACCTTCGGTCTCAGCCCGTCGATCTGCTTCTGTAGACTATCTAGACTGGACTCGATCTTCGAGAGGTTGATTCTCGGTGGGGGTTGCTGAGTTCTTAGGGAAGCATTGACCTTTTCGTTTATCAGGTTCTCAAGGTACTTTATGCAAACCCGAGTGTCCTTATCGAGTCGCCCTAGGGCCTCTTTGTATTTTGAGTTATTAGTCATTGTTCCTCCTGTGTCTTACATTTGACCTTGGCGTAATCTTCAGCGAAATCAACCGTGGCTTCCAGTAGCTCTGGACACACAGGTCTTTGCTGCATGAAGCTTCCTAGACACCACCAGATCGGAACCTCTCTATCCTCCGTGGGGCAGTAGACTTTTGGGGCTTCTGGGGCTTTGGTCATTTACTTTTCCTCTTTTTCTTGTGCCTTTTCTTCTTACTTTTTTTTGACAGCTTCTTGTTTCGCGCTATGATCCTTCAATCTCCTCTTGTTGGGAATTAGGATTAGAGCCAGGGATGATGCATTCGGCTGGATTCCTAGTAAACTCCTCTCTATATTTCCATACTACCAATGAAAGATAGAGGAAATTTAGTGATGAGATTAATGCTATTAAACGAAAGAGAAGTGGTGTTCCGTCTATAATAGCAGGTACAGATAAACCATACAAACCAAATAACCCAGATAATAGAAACCCGAGGAATTGTATCTTCCACTCAAGGGATGGAGGTATGGGAGGAAATAATCTTCCAAGAATCTGTGATAGTACCCACATGAACGCCCACAGTATTACTATGATCACAATATAAGTCAAGCTCATTAGCTTTCTATCTCCTCATATGAGAATCGGTGACCACATTTTGGACAATGGATTATGATTTGCATTAGTTCTCGCCTCTTCCTTCTTGCTTTCGGATTCCTATCCAGACGGGGTCTCCTTCCGCTAGGTTCAGAGCCTCAAGGAAATCTTTTGTTATGGTTATGCGTCTTCCCTTTCCTATCTTCGTCGGGAACTCTCCCAGCCAGCTTTTATCTTGTTCAACCATATCAAGGATTAATGAGGATGCAGTGTCCATATAAAACCATTGAATGGATGATTTATCACAGTGAGCGGGAAAACCCACCTTCTTTAGAGGTGGGATGAAAGCGAACCTTTTTAAAACCAGTTACATCAGTTACTACAATGCCGAGGACTCAGCCGAGAACCAACATATACATCATGGACGATGAGCTTTGGAAGTGGGCTAGGAGCCAAGCGATTCTATCTGGCTATCCTACGGTATCCGACTACGTTTTTGAGTTAATCAAAAAGGATAAAGAAAATGCCTCGGCTGATGTTTAAGTATCGGCTATATCCAAGCAAGAAACAGACAGGTGTCCTAGAGGATCAGCTTGAGCTTTGCCGTCAGACACATAACTGGCTTCTAGCATCATGCAAGTGTACCTATGAGGAAACGGGTAAAACGTTGTCCCAGTTCGATCTTAATAAAAACTTAATCTGTCTAAAAAACCAGAGACCTGAGATCACACAGGTTTACTCTCAGGTCTTACAGAACATAAGTAAACGCATTAAGGATGGTTATACTGGGTTCTTTGCTAGGCGTAAGGCTGGATTGAGGGCTGGGCTACCTAGGTTCAAGAAATACGGAACATACAAGAGCATCACCTACCCCCAGTCAGGGTTCAAGATCAAAGCCAAGAAACTGTACCTCTCCAAGATCGGAGACATCCGCATAAAGCAACACTGTGAACTCAGGGGGCAAGTTAAAACATTGACTGTGAAGCGTATGCCCTCGGGGCGGTGGTATGCGTGCTTCAGCTGTATCGTCGAGGCTCGGCCTAGGAAGCATCAGGTATCTGACGTGGGGATCGACGTGGGGCTGAACAGCTACGCGGTACTCAGCGATGGCACACAGATTGCGAACCCTCGGTTTTACAGGAAATCTGAGAAGCGTTTGGCACACCTCCAGCGAGGCTTGTCACGTAAACAGAAAGGCAGTAATAATAGGGATAAGGCTCGGCTGAAAGTCGCTCGACTACATGAGCACATCCAGAACCAACGAACCGACTTCCTACACAAATCCTCACGCAAGATAGCTGACAGCTATGATACCGTGTATGTTGAGGACTTGAAGATCAGAAACATGGTAAAGAACCACTGTTTGGCTAAGTCGATTAGTGACGCGGGTTGGGGGAGATTCATCGGAATGATAGCTTACAAGGCTGAGAGAGCTGGAGGCAGACTCATCCCGGTGACCCCTCGGAACACCACCCAGAACTGTTCCAAGTGCGGAGAATACGTAAAGAAGAACCTATCCGACAGAATCCACAAGTGCCCCTACTGTGGATTGGTGATGGATAGGGACCTTAATGCTTCAAAGAATATTTTGAAGATAGGACAGGAACTGTCCGAATCTAGGCCTGCGGAGGACAAGACCACTACACCACCCACAGAGGCGGTGCAAGTCTATCCAGTGAAACAGGAAGCCCACGGATTAATCCGTGGGTAGTTCACCATTTGGTCTGTTGAAAAGCATGGGATCACGGTACTTTACGTATAATATCTTCATTTTTCAGTTCTACCCTAGCTTAACCATTCCCGGATATAAAAAGACTAAAAGCTTATCAGGTTGATTGATTGATTGATTAATATGGTTAGAAGGATACAGCTAACGGTGGAAGAAGCCGTATTCGTTAAATTGAAGAAGATCAAGGGCGATAGGAGCTGGGAGCAGTTCCTCGTCGAGGCAGGCCTACAGGAGGAAAAATAGGATTGAAAAAAGATAAGAAACCTACGACTCGCGTAAGCATCACCCTGACCGATCCATACATAGAAGCCTTGAATGGTCTCGTGGAGAGGGGCGTCTACCTTACCCGGGGAGAGATAGTCTTAGAGGCACTCAGGAAATTTTTCAAGGAGCACGGAGTTAAACTACCTTACCACAAGGATACCTAAAAGTGCTTACCATACGATCCTAATACCTGCTTCAATCAGCCTCTAGGTACTGGTCGAGGGGATCCTTAATATTGATTCTCGCCTCCGCGATCTCCGCGTACTCAGCGTCTATCTCCAAATCTTGATCCCATTCTCATGGAGAAGTTTGGCTAATCTCTCAGTGGCAGAGATGAGTTTAGATCCCTTGTAGCCTAATCGCTCTCGTAGACTAGATCCTATGTTACTGTATTTTACGTTGTAGCCATCTTTGTCTCTACTCATGTAATATTCGACCAGTTCCTTCTCCTGCTGGCCTTCGCTTTTTTTACCGTCCTCCTCGTAGCTTGCGAGAAGTGTCTGGGTGTTTCCGTAGTAGTGGCGGTCTACACCTTCACTTATGACTATGAGTAATCCTTGTTCAAATGTCATGGATTCCCGCTTACACCATATCAAAAACTTTTCAATGGTACCATAAACTGCGGGATCATCTAGATCTGCACGAAAAGCGAACTGTCCTTTATGTTTCTTGAGGTTGGGAAGGTCACGAGGCATTATACCACCCCTCCCCCCAAATAATACATAACTATCAATGATTGATAACTATGTATTATTTCTATACAGTAGACTCTCGGGGAGAAAAAATTGGAGGCGGCGTTACATATTCTACCCAGCTTCTTCATATACCCTAGCCGCCTCCCTTCAGGGTCACATGACCTTTATCGTCTATCTCCACGAACTGGGCAAGGACCCTTCTGGTGTCTGTGGGGTGGTATCCTTGACTCTTCAGGTACCTGAGTAGGGTGTCCACGGTGACGGGGTCCGGGTTCACCTTCAGGTACTCCTTGATGACTTGGTTTAGCTTCCACTTGCCACGACTCAGATCCCAACGCTTCGGGTTGCTAGACCTCACTCGTCTGTCTCCCTCCTGCTTTCAAGTATGGTCTGAAACATAATCGTGCTTTTAACAATGGTTAACGGGCTGTTTGCTTGTTCACTGTCTTCATATCCTTCAGCAAGTTCACCGTAGAGCATAGATATTGTTAGGCTGATATCATCCTCAGATATGAGAAATCCTACTGCTCTGCAGTTCCCTACATTAACATTGGCTTTGATAAAGTCTAAGGTTAGCCAGCCTCCACTATCATCCCCGAGATGGTCATGAAACTCCACATACACGATAGGCAGACTAGTTCTATACTCTATGTTCATGATGTTATCTCCTTTTTTTTAATGGACAGGTTGGGACACCTCTGCCAACCCTGAGCCATCATTTCAGTCATATAACAAAATGGGTGACATACATGATCATTATACATATTGATCGAGCAGGCATAATCCCTAGCATCCCTGCCTATCGCATCTAGCCTTTGATCAGGTGTTATTCCCATTATATCCGCTTCCTAGTTTCATTTTTGATCACTGCGCGCGCGCGCGGTAAATTCAACTAGACGCCTCCTCATTGATAGCACCGAGAATCCGTTTACCGAGGAAGGTGATTACGCTGGTTGTAACGGCGTTTCCTAAAGTTTTATACCTTTGCGAATCTGAGATTTTGACTCTATTTCCACCTTCATCAATGCCCCACTCTGACCATCGATCAGGAAATGCCTGTAACCGCTCACACTCCACGGGAGTAAGGCGACGGATCCGCATTCCATCATAGATCCCATGTATGTCTTGCCCCGTTAATGTGAATGAGGGGTCACCTGACTCCTTGAATCGCCTCCCGTGCTGTCTCTTTTCTGCCCTATCAGGCGTGAGAACTGGAGTAACTAAAAGTTCGTTATATGTTGCCCCATTGGTAGCTCGTATATGAGGCATATCCTTTGGGGTACCTTTGTTTTTTCCATGAGGATATGGTTGTATATAGGGACTCGTTGGATGAACTGCGATTACGGCTGAGGATGTGGGGCTGGGTTTTGTCTTCAATGAATACGCTTCTCCTTGTTTGATTCCTCGGTTGAAGGTGTCGATGATATATGGTTCTCCTGCGTTTCTGATTGCCCCATATCTTGCGTCGGTGGTTGGAGAAATTTCGCCTTGAATCCTCGTCCTGCTTTCATGTTCTTTTCTATTCTCTTCATTAAGAACTCCGTTTGTTTCTGTGATAGGAAATATCGGGGTGGTATTTCCTTTTCGAGAATGTCCGATAATAAACACTCTTTCCCGGTTCTGTGGGACCCCGTAATCCTTGCTATTAAGAATTTGGTACTCCCACCACATCCCCATGTCTTCCAGGGACTTGAGGATTGTTTCAAAGACTCTTCCGTGAGTTCCTGGGATAGTGTCACCTGCTTCATCGACGAGGGGCGCGGATAGTAACCCCTTAACGTTTTCCAAGAGTAGCATGCGAGGTCGGTGATGCTTCGCAATTCGAAGTATCTCGAAGAAAAGCGTTCCACGAGTATCCGTGAAACCTTTCCGTTTACCGGCAACACTAAACGATTGGCAAGGAAATCCTCCGCAAATGAGGTCATGCGGTGGGATGTCGCTTGCATCGATTTCTCTAATGTCGCCTGAGTAATGGTTTTCTTTTCCGAAGTGTTTGGTGTAGACTTGATTGGCGTACTTGTTGAAGTCATTGGACCAGACACATCTGAAACGACTAGCTGGTAATTGTGGCTCGCGTTTGCTCTCAATGCCTGTGCCTCTCGATGAGGTGTCACCGTTTGCGATTTGTTCGTATGCAGAATAAGCGGCTCCTTCGAGTCCTCTACTATTATTTTTTTGGGGTGGTTGTCTACTACATCCATTATCCCCGTTGGCTCGAAGAAACTCATTCCCTGTATCTCTGACTTCTTTTTGTCCATTCTGTGAACACGGTATTTGTTTCCTATCTTCTTGATTCGCTCTTTCGAGTCCGAGCCTGAATCCTCCGATTCCCGAGAATAGGTCGATGAACCTGATTTCTTCATTCATGGACACATCCACTCATGCTGACTTTCTCCTTGGGGTGTGGATATTGTAGCCTTTTTTTTCAGGTGGTGGGAGTAGCTGGTAGTGGAGTTTGAGGGCTTCGGCTACCTCATTGGGTAAGGCGTCCTCTAGGGTCCATACGGTGGGGCGAGGACCGCCTTTGCTGCGCTTGACTTTGCTCACCTTGAGCGCGGGGACAAGGACGCCGATGGTGCGTAGCCTATTGATTGCCCTGTATACTGTTGCCTCTGGCATATTCAGCTCGCACTGTAACACCCATGCAGTTGACGATCCGTGGAGGCAGAAGTAGGCGAAGACCTGACTAATGGCTTCGCTGATGAAGATGCTTCTGAGTTTTGAGATGATTGTTTGAGTGTAGAGTGCTGAGGTTGGTGAGTTGTTATCACTTTTATTGAGTAATAACTTGAAAGCACACACTATATCGTATACCAGGGTTTTCTCATCAGTTGACAGTGTACTCAGCCTCCTTCTTCCTTATTTTCGCTATGAAGTATCCAGCTCCAAAGAAGACGTAGGCATATAGTAGAGAGTAGCCGATGGTCTCAAACCAAGTCATCTTTATCTCCTTCTGCTTCAAGAAGTACAATCATGTTGGGTAACAGCATCTTCAGGTTTGGTTCATATTTCCCTCGACGTACACGTATGACAATTTCTTTCTCAACAAGAGTTTTCAGGACATGCTGAACGGCGTAATAAGCTAACCCACAATCCTCTGACATTATTTTTTGGATTTCACTAGTACCCGCCGCCTCCATATTAAAAACAGCATGGGCTACCCATAACTCGTCTTCATTGTCAGTTAGTTCATCGATGGCTTTGAAGGCGAGATCTGATACGCTTTTTACTTTCATTTTTATCCTTCGGGCTCCTGTTTTTTTCTGAACATGATGGCTATCTTGTCGCCTGTGCGGTAGACCCGAGTGTCAATGTGTCCCTCAAGGGCGAGAGCCACGATGCGGCGGTACCACCAGTTGCTACTGTGACCTAGCCCCGTCTTCGCCCTAGCCCATGAGACTAGGGTTCCGAGCTCCACGTTGCCAAATGACATATTGACGCGTTCCAGCAGGGCTTTTGATGCTGGCCCCAGCTCGCTCATTCCACAGATGCCCCCACTGCCTTGAAATCTAGGTCGACAAACACGTTTTCGCTCATCCTTTTCATTGTCTTCATTTTGATGAGACCACCTGTCACGTTACTCAGCCATGCGATAAACGCGGGAGAAGACACCTCATATGGGGATAAGCTGGCTCCTCCTGGCACCGATATGACTTGCTTAAGAGGTAGATGCCGTAGATGGATTTTCTCTATCCATCCCGAGATCTTCATGTCGTCTAGGTATCGTTGAACCCACCAGGCTGCCTGGCTGCCTTCGGTTAGGGGCGCGTTTTTGAAATGGAAATCGTACTCGTCCGCGTTACTTTTGATTCTTAGTTTAATATCATGGACCCATAGGTCATGTATTCCCTTCTCGGAGAGTACTTCGATTATCTCGCCTAGATCGATAACGGTTCTGCTTTTTCCCCGGTTGAACTTTAGTTCAACTTGAGAGCTTGACTTTGTATAGATGGTCATGTATTTATGCGGTTTCTCCTTGATACTTGGGCTGGATGTGGTTGAGGTAGCACGAATGTATTGCACCAAGGGGGAGACGATGTCTCCTGCCTCTCGATCTATGAGGTAAAGGCTGTTTGTAGGGATGGCTGCCCTGCATAGAATATCACTCACGGGGAATCAGCCTCCAATTGGTTTATCTCATCTAGAATCCACATGTCCTTTCTAGCAGATTGTAGAAGTAAATTTGCTGATTCGTCAGAGGATGAATCAAGATCAAGCATTTTTTCTATGGTTGCGAAGGCCGTCTCAGGGGATATCAGTTCCATAAGCCACAAGGTCGGTGTGGTTCTAAACGAATACTCGTTGTCATCATCGGGATCCGTGACCATAATTATCCCGCCGATTTGATCCATTGGATATCGTCCTTTCTTGATTTCGAGAAAGAACTTGGCATAAGCCTCATTTCGAGTCTTAGCGTTTATTAGCGTTGTTTTGCCCATAGTTTCAATTTTATATATTTTCAGTGTTCTCAGTCTCCTTGATAGTTTTCGCTGGCTCTATGATGCAGGGGTCTAGAACTTTTCCGCAGCTCCAACAGTACTTGCAGACTGTCGGTATTTCGACGCCGCACCTTGGGCAGGGGTTCGTGTATGATTTTGGCAGTGGGGCTAGCATGGTATCTCCCAGCACCTTTCATTGGCTACCCACTCAGCCTTCAGTAGATCCGTTAGGACACCATTGTAGGCCTCAAAGTTCTCCTGAGGAAACTCGGGTTTAGGGACTAACCTCACCTTGTTCAACCATTTGTACACCGTGAAGTCATCCATGGGTATGTCGTTGGCTGCCAGTGTGGTCTTGACCCTTTCCTCATCTGGATCCACCAGCGGTTCCTCGGGAACTTTTTTCTCTTTAGGCTTCTTTGTTTTAGGCTTCTTCTTAGGATTCTGCGTTGACTCGACATGCCTCCTGCCTGTCATGACCTCCTCGGCTGAGACCTCACCACCACCAACTAGGTTCGATATCGCCCGGTTCATGGCCCTAGTCTGAGCTAGGCTCCGGGTGTCATGGATCATCTTATCGCTACTCTCCCGCTCTGATGTGGACGCGGAGCCTGATCCTTCTGCGTATCTTCCCGTCTGGGCTATGGCTCTATAGTCAAAGTGGTAGATCGTAACCCAGTTCCCCGATCCAGGAGGCATCTCTTTATCGATCTCTCTTTCCTCGATCTTTTCGAGGTTCAGGTTACATGCGAGGGCGTACTTGAGCCAACCAGATTTCTTGACACGTCTCTTATTCTCCCTCGTATCCACCCAGAAGTCGCTTTCCTTCAGAACCATGGATTTGAACTTGTCAAAGGCATCAACAAGGGCGACAAGACTCTCCACATCCAGGGGAACGACTGCTCCGTCTGCTTGTTCTGGGAGGACTATGATTTTATCTTCACCCACTGTCCTCAGCCTCATCGAGATGTGTTTCTTGGTAGTCCTTAGCTGCTTGATGGATGCGCGTCCAGCATACTGGTCCTATTTCTCTCTCCACACTTACGGGATTGGTCAGCTCTCTACCGCAGATACGGCAGGTTGCACCGTCCATCTTAGCCCTCCTCTGAGGCTGCGAGAGCCTCGTTCAAAGCATCCACTAGCTGGCTGGCTTCGGGCAACATAAAGGAAAGAAACGTCCATACCTTGACCTCTTTCCGTGTACTGATATCCCCACGCTCCCATCTTCCAATGGTGTAGTCGATGGACGCCTCAAAATCCCGTGCAGAACCATACTCACCTTCAAGTGTCTTTATGGAGACGAGTTTATGCCCCTCGTTGGTCTCTATAGACTCCACGAGAACCGTTACGGGTTCATGGCTGACCGCGCCAGTTACAGTGAAAAGTTTACTATACCTTAGGACCATTTTATCCTCAATAAAACATTCTCACTTTTTGAGAACACCTTTTAAAGCTTACGCTGTTTTTACCCTGTTTTTTCTCATTTTTTGAGAATCCCCTTTAAAGTTTATGCTTGACTCCGTTTTCCTTGGATAAACGCTTCTGGTGAAATCGCCTGCCATCGGCCTCCGACCATTTTTGCAAGCCCTCTCACACGAAGTCTATCAAGTATTTTGTATAGATTTGAGATTGAGCAATCGACGAAAGGGAGCAGCTCTGACACTGGATACGCCCCACCACCTTTCAACATGGTAAACCAGACCATATTCTCCATATGAGGAGCACAAAACTCCTCTAAGAACGCGGCGGATATTTCGCAGCGGTCTATGATTTCGGAGAAAGTCTTGTCAACCTGACGGTGAAGGTGCTCTACTAGATCCTCTTTGCTGAGTATCTTCTCCTCATTGAAGCTTTTCATCTTCACTTCTTACCATACCCTAAGAAATATGAGACATTCCGTATCTATTTGGACATTGTAAAAGACAGGTCTTCCATCATCAAATTGATGTGTGGGGAAATAGATAAAAACGAGGCGCATGTTCTTGGAGGAAAGAAGGATAAAAGTGGGTTTGGAGCAGTCAACTGGTTCTCGTGAAGTAGCTTGAGAGCTAAACACTCCTTTAGTTTACTTTTCTTCTAATCGTTTCCTTGTCTCAGAAAGAATCCTTTTAACTTCAGACACAGATTGGTTTGAAAACCTTTCAAATAGTTCAATAAATTGATTTGCATGTCGTTCATATTCCAGTATTTTTCTTTCCTCTTCATCCACTAATTTATTTATATCCATAATCACTTCATTTATTTTTGTGTTTGAAGTTCTAGTTTCACTTTCGGAAAGCATTGAAAAGTACTCCAATGTTTTTGAAGTTAATTCTATATTGAGGTACTTGTTTTTATGGTATTTTTCTGATATGTACACTTGAATAGATTTAATGTCAAACGCGTTAAGGTTTGAAATGCTCTTAAATGCTTCAATTAATGGTTCTGAGAGCATACCCTTCTTAAACGGCGTTTTACATTTATCTTTATATTCTTCTGTTATTTTTCTCCACTTTGGAAGCATGGTTTTAATTTCCTGTTCAGATCTGGTTGACCATGTGGTAACAAAAAATGTGAACACATCCCCGTTTGCCTGATAGGCGATGCATCCATTTTGATAAACAGCGCCTACCAAACCCTGTTCTATTAACTTGATGAGGCTTCTTGTGATTTCTGTTTCATTAGAGTCAATTGGAATACTCCTCTCAAGATATTTTATCGCCTCATTTTTAGGGATCTTATTTACGTCACTCAATCGGGTTCTCACCCCAATTTCTTGGACAGTCGTCTGACGACCTATTTTAATCCACCCCTAAAAACAACCCCATAAAACACAATACTCCATTACGTTATTACGAAAGTTGTGTTCGCAAAGGATCTAGAGGATGAGGATTAGGGGGCGTCCCTCAGCTTTCTCAACGCCCTTTCCTCCTTTATCGACTCCTCGAACCATATGATCAACGGCTCCATCCTGTCTATCGTGCCTTGCATCTCGGCTAGCCGTAGATGTAAATCGGTACTTGTTGCCTCTGCTAGGTTCGCCTCAAGCTCCTTGACCCGATTGCTCAGCGTTTCCACCACCTCCTCACCTACCTGTCCAAACGACCTCTCGTTGTCCATGTCCAGGTATGGGAGAGCCTTCAGGTACTCCTTTGTCCGGTAGTCCCTGTCGTCGTGTGCCCTGTTATAGTCCAGGCTATCCACTGTATGCCCCATGAAGTATTCCCCGATATCAGGGTTCCTCCGACTCTTGCTCCACTGGGTCCTGAATATGCTGCGTATCTGGTGGGGGTTTTTGCTGTACCGGGTTCCTGATGTCCCGTTCTCCTTCTTCTCTATGAAGCCCAGCTGCTCCATCTTCCTTGAGAAATAAGTGTAGAGTCCCGATGTTGAGAGGGGTGTAAAGGTGTTGGTGACAAACAGGGAGTCTGGGAACTCCCTCACGCCCTGTGCCTCCCTCTCCCTCCGAGCCCTGAGCTCTGGGTTGTTGAACCTCCTCTCGATCTTCTCCCTGACTTTGAGCCACTTCTTGAGATCCCTGTATGCGCCTCCGCCTATGTAGACATAAAAGTCCTTGTCGACATTGGATTTACGGGCCCCCAGATATATCTCGATCAACTCATCATCTACGGGGTTTGATATGGCCTCCTCTAGCACCGATATTCCCTGGTTGCTAAACTGCACGATCTCGTCCTTACCCATGCCCGAGACGAGCATACCCTTTATCACGGCCCTGTACATGGGCGTCGATTTTATGGCCACTTGGTTTAACTCGACCAGGCTGAGTCGCTTCTCCACCTTCCTCAGGGGGCTCTTGAGGACGCTTATGATCTTCCTATACGGCTCCTTCGGGAACCCATACTCGTCCAGATGGTAGACAAAGAAGCTCCTGATAGTCGACAAGACCTTCCGCCTGTAATTCGTCCTCCACATCCTCTCGTTCCCCACCTCCTTCACGTAAGAGTATGAGCTCCTGAGGATCACCTTCCGCCTCTCCCCGTTCCTGTTCAACTCCTTCTGAAGCTCCAGTAGCCTGTTGGGCAGGCTACCAGGATACCCATCCAGCTCCAGCCTAGAGTACCCGTCCTCGACCCAATCAGTGAACCCAGAGAACACGATAATGTACCTGCCGGCAGTCGACTTGGCCACCGAGCCAAGCCACTCAACCACGAGGGGGTCCTTCGCGTAACGATATTCCCTTGCTTTTCTCTTCATTTTTGATCAAACAACAATGGATTACTGGATATTTATACATTATGGCATGGTAAATGGGCGTATGGTAAACGGATATATCCAAATATACGGTTTTTGGGTGTTTGTCTGATGCACATAGGCATCACCGCTTAAAGGCGCGCGCGTCAGTCACCATTTAGGAAATATCAACAGACGCGGTAGCATCTCTCTTTATCGTCGCAAGGTTTGTATTTGTGTGCCCCATAACCCAAATCCGGTTTTCATCGTTTGAATCGAGATAATATTCAACCGTGATGGTACCCCAAAGATACTCTTGGTCAGGATAATATTGAGTTGGTATATCTGGACGATCCAATGCTAAACCTGAGCTACCCACGAAAACCCGTTCACCTTCCATGCTATACGCATGAGACATAGAGACGTAAACTCCTGAGAAACTGATTCTTGCCTCCCAGATGATTCCATATTCTGGTATTAGAAACTCCCAAGTCCTGTCTGTGCCCGCCGAGATGTTATACTCAATAGTTTGAGAATAATCCTGAATCGTGGTGGGTATCATAAAATCGACAAGAGTTATGTTGTCTAGTCCGATGTAAATTCCCTCAGAGTCTGCGGCGAGAACCCTGAAGTATATGTCTCTGGATCCTACGTAAAACTCTGGAAAAGGAACAACTACCCGCGTCCACTCTAATCCCTCCAATAAATCTGCATAATATATCACTTTATCATCGAGGTGAACTTCCAGCCGTGCGCCGTTTGACATAAGATCAAACGCCAAACCTTGGCTTTCACTAACCACGATTTTCTGAGTCATTCGAGTACCCGAAGTATATTGATACAGCCGTTTAGCTCCCTCTACACCGCTAGACATCCCCTGAGTAACCCAGCCTTCAAACCCATCAAAACCACCGTTGACAACGCCTTCTACCTCAATGTACTCAGCGTTTGGACGATGAGCAGCGTAGTAAAACCCGCTTGTCCCATTTGTGCCGCGTTCTCCTTGAGCGCCTTCAACACCTTGTAACCCTTGAACTCCATCCTCTCCATGAAGTCCTTGAATTCCATCTATTCCTTGTTCTCCTTGGGGTCCCACAAACGTGTCTTTCATAACCGTAAAAGTCCCCACAGAGACCAGCATGGATACTATCGCTGTTAACGCCAACAACCCATAGACTTTGCTATCTTTTTTCTCTTCAGTCAAACTCAATCATCTGCACGCGTCTGGGGTGCCATTTTGAACGTAATATTCTCATCAATGTATGATGGAAGCCTGTAGGGGATGCCCATGGGGCATGTGACCTCCACGAAATCGGCTCCCATAGACTTGAGATCAAACGACTCATTTACAGAGTATTCATAGACGATGCCAGGGGGATAAGCCCGTAAAAACCATTCTTGGCCTACTTCCGTCAAAAGAATTTTAGTGGAATCTAGCCCCACTCTAATCCGCGCTTTCCCTTTTTTCTCTTCAGTCAAACTCAATCACCGGCGCGTGCTATATGGGTGTGCAAGTCCAGTTTTTTTGCTTTGCTATACACTGTGGACAGAGTTCACCCTCTGTTGGTCGTTCGGGTACCGTCACCTCTTCATAGGGACTGGTTCTTGGAAACATTGTGCAGTATTTACACCAATGCCAGGTGTCGCTACTATCTTTTCTTCTATAAGTTTTCATACTCTTTTACCTTCTATCGTGCCTACCGTTTACTGGTTACTCTCACATCTTAAAGGTTACGAGCGCGCGGCTAGGCATTCCCCCAATCCATTTTGATCCCCATACAACCCTTAGAAGTTTGCCTGGACCAATGCCCTCCCTATATAATTCAGAATTTTCCCCAAAGGAAAAGCCACAGTCAGGGTTATGGCAAACCCTAGAAACCTCCCACCCATTTTCATATTCAGTCCCGCACATGCGCATTATTTCTCCGCAATCCACACAGAACCCGAATATCTTGATCTCATCGAAACGATTGTGCTTCAGAAAATTTTCAATCACGCTCATTTGAAGATTTCATCTCATTCACCAACGGAAGGGGCGCATCACCGCTTAAAATTTACGATCGCGCGGGGGATCGATTTGGATGGTGATTTTCAATCTGTCGCCTCTTTTGATACCGAGAGATTTTCTATATAGGATAGGAATTGTTAATCGGTTTCCGTGGATTACAGTTGACAGAACTGTTTCCTCGGCTTCATCTATTTGTACGATTACTCGAAGCCGATCACCTCTTTCGATGCCGAGGGCTTTTAGGTGTTGGGTGGGAATCGGGATGCGTCCTCCATCATGTATGTTGATAGAGAATGTCTTTGTGTTCACGTAATCCTTAGTTACTGTCAATCCTCAGCCCCCATAGCGCGCGCTCGTTCCCTTTTTCTTTTTCAGCCAAACTCAATCACCTTTGCGCGGTATGCTTGGATCTAAGGGTCTCTAAAAACCTGGTCTGCGTATCAAATGTCTCTTCTAGTTTTTTGAACTCTTTAATAAACGCATTATCTTTCTCATAGTCCTCGGTGCTTGTATCTGTCCGCATAGCCATGAACTCAAACCGCGCCATGAATGACCTCGCGAAGATAATGCACTCATAAGTATCGCAAATAAGTTTGTAAACATTGAAATCAACTGGCGATTTCTTAGCCACTAGCTCCGATTGAGCTATTTCGAGGTTCAACCAAAACAATTTTATTAACTCTTTTGCGCTGTCACAATACTCATCTATTTTTTCTTGAGACAACATCACTATTGAATGGTTACTCTCACTTCTTAAGGGTTACGTGGGGGTGCGTTGATTTTATGCGGTTACGACGCGGGCTATGTTACTAACCAGAGCTAAAAGTCTCCGCCGCAATGCCCATGAATCCCTCACGCACTATTAGATGGAGGGCATCACCGCTTAAGGTTGTGGGGAATGTCTCCTTGGTTATCATCTAGCTCTTCTTTTCCACCATTTAGCTATGAAGTAGCCGAAGCCAATGAAGACATAGGCATAGAGTAAAGAGTAGCCGAGAACTTCAAGGCGAATTATCTATACCTCCTCCACTCATAGATTGGGTTTATCACTGCTTAAGGTTGTGGGGAGTGTTGCCGGCCTTGGAGTAAGGGTAGATATGTCCCGGGAGCAGGAAGCCCGCCTGGCCGAGCGAAATGTCACCCTCCCTGCAACGTTTTACCCGATATCCAGGATCACAAGTCTCCATTAAGCCCCTAGCCCTCCCCACCAAACCTACCAGAACTTCCACCAGGGCTTCTTTTTGACAGGCTCTGGCTCAGGATCAAAGACGAATTTCATAGTTTCCTCAATTGATCGTGTTTCTTCGACTTCTTTCTCGTGGGGTGCCTCCTCGATGGGCTCTTCCTCGACTGGCTCAGGCTCTGGCTCGGTTTCAGGTTCGGGTTCTGGCTCAGGTTCAGGTTCTGGCTCAGGTTCAGGTTCTGGCTCAGGGTCTGGCTCGGGTTCAGGTTCTGGCTCAGGTTCTAGTTTCGGCTCTTCCTCGTGGAGTGCCTCCTCTACGGGTTCTTCCTCTATTGGTTTCTCTTCAAGTTTCTTCTTTTTCTTAGTCATGTTTTTCTCCTCTATTTACCCGTTTCACCTCTCGGCACGGAACGGCTCCCTCCGTAGCACTTTACTCCCCCAGTCAGGGGCAAGGCAGAACCCGCCTCCACGATTCTTGTATCGCGGTTTTCAGTCATTTCAATTCACCATAAAAAAGAGGGGATTATTGGTTAAGGTGGTTGTAGATGTTTGTGGGGAATGGTTTTGGGAATGGATCTGGGAAATCTAATTCATAGCTCGGTGGATCTTGATCCCATAGGTATACGCTGAAGCCTACAAGCCATGCTCCTACTTTACTATCCCACTGTGCATGTGGAAGGATTTCTGTGACTCCAGTATCATCTTCAGGAGCGTAGATGTAGACCCATTGGTACGCGACGCCGTGTTCGAATGAATCATCACTAGGAGCTAGTTCACCGAAGTCGAGGAATCCTCTGAAAAAGTTAACTATTGTGTAGTCCCCATAAAGGGGTTCGTACTTGTAGGAAACCTGTCCCTCACGCTCTATCCAGAGTCCGGTCTTCTTGTCATTGACGTAGACGGTTGAGGTTCCAGTCAAATCGGTTACGTCAGGCGAGTAGCTCCAAGAGGTATGGAGTACATTTCCTGTCAACTTGTATGTCTCTGAAGTCGAATAGTCCAGATCTATGTAAGACCAATCACCAAATTCAGCACTTGCCCGCCATTGGAATTGGGCTTGATTGAAGGATATAGTGATTGACTGTGGTTTAGCCATGGCAGGAACTATTACAGCGATTGTTGATAGTAGGAATATTGCTATTAGCAGTGTTGCTGTTGTTTTCTTTCTATATTTATTCATTTTAGTTTTTCTTCCTTTACTTACCCGTTTCACCTCTCGGTACGGAACGGCTCCCTCCGTAGCACTTTACTCCCCCAGTTAGGGGCAAGGCAGAACCCGCCTCCACAGCTACGTGCCGTGGCTTGAAAATAAAAAAATGGTGTTATGTGGCTTGGTCAAACGGAGGGAGTTTTTGTTTCCAAAGCCAATACGCTACTATAGCAACGATTATGATTACCACAACTATGTAGTATATAGTAAAGTCAGGCTCGGGTAACGCCGAGACCGTAAAGCCTGCCGTGAGATCCTCTACACTAACCTGGTAGGTACCCGCGCTCCAAGTCTTCTCAAAGCTGCTAAAGTACACGCTATCTCCAGGTATGGTTACTGTCTCCGATTCAACAGTCTCCCCGTCAACCTTGAACTCAACGGTATAGCTTCCCTCAGTCTCACCGATATTGGTTACAGTGACGCTTATCATCACTGTTCCTCCTTCCTCGATCTCGGTGGGTAACGCCGAGAGATCTGAGACCACAAACTCAGCCGGCGTAGGCGGTGGCGGTAACACGATTACCGTAAAGCTTCCAGCCAACCCATCAACTGTTACATCGATGATTCCCTCAGCTAACGGTGTCAGTGTTCGCGTTACTGTCTTGGATTCATAGGCATCCAGCTCGATATCAACTAGTAGGCTGATTTCTCCTACCTGTATCGTCGTATAGTTGCTTATGGACTGGTTGTTGGGGTTCATGATGTCAAAGCTTATGGTGATGTCTTCACCTAGCTCAACTTCCTCTGGAGTAATGACAAGGTTGGAGAGTATCGGTGGCAGGGGAGGCGTAATTATCTCGTGTAACCCAGCGATCAGTATGGGGCTGCCCGAGGCTTCTATCGCTGTCATGTATGCCCAGACAACGTTTCTCTCCATGTCTACGCCGGTGTGGCTGCACCGTTGCCAAGTTCCATTCATCCAGTAGTAGATTCCGAAAGAGGATTCATTGAGGTCACCTATTTCTTCATCGGTGTAATGCATCTCAACATAGATAGGCCACTCCACGGCTGTCGAGTTGCTTACCTCGACATCGATGTAGATCGGCAAGGCGGTTGCTGGCATCGGATCCTCTGGGTGGGGGTTTTCCTCATACCTGAGGACTGTGACGGTGACTGGCTTCGTCGTGTTCAGGGTTACGGTGGTGTTTGCCGCCTCCATGGCGTTAACCGTGTGTCCCTTCTTATTACCAGGAACCAGTTCCCCGAACCTGTTTCTAATAGGTACGGGGGGATCCCATACCTTTACGTGGCTTTTGTCGGAGTCCTCCGCACCCCTATTATCCTCAACGACAAGGGTCACGGTGTAGTGGCCATGTTCCGTGTACGTGTGGCTGACTTCTACTCCTGTGGTGGTGGTTCCGTCGCCAAAGTCCCACCTGTAGTCAACTATCTTCCCGTCCTTGTCGTAGCTGTCTGCACCGCTAAAGTGTATGATGCTGCCCATCGAGATCTTCACATTCAGTCCTGCGTCTGCCTTGGGCTTCTTGTTCGGTCGAGGCGATGGGGGTTGATATGGCTTGCTTACCTTCACCGTTGTGGTATCGCTGTCGGTGAGGGCGTCGTCATCTGTTACTGTCAGCGTGACTGTGAAGGTTCCCTTCGAGGAATAGGTGTGGCTCGGCTTGACGCCGGTTCCTGTGGTGCCGTCACCAAAGTCCCACTCGTAACTAACGATTTCTCCATCGGGGTCGTGGGAGCCGCTGCCATCCAAAAGTATGGTCTCGTATCTATCGCAAGAATAGGGACCGCCAGCATCTGCTACTGGTGGCTGTTTCTCCGTGATCTCCGTATAAGTACCCACGATGTCGGTGGTCAAACCCGGCTCCACGACGGCTTCTGTGGGCTCTGGTTTGACATATCCTGTTACTTCTCCAAATGATATGGAGTAAGTACCAGCTTCAACAACCTGTGACTGCGGGGCTATGCCCCAGGAGATATCATCTACGAAGACTTCTCCCTTCACGGGTTCCGTGTCAATGTTGAGGACTCCCATATCCTGTGGGATCACGACATAGGTTCCCAAGACATCGGTGGTTTCATCCACCTTGACTTCCACTTCGACAGAATCGGGCGTCACGTATCCATCAACGGCTCCGAAGGAGATATCGTAAAGCCCGATTTCTAGCTCCCTAACCTGAGGGGCTGTCCCCCACGACTCGCCTTCTACAAAAACCTCTCCCTTCACGGGCTCCGTATCAACGCTAAGCGTTCCCGTCTCAGGGGGAGCCTCGTTAACGGTAACAAGGCAGGTATCCGTGTCCACCTTTCCCTTGTTATCCCTTACTGTCAGAGTAACCGTGTAGGAGTCGGGCTCCGAGTATGAGTGTGAAACCTCAACCCCCGAAGCTATATCGCCGTCTCCAAAGTCCCACTCGTAACTAACGATTGATCCGTCGGGGTCATGGGAGCCGCTGCCATCCAACAGTATGGTCTCGCCCACGTAGACCATCTGGTCAGGACCTGCATCCGCCACGGGTTTCTTGTTCAAAGGAGGAGGAGGAACGTATTCAGTAACTGTCACGGTGGTATATTCGAGCCCCACTATTCTTGAGTCCCAGTCTCTCCAAACGCCAACGAGCAGAACGTAATCGTCTGGGGTCAGAGATGAGGTAGACAATGATATGGTTCCTGTGTAGGTGGCGGGTGTGTGACCGAAAGCTAGTTCGTTGGAGTCGAATGCCTTCTTGAGTTTCTTTTCTATAAAGTCTAGTGTTAGATCGGATTGGTCTTTGGTGCCTGTGTAGAAATCGGTGAATAGGTTTCCATCGGCTATTACTTTGCCGTTGATATAGAGGTTCGTGCTAGAAATATCGCCATCCGTTTCTAGGATTATATTGACTTTGTACTCCGATTCCTTGATCATGGCTGCAACATGGGTATAGTATCCTGAGGGTTCGGAACCCAACTTTGAATTAACATACAAGGAATCGCCTTTTTTCACGGATGAATCAGCGGTTATTTCGAGGGTATAATCAACCACTTCGATGACTGTAGCGGAGTATATCCAGATTTTTGAGTTCATTAGGTCGCCCCAATCAATGTCGATTTTCGCAACTACAAGAATATAATCACCCGCGTCTGGTGCATCGAATTCAATAGTGCCGTCACCAGTTGAATCTAGTGTTATCGGTTGAATCCATACTTGGCTTTCCAAGAGAGTTTCTATAGCTCTCAAGAAGCCCTCGTCTAAGACATCTTTGATCTCAGAGAGAGAGGACAGCTGAAGCAGCATGAAACTAACCATTTCATCTCCAAAGTCGGTTGAACCCCAGAAAGTTGCAGATACAGATTCATCTTTCTTGTAGACTTGATGAGTACCCAGAGGGTAAGTCAGAGGCGGGATGGAGTCTGAATCCACCGTCACCGTGACTCCACTTTTGGTGTAATCAATATCCGGACCATCATAGACAAAGGATATCGATGGCAGGTCAACGGTCGTACCTCCACTCAGCCCGATCCAGTTTCCATCTACTAGGCTATTTGTATGAGGTGCAAAGAACACCCTATCAACACCTCCCACGGAAATGACCACTGGATAACTCGGAGCTATCCCCTGGACCATTAAACCTGGAAGAACCACGGAAAACGCCAAGACTAAAGCGACCAAGACAGCCGCACGCATACGATTTTTCAACTCATACACCTCTATTCATTTATAAACATTCACTTCTCTCATATTTAAAAACACTTTATAACCCTTAAAAGGTTACTCAAGCTCCTCAGAGTCCATATACAAGTGCAACAAGGAAGACCCAAACAACGCAAGAAACGAGGAAACAAAAAACCGGAGTATGTAGATGTCTATGGGGAGCCCGTTCAAGGTCACGGTAACTGGGGACCCCACGGCTCCAATCAAAGTTCCAGAGAGCAGGAATGTCAACAAGTAAATTAGCCAAGCCACCAAACAACCCCACAAAAAATGCCACCAAGAATCCATCCACCAAACAAGCCTCCATAATTTATCTGGGCGAGTACGAATATATATAAAAATCTGATGGTGAATCATCTGGAAATCTATTTTTCTTTATCTCTCTAAGTTTCCAGTTAGGAAAATTTTCTTCAATATATTTCGAGAAATTCCTATGACGAACATGTGCAAAACTTAACGTTGTTTCTTTATTAGCGGCGTAGATAATAATTAATTTTGATGAAGAAGAAAATAAATCTTGCATATAACTTTGAAAAACATCATCCTCAGTTAAATGATAAATGATATCTAAAGATAGTGCTAATTCCGAAAGGAATATAGAGTTTCGATCTATGAAATATTCAGAATCATATAGAAAAAAACTTTTATTTGGATCGAATTCAAACTTTTTTATACATTTCTTAATAGCCCTTTTTGAAACATCTAAACCGATATATTTGGGAATAGAAAAGTATTTTAGTTGATTGCCATCTCCACATCCAAAATCGATTACAGATTGAATTTTTTCATTAACAATTATTGAGTTTATAATTTCTGCTTTATATTCTGCTAATTTGCCATATGAACCATCTCCTGATGTTCCACCTGAATCATATCTCGATTCCCAATATTGCTTTGATCCAGAAAATTTGCTTAAAGAATATCTGTATAAAATCTTATTTAAAAAAGAATATTTCATCATAACCCTAGCTATCTTAATCTTAATTTTTGAATTCAATTTATTAATCTTCTCTAGGTATCTTGTACATTGATCCATAGATGAAGGGTCCTATAGACTTCTTGATCTTTGTATAATAGAAACTCAAGTTTCTGGTTTTCTCCTTTCTCAGTTGCTTGAAAGGTGAATGGACTCTCCCACACCTCAGTATCAATCACAAATACGTGGTAGTCATATATTTGATGGTCATTGAAATTAACTGCGATGCGATAGGTTGTGTTTTCGAATTCATGGTTAACAAGTCCCACTATTAGTTCACCATAATCTCCAAGTTTTAGTTCCGTAGGATAGTCGGATGCCATTCCACTCGGATCAAGGAGATAGAATTCAGTAAAAATTTCTCCTGATTTTGGTGTTATGGTAAAATAAATTGCTACTATTATTGATGAAATTAGAATCAGAGAAAGAATTACTCGATGTATGCCTATTTTCGACATATCATTATATAGTGAATATAAACGAATAAGCCATTTATTCTTAAAAGTAGAAGTCATTTATATATAATGCTACCGCCATTTGAATATATCATATTTTTCTGGTTGAGTAAAATCAAGATATCCTTGATGTTCCAATATTCTTGATTACTATTAGGTCCACTCATAACGCCATAACGCAAATTTGGATATCCAAGATATACATAAGAGTCATCTCTTATACATATATTATTCCTCAATAATGAACCTTCATTTATCATCATGCCATAACTCGTAAAAATAAGTTTTATACGCGAATGATCTGCGTAAATTTTGTATTGATTATCTTTCCGCAGTGATATCCACCTCACACTAAAAACATCAGAATCCATAAAAAATTTTGTATACATATAATTTATCATTTCCATGTTTCCAGATTTTTTAACTCTTTCTTGACTCAATGATATTGAAACCTGAGGCTCATTTGTCATCTCGAAAATAAAACCACTGTTAAATAAAAGAAAAATTGTAAGGAAAATGGATAAGATTCTCAAATGATACTTCCTTTTAATCATTTTCCAAGAGGAAATAGTACTAATTTTATCAAAAAGGTTAATCCATCCGATAATAAAAAATGGAGCTAAGAAAAAAGTATATAGATGATACATTCTATGTATGTTCAACCCACGAAAACTTGGAATAGAAAGAGATAAAAGAAATAAAATAAAACTTGCTATAGAGAATGCTACAAATTCATTATCATATATAATTTTTTTACCCTTTTTTATTGAAAATATAAGACTTATAATACCGATAAATATGAAAAACTGAGAGATGTAATACAAATCGAAAAATATTGCCCATAGAAGAGATCGCCGTGTTTCAAATAAAAGTTTTAACGCCTGAGTTGACCTAAAATAAAATACTAGATGTATACTATTTATGATTCTTTCACCCATATTTATTACTGTAATGAACGAGGATGAACTTGAATTATATATATACCAAAATATCCCGAACACCATGAATCGTAAAATCGTTATTGATGTAAATACTTTGTTTCTATAATTTAGAATCAACTTCGAGATAGATAAGGTGCATATTGAAATTAACATATAAAAATAACTTGTACCATAATGGCTGAAAATCATCCCAGTCCCAAATAAAACGCTTAAAAAAACTTTCATAAAGGAATCTATATTATCATCTATCATTGTCAATATAAGCAACATATAAAAAATCTCTGAAATCTGTTGTTTTCCTACTGTTGTCATATCAAGAAAAAACACGAATATAGACATGAAATAAAACACGGAAAGAAAAGCAATTTTTTCATCCGTTTGTTTACTAAATACCTTATATAGACCCAATGGTACAAATGAGAAAAGAACTGGATATATTGTCTTGAATACAAATGCCCCATCCATATTCATCAAGTTGGAATATATTGCTGGGAATATAGTAACACTCAACACACTATTACTATTATAGGCTAATGAAGAATCCCAAAAACCATTAATATCCACTAATTTATAGAAATAATATTCGAATTGCATATCATATCCCGTTATATATGGAGATATCAAAGTTCTGTGATATAAAAGAGAACTTGCGATTATAAAAATAGTTAAGGGATAGAGGTTTTTTGGAATGAATTTACTGAATGTGATTAAAAGAGGGACGGAACTGATTATGAGAATCACGAACATTAGAAGGATGTTACTATGGTAATAATTAACCAAATACGTTCCATTTATAACTAAAATAGGAATTAAATAAAGAAATAAAGCAGGAGTAGATAATAATTCACTAACACACATTTCGCTTGGAGCAAAAAAATCTTTATCTCTTATATAGCTTAAAAAACATAGAAAGAATATAGCAATACTTATCGTAATTATTAGATTCATAGTTGAAAGCGGTCTTGAAATTCGAAATAAAGGATAAATTAGGTTCATCAATAAACCGATAACCATTAAAAATATGATGCTTAATCCAATCGAATATAGTAATGTATTAGAGTTACCAAGTTTATGTAGTTTGAGGATTCTTAAAATAATCATCCCCGGTAAAATAGCTAGATAGATAAATGCAATGAATATTCTCAGATATAGAAATGGTAATCCTATAGTATCCAAGATTATCGTACTATAGAAAAGTAATTGTATTATTAATATAAATTTGAAAAAGTCCTTGATTTTCCAATCATTGATTTGAATGAAATTATTCATTCCCATAGTTATAATTCAATTTTTATGCTTGCACTGCGCGCGCGCGCGCCCTATTAAAATCCAAGAAGGAAAAAAGGGACTAAATAATTTTAGAATAAATAATGGAATTCTCTTTAGTGATGATTTTAGTATCTTGGGGATTTCATTTTTAATATAAAATTTTTCCGGGTTCATTATCACAAAAGGAGTTAAATCAATAACTTCATCGAACCTAAGAGAGATCATTCTCTTTAACTTATAATATGTAGGTAATACAACATCATACGTGTCAATTTTTTTGAATAATCTAATATATATATTAGCAATATTTCTAGGAAAATATGATAAAAAAGGAAGTTTTGTATGTGGCTCTATCGGCCATAATTTATTAGGGGTTGCAATATAAAATATGCCGTTTGGTTTTAATACCCTATAAGACTCGTCGATTAACTGTTGTTGAAGTTGCTTTTGAATGTGCTCTATTACTTGATTGCATATTACTATATCAATTGAGTTTGATTTAAAATTAAGTTCTATTCCATCTGAAATAATGAAATTAATCTGACTCAAGATATGAGATTTATGTTTGTTGATAGTTCCTTGTAATGATTCATGTTGCACATCTATGCTTATAACTTTGTTAGCATGTTTTGCCATTTGATATGAAATGAGACCTGATCCACATCCAATTTCTAAAATTATTTTATTTTTCAATCCTTCTTTATAATATAAGTTTAGGCATGAAATAATTTTCTTTGCTTTTCGAATTCTAGAATTATCGATAATCGCATAATGGTGTATCATTATTCTAACAGTTTATAAATTTTAGAAAATTTGTTAGTCACAAGTTCCCATGAAAACTTATCTTTTACTATATTCAATCCCGCCATTGAAAATTTATGTCTTAATTTCTTGTCCTCTAGGATTTTAATTATTTTATTGGCTATGTCTTCTGGGTTTTCAGGTTCTGTTAAAAAACCAGTTTTATTATCTTCAATAATATCTATTATTCCACCCACATTACTGCCAATCACAGGAGTTCCACTAGCTATGGCTTCTAGTAAAACTATACCAAGTCCTTCTGTATCTCCATCTCTTGTAACTATGGAGGGTAATACAAATACATCTGAAGAAGCATAATAAATTGGTAACTCTGAATTTTTTATATAACCAGTAAAAATAACTTTATCATTTAATGCAATATCATTTGTTAGTCTCTCCAAATTTTCTTTTTCTGGACCTGCGCCTCCTATTATTAATTTAGTATCGGAAAATTCTTTTGTTATATATTTCATAGCCATTATGAGGTATTTTATACCTTTTTTCTCTACTAACCTACCAACACTAAAGATTAAATATTTAGCTCCAAATATTTTTTTCAGGCTTTTCTTATTCATTCTTTTAGGATTAAAAATAGATGTATTAACCCCCATTGGTATAATCTCTACATTATTCTTAATTGTGTTTTCAATAGATAAGATTGCATCTTTTGTATAAATGCTATTTGCAGTTATCTTATCTGAATTTCTTAATACGAAAGAACCTATTTTATTAATGTACTTTAAATTTTTGATTGTGAAAACATCGCCAGCATGTGCAGTTGTAATATGTTTAATTTTAAATATATTTTTACATATAGCCCCTATAATTCCTGAAGGAATTATCCAGTGGGAATGAATTAAATCAATTTTTTCTTTTCTTATAATCTTTAAAGAATAATATAATTCTGATAGAAATAATAATGGAAGTTGAATCTTTGCTAAATGACTTCTCTTTAAATTTGATAAAATTCCCCCATCATAAACTAATCTCTGATATTTTGCCGGATAAAAATAAGGAAATCTGTAGATTTTCATTCCATCAATTATTTCGCACTTTTTGGCTCCTTCGTGGTGAGGTGCTAGGATAAATATTTCCAGCCCAATTTCTTGTAATCTTTTTGATAAGTCATATACAAAAGGTGGCGTTGAATCATTTATCCCTCTTGGAAAGGTTGTTGTTAAAACTAAGATTTTCATCTTAATTATATTTTCTGTAACATAAATTCAACGTGACCAGCAAGAATCTCATTTAGATAAGGAATCTTTGCAATGTTTATTGGAAGCCACCTTGTTGTCATATTTAATATTTTTAGGCTATTTCTTCTTGCTAACTTCTTTATTTTTCGTAGGGTTATGGGATACAATCCCCAGTCACCATAGGCTGTTTTATAACTTTCTGCGTCAACACCATTAAAAATCTTTGAGAGTTTTATTGCTAGTTTCTCACCAAATAAATGAAAGGGTTTGAACTGATGGCCAGCTAAAGGACAATACCAAGGAATTGTACTTAGGTAACAAATACCATCTGTAACTAAAATTCTATTAATTTCAGATACTAATCTATTTTGATCTGTGACATGTTCAATCAAACTTGAGCAAAATACAAAATCAATAGAATTATCTTCTAGGGGTATGTCTAAGGCATCTCCTTCGATTGTTATAATATTGGATTCACTAAAATTTCTTGATATATGTAAATCTAGTGCATAAACCATGTCGGCATACTTTGATAGTTCAACTGTATAACCACCATTACCACAAGCAAGGTCCACCACTTTCTTTCCTTTTAATGTTTCTTTTAAGTTCAGTCTATCTAAAATCCATTCAGCCTGAAATTGCTGGAATTTTATATAATGTTCTTCTGAATTAAACCTATTTTTTGCCATCCAATAAAAATCAATAATTTTCATGTAACGTATTTCCCTGTCACGCGGATATAAGTTTTGCATATAATAATAGATGTTTTGACTGCATAATCAATTATGTTTGACGTAACCTTTGATTTACCGTGGTCTCGTTTGTTCGTTTCAATGAATACTTCTTTGAACTTTTTTCCTTTAAGGCATAGTTCTATAATCATTTCTTGGACGTATGTTTTATCGCCCTGTAAGTTTAAGGCCATAATTGATTCTATGTTTAAAGCCCTGAAGCCACTTTGGGCATCCGTTATTCTTTTTCCGATAAAGACGCTGACTATGGCATTCAATATTTTATTACCTATCAAGTTAATTGAAGTAATGTTAGGGTCTTCGTCAATCCTTCTTGACCCAATAACAAAATCGGCTTCACCTGAGAGAATTGGTTGAATTAGTCTTGGAATATCCGATGGTTTGTGTTGGCCGTCTGCGTCGAGGGTGACAAGTATATCGGGTTTAAGTTCCTTTGCATAGTTGATCCCTGTTCTAATGGCACCTCCAACGCCCATGTTTTTCTCATGCCATAAAACCGTGGCTCCAAGGTCTTGAGCAATCTGTGCCGTATTATCTGGCGAGCAATCATCAACAACTATGATTATATCAACATATTTTGATGTCTCTCTTATTACACCTACTATGGTTTTTTCTTCTCCATAGGCTGGAATTAATGCGGCGATTATTTGGTAAACCCGTTGATTCTTTTGTAGATTGCGTCTGCCGTTATCGCGCCGTTCAAGAGGGGAGAGTGTAGAATATTATAGAGGTAGCGAACGTCTTTTGGTAGACAGTGTCCTCCGATCCCGTCTCTGGCTTCTAGTATGTTGATGTTCCATTTTGTGTTGGTGGCGTTTCTTAATTCTTCGAAAGGCACTCCAAGGGTGTCGCATATTGTATGTAGTTCTTCGGCGAAGGCGATCTCAACAAAACGGTATGCGTTCTCGGTGACTTTGCACATTTCGGCTACTTCGATGAAGGATAGTTCGAGTATGGGAACCTGTTGGGTTTCATAGAAGGCTTTACCTAGTTCATGGCTTTTTTCGTTCAAGGCACCGAACGCACGGGTTTGAACAATTCCATAGTTTTCAGTGTCGCCTTTCCAGAATCTGTGGGGACAGTGGACGATGTTGTTCAGTGAATATTTTTGGGATGCTTTTCTACTAGTTCCGATTGATATTGTTGATTCAATGCAGATCAAGGCGTCTGGGTTGACTTTTGATATGTTTTCGCAAACAGCGTAGATGCTTGACATGTTTGGGGTATTATCTGGGTTTATGCTGGTGGTTACGGCTAGGACGTAGATATCGGCATAAGGTAGGTCATCATTGGTTGAGTTTAACCCATTTTTTTTGGCGTGTTCTACTGCTTTTGGGTTAATATCGAATCCTATTACATCATAGTATTTGGCGATATGTAATCCAGTGGGGAGTCCGATAACTCCGGTTCCAACAACACATACTTGGCTATTCATTTTAGAGGAGCCCCAAGATATTTGTGATGTTTAGTGTGAATGAGATGAGCAGAGGTGCTATGACCTTGGTGAGGGCTTTTCCGAGGTTCTTGTGGCTTAGCCTCGTGGATGTGTCTGTTAGTTCTTTGGTGGCTAGTAGGAGTATTAGGGTGATGTCGGATAGGATTTGTCCTTGGGTTGTGAGGCTGGTTATTCTGATTAAGGGGGCGACGGTTAGGCTGAGGTAGAGTTTGGGGTTCTCGTCGGGGTTTATGCTGAAAAGGGTTAGGATTGTGGCTAGGATGAAGATGTAGTGGAATAGCCCGTAGCTCTGGTTAACAAACAGGGTTACGTATTCTGTGAATAATATGAAGGCGAGGTACACGGTGAATGTTTTATTCATTTTTCTAGTTTCTCGAAGACATAGTCGGTTAGTTTCTGGAAATCGTCTTTGGGGAAGGTTTTCATGACTTCTGCGAGTATCTCTGATGCTTTGGTTTGCCTGGTGTCCAGTGATTCGTTTCTGAAGGCATCGTCTACTATGCCTTTGTAGACTTCTAGGTGGTTAGAGTCGTTCATCGTACGCGGTTTTTTTATTGTCTTTCATCGGGTGCCGTACCCCGGTGGTGTGTTGAGTTGGTTGTTAGCTAGATGCTTGATGAAACCTAGGTCGGTTACCCATGTCTCAGCTAGTGTGTATCCCCATTCGACGGCTGTCCTGGATAACCTGTATGCTTGGCCGTTTCCGTATGCTTCTATGGTTAATGTTAATGGGTTCTTTAACGCTTCATTGAGCTTTGCGAGGATCTTCACTATTATCATCCCCACATCAACGCTTTCAACAACCTTAGAAACCTCAGAAACCTTCATGGTTAACCACAGGTAGCCCCTGTCCTCATGATCCAGGGCACTGTATAGGACTCTGCGCCTCAACGCCTTGCGCCACCAGGCTAATAGAAACTTTCTTGTAAACATTTACTTACTCCCCTTCATCGGTGGCACCCATTCCATGGCAGCCATCTGAAAAGTGATCAACCCATTGACATGGATGGGGAACCTGTAGTGGATACCCAGGGGAGACGTGACCTCTACAAAGTCCTCACCTAGGGATATGAGGTCGAATGCCTTGTCCTCATCGTACCCTAAAACGCTGTCCTTCGGGTAGAACATTAGGAACCATTTCTTGCCAACGGGTGTCAGCAGAATATCGGTGGATAATATCCCCGTCTCGATCGCCATCAGGCCTTGTCCTCCCTGAGCTGCTTTAGCCTCCGCTTCTCTTCTTGGATCTTTTCGAGGCAGGCCTCGCGGGCGAAGGCACCGACGCTAGGCCACAGCCTCAACTCTTGCATGAGTTCTTCTATTAACTCGGTGACTCCTCGCGGGATGGAGATTGTCCTGTATTTGCTTTTCTTAGCCACTTTGAGGTACCCGACCTATAAAGAAACGTTATTGATGTTATATATAACCATGCTGGGTTTGAGACCTGAAAAGACGGCTCTTGAATGGTGTGAGGCGGAGAGGTAGAAACCATTAGGTCGGGTAAACCAGTGTGGCTTGCTCTTCCGCCCCATTGAGCATAGTAGCGACCCTATATATCCAATGAGTTATCCACTACTTTGTAGGGAGGCTTTCTGTTTTAGTTCAAGATATATATTGTTAATGCTATTACGATGGCTGCTGGTACCGCTATTTTAATCACTGTTTTGAGGGGGGAGGCTGCCACGGTGGCTTCTGCCTCTGAATTACTGGCTCGTAGTGTCTCTGTGCCAGGGAACTCAGCCTTTATAGTCCATACACCGCCCTCGTTTATTGATACGTCTATAGAGTAGTTTCCTTCTGAATCCGTGTAGCCGAATCCTAGACTTTTCCCGTTATAGCTTATGTTAATTCGTTGACCAGGTATCAGTGTTACCGCTTCTGTCTCATATAGGACGCCATACACCGTGAACTTTTCACCAGCGATAGTTTTATCGGGTATATTTATTGTGGTTGTTGTGGGTATCCCAACGGCGACTTCTTCTACAGCGAACGTGAACTTTTTGAAGTCAACAATTGTACCATCGAGTGTCAAGCGACCATAAAATTCCCAGGAGCCGCTCTCATTGAGGCTGACGGGGGCAAACTGAACTCCATAGCCACTGCCTGGATTAGCGGATCTATCCTGGTTTAGAACTGCATCTGGAAGATATGAATATAGCCTTGGAGATGTAAGTTGTGCATCAACATGCCCCACGACGGCAGAGAATCCGTCGTTTACCCAAACCACCGCTAGATGGATATCATCTCCAACCTTCGCAGGATATGGGTACGCAGTAAGGTCTTCCCAGCTAACCATACCCTCGACCCAGTAGTAAACGACAAGGATGTGACCATCTACAATCTCTGGGGCAGCGAGAGTTATCGTTTTGCTAATCTGTGAAGTTCTATCAAAGTTAGTGGCTGTGAGGTTAAAGTTCCATTTGGGCATTTTGTAGTATCTGAAGTATATATCCAGCCATATCGAGTCGCCTGGGGCAACCGAGGTTGGAGAGGTGGATCCCGTTTCCACGGTTCTATCATCATCAGGGGCGTTAGGGTTGCCATCTATGACACAGGAAAGATAGCCCGATGCCCCGCCTGTATTCTTTAAGAGAACACTGACATTTACGTCGGAGTCCTCAGGCAGAGAATAGGGAACAACGAAGTCAATTATAGTGGTAAAGGGCTCTTGTATCTCTGCCAAGCCATTAATCCATGTTCTTGCAGCTGTAATAGACGATCTGAACTGAGTTTGTGAGTAGGCTACGCAGTCTGGTTTGGTTATTCCATACATTGCGCCGAGCTCGGCGAGGTGCCAGATGTTCCATGCTTTGTAAGTCTCTTTCCAGATAGGGGTAGCATAGTATGGTCGTCCCTTATACCATGGCCAAATGTTCTCAGGATTTGGGCATGGAGACTCACCAGGCGGTGGCGGTTCAGGTTCTTCTAATAATGTATCAATATGAACTCGTGCCTGTTCTAGAGTTGGCTGAAAGTGCTCATCCTCGTAAACGGTGTAATAATACATATCGGCATACGGGCCGTAACAGATGTCAATTCCCCGATGCTCCCATTTACATATCCGGGTGCTTGGGTCAATGTAATCGTTTATGTACCCATAAACCGTCGGTAGCAATGTTGATGACCGCCACTGATCCAGGTAAACCCGGTAACTCGTTCTGCCTAACTCGGTCTCGGTGTATTCCTCAATGGTGAAACCTCGATATGTTGAATGTTCTGTCCACTCGTCTGCTCCCATCTCAGCCGAGCACCTCCCAACTCATAGTTATCTCCTTCCCATGTTAATGACTTTGATTGGTTTGGGGAGCCTAGTTAGTGCTATGTATACACCAAGGAGTACAGCTCCTATGGTAATTGGTATAATATTCTTCATTATCCACGAAGGCTCCTCGCCTTCCTCGAAGTTGATTAACATCATCCAGGGCTGATTCTCTGGCCACGGTGTCCCTGAGATTTCGACCCACTCTATGGTTGTGGTTCCGCTTTTAGTGAGAGGTCTTCCGAAGACATCCTCCCCAGATACGAAGTGCCACCCAGACGGGGCTTCAACTGAGTAAGTGTGTATCCCTTGTGCGATGTTGAAGAAACTGGCGATCCCGCTTTCGTCCGATAGTTTCGTGATTCCATCGATGGTGCATCTGACTCCTGCAACGCTTGGAATACACACGAACCTTACCTCAACCATTCTAACTCACTTAAAAGCCCACGCCAGAGCTGCAATACTCACGGTAGCAACACCAGCAACAATCCAGATAGGTTCGATTACCGCCTTGCCAACTCCTAGACTTGCCTGTGCGGAGCTTGCTGCAAAGGGAACCACTCCCGGGAAAACAGCAACACAGTTGAAGGTTCCTATCGTAGTTGGCGCCGTGACGGTTATATCATAGTTGCCAACGGAATCCGTAGTATCTCTAGCCATCTCGACGCCTTCTCGTCGGGCTATGATCTCCATTCCTCCAAGCCCAGCGCCAGTATCTGTCCTGGTGAGTTTTCCCTTATAGTGGTACATGCCTCCCGGTTCAACAGAAGATGGGGCGAGCGTTAGTGTGGTTGCTGTATTAACCTTGACGATGAGTGTTATTGTCTTATCCAGATAGTCATCTACGATGGTGTCGTGGTATGCCTCTGCCCTGAGTGTGAGATCGCGCGCCGGCATCGGGTAATTAAGCGGTGGGTAGACCCAGCCAAACTCGTTAATCGCAAGGGTTATGGTGCCTGTCCAGATCGTCCCATTGTCACGATCCTTTATCCTGAGTTTTATGGTGCCTGCGATGCTACCTATGTTCCGTATGCCAATTGCAACTGGTTCGGTAGTAGGACCGATGATTTCACCCTGTTCGGCAGCAGGCGTGACCCTGAAATCAACAACTTCAGCCCTAGCGACGCCAACGGTCAGAGTGGCCGTGGCTGAGCTCGGAAGATACCAGTCAGCAGGCATATTATCTCAATTTAAAACAGAGAGATTCGGCATTAAAAGAGTTACCTACCTCAGAAGACCCATCGCTAAAACCAAATTGCCGACTATAACTGGCAAGGGGATAGGTACGCCGAATGGAATCGGTGACGTTGGGACACCAATGGCGTCTAGGACATTTCCTATGTGGTTATGGATGGTGACATAGTCGCTGCCTGCGAAGAGTAGACCTACAAGGTTAGGTCCTACCATATCGAGTAATGCTGAGCCGCTATCTCCAGGTTGACCGATCATGTCGGTGATTATCTGGTTATGGAAATCGGCTGAAAAGTCTCCATAGTTTACATTCACAGTGGCGTTAACATCGATAACCTCGGCCGATAGGAGACCGCTTGTACGACCTGATTTTTGGACTATATCGCCCACCTTCACCGTACCCAATCTCTTCGGCACGCCTATATCCAGTATCTCATCGCTCATAAGATCAGGGGAAGACGGTCTCCAAAGCGCCGCATCAACTAGGTTAGGGTTTACCGTATCTATCGGCTGATACCAGGACAACGTCCCAACCGCATCATTCACGGTGCCTCCGTCATAGGGACCTGGCTGATAAGTAGGATCCCCGATATTCGCCTTTGGATACTGTAGGGTTGATCCTGCCGCGAGTACGTGATTATTTGACAAACCATGGGGAATACCCAGGAATCTGAGTGAGACGCCATGAGTTCCTGCCGTTATTGAAGGGTGTCCGATGGATACACCACCGGGGATTGGACTATATTTTCTAGTTCTGAGGGGATCTATTGAGACTTTTGGGACTATCCACGGGGCTCCTGTGAGGGCTACAGGGTACATGTATTGTGATAGTTGACTGAGGGCCTTTATTGGACCCGTCTTGAATATCTCGACTGGGAAGTTATCTATCTTGGCTGGAAAATCATCATCGGTTCCCTCGACATAAATACGAAGGACATTGCCTACGTTTCCCACGCCTGTTATACCCGGTCTTCTCAGAAGACTGGGCTCTAACTCCGTTCTTAACTGGAGTATATTCACAGCGCGACCACCTTTGAACTTAAACCTATTACTCCAATATCAGCCGCCCGCAAGATATTCAAGGGCATAACGTATGAGTGAAAATCCCTATGGGTCATGCTGATCTGAACTGATCCGAAAGGGGACTCTATGCTGAAACGCCCCATAGCATCAGTCAAAGCGACATAGTTCCCAATCCTGACCGTGACCCCCCGAACGGGTCTCCGAGTCCATTTCTCAACGATTAAACCTGAAACTTGGGGCATCTATTTTTTCTCTCCTCTTTCTGTGATATAACCCAACACTATAGCACCTGTAAGAAGGGTTCCGGTTGTTCCGAGTGTTATCCACAAAGCGTTTCTCATCAGCCAGTCTAACAAGTTTTCTCTCCATGCTGGGTCTTCAGTGGGTTCGCTACTGTACCCGATTGTGACAAAGACGTTGTATAGGACTCTGGTGAACATGCCTGGTATCTGCGAGAGTACAATGGTTAGAACATTAGTGGAGCGAATTTTACTCAAAGGAAGATTCAAAACACCTGATCTTATCGTATCCCTTGGCACCCAAGGCGCAAATCCTTCTTCTAGTAAAATTTCGTTGTTCCACAGGATATAATATGTGCAAGCGGTGACTAGGGAGGACTCTAGTTTAATTGAGTACTCAATTTGCCCACCGAGGACTAGTGAGGTATCGACTTGTTTTTCTGCTGTTTGTCGTGCCTCAGGAAAGATTCCAGGTGCAAGTCTTACGTTATCAAATACATGATCAGTTTTAACCACTGGCCACTCAACTGGAGGTTCTCCATTTGGAGGCTCTCCACTAGTTTTGAAGCTGGCTGTAATCGTTATTGCGTTCCTATCAATGAGAAAAGTATTGGGGTTTGCGGATCCACCATTCTGTCCCTTATACGTCCAGTAGTCAAACTCGTATCCACTATTTGGTATAGCACTAACCGTAAGCTGAGTGTTGGGCTCCACAGTTAATGTTCCACTTGGATTTGTTGTTCCGCCAGATCCTGCGAAGATTCGTACCGTGTATTGAATAGTGGTGGATTCGAGTGCCACATTTATAATTGAAGCCATTTGGTTACTCATTTTTTGTAGATATCCTTCTTTTGAAACGCTCCAAGACTTTGGTGCAAACCATATTGCGTCAATCCCAGCTTTGCCTTGACTGTCTGTATAAACTCCATCAGCGTCTCCAGTGCCGTTTATTCCAGCATAGATAATGCAGTATGCACCTACGATTGGTTGACCTGTGGTGGCATCAGTTACCGTGAAATTAAAGCCGGCTAATGGAAATATGGGCGAAATAGCTTGAACTGTTTCTTCTCCATAGCTCCAAGGAGTATCATAACTCTGTGAGTATAGTTGTGCCATCATCTTCTCCTCCTCTTTTCCTGTTTAATAAACATAACAGGGACAATCGTGTAATAAAACAGCATCCCGACAGCCAGCAGACCCCAAACCCACCCAGGAATCCCCGAAACTATCATGTAGACACCTATGAAAATGACAGATATCGCCAACACGCTGAGTATTACAGGTATTAGACTCAATATTATTGGCCATGAAGTTGGAGAACCCACTATCTGAATCCGTATCTTCTTGGCGTCGGTGCTGGCCCAGACCGTCTCCACGCCCTGATTCCTCAACCCTGTGATGAGGGTCTCAACTGCCTTACTAGGTTCAGGTATACCGTCTGTATCTATATGAAGCTCATAGAATTTTCCCTTAACGGTTCCCCCAACAGAAAGTTCAGACTGACTGATAGACATAAGCGATCCTGACACATGTTGTCCAAAGGAATATACACCGATTCTGGGCTTCACCATGTTCCCTATGCGTCGCCAGTAAAGCTCCTCCTTAGGTATCGAAGGCTTACCCCTAGATCTAGATAGAATCGTCTGAGAACCTGTTCCAGGGATGTTCTGCCTCCAAGTGGTGAGCTGTGACCCATTTGCGCCAAAGAACATTTGAGGTAAAATCTGAGTGGCATACAGTCCATCTGGTCTCCTCTCCGTGATGAAGCCCCTGAGAACTATCCTCTGTAGTCCTGGCGAGGTCACGTTTGCTTGCATCGAAAAGCTTTCATCCCAATCGATCATCAGCGACATTTTCAATAAAACCTACGTTGAAGCGAGTATTAATGTTACCCCCAACAAGAAAACACCATTTATCTTGGACCAGACAGGGTCGAATATGTCTTCCGTGACATAATGGTGTCCCATTATTCCTATTAAAAGACCCATGAGTATCCTATAAGTTTCTTCTGACATGGATCCCTTGAAGACTGTTGTTAGTGCTAGTCCGGCTACGGCTATTTGGCTGTGGTGGATATCATCAGGAACTTGATCGATGGCTGTTCCGAGGGTAGCAAGGAAGTAACCAGAACTCATGCTAGTGACTATTGGCGTGTTCGTTGCAACTCCAATGCCAAAAAGTCCAACGTTTGCTGCTATGGCGGCAAACTCAAGCTGACGACTGAAGGGTACATCCGTGATGACGTATGCCTCGGGATCGTAGACTATGCGACCTTGACTTCTAAGACGGGTTGCGAGAGCCCAGTCTTCGGCTCTCTTAATATTTACATAGCCTCCTGATTTGAGCCATGTATCGCGTCTGAACGCCGTGTTTGCGCCTAAGAATAGCCCTGTACTGGCTGCGGTGCTTACCCCCTTTGCGTAGAGGTTTTCCATTTGTCCAGATATTGATGATCTTATTGGACCGCCTACCATCACAACATTAGAATCAGAAAAATGCCTTAACAACTTCTCAAGCCAGAAACTTGGGTAGGTCGTGTCGGCGTCGGTTGAAACTATGATAGGGTATTTAGCAGCCTCGGCGCCTGCCTGCCTGAGAGCTACTATCCCTACATCTGGAATTATTATGATCTGGTCAGCCAGCTCTTCGGCTATCTCAACAGTCCTATCAGTACTCCCATTATCCACAACTATTATCTCAGCTGGAGGCAAAGTCTGAGCCCTTATAGACCTGAGGCAGTCTCCTATGAACTCCTCCTCGTTAAGGGCGGGAATAACAACTGTTGCCAACAAATTATTTCAGTAAATAAATATCTGGCTAAGGATTAAAATAGATTTGCAAGAAATCCGTTCACACCTGACGCGCGCGCTTTCCGTTTTGGTTCTCTTTATACTATGGTTCGCTTACGGTATTGGTTCTCTCTTTATACTATGGCTCGCTTACGGTATTGGTTCTCTCTTTATCTTGGCTTGCTTTTCACTATGGTTCTCTTCGGGGACTGGCTTGCTATGCTCGGTGGTTCTCTCGCTAACCTGGCTTGCTATACATTTTGGTTCTCTAGGAGGACTGGCTTGCTTTCTTTTGTGGTTCTCTTTTTGTTTTGGCTCGCTTAACAGTTTGGTTCTCTTATACTATTGGCTCGCTTTAACTCGTGGTTCTCTGGGCATATTGGCTTGCTTCATGTTATGGTTCTCTTCAATTTGTGGCTTTCTAAATTATTGGTTTACCCATTAAAGATATAAAAGTACCCGTCTTAATACAAGTTAACCCCGATAAAGGAAGCTGAGTGTCGATAATATGCAGAGTCACCAGGAAGTTTTAACCATCTGCTCTATCGATGGAAAAAGCAGGACGGTTCACATCAAGATCAACGCTAACAAGCTTGTAATCTGCCCTGAATGGAAGAAATGCCCAAATCACGGTAAGCCTGATTGTCAGATGCTTCAGATGCATAATGAAATTATCAGGAAAACTAGGAAAGGAAAAAGGTATAAGAAAAAAAGGAAGAAGACGAGAGGTTGACAAAGAAGGAGGAAAAGTAAATGGCTGAGGATCTGATTAGCTCAAGTAGAGAGGGAATAAGAGAATCTGAAATCTTTATTGCTTTGGGTACGAAAGATTATGTTCGAAGCATCCGTGATCCATATGATGAGGAACACCATCTAATTATTGAGCAAATAGCCTACGCCAAGTCCCTTGGAAAGCCAGCCGCTATCTTAATGGAAGTTAGTCTAACGTCTGAGGACGAAGAGACTATAAAAAAGTCCTTAGAGGGGATGGATATAATAGGCGTTTTTAAGTTTGAGTCAGGAAACGATGAGAACATGGAGTCGATGGTAATACAGATGCGTAAAGCTATTGACAAGACCCTTAACATTATGGAGGAAAAGTAAATGAGTGGTGAACATTGGTGTAGTATCTGTGAGGATAGTCTTAGCAAGCATAAGGGAACTTATGTCAAGCTTTCCATGCGTGGGCTGGAGAACAGGAAACCAGACAAGGTTAGCATTGTCTGCCCGACCTGCATTGAGAAGGATGAACTCTTATCGAAAGGATTGAAACTTCTGCAAGAGGTGGCCAAACCCGTTGAGGTTTCCAGAGGCCGGGTATGTAGCTACTGTAAAAACGCGGTGAAGAAGAAGGAAAGGAGTCTACGAGCCGATTTTAGGTATAACGGCACGGAGCTTCGAGCCGATGTCTGCGAGGCTTGTTTAGATGAGAATGAGGAGGTAAAGACTATCCACATGAATGCCCCTAACCCTGAGTTCAACGTTAAGGTCAACTGTATCTCGGCAGATGTTTGCAGTAGCTTTAAGAAGCCTGGTAAGGATCGGGGCATCAACTGCCTCAATGTTGTCGCCAACCTAGATGGTGAACTCTACTGTCGGCGCGCCCATCCTGGTCATGTTCGTATCTATCGGGAACGACATGCCTTTCCTCCAAGCAGGCGACAGCTAATGAAGATGTTAACTGTTCTGGGTCCCATGTTCGAGAAGTTCAAGGATGAATCTCTATTGGCAGAAGCACCCATCGCAAGCGTACATTTACCTAAGAAGGACTCATGATGGTTGATCTAAGTACACAAGATTCCATAAAGCGCATGCTCACCAGCATAAGCGCTAAAAAGGGAAGGGCAATCTCAGAGTCTACTAGGAAAACCTATTTCATTTACATTCGGCGTTTCAGCGATTTCTGCGGGAAGACTCCTGACGAGCTGATAGAGGAAAGGAAGAGTGACCGGAAAAGCGATGACGTATTCACTCGACGCCGGCATGAGGAGAAACTAAAAGAATTCGCCAGTTACCTCAGAGAGGAAGGCTACTCAAGCAACACCATCGCCACGGCCACAGGAGCCATCAAGAGCCTCTACACCTCGAATTACCACCCAATGATAGAGGTTAACATCCCCTCAGGACGAGCTGTCCGGGAATACAAGATCCCCACGAAGGAGGAGCTTTCTCATGTCATAGATTTAGCGCATATTTCCTGGCACGGGGCTTTCATGATCCTCACGAAGGATTGCGGTATAAGCCTTCAGGATATGCTTTCCCTAAAGCTAGGAGATGGGAGTCCGATATATGGGTCGATACAGGATCAGCTCAAGAAAGGTCAAGTCCCCATTCATCTCAATATAACAAGAGAGAAAACTAGGTTAAAATATCATACTTTTCTCGGGGAAGACTCGTTTGAGGTGCTTAACAACGATACAATATTTCCCGATATGGCTTCCTATAATAAGAGACTTTTTCCATACGCCGACTCGACGATACAGGACGCCATGAAGGGTCTCGGCGATAAACTGGGGTGGACGAGCTTCACACCCTACAGCCTGAGGAAGTGGTTCAGGACGCAGCTAACCCTTTCCGACATGAACGAAGCACTAATCGAGACAATGATGGGTCACAGCATAGGCAAGGTAAAAGAAGCCTACCTCGTGCCGCCTCCCCAGAAACTTATTGAGATTTATGAAAAGCATTATCCTGCGCTGAAGCTGTAGCTACCACAACTTTTGAGTCTTAGAATCTGGGACTGGCGGTGATTCCTGTACCTTCCACGTATTTTTTTGGTGCAAGACATCTATCTTCAATTTCTCTACCATTTCCTTGTACCTGTTCCTGACAGTTACATCAGATACCTGAGCAGCCTTAGCCAGAGCCACTTGAGTGACATTCTTGACGCCGAGTTGTCGACACGCGATGTAGATAGCAGTAGCAGCCAATCCTTGAGGACTCTTACCCGCCGAGAACTTTTTGGCAGTGTATTCCTGCAGTAATTTTGCTGCAGCCTGTTCAACGGTGCTGGGTAACCCCATCTGGCTGCATATCTTGGCGACAAAAGGTAACGGTGATGCGTTTGGAGGCTTCAGGTTAAGCTTTTGATGCATTACTCGATAAACTCTGGCTATCACTATCTCAAATTTATCAAATTTTTCTGCCTCAGGTTTGAGGACATTTGTTGACGCGATATCCTTGAGGCTACGGATAACACCGTGTACCCTACAGGCAAAATAAAGGCTCGCCGCAGCTACATGACATATACTTCTTCCCCTGACGATCCTAGAATCAAAAGCCAACCGGTAGATCTTAGCGGCGTACTCCTTTACAGATCTCGGTATGGCGAGCTCATCACACATCGCGACTAGGAAACTCAAAGCAATAACCAGGTTCCTATCCCTAGACTCTCTTGTGCATGATCTCGTCTGCCATTGCCGGAGCCGGTAGAACTGATTTCTCTGCTCCTGAGTCATTTTTGATGTACCCAGAAACTTACCCACCTTAGTACTCATACCATAATCATGAATCATGCCCGTCCCATACGCGCCATGCTGGGCGGTCTCAAACCTTCCCGTCTGGTTGTTGAACTTGTCCACGGGTTTATACTCGAAGATGGGGCCCTCAGATACCACTAACCCGCAGCGTTTACAGACCAGCTCACCGTTCTCAGTATCATGTATGAAACTGTCTTTGTTGCCACAGGATCCACAAAAAAGATGAGCCATGTGATCAACCTATTTTCTCTTGAAGCATTTCTTTCACATGCTCGTTCTTCATCATGCAAAACTCAAATGGATTATTATGACTATTTTTTAAATAAAATTTATCGCAGTTATTTATTACTAGGCTTTGCCTTTTGGATATCAAATATATCCACCATATCTCCCGTCTTTATGTCTAGCAGCTCTCTTATCTCATGGGGAATGGTTATCTTACCTCCCTTCATGACCTTAGCAGGAAATCCCCTTGTACGCTCTATCAATTTACTATCCCATAGAGAAAAACCAGCTAATATATAAAAGAATTCCCTACACCTGTAAGGGCTTCCCTACAACTGTAAAGGCTTAAATATGTTTTTAAACACTCTGAGAATACCCAAGACGCCTGTTGGGGAGGTTGAATCCGCCTAGCCCGAGGAACGCGGGCATAAAGAGGTTGAAAGAAAAAAGAAAAACACAGGAAATGATAAAATGGCATCACCACTTTTTACGATTCCAGGAATAGTCGAAGGACGATTCATTGGACTACTACTGAACATAGTTCTCGCGGGCCTAGTCATGTATTATATCAAATATGGCAAAGACATCACGATACGAAGGGTTCCGGGGTTGGACGCTATCGAGGAAGCCGTAGGCCGTGCCGCAGAGATGGGTAAACCCGTCATTTGTAGCTACGGACTTGCTGGATTCACTTACTGGACACTTGCA
>SDBU01000485.1_pt1 | contig 55159 bp, 49 predicted proteins | sample 2277071 | NCBI WGS metagenome assembly SDBU01 (sample SAMN10397929, study PRJNA504765) | marine sediment metagenome | isolation source: marine sediment core GS08_GC12, 126 cmbsf | place: Arctic Ocean: Gakkel Ridge, Loki's castle | collected 2008 | reverse complement strand
AGTATATCGAGAGTTACTTTGGGCTCTAAGGCTTTAAAGGGGTTGACTTTCCACATAATTGAAGAGAAATACCCCCTCTACCTTCTGGTAAAATCAGACTATGAAATAGAAGTGGTGGTGCAGCATAAACAGAGAGCTGTTGGCTATCAAGCTATGATTTACGTTTGTCTACCCATTAAGAATGCCGAAGAAAAAGTTGTCGGGAGACCGTCTAAACGAAAAGAGTTTATTCACTTTAAGGTGAATCAGACCAAAAACAGCTTTGTATCTGATGCTTTCAAGGTGTTCTCTTTAGCTTCTAAGAAACACAATGAAGATATAAAGAGCATCCTCGCCGCCATAAATGGTATTCTATGATTCGTGGTGATTTATGAGTCCAAGCTGTGTAATCATAGGAAGGAAACACGGATAGGAAATATGAAGACCAGTGTCGAATATGGAGTTAGGGACTTTCTTCTGGCACTATCAAAAAGAGCGCAGATTGAGGCTGAACATGCCGTTCTGATCCTGCTCCATATGGATAAACCATACACGACCGAGGATAGTTGTCTAACATTTTACACCAACGGCAATGATAAGGTAATAATACCTGCGAGAGACCCAGGAAGCGTAAAGAGAATACTTAACGAAATGGCTTTAGAATACGGGGGCAACGCTTTTGATATCAAGAACTATGTTAAGCACAATTTTAGTCTTTTGCTGGAAGACCACAGGAAATCTAGTCTGGGCAAATACTACACGCCAGAGCATCTGGTTGAGCTCGTTCACGAACTGGTCAAGCCATATATTAGGCAGGATAGCTATGTATTGGATTTAGCTGCTGGCTCTGGTGCATTCCTTAGCCCCTTTAAGAGTAAAAGGATTATAGCTGCTGACATAGACGGGATTGCTGTGTTAATCTTGAAAGCTCTAGGATTTGAAAGTGTCAGGTGTGACAATTCGTTGGTCAATGTCTACAGGGCTAAGTACACATTGAAGGAGAACGACCATATAATTGTAGTGGGCAACCCTCCGTATAACGACATGACTTCGAGAAACAAGAAATATGGGAGGCATGCCAAGGAGAGGATTAGAGTCGAGATGGATAAGGACATCTTGACGAATGATTTGGGGATAAGCTTTCTTAGAGCCTTTAACAAACTGAAAGCTGACGTGGTTTGTGTGTTGCATCCTTTGTCTTATCTCATCAAGGAAACTAATTTCAGCAATAAACTGGGAGAATTCAGAAGGAACTACGTGTTGAAGAGAGCCGTAGTCTTTCCCAGCCGGGAGTTTGCTGATACGCAGCAGACGCCTTTCCCTGTAGTCGCCGCATTGTATCAGCGTGATATGATTGGCATGGACTACGACTACATAAGGAACTTCGAATTCGAAATACTTCATGATAAAAGAAGTATCGTTCTAGCCCGCATAGAAACGATTGATGGCTATATAAGGAAATATCCTCCAGTTAAGAGAGACAAGAACAAGAAATCGGACATCGGATTGTATATGCATAACATAAGGGATTCCAATTCGCTTATTACCATAGGCTACCTGACTGACAAAGAGGATTTCAATAGACACATTACGATTAACTATTGTGACCTATACAAATATGCTTGCTTGAACTGCATGAAAAGATACTTCGAGAAGGATTTTAAATTTGGCAATCTGTCCCCAATAGTTGATAGACACGCACTGGAAACTGACGAGTTCTTAAGGGATGCATTCATCATAGACACCATCATAAACAATCAGAAACTATCCGCCTTTAATGTGCGAAATGATAACAGCATCATCTACACTAAGAGACTACCACAAGAATACGAGCGGAGAAGAAAAGAACACATTGACAGGGAACCGGATATTTACGGCATGTTCATGAATTTTGCCAAGAGCGAGAACGCCGATATAGAGCCTTTGAAATGCTTCATAACGCAATACTTCGAACGCCTAAAAATTCGTATGATTTATTAGGCACTCCGCCTGCTATTGCTAACAGTTTACTAAACCTAACAGGACTAACTCTATGCAAGAAATCTTTAATAAATACATAAATTACCTTGAGGTGGAGCGCAATGCTTCACCCTATACCGTGCGCAACTATACTACTGATTTGCTGGACTTCCTTAACTTTCTTAGAAGTAAAGGGGTTAGTTCGCTGAAGGAAGTAGATAGGTATGTTTTGCGTAGCTATCTGTCCTATCTTATGGAGAGAGGCTTTGTCAAGGCAAGCATTGCCCGTAAGCTATCGGCTATTCGTTCCTTCTACAGCTACCTATTGCGGGAGGGAGCAATAGCCACCAGCCCGGTAGCCACTACCGCTTCCCCCAAGCTGGATAAGCGGCTACCCTCATTTCTTACCATAGAAGAGATGGAACGACTTCTGGAAGCCCCTGATTTATCTAGCCCTGTGGGGCAGCGTGACCGGGCTTTGTTGGAGCTACTTTACGCTGCTGGAATCAGAGTCAGCGAACTGGTAAACCTAAATCTGGAGCAGGTAAATCTTGATAGCCGTGAAATCCGAGTCTGGGGGAAGGGGTCTAAGGAACGAGTAGCCCTGATGGGCAAGCCAGCAGTTGAGGCTCTGACTATTTATCTTAGCCAGGGCAGGTCTAAGCTCTTGGGTAAAAAGGGGGGTAACGCCCTGTTTGTTAATCGCTATGGGAGACGCCTACCAGAAAGAAGAGTGCAAAGAATATTAGAAAAATATGCCGATATAGCTGGTATAGACAAGAGGGTTCACCCCCATATGTTGCGTCATACCTTTGCCACACATCTCCTTGATGGAGGTGCTGATTTAAGAGTAGTCCAGGAGCTTCTGGGTCATGCCAATCTATCCTCTACCCAAATCTATACCCATGTAACCCGGAGTCAGGCGAGAAAGGTATATCTATCGGCTCATCCTATGGCACAGAAAAGGGATGATAACTTTGAAGATAGCTAATAGGCTACAAAGGTTACGCCAAAGCTTGGCTGAGAGGGAGATTGAGGCTATCTTTATCTCTCAACCGGAAAATATGTACTACCTTTCCGGCTTTGATGGTTCGTCAGGTTTTTTGTTAATTACCCAACAAGATACGGTTTTAGCTACCGACTCTCGCTACACGGAGCAAGCCAAGATGCAAGCCCCTGACTATGAGATTTTTAACATAACCAATGATGTAGAAGACTGGTTTCCTAAATTAGTTGCTGGGTTTAACCTAAGAAGACTGGGGTTTGAAGCCGGACATATTACCTTTACCATGTATCATCAGTTAACCGATATACTGAGTAAAGCCCAGTCTCAAATCAGGCTTGTCCCTGTAGATGAACTGGTAGAAGCCCTTCGGGCGATAAAGGAACCTGAGGAAATCGAGCTTATTACTAAAGCTTCGGAGATAAGTGACAGCGCCATGGAATATATTGAGGGTATCATTCACCATGGCATGAGTGAGAAAGAAGTAGCCTGGGAGGTAGAGAAATTCCTGCGAGAGAAGGGCAGTGAACCAATACCCTTTGATGTTATTGTTGCCTCTGGTCCGAACTCGGCCCTGCCCCATGCTAAACCCTCATCTCGTGCCATCCATTCTGGGGAGCCAGTGGTGATTGATATTGGAGCTAGGTTCGGAGCTTACTCCAGTGACCTGAGCCGCACTATCTACCTTGGTTCTCCTGATAATACCTTCACTAAGGTATATGATACCGTTCTTGGTGCCCAGCTAGCCGCCCTGGCGCTAATTTCAGAAGGGATGACTGGTGGCGAGATTGACAATTTGGCTAGGACGGTTATTGAGCAGACGGGCTATGGTGATGCCTTTGGTCATGGTCTGGGGCATGGCATAGGGCTAGCCTTCCATGAGCAGCCCCACCTTGGTCCAAATTCCTCAGAACATCTGGTTAATGGAATGGTATTCACTATTGAGCCCGGTATCTATCTTGCCGGTTGGGGAGGAGTAAGGATTGAAGATGTAGTAGTAATGGAAAATGGTAAACCTAGAGTGATTTCAAAGGCAAGGAAAAATTTAACATGATAAGTGGTAGCGAACTAAGAAAAGGAATCATTATTGAACTGGACGATAAGCTGTATCAAGTTATGGACTACCAGCACATCAAGATGAAGCGAACTGCCTTGGCTCGGGTAAAGCTTCGTGATATCCAGGCTGGTCATACTATTGATCGAACCTTCCAGTCCGATGAGAAGCTCACTCGGGCACGACTTGACTATCGCCGGATGCAATATCTTTATAATGATGGCGATTTCTATTACTTTATGGACGAGGAGAATTACGAACAGATGCTGCTTACTGCTAGTCAACTAGGTGATGCCTTTAACTACCTAAAAGAAGGCATGTCATTAGAGGTATCAAGTTATAAGGGTGAGCTGGTAGGTGTAGAATTGTCTACCGCTGTTGAGCTTAAGGTAATTGACACCGGTTCTGGTTTCAAAGGGGATACCGCTACCGCCGGTAATAAACCAGCTAAACTAGAGACTGGCATTACTATCCAGGTCCCCCTGTTTATTAATAACGGAGATGTTATCAAGGTTGATACTCGCACTGGCGAGTATCTAGAGAGGGTTAGTTGAGTAAATTAAATTGCTGAAAGCTGATCTTCATATTCACACAGTTTATTCAATGGATTGCAATACGCCTTTAGACAAGATTATTAATCGCTGTCTAGAGACCGGGATAAACTGTATCGCTATAGCTGACCACGGTAATATTGAGGGAGCGCTAAAAATGCAAACCATAGCTCCCTTTCCAGTAATTGTAGCTGAGGAAATATTAACCCCACATGGTGAAATTATGGGTATGTTTCTTAAACAGGGTATACCCAGCGGTCTTTCTGTGGAACAGACGATATCTAGAATCAGGGCGCAAGATGCTCTGGTATGTATGCCACACCCTTTTGATATATTCAGGCACTCTGGCTTAGACAGCAATATAATAGAAGAAATAGCCGAGCAAATTGATGTTATAGAAGTATTTAACTCACGGAGCCCTTTTCTCCAGGGTTCAACTAAAGCTCGAATCTTTGCCCAGAAGTATGGTATTCCTCAAAGTGCTGGCAGTGATGCCCATACTCCTGGTGAAATAGGTAATGCCTATGTAGAGATGCCTGAATTCAATAGCAAGGATGATTTTCTAAACGCTTTAGCCCAAGGGAAGGTTTTTGGTCGTAGGGCAAGTCCTGTAGCCCATTTTGGCAGCGCTTGGGCAAGACTAAGAAAGCAGTTCTGAGGATGGGGCGATGTATAAACTTGGCTGGTTTTCTACTGGTAGAGATAAGGCAGCCAGGGAGCTGTTACAAGCGGTAAACAACAGCATTAAGTCAGGTAAGATTAAGGCTGAGACAGCCTTTGTTTTCAGTAGCCGCGAATCCGGAGAATCAGAAGAGAGTGATTTATTCCTAAAATTGGTTGAGGATTATCATATCCCTCTCATCTGCTTTTCCTACCAGAAATTTAAAGCCAGTTACAGTATCCCTATCACCGGCCGGGCAACAAGCCTGTCCTTATGGAGGCTTGACTATGACCGAGCGGTGATGAAGCGACTAGAAGACTTTAGTCCTGACCTGTGTGTCCTCGCCGGTTATATGCTGATTGTGAGCCAGGAGATGTGCCAGAAGTACAACATGATTAACCTTCACCCGGCAGCTCCCGGCGGACCCTCCGGCACCTGGCAGGAAGTAATCTGGCAGCTGATTGAAAGTGAGGCTCAGGAGACAGGGGTAATGATGCATCTGGTAACCCCGGAACTGGACAAGGGACCGCCGGCAACCTATTGCACCTTCCTGATTAGGGGCAAGCCCTTTAACCAATATTGGGAGGAAATAGAGGGGCATCCCATAGAAGAAATTAGAAGGAGGCAGGGTGTAAATAACCCCTTATTTAAGCTCATTCGCCAACAAGGGCTGGCTAGAGAATTCCCACTGATAATAGCTACCATTAGGGCGTTTAGCCAGGGTAAAATCAGAATAACCGCCGACAAAAAGGTTGTTGATTGTGAGGGGAAACCCATAAAAGGGTATAATCTAACTGACGAGATTAACGAGGCAGTAAAAAAGAGACTTATCTGAGGTCAATCTTATGAACTCATTTATCAAGCGAAGGTTGAAGGGGCTTCGCCCCTTCAAAAACAACCCTTCCCCCTCTCCTTTGAAGGAGAGGGGGACAAAGGGGGTGAGGTAGATAAATAACTTTATCTGTTTTGACCTTGAGGGACCGCTATCACCTCAAGACAATGCCTATGAGCTGATGAAGCTTTTCCCCAATGGGGATAAGCTCTTTGAGGTTATCAGTCGCTATGATGACCTACTGACACTGGAAGAAAGGGAAGGCTATGAGCCTGGGGATACCTTGGCACTTATCATCCCCTTCCTTGTCCTTCATAACATTTCAGAAGCTGATATTGCCGCTCTAGCTAGTAAGGCTAGCTTAACCGGCGGTGCTGCTGAACTTGTCTCCTGGCTTCAGTCTAAGAGCTGGAGAATATTTTGTATTAGCACCAGCTATGAACAATATGCCATTCACATTACCCAGAAATTAGGTATCTATGCCCACAATGTTGCCTGTACACCATTCCCTCTAGATAAATTCCGTCAGACTTTAGGTAAAGAAGACTCTCAATTGCTCCAGCAGGCTGAGGAGGATATCCTGACCATGCACCCGGCTACTGATGATGACCGGATTAAACAAAACCTGGATAATTTCTTCTGGGAGAAACTTCCAGCAACTAATCTGGGCATGGCAATAAGAGAGGTAAAGCCAATTGGAGGACGGCGTAAAGTCGCTGCTCTAAACAGATTTGCTGATAAATACGCCCAGCCATTATCCAATTGGGTAGTAGTAGGTGATAGCATTACCGATTTCAGGATGCTTCAGGCGGTGAAGGAGGTGGGGGGGCTTGCCATTGCCTTTAATGCTAATGAATACGCCCTTCCCTACTCAACTATGAGCTTAGCCTCTACATCCATTAACGACCTGAGGGAGATACTAGAGGTATGGCAACAGGGTCAGCGAAGCCGGGTAGAGAGAATAGTAAAGGAGAAGGAGAGAATTGGGAGCTCAGGGGATAGGGGTTACTTTCACTGGCTATCTGGTAGAGAAAATATAGACGAGGTCATTGAGATTCATAAGCGAATAAGGAGCCTGGTCAGGGAGGAAGCCGGCAAGCTGGGTTAAAAATGAGCAACATTGAAATCGTCGGGCTGGGGGCACTGAATATAGACTATCTATATAAGGTAGAGCGCATCCTTGATGATGGGGAGGCGGTGGTAAATGAGGCAAAATCGTCTCCTGGTGGCTCGGCAGCTAATACCATCTATGGTCTGGCCAAGCTCGGGGTAAAAACCGGATTTACCGGTGTTGTTGGCGATGATAATGAAGGCAAGATATTACTTGAGGATTTTCAAAAAGCAGGGATAGATACCAGCCAAATCAGGGTAAAACAACAAGCAAAAACAGGCTCAGTATTGTGTCTTAGTGATAGGCTGGGTAGGCGTTCTCTTTATGTCTTACCTGGTGCCAATAATTTATTAACTATGGACGACCTGGATTTGACCTATATAAACCAGGCAAAAATACTCCATCTCTCCTCCTTTGCTGATGATAGGCAGTTCAAAATATTACTAGGATTAATGGATAAGTTAGCCTCATCTATTAAAGTCAGTTTTGCTCCAGGAGTATTACATGTGTCTAAGGAGTTCAAGGCACTTACTCCAATCTTAGCTAGGACTTTTGTTCTTTTTATTAACCAAAATGAAATACGGCAATTGACCGGTGAAGATGTTATAGCTGGAGCCGAAACTTGTCTTAAGCAAGGCTGCCATATTGTTGTAGTTACTTGTGGCAAAGGAATGAGACTAAAGTTGGGAAAAGACACTGATTATAGAACTATTGTGGCTACCTGTTATATTAGAGAGGCTGACAATGAATATGCAATTAAATCTACCACCCAAAATATAGTCCCTATAGATACCACTGGCGCTGGTGATGCCTTCGCCGCCGGATTTCTCTATGGCCTACTTAATGGCAAAGGGCTTGAGGAGTGCGGTCGACTCGGTGATATTGTCGCCCAGTTCTCGATTAGTAAGATAGGAGCCAGACCGGGGCTTCCCACCCTTAGTGAACTGGCTCAACGCTACCGAGAGCTTTATAAGCAGCAATTATAGTTATTTTGGGGACGGTTTGCTCAGGATTTCATCCACAAGCCCGTATTCTACTGCCTGCTCAGGGTTAAGGTAGAAGTCACGGTCATTATCATGAACTATTTTTTCTAGAAGTTGACCAGTGTGTTTAGCTATGATGCCTCGAATTAGTTCTTGCATCCGCATAATTTCACGGGCAGCAATTTCTACATCGGCTGCCTGCCCCTGAGCGCCGCCAAACGCCTGGTGCAAATGTACAGTAGAGTTAGGCAGGGCATAGCGTTTGCCTTTGGCTCCGGCACATAGGAGCAGAGTCCCCATACTAGCTGCCAGCCCAACACAGATGGTGGACACATCAGGGCGTATCAATTGCATAGTATCGTAAATGGCAAGGCCGGCACTGATAATACCACCTGGGCAGTGAATGTAAAGGCTTATGTCTTTGTCTGGGTCTTCTCGCTCCAGATAGAGAAGCTGAGCAATAACCACATTAGCCACCTGGTCATTAATTGGCATGCCTAACATAACAATACGCTCTCTTAAGAGGAGCGAAAATATGTCAAAGGCTCGCTCACCTCTGGCCCCACTTTCAATTACCATAGGAATAACATTCATCGGTTGGCTATTCATTTGCTTCCTCCCTGTTATAATTATAAATGGTCTATGATAGTTAACACAACATAATTCATCCCCTAGCTCTCATAACCCGACACATCACCGACCTGAATCCAGGGTAACCTGATATCGGGTCACGGGCTTCATCATCGGTCAGGATATTGGCATTGGCTTCATCCCATCCATGCTGCATAGCCACTATTTTAGGGTGAACATCCTCAGTAAGCTTAGCCTTTACCTTGATACTCCCCCTCAGGGATTCAACTTTCACTAAATCCCCGTCAGCTATACCAAGGCTGCTGGCAGTCTTGGGGTTAATTTCAATCAAAGGCTCTGGGACCAACTTCCGTAGGCTAGGTAGATTACGATATTCTGAGTGGAGATAAGCCAGTGTTCTTAGCCCGCTAACGAAAATCAGGGGATATTTCTCCACTAAATCCGGACGACTAACTGGGCTCTCCGCAGGCTCATGATAGGTTGGCAGTGGGTCATATCCATAATCCTTCATTAACTGTGAATATATCTCCACCTTCTTAGATGGAGTATTAAAACCATCTTTAAGATACTTTTGAAACTCCCTTTCGGCATAATAAATGCCACCTGGGTTCTGCCTCAGCTGGTCAAGTGAAATATTGGTTGCCTGAAGCCAATGGCTAAACAGCTCATTACTATCTTCCCAGGGGAAGTAATCAGCATAACCCATCCTTTTACCAAGTTCTACCCATATTTTCCAATCCTCCATGCTGTTTCCAACTGGTTCAATGACCTTGTTTGTTACTGCAATCAGAGGAAGATTGCCCCCGTAATCTCTAATGTCTTCCCTCTCTAAGAAAGTAGTGCCTGGCAATACTATATCAGCTAGCTTGGCGGTTTCAGTCATAAATATGTCTGCAACTAACAGTAAATCCAATTTCTCAAAACCCTGCCTTACCTTATTAATATTAGGCCAGGTTAAAGCTGGGTTGCAGCCAACGACTAATAGCCCCTTAACTGGATATGGTTTCTCAGTAATAATAGCATCAATCGCTGGCACTACTGTTTCCTCATGAATATAGCGGCTAAACAAGGGATAATCAGCACCAATGGGCACTTTATCAACAATCGTTTCTTTTAACCTAAAACTTGTCAGTCTGAGTCTTTCGGCATATACGTTGCCACCGGGTATATCAAGGTTACCAGTAATCGCCATCAGTATGGTGATGGCTCGGATAGCCTGAATTCCATTAGTACAGTGATCCATTGATATACCTAGAGCAATAGCTGCTGGTTTATTAGTGGCATACATTCGAGCTATATTTCTAATCGTCTCGGCTTTAACCCAGGTTATTTCCTCAACCCTTTCTGGCGAATACTCTTTAACATGCTCGACTAATTGGTCAAAGCCGACTGTCCATTCCTCAACGAAGCTCTTATGGTAAAGTTTCTCAGCTATGATTACATTTAATAAACCAAGCGCCATGGCACAATCAGTTCCCGGTCTAACTTGGGCATGAATATCTGCCTTCTTTGCCAGCCGAGTCGCCTTGGGGTCAACTACCATAAGCTTAGCTCCTCTCCCCAGCATGGCATGTATAGTACTTGCCCATGGAGGGTAAGAATCGGTAGGATTAAAGCCCCAGAGCACCAGGCATTTAGTAGCTGGTGAATAGTGGGGTAATACATGTGCTCCTAAAGTTAAGTTATGACCGATTGTTCGAGCTAAAAAACAAAAAGAGCCGCCTGTTGTGAAGTTAGGAGTGCCATAAAGGTCGCAGAATCGTCTTAACATCCTTTGAGTATGGGTGTAAATGAATGGGTGCCCGACATGCGCTACCACTGACTGAGGTCCGTATTTCTGTTTAATATCGGTTAATTTAGAAGCAATAAACTCAAATGCCTCGTCCCAAGAAATCTTTTGCCAAGTTCCATTAACTTTTTTCAAAGGGTCGGTAAGTCGCTCACTTGAGTGCACCAGTTCTGGGATAGCTTGAGCCTTAACACACAGCGTATTAAATGGATGCTCTTGCATGGGAGCTACTCTTACAATCTTCCCATTTTCTACATATGCATTTATTCCGCAACGAACATTACACATATTACAGATGGTTTTTACTATCCTGCTACTGCTTTCGCTGGTCATTTGTGTTCTCCTCCCTTCCCGAACCCTTAGCTATTTCTACCAGTCGTTGTATAGTTTTTCGGGTAATTAGTAATTGTCTGATTGACTGGCGAGCTTGTGGAGTATTTAGAAATTTCTGTAGCTCATCTTTATTCTCAGTGGCACTTTTCGTCAACTTTTCTATCTCAGACTCTATCTCAGCGTCACTAACTTCAATTTTTTCCTCTTCGGCAATCTTGCCTAGCACCAGGGAACGAGTAACCCTTTTGGTGGCAAGCGGACGCAGCTCTTCACGTAGCTGCTCCTCTGTCTTATTAATCCGGCTAAGATACTCCTCCAAGTGCGGCACCTGTTCCCTAAGCAGTTGGTCAATCTCTTGCTCCACAAAAATTGGCGGGAACTCTAGCTTAGTAAGGTCAATTACTGCCTCAATCACCCGTTCCTCAAAATCTACCTTGGCTTTCTCCTCAGCTTGGTGCCTTAGCTCAGTAGACGCCTGTTCTCGGAGTGAGTCCAGGGTTTTGGAATCAGGGTTAACTTCTCTAGCAAATTCATCATTTAACTCAGGAAGTATCTTCTGCTTTATTTCGTTAATTCTCACTTTAAATGAAGCCTCTTTACCAGACAGCTCGTCTCTAGGATAGTCTAATGGGAATTGGAGCTTGAATTCCCTCTCTTCACCCCTTTTCATCCCTGGTAACTTTTCAGCAAAGCCCGGTGTCGGGAAAGGCAGGTCATGAAGAACTTGATATTGAACTCCTTTCTGGTTAATAAAAGGCTTGCCTTCAATATCGCTGTCAATATCTAAAATTACTAAGTCATCAAAGTCTATCGGACGCTCTACCGGTTTCCAAGTAGCGTGGTGATGACGCAACTCTTCTATGGCAGTACTGATGTCTTCCTCGGTTATTTCTACTGGTTCCGACTCAACCTGAATATGATGGTAGTCGTCAAGTTCAATCGTAGGCTTAATTGGCACTGTTGCCTTAAATACTACCGGGTCAGTTTGAGTTATCTCAATAGAGGGGCTAGCGATAGCCTCAATTTCTTGCTCCTTAATAGCCTGGTCATAAGCGTGGGGTACTAGGTCACCCAGCGCATCATCAAGGAGGGCTCCCCGGCCGATATGGCGCTCTAGTATCACTCGCGATGCCTTTCCTTTGCGGAAGCCAGGAATCCTCACTTTCTTAACCAAACGGGAATAGGACTTCTCTAACCATTCCTCTACCTCGGCGGGCTCCATCTCAATGGTCAGGAATACTTGGCTATTCTCTGTTTTCTCATTGGTTACTTTCACTGTTCCTCCCACAGGCGCAAGTGTAACTCAGTCAGTTGTTCTTTAGTAACTGGCGAAGGGGCATCAAGGGTTAAATCGGCAGCACTCTGGTTCTTGGGGAAAGCAATTACCTCCCTGATGGTTTCCTCTCCTGCCAGTAGCATCACAACGCGGTCAATGCCCGGGGCGATACCACCATGAGGGGGAGCACCGTAATCAAAAGCTTCTAACAAATGTCCGAAACGCTGCTCAATCTCTTCATCACTATAGCCCATCAGATTAAATATCTTCCTCTGAAGTTGGCTGGTATGAATCCTAAGACTGCCACCAGCAATTTCACACCCATTGCATATCATATCATAATGCTTAGCCCGCACTTTCTCAGGTGCGGTATCCAGTAGGTGCATATCCTCATCCTTAGGTGCGGTAAACGGATGATGCATTGGCTCCCATTGTTCTGTCTCTTCACTACGCTGCAGTAGTGGGAAACCCACGATAAAGGCAAAGGCAAGCATGTTCGGGTCAATCTGCTTGAGCCGATGCCCCACCTCTCGACGCAGTTCATCCAGTACCATATCGACTAGCTTTGGTTTGTCACCAATGATAAGCAGTAGGTCTCCAGCACTTGCTGCCAAACGTTCTGCCATTTGTTTAATTTGGTCTAGGGTTAGAAATTTAGCCGCCACCGACCTAACCGCTTCAATGGTTAAATCGTTTAAACTATCGCCGGCGGTGCCTAGTGACATAGTTACTAAGCCTTTGGCACCAAAACCTTGCACTAGCCTGTTTAGGTCATCAAGTTGACTCCGTGTATAGCTAGCACAGCCGGGGGCGCATATCCCCTTTATCTTGCCTCCATTAGCGATGGTAGAACGAAAAATAGAAAAGTCGGATTGGGTGACAATATCTGTCAGGTCTCTTATCTCCAGACCAAAACGTAAATCAGGCTTATCTGTGCCATAACGCTCCATTGCCTCAGCGTAGGTAAGGCGAGGGAAGGGTTTTATCATTCGCTTTTCAGGTTTAATCGTCTCCACCATAGAGGTAAAAAGTTCCTCAAGTAGGTTAAGGATGTCCTCCTCTTCAATGAAGCTCATTTCTAGGTCAAGCTGGGTGAATTCAGGCTGGCGGTCAGCGCGTGTGTCCTCATCACGGAAGCACCTGGCTATCTGAAAATATTTCTCCACACCGGCTACCATTAATAACTGTTTGAGTTGCTGCGGAGACTGAGGTAGAGCATAGAACTTGCCGGGATGAATACGGCTAGGCACCAGGTAATCACGAGCCCCCTCAGGGGTGCTCTTAATTAGGATTGGTGTTTCTACCTCAATAAACCCCCGAGCATCAAGGAAATCACGCATAAATTTCACTACCCGGTGGCGAAGGAGTAGATTTTGCTTCATCCGAGATCGACGCAGGTCGAGATAGCGATACTTGAGGCGGAGACTTTCTTCTACTTCAATATCTTCATTTATATAAAAAGGTGGTGTCTTTGATGGATTAAGTATATCGGTATTATGGGCAATAACCTCAATATCACCGGTAGGCAACCCCGGGTTCTCAGTCCCTGGAGGGCGGAGGGCAACTTCACCACTAACCCTGACCACATACTCACTGCGCATCTCACTAGCTATTTCATGGCATGACTTTGATATTTCTGGATTGAATACCACTTGAACTATGCCCTCCCTGTCACGCAGGTCAATGAATATTAGCCCACCGTGGTCTCGGCGTCGGTCTACCCAACCAGCCAGGGTTACCTCGGCACCGGCATGCTTTTTTCGCAGCTCACCACAGCTATGACTCTTAAGCAAAATCATCTCCTAATGTAGGTATCCTAGACACCTTATAGCTGATTATAGCTTATAAGGAGGTGCTCTTCAACTTATGGAGCTATATTATAAATTGATAAGTCTGATGTTTAATACTGTTATCGTAAAGATATGGCAAAAACGATTAGAGAAATAAACGAGAAGGTACAACAGGGCAAAGCGATAGTAGTAACTGCTGAAGAAATAATAGACATTGTTACCCAAAAGGGGGTTAAGAAAGCAGCCTAGGAGGTGGATGTAGTTACTACCGGCACCTTTGGTCCTATGTGCTCATCTGGTGCCTACCTTAATGTTGGGCACTCAAAACCACGAATAAAGCTTGGTGGCGGCAAAACCCTGCTCACCTATCTGTTGGTCATTTGTATCACGGCTTTGGCTTTTGGCTATTGCTTTTCGATGATATAGGCACAAGTAGTAGAGGTTTGGGTGATAATCTGGTATAATATAAATGAGTACCCATGATTGCGGGTGGGGCTAACCAAGGTTCTAAATTATTTTAGAAGGGAAGGAGGTAAAGACATGAAAATTGTAAGATTATGTCAGGAAGGTTCGTGTTGCCCCGTAGTTAAGATAACAGATACGCAAGTGGAAATAGGAGAGAAGGACAACTCTTGCGTCCTCACCAAGGTACAGTGGGAAACGCTTAAAGAGAAGATACTGAACAAAGAGCTCTAAGTGGGAAGCCCATAGCCCCACCCGCTCAATAATGACAACATGGCTAAAATAATTGTGGTTGTGGAAGTAAGAAAAAGGGCACTCAAAAGGAGGTGGCGGAATAGCTAAGTTACCCAAATTAAAGGTTACTGGTCCTCTTAGATATAAGGAGGAAATCTATGACCTGAAGCAAGCCAAAGACGCTCTGTTTCGCACTAGTGGTAATCTTACGTACATCATAGTAGGGGGTCAGTTCATACCGTCCTATGAGAAACTGGTCCAGATGGCTGCTCAGGATTGTTACAAAGACAAGGAGTTCATTGAGGTGAACGAGTTGCCTATTATGCCTGGTGGTGGATAGCTCGCTGACTTTGAATAAAGTAATTAATAGATGCTGGCTAGAGTAGTTACCGTTTGTAAGAGCAAGAAAAAGAGGACTGAAGGGGAGATGGCGGAATGCCTGACTTACCCAAATTAAAGGTCAAGCTGCTGGTAGGGCGTGTGAGCGAGGAAATTCGTGACTTCGAGCAAGCCAAATACCTCCCCTTCTGCTACCATGTCCTTATTTTTGTAGAAGGCCAAGTGGTTAACTCCTATGAGGAGCTCGTCCATCTGGCTGCTCAGGATTGTTACAAGGACAAGGAATTTCTTGAGGTGGTGGTGACGCAGCTTGCAGACGGCGGGTAACTGAAGCCTGCAACGGTAGGAAGAAGGGGGTAGCTCGCTGACCTTGAATAAAGGAATTAATAGATGCTGGCTAGAGTAGTTGCCGTTTGTAAGAGCAAAGAAAAGGGAACTAAGAAGGAGCTCGTGGCTGGAGGTGTCCTCAAGGAAGATTACGGGCTTATCGATGATGCCCATGCTGATTGCTGCACCCATCGTCAGGTGAGCCTGTTGGCAATTGAAAGTATCAATAAGATGCGGAGGCTGGGCTTCGATGTGGGCCCTGGGGATTTTGCTGAAAATCTCACTACTGAGGGACTAGACTTGGTCTCACTACCAATTGGCATACATATATCTATAGGGGAGGAGAGCATCTTAGAACTTACCCAGATTGGTAAAGAGTGCCATACCGGGTGCGCTATCTATCGTCAGATAGGCAAATGCATCATGCCGAAAGAGGGGGTATTCGCCAAGGTAATGCGTGGCGGACTTGTTAGAACTGGAGACCCGATAAAGGTGGTGAAGACGAAAGAGCGATAGACAATATAAAAATGAAAGAGTCTGCTTATATAGTCCTCTTTATTACCACAGGCACAGATGAAGAAGCACATAAAATAGCTGAAGTATTGCTTGAGCAGAGGAAGGTAGCTTGTGTAAATATCGTGCCAGAGGTTAGTTCACTCTTTTGGTGGCAAGATAAGCTTGATTCGGCTCGGGAAAGCCTCCTAATCGTCAAAACTGAAGCATCCTACTTAAATGAGATTGTTGGATTGGTTAAGCAGATTCATAGCTATGATATTCCTGAAATAATCGCTTTGCCTATTGTCGGTGGTAATCAAGATTACCTGGAGTGGATAGGTAGAGAGATAAAATGAGCGTAAAGGTAAACATTCATCAAAATTTGCAACATCTTACCGATTACCAAGAAGTAGTGGAAGTTAACGGGACTACAGTTGGTCAGTGCCTTAATCATTTAGTTGAGCTGTTCCCTGGCATTGAGAAGGAGCTGTTTGATAAAAATGATAAACTGCTCAGTTATGTTGATATCTATGTTAATCGGGAAAGCGCCTTTCCCGAAGAAACAGCTAAGCCAGTAGAGGAGGGGGATGAACTTTACATAACATATGCACTTGCCGGGGGATAAGGCTGGGACGAAGGTTCTTCCGTGTTTAAAACCGGGATTACATGTAAAATTTTTGTATAAAAAGGAGAGCGGAAGTGGCAAAACGGCAGGTAATGCTTACCTTTACTCCAGAAACAAGTTCCGAACCAATTATTTATAACCTTGGTCAGCAATTCAACGTAGTAACCAATATTCACCAGGCTGATGCCACCGAAGACAGAGGCTGGATTGTAGTGGAACTTGATGGTAAAGATGAGGATATTGAAGCTGGGGTTGCTTGGGTTATCTCCAGAGGGGTAAGGGTTGACCCAGTTAGTGAGGGGATGATTTAGATTTAGCTGACTACTAGCTATTCGCTTGGCGGCGTGATTTTAGCCACTTTTGTTTCTGGCTGAGACGTATTTGCTCATCGGTAGGTTTGTAACCTGCTAAGAAATTATCTTTAAACGAGCTAAAGGTGCCATTCAGGATGGCACTTCTTATTTTATCCATTAAGTTACTCATGAAGCTTAGATTATGAATAGTAGCTAATCTATAGGCTAGGAGCTCGTTACAATTAAAAAGGTGGTGCAGATAAGCTGCTGAGAAGGTGCGGCAGGTATAGCAATCACAATCAGGAACAATAGACTGTTCCATTTGACGATAGGCGGTATTACGAATATTTTGCCTGCCTTGCCAGGTAAACAAGGCGCCGTTTCGAGCCACACGAGTGGGCAGGGCGCTATCAAACATATCGCATCCCCTAGCTACAGCCTCAACGATATCCTCTGGAGAGCCTACACCCATAAGGTATCGCGGCTTATTCTCAGGTAGTAACGCCACTGTTTCTTCAATTATGGCTAGAGTTACCTGTTTAGGTTCGCCAATGCTCAAGCCACCAATAGCATAACCGGAAAATCCTAATGGAGTAAGGTATTCAGCCGACTGATGCCGAAGTTGAGGGAAGACACCCCCTTGCACAATAGCGTATAAAGCTTGGTCACCACGTTTTTGACATCTTTGGCATCTGTCTGCCCATTGATGTGTTCTGCTCATTGCCATCTGCACTTTATCAAAGCTATCATCATAGGCTGGGCACTCATCCAGAACCATAATAATATCGGTGTCAAGAGCCTCCTGGAACTGAATAATTAACTCAGGGGTAATATGATGCTGACTACCATCAATATGGGAGCGGAATATAACCCCCTCATCGCTCACCTGGCGTAATGGGGCTAAGCTAAATACCTGATAGCCGCCGCTATCAGTAAGAATAGGTCCGTCCCAAGCCATGAATTTATGCAAACCTCCCATGCTTTCAATTACATTAATGCCTGGTCTGAGGTAGAGATGATAGGTGTTAGCTAATATTATTGGCACGCCGAGAGCTTTAAGCTCGTCAGGGGTCAGAGTTTTAACCGTGCCCTGGCTGCCTACAGGTAGAAATACCGGCGTGGGCACTACCCCATGTGGTGTCAGGAGTTCCCCTGCTCGGGCTCTACTATCAGGGCAGGTTTGTATTAGATGGAAGTGATTGAGATTGCTTATGACCTATCCCCCTTTACCCTACTTTTTATATTAACCAGATATCTAGACACATAGTAACAAACATTAAGCCTAAATAAGGGAAGGCAGATAGCTTGTATAGCTTCCAGGCATCTTGAGAGGCACTGGAAACTACCAGCCGTGAAACAGCATAGACCATCATAATCCCTAGTAGATTGGCTACTATCAAATAGAGCCAGGCGAAGCCGCCTATGAAATAAAGACTTAGAGAAGCAGCATAAAGCACCAGACAAAATGCTAGCAGCACCTTTACTGCATCCTTAGCTTCCCAACTCATTGGGAAGTAGCCTAGCCCAGCACTAAGGTAGTCTCCCCGATTAGCAATCATAATGCTCCACACATGAAGGGGTAGCCACACCCCAATAAGAATGCCTAGGAGCAATATTTCCCAGCTAAAAGTGGGGTCAATAGCCAACCATCCCATAAGGACCGGGGCAGAAGCGGCAACCATGCCCTGGGGAAAGACGCATGTCCACCTCTTTCGCCAAACTACTGCGGCGGTAGTGCCAATTAGACCAGCTAAAAAACTGAATGGATGTAGCATCCAGGCTAGAGCCAAGCCGATAATAACCAAGCCTATAGTTAAGGGCAATACCTTTTTCGCTGGTTCAATGCGTCTTGAAGGCAAAACTCTATTTTTAGTGCGTTGCATCCTAGCATCAACATCACGGTCAAGATAGTTGGTTAGCCCATTAGCCCCGGCACTGGCTAGCAAAATGGCTATCAGGGCAAGAAGGAGCAAGTTTAATGGCGGATGTCCGTTACCAGCGATGATAGCAGCACAAACGCCAATAAAAGCTAATAAACCGCTCTGACGGGGCTTTAGTACCTCAATATAATTTTTAGCTATAATGTAGCTTTTAGGTTCTCTTATAAATGACTTATCTATGATGTCCATAGTTATTCGCTTCCGATTAACCTAGTTATTAAACGGCTTGAAGTTGTAACTAGGAGCGTTCCTATCAATAGAGAAGAGGGCTAGTCTGCATAATTAGGTGTGCAGCTAATGCCCTTCGTCCAGATAACCTTGCAAGATGAGCGCCGCAGCTATGGCATCGTCCTCAGTTTTTTTCCTTTTTCTAGTATTAACTGCTTGCATCAGGCGCTTTGCCAATACCGTGGTCAAACGCTCATCCCTAAATTCTACAGGAACTTTAATATAGCTACATAGTTTGTGGGCAAAAGCTTTTACCTTCTCAGCCTGCCTACCCAGGCTACCATCCATAGACAGGGGTAAGCCGACTATAATTTGTTTAACCTGTTGCTGGTTAATAATATCAATAATAGCCTCTATGGCTGTTTTATCATCTTCATAGGTGATAATAGTGAACGGGCTGGCCAATATGCTCCCCGGGTCACTGAGAGCCACCCCAATCCTCTTATCACCAATATCAAGTCCCAAGCTGCGCGTTATACATACCTCCAGACTATATTAGGCTTTTCACAAGGTGAAGGGCTTGGTCTAATTTACCTTTATCTTTACCACCTGCCTGGGCTAATGTCGCTTTACCTCCACCGCCACCCCCGGTCACCTTAGCCACCTGCTTCACTATTTCTCCAGCGTTATAACCCCTAGCCACTAAATCTGGGGTTACTGCGGCTAGAAAAACAGGCTTATCTTCATAAACTGTGCCCAGAACTATTACCACGCTCTTTAGTTTTTCTCTGAGTAGGTCGCACATTTCTCTTAAGACCTCAAGCCGAGAAGGTGGCACCTTAGCCGCCAACACCCTCACCCCATTGATGACTTCTGCCTGACTAAGTAAAGACTCGGCTATTTTCTTAGCCAGTTCCCTCTCCAGAGCTTGCCGCTGCCTACGTTCATTCTTTAGTTCAATAGATAGGCTATACGTCTTGTCCAGAACGCTATCTAGTTCAGCGTCTAGATATTCAGCAGTCTTCTGCAAATCTGAAAAACGCTTGTCAACAAGTGCCTCAGCTCCTCTACCGGTAACGGCTTCAATGCGGCGCAACCCAGCACCGATGCTGCTTTCACCAATAATATGGAAAAAACCTATCTCACCAGTTGAGACGACATGGGTGCCCCCACATAATTCAGCGCTAATAGTCGGTTTACCAATTTTCACTACTCGAACTATATCGCCATATTTTTCATCAAACAGGGCTATAGCCCCTTCCTCAATAGCCTGTTTATATGGAATCTCCTCATCATATACCGGTAAGCTCTGGCGGACTTTCTCATTGACAATATGCTCTACTTCCTGTATCTCCTCTTTCGTCATTGTTGTTAGGTGAGAAAAGTCAAACCTAAGTCGGTCTGGGGCTACCAGCGAACCCCTTTGCTGGACATGCTCGCCTAATACCTGACGAAGAGCCGACTGAAGTAAGTGGGTCGCCGTATGATTACGAGCAATATCAAGCCGCCGTTCTTTATCTACCTCAGCATCAACCTCGTCCCCCACAGTTAAACTCCCCTCGGTAACATGCCCCTGATGGACAGTAATATCTGGCGGCACCCGAATAGTATTGGCGACCAAAAAACGCCCGGTAGCACTATTTATTTCACCGGTATCGCCTACCTGCCCGCCCATCTCTCCGTAGAAAGGGGTATCCTTTAATATCAGACTTGCTTCCTGCCCCTCTTTAGCTGTGCCTACGGAGTCATTACCAACTAGAATACTGAGAACGACAGTTTGTTGAGTGAGATTGCTGTAGCCGACAAATATGGTTGCCTTTATATCAAGTTCATCCTTCAATCCAGCCATCTGTTTATCAGCCAATTCGAATTTATGGCTGGCTTTGGCTCTCTCCCGTTGCTTCACCATTTCCTTTTCAAAGCCTTCTAAATCTACTGAAAAACCGCGCTCAGCAGCAATCTCTGTGGTTAGCTCTACAGGGAAGCCATAGGTATCGTATAGTTTAAACGCCTTCTCACCAGAGATTTTATTCCCCCTTTGGCTGGCTACTGCTTCCATAATGCCATCTAGCAATTCCAAACCGGTGCTAAGCGTCTCGCTGAATCTGGCTTCTTCATTTTCAATCACCTTAGTAATAAAGTCCCGTTTTTGGGCTATTTCAGGGTAAATATGCCCCATCCGTTCAACGGTAGTCTTAGCTGCTTCAGCCAGGAATGGTTTATCTACTCCCAACCTTTGGCTAAAGAGTGCGGTGCGACGCAACAGCCGGCGCAACACATAGCCCCGTCCCTCGTTGCTAGGAACTACCCCATCACCGATAAGAAAGGCAATTCCCCGACTATGCTCAGCAATTAATCGCATAGTATTATCGGTATCATTATTAAAACCATATTTCTTCTCTGCCAACTTGGATATTCGTTCAAGCAGAGGAGCAAAGAGGTCGGTTTGGTAGACAGAGGTTTTGCCTTGCACTACGGCTACAGTTCTCTCTAATCCCATACCGGTATCAATATTAGGCTTTGGCAATAAAGTACGCCGTCCCTCTTTATCCTGGTCGTATTGAGTAAATACCAGGTTCCAGATTTCGGAAAAACGACCACAGTCGCAATTTGGGGCACAAGAAGCCTTCTTGCAGCCAACCTCTTCGCCAAAGTCATAGTGGATTTCGCTACATGGTCCACAGGGTCCAGAATCGCCGGCTGGTCCCCAGAAGTTATCCTTCTCGCCAAATCTTAGTATCCTATGCTCAGGAACACCTACTTCCTGCCAGCACTGGAAAGCCTCGTCATCATCAAGGAAGATGGTTATCCACAGACGTTGTGGCGAAAGTCCCAAGCGCTGGGTAACAAATTCCCATGCCCAGTTAATAGCCTCTTGCTTAAAGTAATCACCGATACTAAAATTGCCCAGCATCTCAAAGAAGGTAAGGTGGCTAGGGTCACCTACCGACTCAATATCAGTGGTGCGAAAACACTTTTGACATGATGCTAGACGAGGACTAGGCGGCAAGGCCTCCCCTAAGAAGTAAGGCTTAAACTGTACCATGCCAGCGCTGGTAAGTAGTAAAGTGGGGTCATCGCGAGGTATCAAAGAGGAGCTGGGAATGACTTTATGACCTTTTTCCTCAAAAAAGCTCAAAAACAAAGCTCGGATTTCATCACTATTCATTTATTGTTCCCTATACATACGATTTTAATGTAAGACTTACTGGCTGTCAATGAGAGGTTGTTTATTAGGCTCGCCCTAGTAGCCCCACGCCAGGAGATTACGGAATAATCCTAGAAGAGAGGAGATTATTGTCACTAATCACCTGCACGAGTACACTTTCTTGCTTTACATCTAGAATTGAGCTAAAATAGCACCCTACCCATCGGTCAGCTAATCTATAATAGGAGACAGATATGGGGCAAGAAAAAAACCCTCGCAGCCCTTGGGTCATACTGGGATGTGCGTCATGGCTGGCTTTTGCTAGTTTTGTCCCAGTATATAGTATCCCACCGATAGAACACATTATCAGGGAAGAGCTAGCTCTGAGCCATGCTCAAATGGGTCTGCTTTTGTCTTTTCTACTTATAATGATTGCTGTGATTGTTATACCTGGTGGTTTCCTTGCTGACAGAATTGGCATCCGAAAAGTAGCCGGGATTGGTGCCATTATACTGACAGTGGGGAGCCTTATGAGAGGCTTTTCCACAAGTTTCATGATGATTCTTGCGTTTACCGGTCTCCTTGGAGTTGGAATCGGTTTGATATTCCCCAATTTGCCCAAGCTTGTAGGCACCCTGTTTCCGCGTGAGAAGGTTGGGTTAGCCACAAGTATATACACAGTCGGGGTGGTGTTTGCTGTACCTCTTGCCTTTACTATCACCCTACCTATAGTTTTCCCTATAACTAATACCTTTCAAGGCACCTTTTATATATGGAGTATCCCAGCTATAGTGGCTACTATCTTGTGGTGGATTCTGGTTAAAGAACGTCCCCGGAGCAGTGTCCAAACCGAACGAGTAAGCGGAGGGAATGAGTCATCTTATTCAGTATGGCAAAACAAGGGGCTCTGGTTGGTAGCTCTTCTATTCTTTTTTCTCAACCTCATGTGGTTTACGTGGGCAGCATGGACACCGGCTTTAATGATGATGAGGGGAGCGCCACCAGATTTAGCAGCGTTTATAGCCTCAGTCATTGGTTGGGCATGTCTGCCTGGCAATTTCCTTTTGCCATGGGCTTCCTATAAGCTCGGCTTGAAGAAACCATTTCTCTGGGGTTCTGCCCTTGTATTAGCTTTGACAGCGTGGGGAGCAATATATATCCCTGTCTCATTAGGCTGGATTCTTACAGGTGTCTTCGGAATTACGGCGGGTGGCCTATTGGCGATGCTACTTGCCCTTCCTGTAGAAATGGTGCCGGAGGAATCTGTGGGAAAGGCAAGTGGAATGGTACTTTCTATGTTCTTTATAGGAGGCTCTGTTGCTCCTTGGGCAGCGGGACACATTATTGACATTACAGGAAGTCTTAACCTAGCTTTCGTTGTTCTTATCGGAGCGGGAATAGTTATGGCTTGCATCGGTTTCCTAATACCAGAAACAGGCTCCAGAGCTAGACTCCAGGAGTGACAACCAGCTTTTTGCTACCCTTCTTCTATTACCCCGACATTACTTGTAACAAATTCCTATTAGTTCTCAGCTTGATATTCTAATCAACCTTTAAACCAATATTTCTTTAACTGGGGTTGACGCAAGGCCCTACTCCTGCTAAATTTGTTTTGTGTCTTATGCCTTTAATCATTTAGATTTGATTGAACAAGTTCTCAGGCGGTTCTCCTTTGGGCTTATTACTGATGTTGATGGTACTATAAGTCAAACTGCCCCCACCCCACAAGAAGCCAAGGTTTCTCCATTATGCCGTTATTACCTTTCCCTCCTGTGTAATCACCTAACCCTGGTAGCTGCTATCTCAGGGAGACCGGTGGCCGAAGTTAAACATATGATAAATATTAATGGGCTGGTCTACATTGGCAATCATGGTCTGGAGCGATGGAGTGAGGGACATTCTGAATTCACCAAAGATGCTCAGGACTATTCTGGAGTAATTAAAGCTGTAGTCAAGGAATTAACCCCATTACTTTCTATAGAAGGTATTAGTATTCAGGATAAAGGAATAACGGCTACTATTCACTATCGTCTTTGCCCTGACCCTCAATCGGCTAAGAAAGATATTCTAACTGCGGTGGAGGGCTTACCTCAAGCTGGCAGATTACGGATTATTCAGGAGAAGATGGCAATTGACCTTCTACCACCGGTGGAGGTAAACAAGGGCACGGTTATACTAGACTTAATACAGGAGTATAATTTGCAAGGCGGTATCTATCTGGGCGATGACTTGACAGACTTTGATGCCTTTAGGGCTATACGTGCTGCTAGCTGTAACCTAAATTTCCAAGGTTTTGCCATTGGCATCACGAGTCAGGAGATGCCTCCACAGTTAGTGGCAGAGGTCGATTTCACCCTAAATAGAGTAAGTGATGTAGAGCGTTTTCTCAAATGGATGTCCCAAATCATGGTTAAGCCAGATTAACCATATCCCCCTGTTGGCATAGTTCGGCAATCAGAATATTGAGGGTAAGTTCGCCATCATATTTCCCTGTCTTAATAGAAAGGTCAGCCTCCAAAAGTTTATGATATACCTCTTTAAGCCGCTTTAAGGAATACCGGTCAGCTTGTTCCGATGTCTTTTGCCAGGCAAACTCCGAGGTCAACCCCAACCTATTCTGAATCTCTACTTTAGGTTTTCCTTGATTTCTTAGCTCCTTCATTCGAAGTATCATACGAACTTGCCGTGATAGCATAACCAGAAGGTAGGCTGGGGCGGCGCCTCTTTGTAGTAACTGCTGTAGTGAGTGTTCAGCCACCCCGGCTTTGAAGTCAAGGATAGCATCAACCATAGCAAAGACATTAGCCTCTTGGGCATGGCTTACTATCGCCTTAACATCCTCTTCCTCAATACGGCGCCCTGAGGTGAATAGGACTAGCTTATTAATTTCATTTGCCATAATCCATAGCTCGCTACCTACTAGTTTAGCCAATAGGTTTACTGCCTGTGGAGATATGTTGCCACCCTCCTCGGTTACACGCTTTTGAATCCATTGACGCAGCCTAGCCTCTCTCAGCAAAGGAAAAGACTTTACCTCCGCCTTGGTTGAAAGCTCCCTAAACAGAGGGTTCCTACTTCCTATCCTGCCATCTACTAATACTAATATTGTGCTATCAGGTATCTTACTCATATAGGCAGCCAATGATTTATATTCGTTTTGTTGGTTAGTTACCAGTGTGCTTCTCTTCTGCTGGCTGGATTTGCCTTTGGGTTCAAAGCGCTCCAGTAGCCCTTCGACAATAACTAAGCGCCTTTCAGCCAGAAATGGCGCCGTCTCACAAACAGTTCTTAGTTGGTCTAAAGTCATTTGTCTGCCATCAAGTGCCGTGGTATTAGCCGCCAAAAGTGCTTGGTCACCAATGCCCCTTTTTATCTCCTCAAGCGACTGGCTACGGGAAAAATCGTCCTGACCTAATAGTATATACAGCAAATTTGCCTCACTCACTTTATAGGTGTTTCCATTCTATCACACTAAGGATGAAATAGTTTATCAACGTAGATTATGTTGTAATATATGTGAGATTAGCTTTCCTGAAGCGTCTAGTTTCAGGAGGTTTACTTTTAATTTATCTCGCATTGACAACATCCCAGCTCTCCACTACGATACTATCAAATGAAGAGATTAATAGTCCACTTTGTATTGATTTGCTTCATTTTGACCGTAATTAGTGGTGTAACGCGCTCTATTGCGTCTTCGCCACTTATAGCGAATCCAGCCCTGTCTGCACTCCTAGTGCCTTCGCCAACAACTTCACCTAGTGAGCTCAAAGTTCACCTTATTGATGTAGGGCAAGGAGACTCGATTCTAATTGATTTAGGCGAGACAGAAATCCTCATTGATGGTGGTGACAGGTCGCCTGGTGTAGTGACTTATCTTAATAACTATGTAGACGGGGCAATTGAGGCGATGGTTGCTACACATCCTCATGCCGACCATATAGGAGGGCTCATCGCAGTCCTGGCTTACTTTAATGTGAATAGCATTTGGCTTAATGGGGATACTAGTACCTCCCAGACCTATATCGACTTTATGTCCGCTGCAAATTCTGAGGGGGCTGCAATTTATATTGCCAAGCGTGGCGACCAGATTAAGGTAGGGAGTCTAGTCTTAAATGTGCTTAATCCCCCTCAGCCATTGTTCACTAGCACGAACAATAATTCCATAGTGCTGTTACTCAGGTACGGTGATACGGATTTCCTTTTCACCGGAGATGCTGAAAAGGAAGCTGAAGAAAGTATGGTTGCTGCACATCTTATCCCAGATGTGGAGGTTCTCAAAGTAGGACACCACGGCTCAAATACAGCATCGACGAGTCAGTTCCTACAAGCAGCCAAACCTGAGGTTGCCATTTATATGGCTGGTATAGGCAACAATTACGGGCATCCTCATGACGAAACTATCGCTGCTCTCCGTGAGATTGGTGCTGAAATATACGGCACAGATATAAACGGAACTATTATTGTAACTACAGATGGAAAATCATATTATGTTCAGGTGGAGAAAACTTTGCCAGGCGATGCTAACCACGACGGCAAGATAAATGCTCTCGATATTGCGAAGGTGGAAAGGATAATCGCCCTACTAGATAGTGCCACCTCAGGAGCTGATGCTAACCAAGATGGGAAACTGAATGCCTTAGACATCACCAAGGTGGAGAGAATAATTGCTGGTTTGGATTAAGTACTGGAACGAGTCACCAACTATAAGATAGAGTCATAATGTCTTACTACGGTAGGGAGAAAGAGAATTTGTGTGGGCGCAAGCTAAAGGAGGCTATCGATTTTTGATTGGAGAGCTTGTTCCGACACAGCTCCAACAACTGTGTCTACCACCTCACCACCCTTGAAAAACATTAGTGTGGGTATAGCCATAATTCTATACCTGGAGGCTATTTGTGGAGCCTCATCAACATTCACCCGGCAAAACTTGAACCTGTCGGTATATTTTTCCGCTAATCTATCAATGACCGGGGAGACTACTCGACAAGGACCGCACCAGGGCGCCCAAAAATCCACCAGCGCCGGCAAAGTAGATTTTGTGACCTCCTCCTCAAAATTTTGGTCGGTAATATCTTTTACCACTTTATCCTCCCCATATAGCGCTTCCCTGTTGGCATCTCATGCCAATGCGCCTTCGCTCTGGGCTATAATCTGCTCGGTGGTGAAGTGCTTACCCCTTTTGATTTCTTGTTTTGGCTGCCTAGTCATTTATAACTGTGCCATAATAGAGCATGTAGAGTTTTTAGTCAACCCCGCTCAATTCTCACCGCACAGACCTTATACTCGGGTATTTTAGCCACGGGGTCGAGAGCTGGGTTAGTAAGCTGATTGGTCGGGCTTTCACCAAAATGAAAGGTCATGAATACTACTCCTACCGGTGAGACCTCAGTTACCCTTGCCTTAGCCACTACCTCTCCTCGTCTAGAGATGACCTTTACCATCTCGCCATCAGCTATGCCTAGAGCCGAGGCATCTTTGGGATTCATTTCCACCAGCTCCTCACCCCGTAATATGTTGAGTCCATTTACCTTTCGGGTTATGGTACCGGTATGGAACTGATACAGACTGCGCCCTGTGGTCAGAATTAGGGGGTAATCATCATCGGGGAGTTCCATAGCTGGTTTATACTTCAGAGGTATAAACTGTCCCTTGCCCCGCGTGAACCACTCAGTATGGAGAATGGGTGTCCCAGGATGTTCTTGAGTTGGGCATGGCCATTGCAAGCCACCATTTTCTAGGCGTTCATAGGAAATGCCTCCATAGGCAGGGGTAAGACTTGAAATCTCATCCATAATTTGGCTGGGATGGGAAAAATCAAAACCTTTACCCCTCATCCGTTGGGCAATCTGGCAGGCAATCCACCAGTCAGGTTTGGAGTTACCTATAGGCTTTATCGCCTTCCTCACTCGCTGCACCCTCCTCTCGGTATTGGTGAAGGTGCCATCTTTCTCGGCAAAGGTTATCGTCGGCAAAACAACATTGGCAAATCTAGCCGTCTCAGATAGGAAAACGTCCTGAACCACCAAAAACTCTAGCTTGTCAAGTGACTCACTGGCATGTCCAGCATCAGGCTCACTTAGTGCCGGGTTCTCCCCTACAAGGTAGATTGCCTTTACCTTACCTTGGTAGGCAGCATCAAGCATCTCAGTAACGGTCAGCCCAGGCTCAGTCGGTAATAAGCAGCCCCAGGCAGCTTCAAACTTCTCTCTGATGGCGTGGTCATTAACCGCTTGATAACCGGGGTATACATTGGGTAAAGCACCCATGTCACAGGCACCTTGCACATTGTTCTGACCCCTGAGTGGATTTACCCCGGTTGATGGCTTACCAATGTTCCCGGTGAGCATGGCTAGATTGGCAGTAGCTATTACATTATCAGTGCCATGGGAGTGCTGAGTGATACCCATGGCGTAGAGAATGGTGGCTGGGCGGTTAGTAGCGTATATCCTGGCTGCCTCAACTACCTTTTCACCAGGCACCCCAGTGATTCGCTCCACAAAATCAAGGTCAAAGTTATTGAGCGACTCATTGAAGGCATCAAAGTTTTCACAGCGCTCGTTGATGAAGGATGAGTCAAGAAGTCCTTCATTAACGATAACCCTCATCATGCCCATAAGCAAGGCAACATCGGTGCCGGGGCGATGCCTCAGCCACAGGTCAGCACTGCGAACAAGGTCAATCTCGCGGGGGTTAGCTACAATAAGCCTTGCTCCTTTACTCACTGCCCTCTTTATCTCCACCCCGATTATAGGATGAGCCTCGGTGGTGTTGGTGCCAATAGCCAGGATGCATCCGGCATCTCTGATTTCGCTGATGGAGTTGGTCATAGCCCCACTGCCAAAGCTTTGGACTAAGCCAACTACGGTAGGGGCATGACAAAGCCGGGCACAGTGGTCAATATTGTTCGTGCCTAATACCGCCCGGGCAAACTTCTGGATAATATAGTTGTCCTCGTTAGTGCACTTGGCTGATGAGATTACGGCTACTTGGTCGTTGCTGTAACTATTAAGTTTGCTGGCAATCAGGTCTAGCGCCTCATCCCAGGTTGCCTCGGTAAGCTTCCCATCTCGCCTTACCAAAGGGGTGGTTAGACGCTCAGGATGGTGAATAAATTCAGCAATGCCAAAACGACCCTTGACACAAAGGCTACCTTGGTTGACGGTGCCTTCTCTACTGCCACGAACAGTTATCACTCGGTCACGGCGAATGCCCAGATAAATCCCGCAGCCAACACCACAGTAAGGGCAGATAGTTTGCACTTCCCGTGTTGGTTGTCTAGCCTCCTTAGGTATTAGGGCGCCAACTGGACAATGAGCCACACATTCCCCACAAGAAACACAATTTGAGTCGAGCAGTGGCTTATCACCAAAGGTAGAAACCTTACTTGAGTAGCCACGAAAGGCCAATTCAATAGCCCCCACGCATTGCACCTCGTTACATATACGCACACACCTTCCACATAGGATGCACCTATTTAGGTCACGGTCGAAGAAGGGATTGCTCTTATCAATAGGCAGCGACCTGGTTGTCTTGCGGAAGCGCTGCTCAGTAATGCCGAGGTAAGCAGCGACCTTTTGCAATTCACACTGCTGATTTGCCGGGCAAGTCAGGCAGTCACTGGGGTGATCAGCAGTAAGCAGCTCAACAGCAGTATGACGCACCTTGTTGACCGCTGGCGTCTCGGTGTGGACTACCATTTTGTCAGTAGCTGGTGTAGTGCAGGCAGTAGGCAAACCACGCATTTTCTCGATTTCCACAACACAAAGGCGACAAGCCCCATATGGTTCTAGGTCAGGGTCAGAGCAAAGGGTGGGGATATAGATACCAGCTGCCTGGGCTACCTCCAGCACAGTCATCCCCTCCCTGGCTTCAACCTCCTGACCATCAATGATTAACCTAATGTTATGCAAGGTTAAACTCCTTTATCACTCTCGCTCCTCAAGGTCACACCTCAGGCAGCGTTTTGCCTCCTCAATGGCAGCATTTTCGCTTAGCCCAAGTTCTACCTCAGCAAAGCTAGTAAGCCGTTGACGAACTGGGAGGATAGGTAGCTGGGGTCGGCGCTTCTCCCTGGTTTCCTCAAGCGGGGCTATTACTTCTTCAGGCGGGGCTAATAGTTCATCAATTTCGCCATTGCCACCGAGGTATTTGTCTATAGAGATGGCGGCTTGTCTTCCGGTGGCAATCGCCTCAATCACTGAGGCTGGCCCGGTCACTGCGTCACCACCGGCGAAAATGCCCTCTCTATCGGTGGCGAGGGTATCTGGGTCAACATGGATGGTGTTGCCCCGACCAATAGGCAAGCCAAGCTGAGCAGGAATCTCCGGACGCTGACCGATAGCGGCTATAATGGTATCGAAGCTCAGGCTAAACTCACTGCCTTTGATTGGCTCAGGTCGCTGTCTTCCACTAGCATCTACCGCACCCAGTTCCATCCGAATGCATTTCAACTCCAGCTCCCCATTTTGGCTAATTATTCTTGATGGTGCTACTAAGAAGTAAACCTTTATCCCTTCAGCCAGAGCTGCCTCAATCTCCTCAGGGCTAGCCGGCATCTCATTCCGAGTCCGACGATAGACGATGGCTACCTCCTTAGCTCCGAGGCGAAGCACGGTTCGTGCAGAATCTATAGCTGCGTTACCGCCACCGATAACGCCTACCCTATCTCCTAATTCTATTTTTTTGCCCAGATTAACCTCCCTCAAAAAGGAGACGCACTCCTTCACCCCGTGGCTATCCTCACCTTCAACCCCCATTTTAACACCCTGATGGGCGCCAATAGCTAAAAAGATGGCATTGTAACCCTGCTCAAACAGCCTTTCCGGAGAATCCACCCTGGTATTTGTCCTTATCTCAACGCCGACACTCTCTATCTCCTCAATCTCAGCCTTGAGTATATCCCTGGGCAGCCGATAATCAGGAATACCAACTCGCATCATGCCACCCGGCTCTGGTAGTGCCTCGAAGACGGTTACCGAGTGACCAAGCTTAGCTAGGTAATAGGCTGCGGTTAGTCCGGCTGGTCCTGAGCCAATAATAGCAACCCGCTTGCCGGTAGCTGCAGTAACCTTGGAGTTCAGCTTCCATAGCCCAGTATCATGCTCAGTAGCAAACCGCTTGAGCACCCGGATGGCGATAGCCTCATCAAGTTGCTCCCGTCGACACTTGGCTTCACAGGGATGAACACAGACATGACCACAGACTGAGGGGAAGGGGATCTTTTCTCTGATTACTGCCACTGCCTCGCCAAAGTTACCATCGGCGATGAACCGAATATAACGCGGTATATCCACCCCAGCCGGGCAGGTATGACTGCATGGGGCGGTGACTAACTCCTTGCATACCGCGGCTCGGCAGTGGTGCCGCTTAATATGTTCCTCGTATTCATCCCGAAAGTAGCGAATAGTGGTGAGCACCGGATTGGGTGCTGTCTGCCCCAAGCCACAGAGTGAGCCGTCTTTAACCGCTTCACTTAAATCGATAAGCAAGTCAATGTCTTCCAGTTTGCCTCTACCACTAGTGATATCCTCCAGGGTATCCAGCATCTGCTTTGTTCCCAGGCGGCACAGAACACACTTGCCACATGATTCAGCCTGGGTAAAGGAAAGAAAGTAGCGGGCAATATCAACCACGCAGGTATCCTCATCCATTACCACCATGCCCCCAGAACCCATAATGGAACCGGCCTCGGTTAGCGACTCATAATCAACCGGCAGACTTAGTAGAGATGCCGGCAGGCAACCACCGGAGGGACCACCGGTCTGAACTGCCTTAAAGCGTTTGCCACCGGGGATTCCCCCGCCAATCTCGTAGATGATTTTCTGGAGAGGGATGCCCATTGGTACCTCTATCAAGCCGCTATTGGCAATCTTGCCGGTTAGGGCAAAGACGGCTGTCCCCTTGCTTCTTTCGGTGCCAATTTTAGCGTACCAATCTGCGCCTTGGGTGATGATAACTGGTAGAGAGGCCAGGGTCTTTACATTGTTGATATTGCTTGGTCTGCCCCATAAACCTGATTGAGCAGGGAACGGGGGGCGGGAGCGTGGCATACCTCGCTTGCCCTCAATAGATGCTATCAGTGCCGTCTCCTCGCCACAGACAAAAGCGCCGGCACCTTCCTTGACATGCACCTTAAAACTAAAGTCAGAACCAAGTATCCTCTCACCCAGAAATCCTTTCTCCTCAGCCTGTTTGAGAGCAATACGGAGTCGTTTAACTGCTAATGGATATTCAGCTCTGATGTAGATATAACCCTCGGAAGCACCTATGGCATAGGCAGCGATAGCCATCCCCTCAATAACAGTGTGTGGGTCACCCTCCATTATACTGCGGTCCATAAAGGCACCAGGGTCACCCTCATCAGCGTTGCAGATCACATACTTTTCTTCACCCGGATATTTGCGACAGAACTCCCACTTCAGCCCGGTGGGGAAACCGGCACCCCCACGACCACGCAAACCCGAGTGCTTCACCTCATCAATAACCTGTTCTGGCGTCATCTCCAACAGAACTTTCCTAAGAGATTGGTAGCCACCTGTAGCTATGTAGTCTTCAATCCTCTCTGGGTTAATACGACCACAATTTCGCAAGACAATGCGTTGTTGCTTCTTATAGAAGTTTATGTCCTTATAATACGGCACTGCCTCGCCGCTAATTGGGTCTTTATAAAACAAGCGTGCTACTGGCTGCCCATCTCGTAGGTGGGACTGGACAATCTCCGGGACATCTTCAACACTTACATGGGTATAGAAGATACCTTCAGGCTCGACAAAGGCAATGGGACCCTGCTGGCAGAAGCCGTGGCAACCGGTGAAATCCACCCTGACATTATTTAACCCAAGCTCTGCCACCGCTTTCTCTAATGCCTCTCTAACTTCAACTGACTTTCCTGATGTGCAGCCTGTCCCTTGGCAGATAAAGATTGTGCACTGGTTTTGGGGATAGCTATGAGGAATTTCCTTTTCTGACATTCTAGTCGGTTTTGTTTCTATCACTGAATAGCTCCGCTACCTTCTTAGTGTTCATCTGACCATGGGTCTCCTTATCCACCACCATAGTTGGTGCTAGGGCACAAGCCCCGATACAAGCCACGGTTTCCAAGGTATATTCATGGTCATCACTGGTCTCCCCCGGCTTAATACCCAGTTGCTTCTCCGCCTCACGCAGGATGCGCGCTCCTCCTCGCACATGACAGGCAGTCCCTCGACACACCTTGACTACCCTCTTACCAGTAGGGGTGAGCTTAAACTGGGCATAGAAGGTGCTCACTCCGTAAACAGCACTCTCTGGTAACCGCAGAAACTTAGCAATCCCCTGCATCACTTCTCCAGGCAGGTAGCCGAACCTCTCCTGAGCTTCTTGGAGGATGGGGATAAGGTCGCCACTCTTCCCGGTATATTGTGATAAAATATCGTCTAACTGCCCCTTGACCTCAGGCTCCATAGTCTCCTCTTATAATTAACCTTTAACCAATCTCCAGGCGATAGTCTCACAAAGAATATTTATATCCTCGGTGGCGAGGTAATCGGAAATGGTAGCATCAAATAATATGCTTCCTGCGGGAGGAAACTCATCATCACCCTGCCACAAGACTATAGTTACCGGGACCCGGTGGAAAGCATTAATAGTTACCGCAACATCACTATAATCGGCTTTACCACCGCCCAGTTTTCCGGCAGCATCTATCAGCCGATGAGGCTCTGCACCAAAGTGGTCCAAGAGGGGCTTTATCGCCCTCTTGGAGAATGTTGGGAAGTAGTTTGCCCCCCCTGGCACTTCTTGGTATGCAATCAGTCTATTAGCCGCTGGGGTACCCTTGGCTAAGGTTAAATAGTGAAGCATCAGAATCTTGTCTCGGAGTGGGACATCCTGCTCACTATCTATTAGCGAAATCTCAATATCAGGAAGAGTGATTTGATATGATTGATTTAAATATTCAATGATGATTACTCTTTGAGAATCTATTACTAGATATTGAGCACCACTTTTGAGACATTGCTGCTCCATATTATTGATCTTGGCTAGTTGTTCACAGGCAAGCTTATAAGCAAGGTCATAGCCATATTCATAATTCTTCTTGCTGGGCAATGACAAATATCTATTCCCCATTAGGTCTAGATTTTTAGATACCTTTTGGTGGCAAATTCAGAGCCCAGCAGCATCTAACACTGCTGGCACCTTTTTCTCCCAGCCAATAGCCATAATATGCACGCCCTGACAGATGTGCCTCAGCTCTTTGATTAAGTTAGCGGCAATTTCTATTCCTGTTCTGGTTTTATCTTCAGCCTCAGACATTTTGTTAATCAGCTCTTCAGGGACAAAAACACCAGCTATATTTTTATTCATAAATCGAGCCATACCAGCCGATTTAAGGGGTATTATTCCAACTAAGACAGGAATGTTAAATCCCTCCACTCGCTTCATAAACTTGGCGAAGGCATTGAGGTCATAGACCGCCTGAGTCTGAAAGAATCTAGCCCCAACCTCAATCTTCTTCTCCATCTTAATAAGCTGTAGCTCAAAGGCAGCCTCAGTATCAGCTCCAGGGTTTACCACTGCCCCGGGGAAGAAACTAGGCTTCCCCTTAAGCTCGTTCCCAACCATATCATAGCCTTCATTCAACCTTTTTATAACCCACAAGAGCTGCACCGAGTCTAAATCGTAAACTGGCTTAGCTTGAGGGTGGTCACCGAGCAAAGGTAAATCACCGGTGATGGCTAGAACATTCTCAATCCCTAGAGCCCAGGCACTCAGCAGGTCCGATTGTAGCGCCAGGCGGTTTCTATCTCGGCAGGTCATCTGAAATACGGGGTCAAGCCCTCTTTCTTTTAACAGGTGGCAGGTAGCCAATGAGCCTAGTCTCATCACCGAGCTTTGTTGGTCAGTAACATTAGTAGCGTCTACTTTGCCCCGCAGAAGCTCGGCTACCTCCTCAATATCAGTGGTGTCACTTCCCTTCAGCGGACCAACCTCAGCCGTCACCACAAACTTTCCTGCCTCCAGAAGGGGTTTTAGGCTCATTTTATCTCTCCTTCAATAATAAGGCTGAGGCTATAGCTGAAGCCAAGAGTGAGAGTAGAGTGATTCACCGGTGAGAACCCTGACCGTTTTCACATACTTTGCCTCTTCTTCACTTAGGGAGGAGAGGTCAGGTTTCTCACCCTCCATTACCCGATGCACCAGGTCAACGACTTCAGGCATCTTGCCTCTGGCTATTTTTACTAGCTCTTGGTCAAAGGCATCAACTATAGCTGAATAAAGTCCATACTTCATGAGCATCATCAGATAAGTCCGATTAAGATAAGGTCTGAGGTCGGCAGGAGTACCATTAGAGACATTAGATAGACCCACCACTGATTTACATCCGGGAGCCATCTCTCCTAGCATGCTCATAAACTCCAGGCATGCCTTCATCTGGTTTATCTCCACAGACACCGGAGTGGCAATAGGGTCAATCCAGATAGCCTCATTCGGGACACCCATTTCATTGGCTTTATACACCAGGTCAACGGCTATGACCGCCCTTTCCGCAGAATCCCGTGGCATGCCATCCAAGCCCCACAACAGCCCTATCATGTCAGTATTGTATTTTTTGACCAGAGGTAATTCCTCCTCCATCCTGGCAGGGGAGATAGAATTAATCAGCGCCCTGCCCTTATTCACCTTTAGTCCAGCCTCCATAGCCACCGGGTTTGTCGTATCCAGAGATAATGGCAAATCGGTAACCTCCTGCACGGTATTAACCACCCATTCCATCAGCTCATCTCCCATCTTTCGGGCTGGGCCAATGTTGATGTCAAGGTAATCCACTCCAGCCTCAGCCTCGGCCTTGGCCAGTTCCTGAATAGGCTTGGGATTCCTTTCCTTCAGTGCCGGTCCGATAGTCGTTGACATAATATTTATATTCTCGCCAATAAGAATCATTGCTCCCCTCCGTATGGTTTCCATGTCCTAAGATAAGCTGGGATATGAGCCCCTTCCCTGGGACCAACCAGGATCTTCCAGCCAGCTAACTCCTCTTCCAAACCGCCACTTTCAGCGGCAGCATAGCCAGGGATTATCAAGTTGTGATGTTTAACCTTATCCTCAATCCCACTCTTCTTAACAAAAGGAGCTATGGCATCAGCGACAAATTTTCCTGCTGCCCATGCCGTCATAACTGAAAGCCCCTCGGTATCCTTGACTAAAAGCCAACTGGGAACCTTGCTAGTTTCTATTTCACCGGAGACAATAAAGTAGGTAAGTGAAAAGTTGGAGGTAACAAGCACCGGTGAATTTTCATCAGGGCCACCGATCTCATAGATTCCCTCGGTGGTAGCCAGTGGTCGCTGTGGGTCAGTGTAAATATTCATCCTTTCCACGAGCAGGGGGAACAGGCTTTCTCCCTGAAAATCGGACAGAACAATAACACCGCCATACTTAGCCACAAAAATAGAGGCAATTACTGCCTCCTTCATTGGGTCATCGGTCATCTCACAGGGAAAAACGATGGTAGGGAAGCCCAGAGGGCGAAACTTTTTATTTAAGGCAGCACTCCTGATGATTACCTGGTCCTCAAATGCCTGGCGGACTGTCCTTGACCCAGAATCAAGAACGATGTCGTTTACCCCGGCTTCGGTTAATTTGGTAGTCAGTTCACTAAGCTCCTCTAGGCTTGAGGCTTTTACTGCTACCGGGCACGAATGCGCCTTAGCTAAATCTGCCACGGACTCCAAATTCTCTTTGGTAGCACCATATATCAGTGGTTTCTGGTCGGCACAAGCCCTCAAGCCAGCAGCCAAGATATCGGGATTGCTGCTCATCAGGATAATGCCGCATCCATTATTCTGCTTCACTTTATTAACCAGAGCCTCAAAATTCTTAGCATCTCCTGAATCATCCTTTATTGCTACCAGCTCGGGACGAAGGGTGATACCTACTCTCTCATATTGGAGTTGTCTGAACCTCTCCAGCCTAGCCTGGACCTCAGGCTCATCCATAGTATCACTGATAAGAATGGCGAAACCGGGGGGGTTCTCAAACCTTTTCTCGTGGCGAAACATAACTGTCTCACTGCCAATCTTCAATGAGCGGTCGCCAACACCGATAGTAACTGGTCTAATGGGGGGTGCTGCTGCCTCCCCCAATTTAGTTTGTGCCTCCTCAGAAACATAGGGACAGGCACTTAATTCCGCCTTCCCGGCAGCTAATTTCATGGCAAAAGCAAGACAGGTAGGATCCCCACATTCACCACAGTTCGTCTTAGGCAATAATTTAAATATCTCTATTCCAGTAAGCGGCATAGCTGAACTCCTTTCCTAGCCTAGTATTGGTTCCATGGTAAGAGCAGGGTGACCCTTCTCTTGCAGGAAGGGAAGAATCTCCTCCTCGGTGACACCCACCGTCTCATCGGCAATCATATCAAGGAGATTAGGCACGCCCATCTCCTCAGACCTGGCCTTAAGCCGGTCGGCAATCTCCTCCTTTAGCATCTTGGGCATCCAGACCATTCGTAATAAGCCGCCATCACCAATGAGGAATTTCCTCTGGCAGATATTATATTTGCCGTGACCGACAAATCCTGGGGTACTTAAGCCACCGCCGATAGTCCCGGCAAGGGTAGTGAACTTCATCCCACAAGGGGTCGCTCCTGTATAATCCCGACTTACCGTCATTACCCCATTACACAGGGGAAGGACAGCGGCAATACACTCACAACAGCCGCAGGTGGTCATGGGGTCATTTACTATGCTATAGAAGTTATAATGGTCTATCTTTTGGCGGGAAACCTTAAACACAAACTCGTTTACCCCTTTCCATTGCCCCAGCTTGGCATCAATGGTCTCCCCCTTCTCCACCGGTTGATTAGGTCCGGTAGGGTTAATCTCGTAAGCAGCCTTACAATCCATCCAGTTATAGGAACCACAAAGACCAGTCCTCTCCGGACTAATGCAACAAACATGGCTGGGGGCAAAGGACTGACACAGCGTGCACGAGTAGTATATGTCAGTAGTCTCGTCGGTCATGCCTTCAATTCGGACATCCCGAACCCCATATACTGCTCTTGCTTTGGCTACTATCTCCCTTACTTTATCCTCCTCGGTATGGATTTTTACCTGCATCTTATCAAATATTCGACCGAAGTCTTGGTGTAGCTTGGCATGAAGAAGGGCGCCAATATGGTGGAGCCTAAAGCCTTTTTCCACAGCCTGTTTACCAACTCGTAACCAGGCAATATCTCTCTGCCCGATGTGCATTACCCCTTGGGCGTAATTTATAAGGTGGTGAATTTGCCGCTCCAAGATAGGCTCATAGTCTTCCTGCATCTCTCTTCCAGCAACCTCCACGGCTATGGCCAGGGGTAATCGGGAGCCTGGAGCAATATCAGTTATTTCAGGGCCAATCACCTCAATCTTTCCATCTTCTACCTCATCCATCCGCTTGGTGGTGCACCACTCGACCATATGGGTTCTGCCACCACCGCACTCTAGATAAATATCCTCTCCACGAACTCTCTCCCCCTCAAAGGCAGGGCCAAAGGCTACTGGAATTGGCACTTCAGCTATGGTAACCTTCAGCCCTCTTACCTCTATTGCTTTGGTCACTATCTTGTCGTGGGGGATATTGGAAACAACATGCTCATAGGTGCAAACTCCTGTAGGCAAGACCTCAGGTATTGGCGTGTCAGCAATAGTCGGGAATCCCCAGTTGATGGCTCCAGCGGCATTGGCATACCATTCATCGGTAACATAACCCAGGGGTAGGGCAAAAGCGAAGGTACGGTCCTTATTGTAAATGAGGGTCTTTCTGTAGTCACCGGGCTGAATGCCACCAAAGGACATAGCAACCCTGGTGGCAAAGCCCATAGCAAATACTGTCGCAGTAATATCAGGTCCAAAGGACACCAGGCGAGTTGGCCACCCAATCTGTACCCCGGCCTCTAGAAGCTGTTCGGCGAATCTTTTCCCGTTGTGCTCAGCCGCCATAAAGACATAAATGTTCTTCTGCTGGAGTTCTTGAGCGATTTTTACCGCTATCTCATTAGTAGGCGCGGCACCAAGGATAGCAGCAAAGCCGGGGGCGGTGCCATCAACAAATTCAATACCTCTCTTCCTAAAGATGACATCATCGGCAGCACCTAACCAGATGTTACTGTCGGTGATATCTTCCTGGTTAGTGTAGAAATCTGGCTGTTCCAGATACCTTATTGCTTCAATAATCTCCTCGGCAAAGAAGGTCGCCATCCCGGCATCAAGGGCTGGCGCCAGATAGGGCAAAGGGCAGTTCTCCCTCACCGGGGGTGGCAGCAGAGACTTACACCTTTTTAATACCTGCTCCATATCACCCAGCTTCTCCACCTTAATGCCTAAAATCCCATAAATTACCGGCAGATAATAGGCAGTATTAGGGAAACCCACCGGTTCGTTGGTTCCCCACTTGTCCATTGCCTCCTGCCACTTCTTGTCAGCCTGGTCTACAATCTTATGAGCCCCTCTAATCGCTGCTGATGCAATAATCTTAGACATACCTTAGTCCTCCATCATTTTTAGTGCTATGCGTTTATACTGCCTCAAGCTCCCGTCTCATCTCCATATCATAGAGCACCCTCTCCCTAGCCTTGTCAATGCCTAAGGCTTTGCGTTTCTTGTCAATGTGCTCAATCATAAGATGTGCTGCCTTAATTGGGTCTGGCTCAAAGGCCCACATCCCGCCATACATATCTTCGAACTCCTTAAACAGGAAATCAGTTACCTCTTTGCTGCCTAGGGTAGGCCAAGTAACACCAAATACAGTAAATACCCCTGAGCCAACAAAGTATTGACCGATAGTAATTGCCTTCTCGCTCATCCACTCCGGAGCCGCCCCAGCTACCGGCAGGTCGCTGATGTCATCACCTAAACCACCATCCTTGACCATGGCGGTGGCTGCTATCAGAATACGGCTGTTATCAACACAGGCACCTAGGTGCAATACCGGGGGAATACCAACTGCTTCGCATACCGATGCCAGTCCCTCACCCGCATATTCAGCGGCAGCTTCAGGAACCATCAGACCAGCTTTGGCACAAGCCATGGCACTACAGCCAGTCTGAAGGACTAATACATCATTCTTGATGAGTTCCTTGACCATAGTAACATGAACATCGTCGTGGGTAACCCGAGGATTATTGCAGCCAACAACACCAGCCACCCCTCTAATTCGGCCATTAATGATGTTGTCGTTTAGTGGCCGGTAGGAAGCCCGAAACAGACCGCCGAGTAGGTAGTTAATAGTTTCGTGGCTGAATCCAGCAATCAGGTCAGTTTTATGACTTGGAATCTGAATGTTTTTACCCCTATTGGCGAAGTTATCAATAGCAGTCCTGACTATATTCTTGGCTACCTCAATAGCATTACGCTCGTCAAACTCGATATGGGTAGCACCGCGGATATTGGCTCTGGGGTCAGTAGTGATAATCTTGGTATGGTAGCATTGGGCTACATCGACTATCCCCTGCATGATGCACTGGACATCAACTACCATGGCTTCCAGCGCCCCAGTAACTATGGCCAGCTCCTGCTGGAGAAAATTGCCAACTATAGGCACACCATGACGCATCAGTATCTCATTGGCAGTGCAGCACATGCCACCCAGGTTTATCCCCTTGGCTCCCTTTGCCCTAGCGTACTCAATCATCTCAGGGTCTTGAGTCACCACGGCAAGCATCTCGGCAAGTAGAGGCTCATGACCGTGAATGATAATATTTACCTCATCTTCTTTAAGCACCCCAAGATTTATCTGGCTGAATACTGGCGCTGGGGTACCAAGGAGGACATCCTGGAGTTCAGTAGCTATCATACTACCGCCCCAGCCATCAGATAGGGCGGTTCTGACTCCCTGGCGAAGTAGGCTCGGGTAATCCTGGTCAACCCCCATGTGGGTGCGGTGCATCGTCTCCACCACTTCTCTATCAATACCTCGTGGGGTAACCCCTTGCCTCTGCCATAGTTCCTGGCGCTTTAATGGCGCCCGCCTTACTAATAGAAGCTCTCCCTCTTGCTTGCCAAACTCTTTTAAGGCAATCTCACCAACATCAATAGCTATTTCTTGGTTACTGCGGTCTCCTATCTTGACGCCAAAATCCAGAGCTAGTTGCAATAGCTTCTGTTCATCTTTAATCGTATAGCCCGGGGCCTCCCCCTTAGCTACCGCCAGAAAGGTCTCAGTCACTTTGCGGGCATGGTCACCGTGAGCTGCCGCCCCGGCAGCTACCTTCCGCACGAAATTACGGGCGGCAATGGTTTCAACCGTGGCGCCACAGACTCCTTTCCTTTTCTTTCTTGCCTCAGGTGTTTCTTCCTTCCCTTTAGGTAGTGGCACCCGGCACGGTCCCATACTGCAATTGCTACAGCAACTGCCCTCAGCCCCTATGGGACAGGGCTTCATTGTCTCAGCCCTATCAAAAACGGTATTGACCCCATCACTAGCCGCTTTCTTTATCATCTCAACACTGGCGTTATCAATGCTCTTGGTTTCTGCTTCTGCCATTCTACATACCCCTTCCAATCTTTAATTATTTTAAGAAGCTGTCAGCTCAGCTATCATCTCTCGAATCAATCTTATTGCCTCCGGGTGTCTCATGATTAGCACATCAGCTCCGCCTAGAAGCAAAACCATAGCCGACATAGCTTCCATCAAGATGCCTCTCTTTTTGGTATCTCCAAGCTTGGGGTCTTCCTCGGTTGGAATATGAACTTCCTTGGTCTTCCACACCTCTTTAGCTATGTTACAAATGAGGGGGAACTGGAGCTTTTCATCCTGCTGGATTAATGCTGCCATCCTCATTCTCTCCATTACCGAGTAAGCATACTCAATACCATAGCCTATGCTACTGACGGTAGGGTCCATCGCAATCAGCTCATCGGGAACGCCAAGATTACCCAATAGAATATTGAGCTGCTTAGCCAGGTTTATATCTATAGGTGTTGACGAAATCACCGTGTGGTGATAACCAATAGCTGAGGCGCCAATCTTTTTATGGTTTCCTTCGGCAACTGGCCCAATAATCAGGTTCTTCCCCTGGCAAATCTCGCTTACCCTTCTTAGAACTTCACTGTCCTTCTCCTCATTACTACAACCCCAGATGATTAGGGGGACATCAATAGCATCAGCTACCTTCTTGACGACCTCAGCGGCTTCATCAGCTCCCCGGTCAAGCCCGTTGGGGTCAGTGCTCACCAATTGAAGGGCAATCATCTCAGCCCCGTAATCGTCAACGCATTTCTTTGCCCAGGCAACAGGGTCATCGGTTACCCCGGCAAAAGGCTCTAGGGCAGCCTCAGCCCACTCCGCGGGTGACATATCCCAAACCTCCATCGCTATTTTGGGTAGGTGTGGCATCTCACCTTCAAAAAGATAGAAGGGATAACTTGTCTCCCTGCCAATGGTTACTGCTTTATCCCCTTTACCCAACTTTATCTCTTTAATCTTGCCACTATATGAGGTTTTAGGAATTTCAAACGCCATTCTTTATCCTCCTTATCTAAGCCGGATTCTTCCTCTTCTCACTACCATACCATTCTTCTCCGTACCAATACCTCTCACCGGTTTGTAGATATTTGAGCTTCTCCTCTCTACTGCCTAGTTTCTGTCTCCATCTCCCTAGCTCCTTGCCCTCGGGTTTGCCCTCGTCAAAGGTTGGCCCCAATACCTCTACTTCCTTCCTGCCGGGGGCACTCTTTTTCTCAATTTTGTCTTCCATCTTTTTCCTCCCTTCCTAGGCTAAGCCAGCAGCCAGTTTTGCCGCTCTTACCGTATTTAGCATAAGCATGGTTATGGTCATAGGTCCAACCCCGCCCGGTACCGGGGTTATGGCTTTAGCCTTCTCCTTGACGGCATCAAAGTCAACATCCCCGCATAAAATAGCTTTACCATCTGCAGTTTTCCCTATTCGGTTAACGCCAACATCAATTACCACTACCCCTTCCTTGACCATATCAGCGGTGATAGCCTTGGGTTTGCCTGCGGCTACAATCAGTATATCAGCCCGCTTGGTATGAAAGGAAATATCCTTAGTTCGGGTGTGGCATATGGTTACTGTAGCATTAGCCCCTTCCTTCTTCTGGAGAAGGATATTGGCTATAGGTTTGCCTACAATATTGCTTCTACCCACAATCACTACCTCCGCCCCTTCAATCTTAACACCAGACCTGATAAGAAGCTGCTGAATTCCGTGGGGGGTGCAGGGCAAATAATTTGGCTCACCAATCATTAATTTGCCTACATTCACTGGGTGAAAGCCATCAACATCCTTTTTAGGGTCAACGGCATAAAGAATATTGGTCTCGTTAATATGCTTGGGCAAGGGCAGTTGAACCAGAATCCCGTGAATCTTGGGGTCTTTATTTAACTTATCAATTAGGGTGAGCAAATCTTGCTCACTGGTATCAACCGGCCGGTCATGCCTTTCCGAATAAACGCCCAAGGCCTCGCAGGTCTTTACCTTTGCCCCAACATAAACCTGAGATGCCGGGTCTTCACCCACCAAGACAGTAGCTAATCCTGGTATGAGGTTATGCTTCTCCCTAAGTTCAGCAATTTCCTGCTTTAGCTCCTGGCGAATCTGTTTCGCCATCTCAGTGCCACTAATAATCTGTGCCGTCATTTTTCACCTCTCATATAGATTTTAAGTTAATAAGCTTAGCCATAAAATCACTAACTGCCCTTACTGCTTTAGAGGTATCAGGCAGGTCAAGCAGTGGCTTCAGCTTGAGGTCATACTCATATACTTCCTCGTCTAAAGGTATGGTAGCAATGGGGTCGATTCCCAGCCTATCTAGTTCCTCAGTGATGATGGGGGTTAGCTGGTTAGGGACAAAATTGATTATCACCGATTGCCTCTTCACCACCAGTTTTAGTTCAGAAACTAATTCCCTTATTCGGGCAACGGTTCGGACACCCTTCACCGAATGGTCAGTGACTATCAATAGTTCATCAACATTCTGAGTGGTTCTTCGGCTTAGATGCTCCATCCCAGCCTCATTATCCATAACTATATAGGCGTAGTTATCCGCCAAGGTATCTACAAATTTCCTCAGGATAAGATTGGGATAGCAATAGCATTCAGGACCCTCACCTCTGCCCATCACTATAAGGTCAAGCCCCTTGCTCTCAACCATAATCTCGTTTAATTTATACTCTAGATAAGCCTCCTTGGTCATTCCGGGAGGGATATTTATTTTTTCATCATTAAAAGAGGCGATGACTGAGCCAACTGTTTGTTTTACACTAAGCCCCAAACTCTCCCCAAGGTTGGCGTTAGAGTCAGCATCAACCGCCAGAATTGGTCCTGCCCCATTCTTTATTAGGTAACGAATAGCCAGACTTGCCACAGATGTCTTTCCGCTACCACCCTTTCCAGCTACAGCAATAGAAAAGCTCAAATGGTTATCCTCTGCTTTAATTTACTTTTTGGCAGCTTACCCAGTATCTTGTATACCGAGGGAAACTCATTAGCATTGGTGTGGGGTAAAAATAGAGCTGCGATATAGTTATTCATAAAATCGGCGTTTTCACTCAGTTCAAGATTGGTCATCATTTTGGCAACCCTTCTCGCATCGTCTAGTATATCGGTGGAGAAAGAGACCAACCTCGCTCCCAGAAGAGAGCCATTGCCAATGAAGGTAAACCTATCCCGAGGAATATCAGGGAAAAGCCCAATGGTGATGGACTTTTTCATATCAATATGACTGCCGAAGGCACCAGCGATAATCACCTGTTCTAAATCAGAGCAGGTAACCCCTACACTCTTGACTAATGTCTGGCACCCGGCATACATGGCTGCCTTGGTCCGAATGAAATTATCAATATCAACCTCGGTGATAACAATGTCTTTGCCAATTTGAGTTTCGGGTGCCCGAGACAGAACATACTCATAGCCATCCCTGCCCCCTCTAATCCTTTTGGTAGGCAGGTTGGTGTTAAACTTGCCGTTCTGTCCGATAACCCCGGCTTCAAGCAGTCCAGCGACAATGTTTATTAAGCCTGAGCCACAGATTCCTTTTGCTTTTTCCCCACCGATGGTGCCAACTGTAGGCTCCAGATTTGATGGATTTATCTCAAACTCTTCAATAGCCCCGTTAGCCGCTACCATACCATGCTTTATCCCACCACCCTCAAAGGCAGGGCCAGCCGAACAAGAGGCAGTTACCATCCAGTCTGAGTTTCCAATCACTATCTCACCATTGGTGCCGATATCCATATAGAGGGTTAATTTTTTCCTTTGGTGCACCCCTGACCCCACAATACCCGAACTAATATCACCACCAACATAGCTAGCTACTATAGGGAAGGCGAAAAGATAAACATGTTCCCCCACCTTGATACCCAGAGAGCTTGCCTTCACCGGGGGGACGAGGTTAGCTGCTGGGGTATAGGGGGCTAACCTTATATATTTAGGGTCAAGACCAAGAAGAATCTGAAGCATCGTGGTATTACCAGCAACAACCAAGTGACCGATATGCTCTATATTAACTTGGCTCTGGGTCAATAGCTGGTTAATAATCCCATTAATGGTAGCTAAAACCGCCTGTTGTAACTTCTGGAGTCCACCCGGTTTCTGAGAGTAGGCGATACGGGTAATAACATCTTGCCCGTGGCTAATCTGCTGGTTATATTCGATACCTTCAGCTATAACTTTACCTCGGTTCAACTCGAGCAACTGCCCACAGACAGTGGTAGTTCCGATATCAAAGGCGAGTGAATAGTGCTTCTCCCTGGTATCTCCGGGTTCCACATTTATTACCCTTGGCCTACGCCTATCTCCGGCTCGCGGTTCGACCGCAGTTACCAGGGTAGTTACGGTGACCTTCCAACCACTATCTCGTAATATCTGGGGTAGTTTCTTCACTACATCAAAGTCAACAGTCATGTTGCTAAGTTTATACTGCTTCTTCAAGCCTCTTATCAACCGGGAGAGGTCGCTGACATTATCCTCCAAGGTAGGTGGTGGGAGCTCGACAAAGTACTTACTGATAGGGGGATTAAATCTCCAGCCAGTAGCTAAAGCCTCCCCCACCCCTTTACTCTCACGGGATACAACTGCGCTCTCCAGCCTTGATTCTACCGGAACATAAACGGTTAAATCAGTGAGTACCCTAGTCTGACAGGCTTGCCTGAGACCCTGCTCATACTCCTCTTCGGAGAGTTTCTCAGTCCTAGTGCTTTCTACTCCCCCCTCCCTAATCAAGACCTTGCAGGTGCCACAAACACCGGTACCCCCACAGGAGGCATTGATATGCGCGCCGGCGGCAATAGCTGCCTCCAGAAGATTTTCGCCTTGCCCCACGACAATATCAACATTATCAGGTTCAAAGTGAACCTTTATTTTTTTATTTGGTGAACCTTCCGTCATCTAACTCCCTTGCTATTAACTACTGCCAAGAGGTACTAAAACAGCCCCATCACCTTTCCTGTTTTTACATCTACATCCACCTTTCTAAAGGCTGGGTCAGATGAAGTACCCGGCATCAGACTAATTGCCCCAGCGCAGGGACATAGGAACTTTGCCCCGGAATAAATTAGCACATCACGGATAGGCAGTGCCCAATTCTTGGGGACGCCCTTAAGAGCCGGGTCATGGGTGAGGGAGAGGTGGGTCTTCACCATCATAGTAGCATAATCATCATATTTAGGGTCAGACTCAAGCATCTTAGCCTTGGCTTCGGCATCAGCAGTCCAGGACACGCCATCAGCTCCATAGACCACCTTAGCAATTTTATCCACTCGCTCCCGCAGTTTCATCTCCATAGGATACAGGAACTTGAATTCGCTCTCCTCTTCGCAGGCTTCTTTTACCACATCGGCCAGCTCCAGGGCGCCGTCACCACCGTCAGCCCAGTGAGTGGATACAGCACAGCGAGCTCCGGCAGCCTCGGCTGCCTTTTTGACCATGGCAATTTCATCCTTGGTATCGGTATGGAAGCAATTGATGCATACCACCGGATTGATACCAGATTCTCTGATAACACCGATAAGGTGCTGCATATTGGGTAAGCCTTTCTCCAGAAGCCCCAAATCCTCTTTGGTGTAGGCTTCAGGCAGGGGTATACCGGCCACCACCTTGGGGCCACCGCCGTGCATCTTCAGTGCCCGAATAGTAGTAGTGAGTACTGACACGTGCGGCTTGAGACCACTGTAGCGGCATTTTACATTCCAGAACTTTTCAAAACCGATATCAGCAGCAAAACCGCTCTCGGTTACATGATAGTCAAACATCTTTAGCCCAATACGGTCAGCGATGATGGAGGACTGACCGACGGCGATATTGGCGAAGGGACCAGCGTGTACCATTACCGGCTGATACTCCACGGTGCACATCAGGGTTGGGTTAATGGTGTTGCGCATCCAAGCGGTCATGGCGCCGCCTACCTCCAGGTCGCCGGTGGTAATAGGCTTACCCTTCTTATCGAAAGCTACTGTAATATTGTCCATTCTCTCCCGCAAGTCGGCTAAATCCCTCACAATAGATAACATCGCCATTAGCTCGGAGCCCACCGCGATGCCGAATTTGGACTGCATCATGAAGCCGTCCATGCGGCCGCCGATGCCGATGACGATATTACGCAGGCTCTGAGCACAAAAGTCTATAATCCAGCCCATCTCCACCCTAGTGGGGTCGATGTCAAGACGGCGCATCCTGGTGAGCCGAGCCAGTTGCTCATCATTGTAGTTACGCTCGTGCTGCATTCTGGCAGTGAGTGCCACCATAGCCAGGTTGTGGGCATTCATGATATCGTTGATGTCGCCGGTAAGCCCCATAGAGAACTCGGTGAGGGGGATGAGCAGAGCATTGCCACCGCCAGCGGCAGTCCCCTTGATATTCATTGTGGGACCGCCCGAGGGCTGGCGGAGACAGCCGCCTACATTCAAGCCTCGTTTGCCCATGCCCTCCATCAGACCGCATGAGGTTGTACTCTTCCCCTCGCCCAGGGGCGTGGGGGTTATGGCGGTCACCTCAATGTACTTGCCATCGGGCTTGTCCTTGAGGCGCTCCATAATCTTTATGAAATCGAGTCGGCATAGTCTCCCGTAAGGGATTATCTCGTCCTTTTCTAGGTTCAGTTTCCCCCGCCACTCGTCGGGGGTGGGCATGTTTGCTTCGGCTGCCTCTGAAATCTGCCAATCCTTCATTTTTGTTGCATCGTAGGCCACAGAATCCTCCTTTATTATGCTTTTTACTGTTTAACGATTCCCCTTCAGGCTTAGTGAAGCCGCTTTCGATTACCTTTCCATCCCATAACCTGAATCTTCCGAACAGGGTACTAACTTCCTCTTATGTGAAAGTTCGCTCTCTTTTCTAGCTTATTTTAGTTGGCGTCTGGTCAGTTGATAACAAGGCCTTATAGATGTTTCTCACTTCGGCAATAATCTGCTGGCTCGACTCAAGCAGGGGACGATTAGCCTGGTCAGCGTCTACTATCGCCTGGTCAAAGGGGATAAAGCCGAGGAATTGAAACTCGGGCAGGTTGGAAATCAGGAATTCCCTGTCTTGCTGGCTTCGGACCTTGTTCCCTACTACAGCAATATTTTGTAGGCCGATATCTTGTGCCAGCTTGCTGATTCTATAGGCAGTTTCGATGCTTCGTCTGCCTGGTTCTACTACTACAATCAGTTTATCTACTGCATTGGCTGTTGCCCGTCCCAGATGTTCTATTCCAGCCTCCATATCCAAAATAATCACTTCGTCCCTTGCTAGGAGAAGATGGGTAGCCAGAGCTCGTAACAAAGAATTCTCTGGGCAGTAGCAACCACTACCACCATTTTTAATTCGTCCCATTACCATTAATCTAATACCATTATGTTCTAGGCAATACTTCTCTGGCAGGTCATCGACCTTAGGATTTAACTTAAAATAGGCTCCAGCTTGTCCCGGTCGTGCCCCTGTCCTTTCTTGAATAAGGGCGCTCATCTCAGATAAGGGTGTTATCTTCTCAGGATGGGGAAAGCCAAGAGTGGCAGCTAGATTGGCATCGGGGTCAGCATCAATAGCTAAAACAGAATAACCAGACTCGGCGAATGTTTTGGAAAGGAGAGAGGCTAGTAAGGTCTTGCCTACTCCTCCTTTACCACTAACAGCAATCTTCATAGAAACCTTATTTTAGACATAATTAAAGCTGAGACTTCTTGGGGGAAAGTACTCAGACTTGACTGAACCTGGTTACCTACTGATACCCACATACAGTCTATCCTATGCCAACTAAAAAGTCAAGAACCACCACTAATGTTGACTCTAAAAGCAGGGTACATTATAATGAGCTTACTTTATTAAAGGAGGTGAATCCGTGGAGGCAAAGGCTTTTATTCTAATTGAAACAGCCGTAGGCAGAACTAAGGAGGTTGTTGCTGCTATCAAGCAGCTACAAGGGGTGAAATCAGTTGATCTTGTGACTGGCCCCTATGATATTATTGCTATAATAGAAGCAGAGAGCCTGAATGATATTGGCGACTTAGTCACAGGTAAAATTCACCCTGTTGCTGGCATTTCCCGAACAGTGACCTGCCTGGCAATGCGGGGCGGCTAAACCCCTACCCAAAGAAGAGAGAAATAAATATGGATTTTAAGTTTAGTGAAGAGCAAAGCAAATTCAGAGAGGACGTTCGCAGCTTTCTGAAAGAAGAGATAAGACAGGGGTTATGGAAGCCGAGTTGTGATGCCTGGATAATGGCTTACGACCCACAGTTCACCAAAAGGGTGGCAGCGAAAGGCTGGATCGGTCTCACCTGGCCCAAGGAGTATGGTGGACAAGGATACAGCTATATAGACCGGCTCATCATCACCGAGGAGATGCTGCGCTACGGAGCGCCGGCGGCTTGCCACTGGTTTGCTGACCGCCAGATAGGCGGCGCCATCGTCACCCATGGCACCGAGGAGCAAAAGAGGGAAATACTGCCCATAATCCTAAGGGGAGAGGCTATCGTTGGTCTGGGAATGAGCGAGCCCGAAACAGGCTCTGACCTAGCTTCCCTTCAAACCAGAGCCGTTGAGGATGGGGATTACTACATAATTGATGGACAAAAGACATGGACCAGCGGTGGTACTCACATGAACTGGATCTACATGGTAGCTAGGACAGACCCCGAAGCACCTAAGCAAAAGGGTATCAGCGAATTTATGTTTCCCGCAAATCTACCCGGAATTAGCATTCAACGCATAGTAGATATTACCGGTGGCGTACACTTTAACGAGGTCTTCTTTGACGGCGTGCGTATTCCTAAGACATGCCTGATCGGGCAGAAAAACCGTGGCTTCTATCAGATACTGCAGCAGCTTGATTACGAGCGAAGCGGGATGGAGCGACTAATGGCCAACTATCCTCTCTTTGACGCCCTGATTAAGTACGCTAAGGAAACCAAGCACAATGGGAAGCCGCTAGCTGAGGACCCTATCATTCGCTATAAGCTGGCACAGCTTAACGTTGAGCTTGAGATTGGGCGGTTGTATATGTATCGGGTTGCCACGGTTATGGATGAAGGTCGTGCCCCCAATTGGGAATCGGCAATAAGCAAGGCGTACGGCACTGCCTTTGAACAACGCCTGGCCAGCATCGCCATAGAGATTGCGGGGCTATACGGACAACTTCACCCTGAATCCAAGCGAGTGCCCATGTTGGGCATGGCCTATCACTCATATCTGTCATCCAAGGGCTATAGCCTCCAGGGCGGCACATCAGAAATCTTGAAGAATATTATAGCTTTGAGAAAGTTGGAATTGCCTAGTCAATAATAGCCTTCAATCTATCTTTCACTCAGTAGGAGGAATAATAATGGATTTAGCTCTTTCAGAAGAACAGGAAATGCTAAAGAAAATGGCTCTTGACTTTTTATCTAATCGATGCCCCAAAGCACTAGTTAGGGAAATGGAAGAGGATGAGAAGGGCTACTCGCCAGAGCTGTGGCAAGAAATGGCAGACTTAGGCTGGATGGGACTGGTATTCCCGGAAAAGTATGGTGGTGGTGATATGAGCTTCCTCGACCTATCAGTATTACTTGAGGAAATGGGACGGGCTTGCTTACCTGGCCCCTTCTTCTCCACAGCGATTCTTGGTGGTTTGCCCATCTTGGATATCGGAAGCGAAGCGCAAAAACAGGAATACCTACCCCAGATAGCCAGTGGTAAGCTAATCTTCACCCTAGCCTTAACTGAACCCAGTGCCAAATATGATGCTGCCTTAATTAAGCTCACGGCTACTACTGATAATGATAGTTATATCTTAAATGGTACCAAGCTCTTCGTTCCCGATGCTCACATTGCTGACTATTTATTATGTGTAGCTAGAACCAATGAACAGGCAAAACCGGAAGAGGGGATTACTATATTCATAGTGGATGCCAAAAGCCCGGGCATAAGCTATACCGTTTTAAAGACCATTGCTAGCGATAAGCTGTGTGAGGTGGTTTTCGACCAGGTGAGGGTATCCAAGGAGAACATCCTGGGAAAATTAGACCGGGGGTGGGGTGAGGTGAAAAAAATAATCCAGCGGGCAGCGGTAGCCAAATGCTGTGAAATGGTTGGTGGTATTCAGCAGGTGCTGGATATGACTGTGGATTATGCCAAGGAAAGGAAGCAATTTGGCCGTCCTATCGGCAGCTTCCAGGTTATCCAGCATTATTGCGTTGATATGGCAACTGATGTTGATGGCGTCAGGCTTTCAACCTACCAAGCTGCCTGGATGCTGAGCCAAGGGCTTCCTTGTACCAAAGAGGTAGCTATAGCTAAGACATGGGCCGGTGAAGCTTGCGGGCGAGTTATCGCCCTGGCCCACCAAATCCACGGTGCCATTGGTGTTACTATAGATCACGATTTACATTTCTACACCACGCGAACTAAAGCGGCTGAGGTTACCTTTGGTGATGCTGATTTCTACCGGGAGATAGTAGCTCAAGAGATGGGATTATAAGAGTTGACGGGGTTTAGCTAGATTTGAGCCATGGTTTCTAGCTTCATTAATACTTCGTTTACAGTCTCTATAGCAGTAGACGCACCAGCAGTTATACCTATATGGTATTGACCTTGAAGCCAAGAGGGCTGAATTTCATCTGCTGTTTCCACTAGGTATGTCTTAGTAGCCATAAAACATACCTCAGCAAGGCGTTTGGTATTTGCACTGCTATGTCCACCGATAACCAGCATCAAGTCCACTCTGCTGGCAAGTTTAAGGGCAGCTTCCTGCCGTTTTCTAATATCATGACATATGGTATCGATAACCCGTAGCTCACAGTCTTTGCCAAAGGTAGAGTCAATAAGCTTCTTTACAAATTGGTTGAAATGGGTTGGTATCTGGGTCGTCTGAGATAGAACACCCAAACGGCGATGACGTTGCCTCAAGCGACCCATAAACTTCTCATCCAGAGTAGCCATTCCTCTATCATTAGCCCAACCAAGAACACTCTTAACCTCAGGGTGGTCAGCCTCTCCATATATAACAACAAAAAAGCCAGACTCAGCCAATCTCCGAGCGGCCAGCTGAGCTCGGTGAACAAAGGGACAGGTAGTATCAATTATTTCAATATGCCGAGCCTGAATTTCAGCCTCTACTGAGGGGGCTATCCCATGAGCACCGATTGCCACAATACCACCCTGTATATCATCCACACCCTTGGCTTGTCTAACCCCGATTCCAGCCAGCCTTTGTAGCACCTGTTGATTATGCACCACAGCCCCCAATGTTTCCACCCCACCCCGCTCACTGGCAACCTTTTCTAAAATATCAATGGCTCGCCTAACCCCAAAGCAAAGCCCTATTTCACTCGCCTGCTCAATCCTTATGCCTTGCAATTTCCTTTCCCCCATAATTTCCCCGATATTCTAAGGGGAGGAGTTCAGCTATATGCTCCATAATCAAATTGGTGCGTTCGGCAAGCTCTGCCTTGGTCAATCTACTACTAACCGGTGGCAGATAGAAGGGGCGACCAATATTAACTGTTATCTGGGGGCGACGCAGCAGCCAGGCTACACCCTTAATCTTCTCGGTGCCAGTAATGCCGACAGGGAGAAGAGGAACACCACAATGCATGGCTATTAACGCTGAGCCAGGGAAAGCAGGTCGCAACTGACCACTGCGACTTCTCATTCCTTCAGGGAACATAACTAATGCTAGACCCTGTGCTAATACCTTGTCTGCCTGGCGCAATGCCTCCCTATCCAATTGCCCCCGGTGCACCGGAAATGAACCAAAGCCGTGTATGAAATAACCAATCACCCTGAAACGAAACAGCTCCTTTTTCGCCATGAATATCACCTTCCGGCCAAAGCTAACGCAAAGTAGCGGCGGGTCAGCTAGATTAAGATGGTTAGCTACAATCAGCAGGGGTCCCTGGCGAGGGACATTGTCTCTGCCCTTGACCTGCCAATGAGTCAGGAAGAGTAGCAGCATCCTCACCATTACTCTGCCTACATAATAGAACCAAGGCACTATACTCCCCCAAAAGAAAAAATTGCTATTTTTCAATTATACGCTACGGCTGAGGGCAAAGACAAACCTTGATTAAATTTGCCTTTTACCTCATAATAATCAATTATGAAGGGACTAAGCATTGGTAAAATAAGAGGTCTACAACAGATTGCAAACCCAGATGGCATCTTTACTATGTGCGCTATGGATCACCGTGGGTCATTACGTCGCATGATTGATGAAGAGCAACCGAGCGAAGTCAACTATGAACAAATGGTTGGGCGTAAACTAGAGCTATGCTCTAGCCTAGCTAAATATGCCAGTGCTGTGTTGCTTGACCCTGTATTTGGTGCTGCTCAATGCATTAGCCATAATATCTTACCCGATAATACTGGGCTTCTGGTTAGCATAGAAGCCTCAGGTTACAGTGGTGAAAAGGAATACCGTGTAACCGAGTTGCTAGAGGGATGGAGTGTTGAGAAGATTAGGCGAATGGGTGCCTCGGGGGTAAAGATTCTGGTCTATTACCGCCCAGATTTGAGGGAGCTGGCAAGTAAGCAGCTAGATACAGTTAATACGGTAGCCATGGAATGTACAAAATATGACCTCCCCTTCTTAGTAGAACCAAAGAGCTACCCTATAGGTAGTGAAATTAATAATCCCCAAGAGTTTGCTGCCATAAGAGAACAGTTAGTGATTAAAACTGCCCGGGATATTACTAACCTACCTATAGATGTGCTCAAGGTTGAGTTTCCTGCTGACCTGCACTACAAAAAGGATAAGCCTGAGCTCATCAATCTTTGCTATCAATTAGACTTGTCATCCCGGGTTCCGTGGGTTATCCTAAGCGCTGGCGTTGACTTTGAAATTTTTTGCCAACAGGTAGAAATCGCCTGTCAGGCAGGGGCATCAGGCTTTCTAGGTGGTCGGGCTATCTGGCAAGAGGCAATGTATATTGATGATACTCAACAAAGAGTCCAATATCTATCAACCGTGGTAGCAGGTAGACTTAAAAAACTCACCGAAATAGCTAGTAGGTATGCCGTGCCTTGGTTTAAGAAATTGGGACTAGCTGCCCACGAGCTAGCCTATGTACCACAAATGTGGTATAAAGAATATTAAAATGAGAGGGGCATCATGATTGCTACCGTTACCCTTAATCCCTGCTTGGATAGAACTATCACTGTTGACGGACTGGTAGTAGATGAGGCTAACCGATGGTCAAGCGCCCATCTTTATGCCGGAGGCAAGGGCATAGATGTGTCACGAGGTATCCACGAGATGGGTGGCAGAACTGTGGCATATGGATTCATCGGTGGTTCTGCGGGCAGAACTGTGGAAATATTACTTGACGAGGAGGAGGTGCCATTCAGCTTCACCCCCATTAAGCAGGAAACACGCACCAATTTTATTGTTACTGATACCAAAACCTCCCAGCAGACAAGGATTGATGCTCCTGGTCCACCTATTTCCAAAAAGGAGCTGGAGAGGTTCTACGGAAAAATGAAGAGAATTTACCCTCGCCCAGATTTAGTAGTGGCCGGTGGCAGTGTACCACCTGGAGTCCCGGTTAATATCTATTATGAGATGGTCATGGAAGCTAAAAGCTATGGGGTAAGAGCTATTGTAGACACTGAAGGTCAATGGTTAGCCGAGGGTATAAAAGCTAAGCCCTATCTCATCAAGCCTAATGTTCGTGAGGCTGAGCAGCTACTTAAGGTGGAACTCCCCACCGAAGAGGCAATCATCAAGGCAGCTCTTGACCTGATTGAGATGGATATTGAAGTAGCCGTCATCTCCAGGGGGA
>SDBU01000484.1_pt1 | contig 55254 bp, 42 predicted proteins | sample 2277071 | NCBI WGS metagenome assembly SDBU01 (sample SAMN10397929, study PRJNA504765) | marine sediment metagenome | isolation source: marine sediment core GS08_GC12, 126 cmbsf | place: Arctic Ocean: Gakkel Ridge, Loki's castle | collected 2008 | reverse complement strand
ACCTCTGTGGCTACATTCTTTTGCGAAATCTGCGCAATCTGCGTCTAAATTCTCTCCATGCCGGAGCCTGTCCGCCGTAGCTTTAGCGAAGGCGGATGCCTTTGTGGCTAAAATTCTCTGCGCTTGCCCGCCACGCCGTTTGGCGGGTAATCCGCGATTAATAAACGATTTACGTGCATATAAGGCACTCTACAACTGTAGAGATTCCTCTACAGATATAGAGGATTCTTTACAAATCAAACTTTTTATGCAAAACAAAGCCAATTTTCGAAAAAGTCAAATGAACGTAAATAAAGTATTAACAAGGGATTATGAAAAAATGGACACTTGGTGGAGTGGGAAAACAAAGCCAATTCAAAGCCAATCAAAGCCAATTCAAAGCCAATCAAAGCCAATTCAAAGCCAATTAAAGCCAATCAAAGCCAAAACGAACCCAAAAGAACCCAAACAAACCCAAACAAAGCCAAACAAACCCAATTAAAGCCAGACTTTTCGGGTTATCTTCGCCTGCTGGTCATAAAGAGAATGACTTTCTCGTATTGTTCCGGCGAGATAGCTTCTTTTAATATCCTGCGAATTTCCCGCATAGGGGTTCGCTGTGTCGTATGTGTGATAATAATATGCTGGTTTTGCAGCTTTTCTATCAGCTCTGCAAATTCGTTGATGTGCATATGTCTGCCGGCCTCGGCCCTTACGGAATGCTCGGTCTCGTAGAAAGTGCACTCGGCGATTAAAATTTTGCTCTCAACAATATATTGTAATTGTGAAAAATCGACATGTTGTGTATCGCCAAGATAGGTAACAATCGGAATCTCGAGCGGGTTATCAATTTCGATTCCCTGCTTTTTTAACTCGACGATTTGTGGTCCTGTAAGCTTGGCGTACTCGGGTTTAATTTTTTTACGTTTTTCGATTACCGTGTAACCAACGGAACCTTTGCTGTGTTTTGTAGGGAATACTCTGGTGAATAAATTTGGCTTTATCTGGTATTCGTCGCCGGCTTTTACACCAACCAGATTGGCAGGTATTTCATTACCGTCCAGCCGGGACCAGGCATCGATAATTTCTCTTATCGGGCCCAATAAATTCCCGGGAGCTAATATGGTGCCTGGCGATTGACCGGAAAAGTTGCGATGCGACAGATAATACGCAATGCCGGCAGCGTGGTCCATATGACCGTGTGTAAGTAGAATGTGATTGATGGAGATAACCTGATTCGGTGCTTTTCCGATATCGAAGCAAACGTCCAATTGGGGCATTGCAACGACGGTTTCTTCGCCTGCGACCGAGTAGCCGATTATATCCAAATTGCCAATCTTAATTTGTGCTAAGTTGTGGCTCGGCATATACCTGCCCTGTAATAGAAACACACTAAAGACCTAATGGTAGGCTTGGCAGGTAATTATGTCAATCTGTTTTTGCCGGCCTTGCAGACATGACGGTTTTGAATTATCATAATCGCCGGTTTAGTTAAGGACAAATGCACCATGCCTGACAAGCGAAGTCATCGAGGGCCACATCCGGCAGACGTAAAATTGTTTGCGCCCGAAGCAATCCCCAGTTTGCAATTGGCGACTGCCGATTTTTCCCTTTTGCTTACAAAAGGTTATGCTGATAAAAGCGCACTTAAATTAGTCGGCGACAAGTTCTCGCTTACAGAAAGGCAGAGATTGGCCGTTATGCGCAGCGCCTGCTCCGACCAGCATCTGGCCTCTCGAAATCAGCGCTGTTTTACAATAGAAAATCTTGCAGGTCAGGGGATTGCCATCGACGGCTACAATGTCTTAATAACCATCGAGGCGGCGATGAGCGGTGCCTGTGTTTTTAAGGGCCGAGATGGCTGCTTTAAGGACCTGGCAAGCATACACGGCACATATCGTAAAGTCACCGAAACAATACCAGCTTTGCAGCTTGTAGGCCAATTTTTGAAAGAAATTGGCACAGCCAGGGTGCAATGGTTGCTGGATAGTCCAGTCTCCAACAGTGGGCGATTAAAAACACTAATTGGCAAACTGGCCCTGGATAGCAATTGGAATTGGAAGATTGAGCTTCTCTTGAGCCCTGATGCTGAACTGAAAAAAACCGACCTAATTGTAGCCAGCAGTGATAGTGTTGTGCTCGATGCCTGTAAGCAATGGGTAAATCTGGCGACAGAGATTATTAAACGCAAGCTGGCGCCTGTAAGAGTGATAGATTTATCCGGTCCGGGCTGATTACAATAGTTTATTTTGTTTGAATAAGCTCAATAACCGTATGAATATTAATTTGCTCAAGAGAATCGTAAACTAAATCAGCTTCGGAAAGTTTAGCGGCAGTTGTGGAATTTGTGACGGCGATACATTTGGCACCTGCTGCCTTGGCAGCCTGCACACCGTTGGGAGCGTCTTCGATCACAACGCAATTGGCTGGGGCAATACCCATACGTTCAGCAGCAAGCAGGAAAAGCTCAGGGTGAGGCTTTTTGTTCTTAACGTTGTTGCCTGTGATATAAACCATCTTCTGAAATGGTATCTTTGCGGATTCCAAAACAGCACGGGATTTTTCAAGCGTGCTGGAGGTTGCGATAGCCACTCGAAAATCTTCTCCTTGCATTGCCTTCGCTATCAATTCCAATACGCCGGGGAAAGGAGGTAAAGGCTCTTCGCTTAGAATCTCAAGGAAATATTCCTGTCGCAGTTGCGTTGCCTTTTTGATTTGTTCCTCGGTCAATTCCCGGCCGTGAACTCTGGCAGCGGCTTTGACATATTCTTCTGCCCCCCTGCCGAGGCCGGCCTCAAAATCCTGGCGATTAACACCTTTAATGCCGAACAAATCCTCAAAAACCTTGATAGAAGCCCTTGCGTTGACTGCCTCGGTATCGGCAATCACACCGTCAACATCAAATATCAAACCATACACGTTAGCCATAGTTTTCGCCTATACAATCAACCGTGGGATAAAAGAATAATACCATTTCGGATTTTTTTTGCCACGTTTTTGTCTTCTGCGCATTTATAATAGTGATGATAGTTAGTGCCAGTAAGCTCCGGAGAATAATTAGTTTGGATAACGATAGCAAAGCAGCTAACGATGGCCAAATAATAGCTGAGATATGCAGCGATCCTACTGCGTTTGTGCAGTTGTATCGCAGGCATTATGATGCTATATTTCGCTATTGTGTCCATCGGCTCTTTGATCGGCACACGGCCGAGGATATAACCGCTGAAGTTTTCCTGAAAGCTGTTGAAAATCTCGATCGCTTCAGGGGCAATCAACAGCAGTTCCGAAACTGGCTTTATAAAATCGCGACTAACGCTGTCAATGACCATCTGAGAAGAACGGCCCGCCGGGAAGGTTTATATATAAACTCGCGCGAGCAAGCGAACAATCAGGTTAACGAGTGCAAAGAATCAACCAAGAAATTAGCTCTTTTAAGAGAAGCTGTGCTTTCGTTAAAGCCGCGGTATCAGACAATCATCACACTGCGTTTTTTTGAGAATATGAAATTAACCGAAGTAGCAGAGGTTCTTGGTAGCAGTCCCGGCACCGTCCGCAGCCAACTGGCACGGGCACTTACCAAACTGCGAAAGATATTAGCTACAGATTTCACAGTCTAAGTAGATCGAAGGTGAACTGAAATGAAAAATAATGAAAAACAATTTGAAGATTTTGTTCGTGGAATCAAGTTCGACGACACGCCTGACCCCAGTCATCGCGATAAGCTCGAAAAGGATATACTGGTTGCCTTGTCCAAGCGGATTCTGCAACAAGAGCAATCACTTTCAGAGATCTGGAGAATTATCATGAAAAGCAGAATAACGAAACTTGCCACTGCAGCGGTGATAATCATAGTATTAATGCTTGGAATTAACTATCTGGATACACCAATCGACGGGGCAAGTACAGTATTTGCGGCCGCGATGGATAGTGTCAGACAGGCACGTACTTTTTCATGTACAGAGATTTTCGAAGTCACATATGAAGATGGTGGGAAACGCGGGAAATATTTAATGAAACAGAAGTTGATGTTCAAGGAGCCGGACAGAGAACGTCATGAGAAGTTGACGTCTGCGCCCCCGTGGCCCCAATATATAGGTGAGGTAACTATCTGGCACTATGGCAAGCGTCAGCGCCTACAGTTTAGGCCTTTTGACAAAACCGCTGAATTCCATGATATGAATTCCGATTATGTTATCGATAAAAAGACGGGAGAGCTAAAACTGACGCAGCTTAATACAAGTCTTCGTGATTATCTACTCAAATCGAGTGCAGGGGCGGTAGAGGACCTCGGCAGAGTGGAGCTTTACGGACAATCAGTGCGGATGCTTCAATCGCGCAAGGACAAGCGCATCACGACTGTGTGGGTCAATCCCGCGACCAGATATCCGGTTCAGATTGAGCATAAATGGACGGACCAGAACCGTTCGCCAGTGATGTTTGCATCGATTCAAATCGATGCCGATCTGGATGATGGTCTATTTAGCCTTGAGCCCCCTGAGGGTTACGCCCTTAGTATGGACGAGTTCGGTTGGCCGGATGACAAGAAGAAGATGATGACCAAGGTAAAGTATCTGGGCTTGTGGTGTGTGGTCTATGCGAATGATAACGATGACCAGTTCCCCGGTGATTTAGCGGATCTTGTGAGGGCAGGTGTCATCACGGATGAAGTGCTCAATAAAGTACTGGCCGCCCCGGATGATCCGGACGGCCCGCCTGTGATTCGATATCGTAAGCCGAACACAGACGCTAAAGACTGGTCTACTGAGGTCATATTGTATGAAATATATGAACAGTGGCCGGAAGATGGTGTTGTGGCGTGTTTCGCAGACGGCCATTGTGAACTGATTGGCGAACAGAATCGCTTTGAGGAGTTAATTAGGTAGCTCCCCAATACCTTCGAGAATGATCAAAACCATATCTGACTAAACTGAAGACGCTGTCGGGCGATTTGCCCGGCAGCGCTTTTTTGCGCAGGTATAAGCTATAAAAACGGGCTTGAAACTTTTGGCCAATTATGGCATATTGTCAGCAACAACAAAACATTGATTCTTTTGAATTTGTCCCGATAAATCTGAATTGACAGGGAGGAAAACATGAAGTTCATGAATGTAAGAGTACATACCGCGATATTGGTGACTACCTTGCTGCTGAGTATCGCCATTGGCAAAAACCTGGAAATCCCCGAAGTACCAAGAGATAAAGTTATCTGCTTTGCCCTGTACACTGTCGACAGCAAAATCCTGAAGATGACGGCGCAGTTATATCCGCTAAAAGATGGTGAGGACAGGAGCGTTCGCCTGGAGATCAAAAAGGGGAGAAAGTGGAAGCAAATATCAAAAGCTAAGGTAATCGAGGATGGCTGGACGGCTACCTTCCGTGTGAAGAAGTGGGACTCCACAAAAGACATTGAATACCGCCTCGCTCACGGCAAAAGCGCGTATTATACGGGGACAATCCTCAATGATCCTGTCGATAAGGATACCATCGTTGTGGCTGCGTTCACAGGCAACTCGATTAATCCCGGGCACGGTGGAGACATACCAAAAACTGATATAATTGCTAACATCAAAAAGTTGAAACCCGATCTTTTGTTTTTTTCCGGAGATCAGGTCTATGACCACCACAGGCATTACGCTGCCTGGCTTAAGTTTGGCAGAGACTTCGGAGAAATCATTCGCAATATCCCCACGGTCACGATACCGGACGACCATGATGTAGGCCAGGCTAATTTGTGGGGAGCGGGAGGCAAGGTATCAAACACTCGGGCCGGTCATGATGGAGGATACGCGGCCCCTGTCGAATACGTAAAAATGGTCGAGCGCGCACAGACCAGCCACCTTCCTGATCCTTATGACCCAACCCCGATACAGAGGGGCATCGGAGTATACTATACATCACTGACAGTAGGGCGGGTAAGCTTTGCCATTATTGAGGACCGCAAGTTCAAATCAGGTCCACAGGGGCTTGTTCCCAGGCAGGGACCACGGCCGGACCATATCCGAAATCCCAATTATGACCCGAAGAGTGTCGATGTCCCCGGTGCCAAATTATTAGGCGAGCGGCAGCTCAAGTTCCTCAGTGAATGGGCAGCCGACTGGCGTGGTTCGGATATGAAATGTGTCCTTTCTCAAACGATTTTCTGCGGCGGAGCGCACCTTCACGGCAGTCGGAAAAATCGGCTGCACGCCGACCTGGATTCCAACGGCTGGCCCCAGACCGGACGAAACAAGGCGCTCAAAGAGTTACGTAAGGGGTTTGCATTTATGCTCGCAGGTGACCAGCACCTGGGCACCATTGTTCACCACGGCGTTGATGAATGGAACGACTCCGGCTATTCCTTCTGCGTGCCGTCCATTGCTAATCTCTACCTGCGCTGGTGGGCCCCTCTCGAACCGGGCAGGAACCGCGAAGAAGGGATGCCCGAATACCTTGGCGAATTCCTCGATGGATTCGGAAACAAGGTCACCATGCTGGCTGTTGCAAATCCCGGAGAAATGGAAAACCATGACAAGCTGACCACCAGGTCCGCTGGTTTTGGAGTTGTCAAATTCAATAAGAAGAGAAGGGAAATCAAAATCGAATGCTGGCCAAGAAACGTAGATATTACAGATACGACCGTTAAGCAATATCCCGGCTGGCCCAGAACTATCAAGCAGCAGGACAACTACGGGCGCAAAGCTGTGGCTTATTTGCCGAAGGTAAAGGTCAGCGGTATGACAGACCCGGTTGTACAGGTAATCGACGAAGCCAATGGTGAAATCGTTTATACTATTCGTATCAAGGGTACTTCACTCCGACCGAAAGTATTCAGGACCGGAAAGTATACTATAAAGGTGGGTGAACAGGACGCCGGAAAGATGAAGACCTTAAAGAAGGTGCAGTCCATAGCGCCAGGTAAGAGACAGACAGTAGAAGTGAATTTTTGATTGAAGGGGAGGTTGTTGTAAGTCACCGTGATTAATAGAGGGGCCGTGGGTCTGATGATCCACGGCCCCAAAATGTTACATATAAACCACCCTCCTTAAAGTCTTAAATCACGTTTATACAATAGCAATTAAGAGCATTGTTTGGATCGTGGTTTTGCTGTTATTTTAGCTTTTGGCCTGAAGTTGTCTCTCATCAAGCTTTTGTTTTATGAATTTGCCCATACGGCAGGCGAATTCCTTGCCGAAGTCAAGACATTTGTGCATTCCGGAGTTGAAAGATTGTGCGAATTCGTCTGACTTAAAAGCTGAAGATGTAAAGCTTTTTTCGCCAGACTTACAGGCTTGATTTTCAGGCGCAGGTGCCAAAGTGTAGATTGCGGTTGCAAAACCGGCAAAATAAACTATCAGCAAAAATACAAGTTTGCCTCTACAGGTCCTCATTAAAAGTTTCTCCCTTCCAAAAGTAAGACCTTTATCGGCTGTTCCCCCCAGCCTTTGATATTTCCCTCAACTAAATTTTAAGATTTAAAACCCAAAATGCCAAGTCGAAATATGTAAGATTTAAACAAGAGCCGTTTTGTTTGAACGGCTTACAAGTTCTTATCTAAAGTTTCTTTCAATGTTTTGCAGACAATCGCCGCCTCATCATAAGTTAGATTATTATAAAATGGCAAAGCAATAGTGCTCTCAGATACGGATTCGGCAACTGGAAAATCACCCTGTTTATAGCCAAATTGCTCAACCATAAACGGCTGCAGATGCACAGGCGAGAAATAATTGCTGACCTGAATGTTTCGTTCTATCATTGATTCTAAAATTCCATCACGCTGCCGGCGGGTAAAGCCCTCTGCCAGCCGTACCACAAAGACAAACCAGCTTATATCGCAATCATCCGGCTCCGTGGGCACTATCAATCTGTCATCGTCAGCCAACATTTCCTGATACCATTTTGCAACCTGCCGGCGTTTGGCCTTGAACTGCTCAATTCTTGAAAGCTGTACGATGCCGAGGGCACAATTGATGTCACTGAGTCGAAAGTTATACCCCAGCCGTTCGTGGTTAAGCCAACTGCCGTCCTTGCCTCTGCCCTGATTGCGAAGCGATACGCACATATCCGCCAGATCATCGTCGTCGGTCAGAATCATTCCGCCTTCGCCGGTCGTAATCTGCTTATTCGGATAAAAGCCAAATACACTCATCGTGCCAAATGTGCCTGCCCTTTTTCCATTCAGTGCCGAGCCCAGCGCTTCGCAACTATCCTCAATGACCATCAGATTGTGTTTTTGAGCAATTTCACAGACCTTATCCATACCGGCAGGGTTGCCGAAAACCTCTACCGGCAAAATGGCTTTTGTCTTGTCGGTAATCCTGGATTCGATTTGTGCTGCGTCGATATTCAAACTTGCCGGGTCAATATCTACAAAGACCGGCCTGGCGCCGGCCATCATAACAGGAGTTGCAGAGGCAATGAAAGTAAATGGCGTAGTAATGACCTCATCACCCTGTCCAATCCTCATTGCCGACATACACAAAAACAAGCCACTGGTTCCGCTATTGACAGCCACGGCCCGCTTTAGGCCGATGTACTTGGCGAATGCTTCCTCAAATTCTGCAAGTTTGGGACCAAGGGAAAGATTGGGACTGCGAAGCACTGCACAGACTGCCTCGATTTCTTTTTCGGTGATATCCGGCCGAGACAAATATACCTGCATCAGGAAATATCCTCATCAAAAAACGCAGAGATAACTCAGAAGAAGGAAATTATACTGCTTACGCCCAATAAATCAAAGATATTTTTGCACACTGCCCGTGCCAATTTAAGCAAAGCTGCCTTTAGTCTCCAAGGTCATCTTTCCATAGAAACCATAAGCACTTATGGGACGTGGTGTTACAAAGACAAGCGATTATTTGCCGCTAAGCTGGAAATTACGATTTCTATATTAAACACCTCTCGATTTAAGGCCGATTATATTTGCGGTGTAAATGCAGATTTGAGGGCCAAAAAATGGCAAAAGGAAAAAATGTACTGACAACAGGTGATGTGGCCAAGATTTGTAACGTCGCTCCTCGAACAGTCTCAAAGTGGTTTGATACCGGCCAACTAAAGGGTTATCGCATACCCGGCAGCAAGGACAGGCGAATACCCGTCAGCGAGCTGATTCGCTTTATGAAAGCGAATAATATGCCTGCGCCGACACTTCCAGTCGGTAAAATTCGGGTCCTTATAGTCAACGGCGACGACGGTGCAGCCTCGGCCTTAGCTGATACATTACGAACCCAGGCCGATTACGAAGTGCAAACGGCAGTTAGCAATTTTGAGACCGGCACTATCGCTCAGAAATTTGCACCACATGTTCTACTGGTAAGCCTCTTAGCTGAAGGCATAGATGCAACGAGTATTTGCAAAAGCATCCGTGCCGATGAGGATTTGCAGACAATCAAAATTATAGCCCTTGCGAACCAGTTAAGCGACTCTGAGTCGGCTGCATTGTTGCAGAAGGGCTTTGACGGCTCTATATCTAACTCTGACGATACCGGCGAGATTATTAAAAAGATTGAAGAAGCAACCGCGATTATCTATTAGCAGGACCGACCTGGTCTCAACCGCGAGCAAATAATAAACCCAGCCATCCGGCTGGGTTTTTCTTATTTGACGGTCACCTTTAATCAATGAGGAAAGAAAATCATCCTGCAGTTGCGGTGATGTAGTATGGCCTAATAGCCTAATTTCCCCCACGCCGCCATTTGCGCCCGTTGTACATCCAGAATACTCGGAAGATCTTTATTCTTCCATATTCCGGTGTTGAAATCATTGTATGTACGTGTGAGTGGGTCCTGCCATTTCCAGTACTCGCTGTGCCCATCTGCAAAAGCCCAGGTCCCGCCATCACCGTGTCGGTTGGGAGGCTCGTCCCGCCAGCGCGGTATCTTGTAATATATGCTCCAGGCACCCATGGGAGTGGCCCCGCTGTCATCAAGAAAAACAGCCCTCTGCTCCGGATTGCGAATCTCCGATATGTGTGTGAGCATCGGTCCGTCATCGTAATTGTCAGCATTCATGGCATCAACTGCGGCGTACGTCCGCCACTCTCCATATAGAGCGTTCGGGCACTTGTAAAGTCTTATGCTCTTGGTGTAATGATACAATGCTCCGTCTTTGACAGCTTGTATCATCTCCTCATCGGTGAGAGCCCCTCGGGGCCAGTCTTTCTCAACCCAGGGAATCTCATCAGGATGGTCGCCATCATGCTCACGTATATCACCGCGAACAATCTTGCCATCGTTATCATCCCCATAGAAATTCCACGCAAGCATCAACTGCCTCAGATTGTTAAGACAAAGAATACGCTTAGCCTGCTCCCTGGCCCGCTCCAATGCCGGCATTAATATCGCCATCAACAACGCAATAATAGCGATTACTACCAAAAGCTCTATTAAAGTAAAAGCCTTTCGTGTGTACATAATGGTCCCCTTCAATTTGCCTTTTAAGTTCTTTTTCAAAAAGCAGTATTATTTTACCACGCAATTATCTCCTACGCAAGCAAAAAAGCGTTTTTTTTGTTCATAAAGCACATCGGATAGGCTTATGGCTATGACTGTGCTGTATAGTCTACCTTAAGCCCCATACACCAATCTCGCTTTTGTAAATATCCAGATTGTCCAGTTGCGTTGCCTCTGCCCCTTCCAAACGATCAAAGCAAGACTTCATCTTCAAGCCCCACGGTACGGTACGTGGGTCTTGCCACTTCCAGTATTCAACATGTCCATCTGCAAAAGCAAAAGTCGTTCCGTCACCGTGTCGGATTGGAGGCGGGTCCCACCATGTCCATGCGTTCGCTCCAGAATAAATACTGTATAGAGTCCAACCCCCCAATGTGGCCCCCCCGGTCCCGCCATCATCGAGAAAAGTAATCCTAACATGTGGCTGGCGAATCTCGGTTATGTGTTTAAGCATAATCCGGTCGCTGCCCCAGCCTTTACAATTCATAGAATCAGCCATGGCATACGTTCGCAGGTTTCCGGCCAGAAGGGTCGGGCAGCTATAAACCTTCACGTTCTTGACGTATGGATACAGTGCACCATCTAAAATAGCTTGTTTTTTCTCATCGAGGGTAGGATTGCCTTCCCAGTCCTTGAGTACCCAGGGAGTTTCATTATAATGCGAACCGGGCGACGGCGGCGGCTTATACATATCCTGATCCGGCCACCCATACTCACCTGTATCACCATTAACCAGTTTGCCTTCGTTATCATCTAAATAGAAATCGTATGCAAGCATCAACTCCTTCAGATTGTTGAGGCAAACTATACGCTGGGCCTGCTCCCTGGCCCGCTCCAGTGCCGGCATCAATAACGCCATTAACAACGCAATAATGGCAATTACCACCAAGAGTTCAATTAGTGTGAAGCCCTTTCGTTTGTCCATAACAATCCCCTTACCCTGTAATTTTAAGATATTCTCTCAGAGATGGTATTCTACTACTCAATCATCCGAAATTGCAAGAAAAAAATGCCCGTTTTTTAGCTTGCAGCGATGATGCTCATTTTGTTCTCTTTTGCAGCGTCCGACTCAGCAATTCTATTAACTCTTCGGCGTTGACTATCGTAGTACTGCCATCAGCAAAGACCACCCTGTACTCGCCGTCAGGGAGCTTCAGTTGCATGAGCAACGCATTACTATCCCCCGGGTCAATGCTGTCGCCATAATACACAACGTGCTTGCCCTGTCGAACCAAATCCTCATATCTCGACCTGACCGCCAGGACGTCGGCTCTGCCGGCCCCCAACCACGCCAGAGAATCCCTTACACCGTCAACTATGCCATCGCTGGTCCAATCTCGCCCACCAAACAGGCCTGCACACAGAAGTATCGTAATAATTATCACCGCTGCGGCGGCTAATTTACTTATTCTTAAATTTATAACGATATGGATAGTGTCCGTCCCACCTTTATGCGGGGAAAGCTGCTGCGGGATCTGGCGCTTTATCTCTTCATTAAAACCCGGACGAACCTGTTCTGCTGCTACGCCTGCCAGCTCATTCAATAATTCTTTTAGCCCTTCTTCTTCCATTAGAGCCCTTCCATCTCCTGAGAATCCTTCATGTAATTTGTTTTCTTAAAGTTTCTAATGCCCTGTTCAGTCTGCTTTTGAAAGTGCCTTCCCTTACACCTGCTGCCTCAGCAGCTTCGGCAATTGTCAAGTGCTGCATATAATGTAAAACAACCACCTGCCTCAGCTTCTCAGGCAGGTATGCCACGGCATTTTTTAACCGGCCAAGCTGCTCGTAACGCCCAATTCTCTCGCATACAGCCTCGCTGCTCTCCGGCATATCGATCCCGACCCCTTCGATACTGGTCGTTTCCCTGCCTTTGTGTCTGCGCCAGTAAAGCTTTGAAACATTGCTTGCGATACGATACAGCCAGCTATTTAACGCCTTGCCGTTTCTCAACTGGCTTATATGTTGCCAGGCCTGGAGAAAGCTTTCCTGCGTCAAGTCTTCACTGATCTGACGATCATGGCCAAGCCTCCTCAGAAACAAATATATCCGCTCATGGTACATGTCAACAAACTCACCTGCCGCCATACGGTCACCGGCCCTGAGTCGAGCAGCAAGAGAATCCCGCAGTTCTTCCAGGTTCTTTTCCTTTCTTTTAACGTCTGCCGGCCCACTTATTGGATGCGCAAAACCGGCCTTCTGTTTTGTCAATTTTGACTTTTTTGCCATTATTTTTTGTCCCATCGCTTAAAGAGAGTATACCTTAAATCTGATTTTCTTGCAATATTAAAACCTGAAGTGTAAAGTACTGGGCAGGCTGTTTCTGAGTGGACTTTTTGCTGTTATGCGCCCGTAGCTCAGTAGGATAGAGCATCGGTTTCCTAAACCGAAGGTCGCAGGTTCGAATCCTGCCGGGCGTAGTAAAAAGCTATTTTTAGGGGTACTTCGTAATTTTGGAACGCGGCACAATATGCCCACAACGGTTCCGACCGAGCGGGTACTGCCGTAAGGCATCCTGCGGACTGCTATGAAATCCGCCCCAGGATGCGGTCCAGAGAGTCCGAGGTCTGGTAAATCAAGGCCTCCGGGTAGTGTGGATAAGGATGAAAATACTCAAAGGTAACGTATCCACGATACCCTACTTTGTCTAATTCCTCCATTACGGCGGGCCAATTGGTAGTGCCGTCCAGCAGCGGGCGAAATGTTTCCAATGAATAATCAGTGCTCTTTTTCGAGAATTCCTTGAAGTGGATATTCTTGATGCGTTTACCCATTATCCGCACCCAGTGCTCAGGGTGCTGAAATATCGAGATATTTCCGGTATCGAAATGAATCTTTACATATTCGCTTTTGAATGAGTCGACGAAATCGTTCATTTCCATCGGAGTCATGAGATAGCCATTAAAGAAGATATTTTCGATGTTCAGGTAGACATTTAGTCTTTCGGCCTGGCGGGCCAGCTTTTTAACGGCCTCTCTGGCGCGGCGATCGCAAACGTCGTTAGGCACCGGTTCATAATCGTCACGCCAGGGGATATGAACCGCACCCGGCACGAGCAACACGTTTTCCACACCGAGGTCGTGAGCGGCATTCGCGATTTTTCCGGCCAGCTCGATGCCTTTCGCGCGTTTGGCCGGGTCGTTACTGGTCAAAGGATAAGGCCAGAAAAGAAAAGAGCACAGCCCACTAATCCGGATACCGATTTTGTCGGCTAACCGTCGAATATTGTGGTAGTCTTTCGTTCCCGACTTGGGCGATAGGTCGTTCTCCAAATCGTAGTTTAATTCAATGCCATCAAATCCGGCGTTTTTCGCTAACTGAAGGCACTCCTTAAAATTCATTCGTTCCGGATAAGGAAACGCCCACTGGTTGATGGATTTCTTCATGGCATAGCGTTTGGGCGAACCCTTTCGCGGGTCGGGCCTGCGTTTCGTCGTCTCCGCTTGAACTCCGCTCGAAAACGCCGCTGCGCCGGCAGTAGCCAGCACAGCCTTGATCGCGTCGCGACGCGTCAGACAATTGTGTCCCGGCGGTAAGACTCTCTCTTGCGAATTAGTTTTGTGATTACTTTTTGGCAAATTTTCCATAGGGATAGACTCTTTCATAGTGTAAATGATATCAGGTTTTGGATGTCCTATCTGACATTTTACGTTTACGGCCCTAAGTAACATCTCTGAGCTTGATGTCGAATAAAATATCAAGATTCTCCTGATACTGCAAGTGTTCTGACCACTTCCCGGCAGTTTAGCGTGTAGAAAAACCGCAGAAACATGAATTTGGTCTTGCTCTTCCAGGCCTGGTAGACAGTGGCTTGATGTTTATTGCCAATTGATTAAATGCAGAGTAAGCAGTAGATGAGTTTTTGGTCGGCAAGATTGGCAAAAAGAGAATTCAATTTGGTTGCAATTCGAGGGAGATTTTGGTATTGTAGTGGGGTTGGAAGGCCTGGGTGGATAGCCAAGCCTATAATATGAGAATGCCAGCTTACGGAGATTGACTCTATTGTCTTTGAATAAACAGGATGCTCTGATGAAATCTGTTTTTATGCAAAGGACTGAAATACTGAGAAAAAGCAGTCCCACAGTTGTCTTGCTCCAAGTTCTTGCTATTTGTGTACCTCTTTGTGCCCAGCAAGGTCCGGGCCAAGCACGCTTTAAGCAATTTGAAAACGGCGGCAAATACGTAGCGATGAATGATATCGACAACCTGGTGATAGCGACATTGCGCAAGCAGGGCATCGAACCCGCGAACATGTGTTCTGACGAGGTCTTTATCCGGCGCGTGTATCTGGATGTGAACGGCTCGTTGCCCGAGCCGCAGGAGGTTCGCAGATTCTTGAAGGACCGTCGTTCCGACAAGCGTGCCTCGCTGATAGACGCCCTCCTGGAGCGGGATGAGTTTGCCGACTATTGGTCGCTGAAGTGGTGCGATCTGCTGCGGGTCAAGGCGGAGTTTCCCATTAATCTGTGGCCCAATGCGGTGCAGGCATATCATCGCTGGATTTACGATTGCCTACGGGAGAATATGCCTTACAATAAATTTGCCCGCGAGCTGTTGACCTTGAGCGGCAGCAATTTTCGCGTGCCGCAGGTTAATTTCTATCGTGCGATTCAAGGCCGGGAACCCTCCGCCATAGCAGGGGCGGTGGGCCTGACCTTTATGGGGGTGCGCCTGGAAAAATGGCCCCAGGACCGCCGTTCCGGCATGGAGGCTTTTTTCTCACGTGTGGCGTACAAGAAGACGGCGGAATGGAAAGAAGAAATCGTTTACCTGGATCCTGCGCCGGCCGGACCTTTGAAGGCAGTTTTTCCCGATGGTGTCTCTGTGAATATCCAGCCGGGCAAGGATCCCCGCGAGGTCTTTGCCAAATGGCTGCTCGCTCCGGAAAACCCGTGGTTCGCGCGCAATATCGTTAATCGTATCTGGGCCTGGCTGCTGGGACGCGGAATCATCCACGAACCGGATGACATCCGGCCGGATAATCCTGCAGGCCATCCCAAGGTCCTGGCCTATCTGGAAAAGGAACTGGTGAAAGCCGACTATGACCTCCGGCATATTTACCGTCTGATTCTTAATTCCCGAACCTACCAGCAGTCTTCGATTCCACGCAGCGACCATACCGATGCTGAGGCCCTGTTCGCGTATTATCCGGTGCGTCGGCTCGAAGCAGAAGTGCTGGTCGATGCCTTGTGTTGGATTTCCGGAACACGGGAAAGCTATTCGAGCGCTATTCCGGAACCTTTCACCTTCATTCCGGAAGAAAATCGTTCCATCGAGCTGGCGGACGGCAGTATCAACAGTCAGTTCCTTGAAATGTTCGGCCGTCCGGCCCGCGATACCGGCATGGAATCCGAACGCAGCAATCAACCCACGGACGCACAACGGCTGCACCTGCTGAATTCTACCCATATTCAAAACAAGCTCGAACGCAGCCGGCGGTTGAATGGACTAATCAGGACCGCCAAGGGTAACCGTCGCATGCTAATCAACACTATATATCTGAACATTCTGTCACGTTATCCAACTCAGGCCGAACTGGCCGCCGCGGAAAAATACTTTCAAATCAAGGGAATGAAAACCAGACAAGCCACGAATGACGTGGCCTGGGCGCTGATCAACACTAAGGAATTTCTATACCGGCATTAAGTCAAGGAAACTGTCCAATGAGCAAGCAAAAAACCACAGACTTGATAACCCGGCGCGAAGTGTTAAAACGGGGACTTCTTGGAGCGGCCGGACTGGCACTGGTCGAACCCTTCGGCCTCAAGGCGCGGGCCGCGCCTCTAAAGCCCAAGGCCAAGTCGGTCATACAGATATGGATGTGGGGCGGCCCGTGCCATATAGACATCTTCGATCCCAAGCCTGACGCGGGCTATGATTATTGCGGGCCTCTCAACAAGCCCATCGCCACGAATGTGGATGGCATCCGGATCGGCGAGCTGCTCCCGCTGCTGGCCAAACAAGCCGACAAGTACTCCATCATCCGCAGCATGACACATGGAAACAACAGTCACGAGACCGCTTCGTACATGGTGCAGACCGGGCGCAAACCCGACAGGCTGGTCTATCCTTGTGTCGGGGCCGTCGTGTCGCTGTTGAAGGGATATGACCATGGTTATAAAGGGCTTGTCCCGCCGTATATTGTGTTGACCCAGCCTCAAGGCCGATTTTCCGAAGCAGGTTTTTTAGGGCCGCAATACAAACCGTTCGCCACCGGCGGTGACCCCAACCGAACTCCCTTTGTCGTGGAAGGGATTGTCGCAAAAGGCATTTCCGATAATCGCCAGCGCAGCCGGCGCGAGCTGCTCCACACCCTCGATTCGCTCGGCAAGGCCATGCCGGAAAACCCGCACTTCGAACGACTCGACCACTGCGAGGAAAATGCCTATGGTATGATATTCGGCGACGCCAGGAAGCTGTTCGACCTGTCGGAGGAAAAAGACGAAATCCGGGAACGGTACGGCCGCAACACGTTTGGCCAGTCCTGCCTGATGGCACGCCGGCTGGTCGAACAAGGCGTGCCCTACGTCACCATCAATTACAAGGGCTGGGATACCCATAAACAGCACTTCGAAACCATGCGCCGCAAGCTGCCTGAAATGGACGCCGGTATGGCTACGTTGTTGCAGGACCTGGCCGACCGCGGTCTGCTTGACAGCACTATCATATGGTGGAGCGGCGAGTTTGGACGAGGCCCGAAAATCCAATGGAAACCTCCATGGAATGGCGGCCGGTCGCACTATGGCAAGTGCTTCTGTGCCGTTGTTGCCGGTGGAGGGTTCAAGGGCGGTCATGTCGTCGGGGCCTCGAACGATAAAGGCACGGAAGTGGCGGAACGTCCCGTGTATCCGCAAGACCTGATCGGCAGCATGTACACGCTGCTCGGCATCGATCCCGATGGCCCGCTGCCAAATCCGCGGGGATTGCAAGTTAAGGCCATGCCGTCATCGGAAGAGGGCGGCGCCGGACGCCTCAAAGAAATTATGTGAATCCAGGAGAAGAACCATGTCATTCACACGGAAACTGACGTTTGTGGTGTTGACCCTGTGCGTTGCTACTGCGTGGGGCCAGTTGAATACGAGGGAACCGCATATCGGCTACCTTTACCCCGGCGGCGGGCAGCAGGGCTCGGTCGTTCAAATCACGGCCGGCGGCCAGTTCCTCACGGGCGCAAAGGACGTATACGTTTCCGGTGAAGGCGTGCGTGCTTCAGTCATTAAGTACATCAGGCCCCTTAGGAACTTGCAAAAAGAACAGCGCCAGTTACTCCAGAAGCGTCTGAAAGAAGTGCGTGAGAAGCGGTTGGCCGAATTGTCCGGTAAAGGCAACGCTGCAATACCGGCCAAAAAGAAGTTTGCAAAAAAGGCCCTGGACGAGCCCAAGGCAGCAAAGAAGGGAAATGTATCGAAGAAAGAAAACGCTGCAAAGACGAAAGAAGTGAAACTGCCGGACCATCCGTTGTTATACGACATGGAGAATAAAAGCCTTAGAGAGCTGGCCCATATTACGAATGTTCTCTTCTTCCCCAGGAATAAGCGGCAGCTCAACCGACAGCTTGCCGAATCGGTGCTGATTGAAGTCACCATCGAACCTGATGCGGTGCCCGGCGACAGGGAACTGCGGTTCGGAACCAAGATCGGCCTGACAAACCCAATGGTCTTCCAGGTGGGGCAGTTTCCGGAAATCCGTGAACTGGAGCCCAACAACCGGAAAGCATATTCCGACCTTCTCAACCTACCCAAGGGGAGCAAAGTGCCGAAGGAAAAGCCCGTCGAGCTACCCGCTATGTTGAACGGACAGATAATGCCGGGTGACGTTGATCGTTTCCGTTTCCGTGCGCAGCGGGGGCAACAGCTCGTAATCGAGGCGCATGCCCGGAGCTTGATTCCATATCTGGCCGATGCCGTCCCCGGCTGGTTTCAGGCAACGCTGGCCCTCTACGATGCGAAGGGCAAGGAAGTGGCTTTTGCGGACGATTACCGTTTCAATCCCGACCCAGTCCTGTTCTACAAGATTCCCGAAGACGGCGAATACGAGCTGGAAATCCGCGATTCCATCTATCGCGGACGGGAGGATTTTGTCTACCGTATCGCCGTGGGCGAACAACCCTTTATCACGCAGATGTTCCCATTAGGCGGCAGGGCGGGCGTCAAAACCGTGGCCTCAATCAAGGGCTGGAACCTGGCAAAGACCCAATTGCCGTTGGATACCCAACCCGGCGACGACTGCATCCGGCAGACGGCCTATCATAAAGGAAAACAGCTTTCCAATTCCATTGCGTATGCTGTTGATACACTGCCTGAGTGCGAAGAGAGCGAATCCAATGACACCATAAAACGCGCGCAACAGGTCGAGCTGCCGAAGATCATCAATGGGCGCATCGCCCGGCCCGGCGACGTCGACGTATTCCGGTTTAAGGGTCACGCCGGCGATGAAGTTGTGGCCGAAGTGTATGGTCGCCGGTTGAATTCTCCGCTGGATTCTCTCCTGCGGTTGACTGATGCATCGGGTAAGGTACTGGAATGGAACGATGACCACATGATTAAGGATGAGCACCTGCACAAGGATATGATGGGATTGGTTACGCACCACGCCGATTCGTATCTACTGGCCAAGCTGCCGAAGGATGGAACTTACTATGTGCATCTGGCCGATTCGCAGCATCACGGAGGCCAGGCATACGGCTATCGCCTTCGCATATCTGCCCCGCAGCCCGATTTTGCACTCCGCGTAACACCCTCCAGCCTCAGTATGCGCGCCGGAGCTATCGTTCCACTCTGCGTACACGTGTTGCGGAAAGATGGGTACGACGGCGAGATAGAAGTTGTGTTGAAAGATGTGAACGCCGGCTTTGAGCTCAACGGAGGGCGGATTCGGAGCCGGTGCGATCGCGTCCGCATGACCCTGACGGCGCCTCCCAAGGCGCCCGATGAGCCGGTTGCCTTGCAGTTGGAAGGCCGCGCCCAGGTGGGCGGGCAAACGGTCAGCCATCCGGCATTCGGCGCAGAAGATATGATGCAGGCATTCCTTTACCGGCATCTGGTACCAACGCAGGAACTCCTGGTCTCGGTCCAGAAATCCAAATGGCGTGTGCCTCCCGTTGAGCTGGCCGGGCGCAGTCCAGTCCGGATTCCCGCGGGCGGCTCGGCCCAGGTACTGATGAAAACGCGAAGACGTACGATGCTTAAGGAAATGCAACTTCAGCTCCATGAACCGCCTGAGGGATTGACCCTTCACGATGTGACCGTTGTGCCCGAAGGGCTGGCATTCCAACTGAAGGCCGATAAAGATGCAATGCAAAGCGGTTTCGCGGACAACCTGATTGTCGAGGCATTCAGGGAGTTTACTCCCAAACAGCAAGAAGGCAAACCGGCCCCTCAGAAACGCCGTGTTTCGATGGGTGTCTTTCCAGCCATCCCCATTGAAATCGTGCAGCGATAAGCATTTCGGCGACGCCCGAACTGCCAGAGCCATACAAAATTGGTTCAAGAACTACAACAAACTCCTGTCCCGGTGACATCAGAGGTCATAGCCTGATATGCGATGTTCACGGGACAACGCGACATACAACAATAAAAATGTGCGATGAATTGGCCTTAGTTATCGTGTGTGATATGAGAAAAATAAGGCGATTTGCTTTTTTCATATAGAATCTTACCATTGATGAGTGTCCATTCCACGAAGGTTTTGTGGTGGAAGGGATGGCCGTCCAGGATGATGATATCAGCGTCCTTTCCGACCTGTAGGCTGCCGACGCGGTCGGCAACCCCAATAATTTCTGCGGCATTTATGGTGATTGCTTCGAGGGCGGTCTGCTCGTCGAGTCCTCCGCTTACGGCAAAAGCTGCTTCCATCGGCAAAGCCATTAAATCCCGTCCTGCGATACCCCAGGTAGCAAATGATGGGCTCGTAGGTACGATAGCGAATTTGACGCCGGCTTTTTTCAGAATGGCAGCATTTTCCAGGGTCGAACCGGACGGTGCCGATATGAATTCATTCGGACGACGCTTATCACGCGGTGTGATGATAAGGCGGATATCGTGTTTGGCGATTTCCTCTGCGACGACCCAGGCCTCAACGGCATCTTCGATTATTACTCTCATCCCGAATTCGTCGATTAGTTCCACTATGTCCAGTATCTCGGCCGCCGTTCTTGCCCGTAAGCGAGCGGGCAGTTCTTTCTTCAGCAGACGGATGTATGTATCGACTCCGGAAGGCTTTTTAAGCTCCTGAAGTTTTTTCTGGTCTTTGTTCCTTGTATATTCTTCGAGCTTTTGCAGGTAAGCCTTAGCCTTTCTAAGATTTTGCACAAAGCTCGTTTTGCCCATCCAACTGGAAAGGCTGGCATTTTGGGCTACCGACTCTTTTAAGAGCATATTGTCCAAATCACCATAAGTTGGTTTTATGACAGCGTTGGTTCCCCCGATTGGATTACTCCCTGAAGGTCTACCGCTTGATACGTAAACGGAGGTTATGCCGGATGCCAGAGCAAGAGAGGCATGGTAGTGAAACGGATCCAGAGAATCGGCAATTTTACTGCCAGAGCCAGTCATCCCTACTTGAGCGGTCGCAGCGACCAAACCAGGCATGACAACCTTTCCCCTGGCGTTGATGACTTTTGCTTTTTTGGGTATCTCGATGTTCTGTCCGATACGCGATATTTTTCCATCCTTGATGAGGATTGTTCCGTTTTTGATAATTCCGCTGGTGATTGTATACAGGTCGCCGCCTTTTATTGCCGTTACGGGGTCATCTGCAAATAAAGGGCAGGCCATGCACAATGTTACTAACATCACAAGAACCAGATGAGTGGTTTGTGCTATGCTTTTTTGCAGGTTTCTACTCATTATGGTTTCTCCCTATGGAGCTTTGTGAACTACTTTGCCTTCAATCATGACCATGTGAATCTTTGTTCCGACATCCAGGATGTCACCACTTAGAACCAGCAGATTTGCATCCTTGCCGACCGCCAGGCTTCCGAGTCGATAGTCAACAGCCAGCATCTGAGCGGGATTAATAGTGATGGCTTTTTTGGCGATTTCCTTGTCCAGACCGGCCTTTACCAGTTCGGCTACTTCTCGGAGGAAGTCTTCATGTGCCTCTATGCTATCGCCTTTTGGCCCAAGTGCGATTTTAATCCCGGCATCAGCAAGCATTCTTGGTACATTGATGCGGTTTCTTGTGAAAGGCTCGAAGTTAATCTGAGGTGAAAGGATAACAGGTATTTTCTTTTTGGCCAGTTTGTCTGCAACTCGATATTGCTCGGAGCCGGCAATCAGGACCAACTTCATCTTTTTATAGGGCTCGAGCAATTTCAATAAGTGCAGGATATCGCCCGGCCCACCACATTTTATGAATGTTGGAATTTTTCCCTGTAAAGCGTTTACAAGCGGCTGAACCTTTGGATCAGTGGAACTCGTCTTATTTTTTGCAGAGTCCAGGGCAGACTTGATACCTTTTTTCGTTTTGTCGTTTGCCTGGAAATTAATCATGAGAAGCGCGGACTCGATGACTATCATTTCCCTGGGCTTACGGCCGACAGGGCGTATGATGGCTCCCTGTCCCGCAATTCCCGCTCCGGTGCGTCCCGGGACAAGACCGAAGGTTGTGAAGCCGGCCTGAAGAACGCGTTTGTATACATCCTGGTGGGGATATATTTCATCCACCACCCGAAGGTGTGCCTTTGAAGAGGAACCGCTCGGCGGCGATGATAACCCGATGCGAGAGAACGGATTCACAAGGCCGGGGAAGATTGTCTTGTCGCTAACATCAATTATGTTGGCGGTCTCAGGAATCTCTATGCTGCTTCCGATTGCGGTTATTCTGCCATCCTTAATGACGATAATGCCGTTCTCAATCAGGCCGGATGTTATCGTGTCGACGCGGTCGGCCTTGATGACAGTTATATCTTCAGCAACAGCCGGGATGGAAAGCCCGCAAACTAATATGCTTAACAAGACATACTTGTGAATATTTGCCATCTTGATTATCCCTTTTTAGAAGGATCTCCTTTGTCTTTGACGACAAGGTTGATGCCCTTGCGCTGGTAGATGATTTTGCCATTGATAAGGACCAGGTCAACAGGTGTTGTGTGATCCAGGAGGCTGCCTTTTTTTATCACAATGTCGGCATCTTTACCGACTTCGAGAGAACCAACCCGGTCGTCTATCTCCAGCGCACGGGCGGAATTTATGGTGATTGCCTTTAATGCCTCCCTGTCATCAAGCCCGAGGTGTGCAGACATGGACGCCTGGAATGATAATTCCTCCTGAGGCGCTATCCATGAGCCCCACCCGACAGCATCGGTATTGATTGACAGATTTTTTACACCGGCTTTACTGTATTCGGCGGCCATCCCATGGAATCGACCATCATAGTTAGGCTGGGAGAACTCAACCACACGGGGGCCGATATTTATCGAGACGCCATCGCGTTTTGCCGCTTCGGCACCGACGAGAAAGCCGCCGTAAGCAGTATGCGTTGGGATGACTTTCAGATTGTTTTCGTCATTGAACATTCGCATTGTCTGCATGACACCCCAGGGTGAATAGGTGTGGTTAATGGTTGGAATTTCGCCGTTAAAGACCTTTCGCATCTTTTCAAGTTCGGGTCTGAACTCGGGTTTCTCCTTACGTTTGCCTTGTTCGTACGCCTGCCACGCCTCTGTGTATTCTTTTGCCTGTTTTAAGATATGCCTTAAAGACCAGGACATGCCCATGCGTGTGGATCCCAAATCACCGCCACGTCGTTCAGGATTGAAGGCCTGCGCGATTTTCATTGCGCCGAGTTCGCGGAGTATCATCTTTTCAGGATCGGATTTGTCCAGTTTGATAATAACACTAAAACCAGCCAGGTTTGTACCGCTTCCCGGCATTGTGTGGATTGTTGTCACGCCGCCAGTCACGGCTTTTTCAATGGTGATATCCTCCGGATTTACACATTCTGCAATCTGCAACTCGGGGTTGATAGGTGTCACCATATCGTTGAAACCGCCTTCAGTCCCGATATGGGTATGGGCTTCGACGATGCCGGGTGTTACCCATCTGTCCGATGCATCAATTACCTTGTACCCTTTCGGTATCCGGATGTTTGCCCCCAGGGCCTCGATTTTTCCATCGCTTAGAAGAATGATTCCGTGGTTTATAACAACCGTATCTGCGGAGGATTTATCAGCAGGCGCCATCGTCAGGATTTTACCGGCTTTGATGGCGTACTTTGGAGGTGTCGGCTTGTCTTCGGCATATACTGAGCCGATGATTATGAGGATGATGACTGAATATATTAGGATTCCGTTCTTCATGTATCTTTCCTGTATGCAATTTTGCCGTTTATAAAGACCATGTCCACCGGGATTGTCACATCAAAAAGACTACCGGCTTTAATTATCAGGTCGGCATCTTTGCCGACCTCGATGCTTCCGACGCGGTCGTCAATTCCAATAGCACGGGCGGGATTGATGGTAACACTTTCCAGTGCTGTCTTTTCATCCAGGCCGAAGTGTATGGCCATTGAACCTTGAAAGAACAAATCCTCCTGCGGCAGGACGGGTGCGTCTGTATTGATCGAAAGATTTTTTACACCAGCGGCTTTATATTCCGCCGCCAGCCCATAAAACTTATTATCCATCGAGAAGGAGTAATCATATTGCCTCGGGCCAACGTTGACGTGTACATCGCGCTGAGCCATTTCCTTCGCGACTTTGTAGCCATGAAAAGTCGCGTGGGAGACGATAGTTTTGAGCTGATATTCATCGTGGAAAATTCGTGCCGTCGCCATAACGTCCCGGGCCGAAGCCGTATGAACCAACGTCGGGATAGACCCTTCAATGGCCTGCCTCATATTTTCATACTCTAATCTTTCTCCGGGTTTGTCTTTAATCTCGCCTTTCTCATAAGCCTGCCAAGCCTGTGTATAAGCCTTGCCTTTATTAAGGATGTCTCTTAGTATCCAGGACATTCCCATTCTCGTGAGCCCCAGGTCGCCCCCTCCTCTTTCAGGATTGTAAGCCTGTGAGATTTTCATCGAGCCAAGCTCGCGAACGAGCATTTCATCCACCGTTTTACCGTGGAGCTTGTACAGGACACCAAAACCCGCAAAATTTGTTCCGCTGCCCGGGATTGTGTGAACGGTCGTTACGCCGCTCGCAACAGCCTGTGGAATTGCCCAGTCTTCCGGGTCAATGACATCGGCAATTCGCAGGCCGGGATTCGTGGGGACCACCATATCATTGAGGCCGCCCTCGCCGGCAAGGTGCGAGTGTATTTCGACCATGCCGGGCATGACCCATTTGTCCGATGCGTCAATTACCTTGTACCCTTTGGGAATATCTACATCGGCTGCATTAGCGACGGCTTTAATCACTCCATCTTCGATGAGTATGACGCCATGATCGATTGTCCCTTTGGTAACGGTCAGTATCTTGCCCGCTTTGATGGCATATTTTGTCGGCTCTGCTGCTTCGGCGACGCACAACCGGCAGAAGCACAGCATAACCAGAACGGCGATTAGACGAATTATCAACCTTTCACCTTTTTGGTCAGGTAAATACCCGTTGTGCTTTTGTACTAGGGAGTTTTTTCTGTTACTTATTCTCATAAACAATTTTTCCGTTTACGATGACTTTTTCCACTCGGCTTCGAAAATCAAAAGGCCCACCGGACAGAATCACCAAGTCCGCATCTTTGCCCTGTTCTATACTTCCAATCCTGTCGTCGACGTGGAGCAGTTTGGCCGGGTAAATGGTTATCGCTCGAAAGGCTTCTTCTTCATCCATTCCATACCGCACGGCATAAGCGGCGTTCATCGGTAAATACTGCGTCCCCGAAGTTGCACTGGTGTGGAACGCAACGCAGAGCTTATTTCGAGTCAAAAGGTCGGCGTTGTTTATCGGCTTTCCTTTTTCGTAGCGGATGATATCAGGGCCTATGGCCACGCCCACGTTATATTTTCTCAGCTCATCAGTGACACGGAAGCCATCGCTGCCGCCGAGAATTATGACATTAAGGTTGTACTCGTCTTTAAAAACTTTCAATGTCGTACGGATTTCATCCGCGCGATTGGCGTGCACAAGGGCGGGCATTTGACGCTTAAAGAGTCCACGTAACAGCTCAAGGCTGGTATCGCGGCCCGGACGGGGAGGCTCTTTGATTTCCTGTCTTTCTTTAGAATCCTTATCCTGCTCGTATTGCCGGCGCCGTTCGTACTCCTTATACTTTCGTTCGTAATCATCCCACTTCTCGGCATATTCTTTTGCCCTTTTGAGCTGGTCGCGTGCATCCCAGATTCGGGCCATTCTTGCCCGCTCTCCAAGCATTGAGAATTTAACAGCCGCGTATTCTTTAACAATCATCTCCTTTGCGCTGTCACCGGTAAGCTTGATTAGTGCTGCATTTCCACTTATAAATCCGCGTGTCCGGGGAGCGAGTAGCACCGAGGTCACCCCGGAGCGCAAAACTTCGCGGAAGGCTTCGTCATTCGGCTTGACAGCATTTGCGATGCTGACGAGACGCATATTGCCGGAATCAGGCCCGCTGGTCGGTGCAGAAGGATTCATTTTGACCGGTTCGCTTTCGGCATGCAGACCGAGATGTGAGTGGATATCGATCATGCCGGGAATGACAACGCTTTTTGTTGCGTCAATGACCGTTGCCTTCTTTGGAATCTCTTTTGGCCCGCCGACGTAAGCGATTTTGTCACCTTTTATGAGAATAAGTCCATTGTTGATTTGTCCGTGACTTGCCGTAAGAATCTTACCCGCTCGAATAGCGGTGATGGGAGCTGGCTCTGTTTCTTCTTTCTCCGGTTTTTCCTTTGAGCGGGCATATACAACCTTGCCATTGATGAGCGTCTTGTCAATAATCGAGTGAATTTCAAAAGGCCCGGCAGTTAGAATTACAAGGTCGGCATCTTTGCCCTTTTCGATGCTTCCAATTCGGTCGGCAAGGCCAAGGATTTCAGCGGGCGTGATTGTAATTGCTTTGAGCGCATCTTCGGGAGACAGTCCCCGACGGACAGCATAGCCTGCAATGAATTGCAGGTCGGGGATGGTCTCGTCGGTGGGAGAGGTAATTGCAAATTTGACACCCGCTTTTGCCAACAGGGCGGGATTCGCGGGATTGACACGCCCAAGGGCGATATCGGTTGTGTAGTCTTTTAAATGCTGTCGACCGGGTTCAAAGACCCCGGTGACAACGACCGGTGATTTGCTCGATTTGATCTCATCAATGACTTCGTACGCTTCTGTGGCACCTTCTATAATGAGTTTTAACTTGAATGTCTTGGCAAGGCGAATAGCGTTGCGAATATCCTGGGCGGTATGACAGTTTACACGGACAGGAAGTTTGCGCTTCAAGACAGGCAGCAGGGCCTGCATTTTAGAATCCGTTTCGGCTGCTTTCTGTTTCGTTGCCCATTTTGCATCGGTAAAGACCTTTCGTAATACAGCCATTTCAGCCATCCGTGTCGTGGGCAGTTGATTTTCCACCGGCAGGAGAGGATTACATGGGTCCGGCGGGAGGGGCGGCTTGAAAATGGAAGGGGGGTTTTTTGGAAGCTCCCCAAGTGTGATACGAAGCGCTGATGTATCCTTGAGACAGCGTTCATCAATAGAACCACCGGCAAGCTTGACCACTGCACCCAAACCGCTAATTAACCGCCTTTGGCCGGGTGAAATATAAACGGTCGTTACACCGCCCGCCAGCAACCGTCGATATTTGCCATAAAAGTTAAAGGCATCTTTTGCCCGAATGTCCGGCGTAACCGACTCTTCATCATCCCGGCTTCTTTCTGCGAGCGTTGTAAAGGCATCTATCAAGCCGGGGATGACCACCTTGTCGGTGGCGTCAATTATTTTGGCGCCATCGGGTATTTTTAAATCTTTGCCAACGGCTTCGATTTTACCATTGCGAATAAGCACAATGCCATTCTGAATCGGTGGAGACGTTACCGGCAGGATTGTGCCTGCCTTAACCGCCACGACGGAAGATTCCTCTGCCATAACGGTCGGCACTATCAACGTGCTGATGAGGATTGAAATCGCAGCAACATAAATTGCCCGTCGATTATCAAAATGTTTATAGTGTCTATTCATAGCCAAATTTTGTCCCAGACTATTATGCGATTCGGTCCTTACATATTTTTAATCTCAATCCGTGTCCTTGGGCTTTTGGATTTCATCAGGCTTTTCCAAAAGCTTTTTCAAACGCTGGTCTTTTTCCTTTTCATAGACGATTTCGCCGGCAATCATTACCTTGTCCACCCAGGCCTGGGCGTCCAACGGGTCAGAGGTCAGGAAGATGAAAGTCGCTTCTTTACCCGCCTGAATGCTCCCGAGTCGGTCGTCGACGCCGATGAACTGTGCAGGATAAAGCGTTATGGATTTCAAGGCTTCCGTTCGCTTCATTCCATGCCTGACCGCGGTTGCAGCTTGATACCACAGGTATCGACTGCCATACTGGGAGGTATCGGTCTGGAAGGCGAACTTAACGCCGGCCTTATGAAAAATCATCGGGATAATTTTCATCTCTTCCTCATTTGTTTCTTCGTTGGTTTCCCAGATGATAAGCTCTGGGGGCAAAATAACGGGGAGCTTTTTCTGAGCGATGAGACCGGCGGCTTTATAACAATCGGAGCTCAAGACCAAAACGGTGTTTAATTTATGGGTTTCGTGGACCTCAATTGCCTTTGGTACGTCAGCAGCCCTATCACAATAGATAAATGCGGTGAGCTTTTTGTTCATAAGGTCGACCATCGGCTGTTTGCGAATGTCGATTTCTTCATCGAAGGGCTTCTTTTCTTCTTTGGCGTCGGCCTTTCGCTTTTCGTATTCTTCGAGATAATCTTTCAGGTCGGACATATATCGTCTGAATCGCTGCATATGTCCCATTCGGCTGGTGTTACGAGTAGGTCGCAGGGAAATCTTCAAACCGGTATAGCTCTTGATAAGCATCGCCTCGACGGTTAGGCCGTGAGGTTTTACAACCGTTCCTGTTCCGCCGAGCAACGTGTTGTTGCCTGGAAGCACAAGCATTGCAACCACGCCGTCACGCAGAGAATCTTCAAAGTAAAAACTTATCGGGTCGATAGAGTCAAATGTAGATAGGAAAGGAACTTCAGGGACGTTCTCATTTGCCCTGTCCAGGCCGCTTGATGTGTGAGCCAATATAAAGCCCGGCATGATAACCTTGTCCTTTGCTTCAATGACAAAAGCATCCCAGGGAATCTCTACTTTCTTTCCAACGGCCTTTATAATCCCATCTTCGATTAAAATGGTACCGTTTTTGATATCCGCTCCGGTTATGGTGATGATGCTGCCCGCTTTAACGGCGAGCTTTTTGCGGACCGGTGCGGCATGTGCCGACGTATTTATGACACATGCCATCAGGAACATTGCAATTAAAGCTATATAAGACTTAGATTTCATAGCCTCTTTCCTCACTCTGCTTTATAAACAGTCTTGCCATTTAAAATTACTTTTTCAATACGGGTTGTTACTTTCAGTGGGTCCCCGCTGAGAATCAAGATATCGGCATCCTTTCCCTTTTCAAGCGTTCCGACTTTGTCAGCGACGCCGAGTATTTCAGCAGGCGTCGTTGTAATCGCTTTCAGAGCCTTATCGCGCGGCATACCGTGCCTGACGGCAAAAGCCGCCGCTGTTAACAGGTCAATTGATTGAGGTTGAGCACCCGATGTCAATGCGACTTTTACACCCGCCTTTGTCAGGATACCAGCATTGTTCCAGTTTACTTCCCGGCCTTCACGATACTGGCTTAAACTGCCGGGGTAGTAATAGAAAGGTCCCAAAACGACAGGAATCTGCTTTTGGGCTATTTCTTCGGCGACTTTGTAGCCTTCTGTGCATTCATCAAGGATAAGCTGGAAATCATATTCATCGGCAAGTTTCAGAGCTGTACGGATGTTTATTGCGCGTCGGACATTGAGGCGGACGGGAATTTTATCCTCGAGCACAGAGGCCAGAATTTGCATATCCGGATCATCTTTTTCTTTGGATTTGGAATATTCCTGGGCATCGAAGAAACTCTTACGCAGCATCCAGATAATAGCCATACGTGTTGTTGGTCTTCTAAAATAAAAGGTTTCAGGAGGCTGCCAACGTGGGATTCGATTGCCATATGTAGAATCTAAACTCATGACGATTGTCAGTGCTGCATCTTCCTTGATTATCATTTCCTTTGGAGTTTTGCCTGTCGGCTTGACAACAACGCCCAGTCCTGCGATGACATTTCGCCAGCCCGGGGACACATATAAGGTTGTGATTCCGGTCTGGACCACACGCTTTAGTACCTTGCTCTGCGAATTGAGCGCAGTTGAAATCCGAATCGTCGGCGTTATCTCTTCGGACTGCTCATTCAGGTCACCGCGAACCGGAGGCACTGCACTCGCATCAACAAGGCCCGGCATGACGATATTTTTGCCGGCATCAATGACAGAAGCCTTCTCGGGTATCTCAATCCCTGTCCCAATATCTGCGATTTTTCCGTTTCTAATCAGTATGACACCATCCGTTATGGGAGAACCTGACATTGTAAGGATTTTGCCGGCTTTAATAGCCGTGACCTCTGACTGCTCGTCCTTTGCAGATGCAGGCATAAGCAGTAAAAAACTCAGTAAGATAACACACGCTTTCATATTTTCTGCCTTTGATACACGATATTGCCGTTGATAATGACCATTTCAACAGTGGATGTCGGCTGCAGCGGGTCACCATTTAAGATAACGAGGTCGGCATCTTTGCCTTTTCGGATGCTGCCTACACGTTTAGAAACGCCGAGAATCTGGGCAGCATTGATAGTCAAGCTTTTTAGGGCTGCTTCCGTATCGAGTCCATATTTCACAGCGGTGATGGCTGATGTCCTCAAATCACTTAAAGGCGTTCTGGGGGCGTTTGATGAAAATGCGACTTTGATTCCATTATCAGCCATCTTGACCACCCGTTTGAGGTCCTTATCCCTGCTGAAAAGAAGAAGCGGAGAATATATCACAGGAATATTTCGCTCGGCAATCATATTTGTAATTTCATCACCCTGCTGGGCTCCAATGAGTACCGCATTTAGGTCATATTCATCAACGAGTGTCAAAGCGGAAATGATTTCATCAACAGTATATGCACAAATATATACCGGGAAGTTCGCATCTACGACGCTTTTGAGAACTTCAATACGTAAGTCAGGTTTATCCTCCTTGTATATCTTCGCATTATTTAGCTCTTCTCTAATCAGCGCCATCAGGCCGGCCCGGGATGTCGGTCGGCGGTCCGGCATCAGGGCATCGTCCCTCAATGAAAACTTAACACCGGCACTGCGCTTCAATACCCAGTCTTTTGTTTTTTTGCCATACAATTTAACGACAGCCGTTTGACCTGCGATCGGATTTCTATTACCCGGCGCCAGTAAAACCGTTGTCACGCCTGAACGAAGGGCCTTTTTAACATCGTCTGCCAGTGGATTGAAGGCATCGATAATTTGCATATCCGCAGTGACGGCGGAAACAATCTCATCAATCTCGCTGTAGATATCAAGTGACAAGCCGATATGGCAATGTGCATCAATCAGGCCCGGCATAACATCCTTGTCTGAGAAGTCCAGCAATTTCATTCCTGACGGGATGTCCGGCTTTTTCCTCACAGCCTGGATTTTGCCATTCTTTATGATGATGACGCCATCCGTGATGACACCATCCGTTGCAGTCCAAATCCTGCCTGCGCGAATGGCAAGATTTTGAGGCGCATCCGCAGCCCTAACCATGTAACACGGCAAGCTTAGTAAAATCAGTACGCTCAATAATATGGTTTTTTTCACTGCTGTGATTTCCTCTCAAAAACGACCTTGCCCTCTATCATAACCATTTCGACTCGGGTGCGTATGTCCAGAGGATGCCCGTTGAGTATAACCAGGTCGGCATCTTTGCCGACTTGCAAGCTGCCGATTCGGTCAGCTACGCCAAGCATCTCAGCAGGGGTCAGCGTGATTGCCCTCAGCGCAGCACCTTTGTCCATGCCGTTGGCTGCGGCTATTGCTGCTGTCAGTGTTATGAATTTGGAACTTGCGCCGTCTCTTCCCGATACACCCAGTGCTACCTTTACACCCTTTTTTGATAAGATTGCAGCATTGCTCAAATCATGGTTGCGATACTCTAATCTTGGCATGTCGACGAAAGAGGTGGAAACAGGACCGACAATAACAGAGACCTTTCGCCGAGCAATCTCATCCGCTATTAAGTAGCCCTCGGTACATTTATCTAAAATCAGAGTAAAACCAAATTCATCAGCTAACCGCAAAGCGTTCAAAATATCAACGACACGGTGGGCCTCAATCTGGAGTGGAATTTCTTTGCGAAGAACCTGAGCAAGAACATCACTGGCAGGACTGGGTCTGAACTTGGCCGGTCTTTTTGGCTTCTCTTTTTTTTCTGTCTCTTTTCCGCTTTCTTTCTTTTCGTATTCTGCCTTTTTCCTGTTGTATTCAGCCAACTCTCGATCGGCCTTTTCCTTTCTTTGCATGTAAACTTTTGTCGCAATCAAGGCTTCACGAATCGATGAGTAATGTTCCAAACGGGCCAGTGATGAGGATGCATTACCTGTTGACATGCCAACGGCGGCTTTGAGAGTGGCATCTGCCTTCAAAACCATCCTGTCTACATTTTTAGAGCCGTTCAGTTTTAACACCGCGCTTCTGCCGCCGATCAAGCCGCGGCTGCCGGGAGCGACACATACGGCTGTGACTCCCTGTGCCAACACTTCCCTGTATTCTTTTATGAAGGGATCAATCGCATCGAGAATATTAAGCTCCGGCGCGATGGTCCGGCTTTCATTTAACTCGCTGTCCATCACGAACAGCCGGGATTGGGCATCAATAAGACCGGGCATGACAAACTTGTCATTGGCATCAATAAGCCGAACATCCGCAGGCAAAACTACATTCCGGCCGAGTGCTTCAATCTTCCCATCCTTTATAAGGACTATACCATTTTCGATGGGATTATCACTGATGGTAAGAATATGGCCTGCCCGAATTGCAATGCCCTGGCTGCCAAAGGCGCTTGTGAAAGTGAATAACAAAAGCAAAGATGAAATGAGAATAATATTCTTATGGCCCATCACCACCGGATTCTCCATAAAATTGATAAGAAACCTTATTCTAACACTATTTAGCAGCTATGTCAACAAAAGTTCCACAAGCAATTATTCTTTTTAGGACGCCCAATAAAAACGGCTTTAACACCTCTAAAATGCGTTTTTTTAAGTATCAGAACATAATGAGACAGGCCGGAAAAGTAAATCTGAGGGAATTGATATGAAGTGGCATAATTTGTCCCAAACGCACGCTTTTCGGCCATGACCGCTTAAGAACTTGAGTATAGTAATCCCGGAAGGGATGCCTCTCGGCAGATATGGCGCGGTTGACTGCTATGAGCCCGCTGCATATCGCTGCGTCTTAACAAAGAACTTACGCTCGTATCAGTAGGTCATGAGCAATAGGATAGACCAACGCAGCACTTCGAAAGTTAGGCTGCGATTTCTGGGCCATTAGTGGGTAGGCGAAAATTCCTCTCACCACTGTTCGGTGACGCGGCTCTTATCGTTGACCGAATCTTCGTAGTAGTAATGCGCACACGGGATGAAGTTCTTCTTGGGCACGTCTTCGCCGTTAAGGTACTTGATAAACGCCTCGACAGTACCCTTGGCCATCTTACGCGGGAATTGCTGGGGTGAGTCGTAGAGCTTCTTCTCGAACACCGCCTGCTTGCCGGCCGGAGAGGCGTCAAAAGCGACGATTGTGACCTGCTCTGCCTTGCCTGCCTTGTGCACCGCGGCGTAGGCACCGAGTCCAGAGGGGTCGTTAATGGCGAATATCCCAACAATATCGGGATATGCCGTCAGGATGTCGGTGGCCACCGTGTAACCATCGCTCCTGTTGCCCTTGCCGGAAAGCTCGGTGACAATCACCAACTTGCTGTTATGTTTCTTGAGGTAATCCTTGAAACCATTAACTCGCAGAATACACGACGTAACCTCGGGGTAAGTGATAAGAGCAATCTTGCCCTGGTTGCCGGTCACCTTCATCATGCTTTCGCCTGCCAGAAGGCCGCCCTGGTGGTTGTCGCTGCCGATATGAGAGACAATCAAGTCCTTTGCTTTCTCATCCGTTACCTGGACATCGTACGTGAATACGGGGATGCCGGCTTTATGAGCTTTCTTTACACCTTCGCCGGTGGCCCTGGAATCGACCGGATTGAGAAAAATGGCGTCATATCCTTGCGCCGCGAAGTCTGAGAGTTGGTTGTTCTGCTTGGCAGGATCATTCTCGCCGCTCAAAGCCACTATCTCGTATCCGTACTTCGCTGCTTCTTCCTGCATGACATTGGCAATAAGCTTAAAGAAGGGGTTGGTAAGGTCCATGCAGGTTACACCTATCTTGCCCTTGTACTCGGGTTTTTTCGAGCATGATGAGACAAACGCTATCAATGCAATTCCAAGAACGCACCACGTGAAAGCTCTATTGCGGTTCATGACATTTTTCTCCTTCTAATTCAGTATCTCATTTTCTTCTTCAAAAAGACAAGCAAGCCACCACCGCTGCGGGCCTTGTCTAACAGTACCGCACCGAGGATTACAGCCCCGAGTACTACCTGCTGGGTATAACTCTCGATTCCGAGCAGATTCATGCCGTTCTGTATCACCGAGATGATAAAAGCTCCTATGAGCGTGCCAAGGATTCTGCCGGAACCGCCGGACAGGCTTGTGCCGCCGACTACCACAGCGGCGATGACGTACAGTTCATACATTATACCGATATTGGGTGTTCCGGTATTGAGCTGTGATGCCTGGATGCAGCCGCCCAGTCCCGCTGCAAGGGAGCTGATGATATAGACGAAAACGATGACGAACTTGACAGGGACTCCTGAAAGACGTGCTGCCTCTTCATTGCCGCCGACGGCATAGATATAGCGTCCGAGGCGTGTGTGTGCCATGAAAATGTGCGCAGTCACGTAAAGGACGACGAGGAGGACTACTGTATTTGGGATGCCAAGTGAGCGGCCCTGACCCAGCCAGGGAAGGGCCTTGGGTACCTGATAGATTGAAAAGCCCCCGGTAATCATGAAAGCCAAACCCCGAGCCATCATCATAATACCGAGCGTTGTTATAAACGGTGCTACCTTGAACCGGGCGACGACAAGGCCTCCAAGGGCTCCAACGATGCCGCAGGATAGAATTCCGACAAGAAATCCGACGAGGACTACCCATCCCGGGGCCTGCAGTCCGCCCATTTTTTTCATAAGCAGGGTGCCTATTACGGCAGAGAGCGCAATCAGGCTCCCAACGGACAAATCAATGCCCGCTGTTATGATTACCATTGTCACGCCGATAGCGATTACCGCGATAACCACGATTCTGTCCACAATCGCGAGCAGGTTTGATCGCTTGAGAAAATCCGGCCACAGATAGGATTCAGGTGCCAACATCTTGCACGCGGAGAACTCCGGGTACTTCTCAGGAATCAGTTCGATTACTCCCCACTTTGTCACGTCACCACTGGTCGCAATTGCGGCCAGTTCGCCTCCTTTGGCCCTGATGTCATCCAGCGCCAGCCGTAAGTCCCGCGGAACGCCGACTACTACTGTCGTGTTGCTGAAGCCTTCTTTTTCCAGCTCTTCGCCCAGCTTTTCAGCAAACGATGCGGAGTTCTTGTTGACCGCACCAACTGCCAGGATGATGTCCGACTTTTTGAATTCGTTGTTAATCTGCTCGACAAGCCGGGCTGCAGCAGCGCTGCCTTCAGGCATTTGCTCTTTCAATGTCAGAACACTGAACAATACGCACAGTAATAACAGGACAAGGAACATTCCATAATCGCTTAGCAGCTTTCTTGTCATATTCAACTCCTGTCAATATCAGGCTATTGCCATGGACAAGATATCTTCTTGTGTAGTGTTTGCCACGTCGGTGATTTCTCCCTTGACCCGGCCTTCATGCATTACGATGATACGGTCGCTCATGCCAAGCACTTCGGGCAGCTCACTGCTTATCATAATGATTGCCTTGCCTTCGTCGGCAAGCCGGTTAATCAGGAGGTAGATTTCATACTTTGTTCCTACATCAATTCCCCGCGTAGGTTCGTCGAAGATCATGATATCAGCGTTACGCGCCAGCCATTTAGCGAGCACCACCTTTTGCTGATTGCCACCCGACAGATTCATAGTGAGCTGCTCGTGGCCGGTAATCTTGATTCTCAGGCTCTGGACGAAACCTGAGAATTCTTTCCGTTCCCTTCGTTGGTCAAGGAACATGCCGCGTACGAACCGGTCCAAGTTGGGCAGACCGAAATTCTCCCGACATGAATGAATCAAAACCAATCCTTGTCCTTTACGGTCTTCGGTAAGCAGACATATACGGTTATGTATCGCGTCGCCGGGGGAACGGACATCTGTCTTTTTGCCATCGATGAAGATGCGTCCTTTGTCCGGTTTATCGGCGCCGAAGATCAGGCGCATCGTCTCGGTTCGACCGGCCCCGATCAGTCCCGCGAACCCCAGGACCTCGCCTGCCCGAGCGCTGAAACTCACGTTGCGAACCGCTTTGCCCCGGCAGAGGTCCTCGACCCGCAGCCGTTCGCGGCCCGGGCTGATGGCGCGTTTTGGAAATTCGGATTCGACAGGACGTCCAACCATCATCTCGATCAGTTTCTCACGAGTGATATCATTGATGTCCTGGGTGCCCACGTGTTCTCCATCGCGAAGCACCATTGCCCTGTCTGCCACTTCAAATATTTCGTCGAGGCGGTGACTAATATAGATTATGCCGAGCCCGTGGGATTTGAGGTCCCGGATGATGGTGAACAAGCGTTCGGCTTCCTGGATGGAAAGTGTGGCTGTGGGTTCATCCATCACGATTATCTTTGCGTTAACCGAAAGCGCCTTGGCAATCTCTACGGTCTGCTGTTGAGCCACGGTCAGTTCGCTGCAGCGGGCGTTAGCATCGATATTGATTCCGATTTTTCTGAACAGCTGCAGAGTTTTCCTGTGCTCTTCGGCGGCCCTGACAAAACCCATTCTGGTTTTCTCTCGTCCCAGGAAGATGTTCTCCCGCACGGTAAGATCGGGGATTAGGTTGAATTCCTGGTAAATGATGGATACGCCGGCCTGCTGTGCGGCGGTTGGAGAAGGGATGTGAACAGGTTGGCCCTCTATGAAGATGTTTCCGGCGTCCGGAGGATGCGCACCGCCCAGAACTTTGATAAGGGTGCTCTTGCCGGCGCCATTCTCGCCAACGAGGCCCAAAACCTCGCCGCGGTGCAGTTTCATAGAGACGTTTTTCAGAGCATGTACGCCGGGAAACGATTTATCTATCTGGCGCATCTCCAGGAGCAGTGTATTGTTTGGTTTCGGTTCTTTTGTCATTACAATCACCAGGTAAACCACCGGCTGCTGCCGGGGTACTCCCACTGCTTGACGTCTACAGTAGTATCTAAGAGCCTCCCCACAGCGAGACGCTCTAAGCTCACATGAAAGGGCGCTCTTAATGTATTATCCGGGAATACTAAGCCATACGAGATGGAAATGCAAGTATACGTCTATGTAAACAGGGAGGAGCTTTTGGTTGGCCCTTGTTTGGTGAGGTCGGGATATAATCCTATAGCGTCCATCCTTTTCGGTATTTACGCCTGATGAATGCGTCAGCTTCCGGGCAGCCGATGGCCTTGAGTTTTTTGGCGTCCCAGGTAAGTTTTTTCCCCGTACGCAGCGCGACATTGCAGAGCAACGCCGCTTCGGTCAGTGCGCCCGAGTAGTCGAAATTGCACGTGGTCGGTCCGCCAGTCTTGCAGGCCTCGACCCATTCGCGGTGGTGGCCGATGGATTCCGGAATGAATGGTTCGGGCCGCTTGAAGTCGGCGAACTTATCTTCGGGCAACAGCAGGTGTCGGCCGTAGTCGGCAATCAGCATCCCTTCTGATCCGATGAAGAGCACTGCATTCGGCCACTGCGGGACTTTGCCCTCTTTCATAAACGCCGGATAACCGCCGCCGCTGTACCAAGTCAATGTTACCGGAGGCAAATCGCCGCGGGCCGGGTATTCCTGTCGGGCGATTGTCCAGCGAGCAGCGCTCTCGGGGTGGACCGAACCCTCGGCTTCTACGGTGACGGGGTGCCGCAATTTCAACGCCCAGAATGCAAGATCACAGTAATGGCAAAAGAAGTCACCGAGTTGACCGTTTGCGAAGTTCCACCAGTATCGCCAACCGAACGGGGCATAAGCTGGGTGGTATGGCCGGTAGGCTGCGGGCCCCAGCCACAGGTCCCAGTCGAGCGTTTCCGGTACCGCGGGGTGGTCAGAGGGGGCATCGGGCTGCGACATGTTTGTCGGCTTAGGTGGGCCAGTGAAGTTTGCACCCAGCCATACATGTACCTTGCGCACGGTACCGATGGCACCGGTCTGTACAAGCTCCACCACGCGACGGTAGTTACTCTCGGCGTGAATCTGTGTCCCCATTTGCGTAACGAGCTTTTTCTCTCGCGCGACTTCCGCCATCATCCGGGCTTCATACACGCTGTGGGTGAGCGGTTTCTCACAGTAGCAATGCAAGCCGAGTTTCATGGCCATCACACCTGCGGGGGCGTGCGTATGGTCGGGCGTGCCTATGACCACCGCGTCAATCTTGTTGTGCATCTCGTCGAGCATCTTGCGGAAGTCTTTGTATCGTTTGGCATCGGGGTATCGCTCGAAAGTTTGGGCAGCGTGTTTTTCGTCGATGTCGCACAAGGCGACGATGTTTTCGCTCGCCGCACCGTTAATGTCCGCAGCGCCGCGGCCGCCGACACCGATCCCGGCGACGTTCAACTTATTGTTGGCTTGAGTACCTCTTACCAACCGACTATTCGATAAGATGATAAGGCCCGAGCCGGTACAAACCATATTCCGCAGGAAATCTCGACGATTTAATTGTCGTTGCATTGTTAATTACTCCTTTTCTGTTATACAAGGGATTGTATCGGTGGTCCTACTGTAGCAATTCTCTCTCATGAAGTCAAGCGCACCTTGTGCCCTGCAAGAGCCGTACATTCTATGGGAATACCCTGGAACTGGAGGAGCAAATCCGCAAATGACAAGGCAGGAATGAAGACGATAGAGAGATTCATCGCTTGTTCTTTCGCTGGTCAAGGCGCTCGCCCAGGGGCCGGCGTGCCGGAATGCCAAGCCCGCCACCGGCCTCAAGTTCGTCGAAGAGCCGCTTTTTCATCATCTCGATTTGCTCTCGGTATGTGGGGACATTGATCAGGTTGTGTCGTTCGTGCGGGTCGGTCTGCAGGTCGTAGAATCCATCGTGGTCCCACACTCCGTGGTAGAAGATGTACTTATAGCGCTCGGTGCGAATGGCAAACACCGTCGGCGTAGCGGGAAAGTTCCATTCCCAGTAATACTCGTAAAGGATGTGGTCGCGCCAAGGGATCGATTCACCTCGCAGCATGGGCAGAAAAGACCGTCCATCCATATTAGCCGCCTTCGGTATTCGCGCTCCGGCCATATCCAGCAGCGTCGGAGCGATGTCGATGTTCTGTACCATCTGTGAAACTTTTGTGCCGGGCTTGACCATTCCCGGTGCATATGCGAGCATCGGCACTCGAATTGATTCCTCAAACGCGTCCCGCTTGTCGTAGAAGCCATGTTCGCCGAGCGCGAAACCGTTATCGCCCATGTAAATCACCAGCGTCGACTTACTCAATCCCGACTCGTCCAGGTAGTTCAACACACGCCCGAGGTTTTCGTCCAGCCCGTGTACGGTCTCACAGTATTGCCGATATAAATTATCAAATGACGGGACCGGGTCATTGTCGTATTGTCCTGTTTCCATGTGGTCAACGCCGTGGATGCTGTATCGCCGCTCGCGGACCCAATGCGGTTGGGTCTGATAGTTGCGTTCGGTGTTGGCCATCGTCTCCGGGCGTTTGACTTGTGCTTTAGCGTAACGGCCCTGGTGGCGTTTGGCGGGTTGGAATGGGTAGTGGACCGCCTTGAAAGAGAGGTACAAAAAGAACGGCTTGCGAGTATTTCGCCCGTCTTTGAGCCATGCCAGCGCCTGGTCGGTCAGGATGTCGGTCGTGTATCCCTGGAACTTCTTACGCTTGCCGTTGACGTTGAGCGTGGGATCGAAGTATGTGCCCTGACCCTTTAAGCAGGCCCAGTAGTCGAAGCCGGGTCTTGGAGAATCGTGCTCATGACCCATGTGCCATTTGCCGACGAAGGCCGTTTGGTAGCCGGCTTTCTGAAGATACTGCGGGAAGAACACCGTTCCCTCCGGCTCGGGCCGCTGGTTGTCTACTATGCGATGGTGGTGCATGTACTGCCCGGTGAGGATCGAGGCCCGGCTCGGTGAACACAGAGAAGTGCTGACGAACGCGTTGGCCAGATGTGCACCTTGTTTTGACATACGGTCCATGTTAGGGGTCTCAAGGAAAGCCGGGGCTTCTTTCATGAAACCCATGAAGTCGTAGCGGTGGTCGTCACTGAGCACGAAAACTATGTTCCGTTTCGCTGTCTTCTTGCTCCACGCTGCCCGCCCTATAGCACCGGATAAGGCTAAAGTAGCCATACCCCAGCCTGCCGACTTGAGGAAGTTGCGTCGGTTGCAGCAGGTCTGTCGTGGATTACTATGAGTTGTCATATTTATTGCCTCCACCTCATTAAATCCCAATCTTGTCTGAGCTATAGTGCCATAAGAAAAAGCACGTGTAATTAGTACTCATCCAAGCATATTACTTTTTCAACAGGGCAAAGTCAAGATCAGAATTGTGAGTGGGGACATGTTTTATTCCGAGGGAGATTGATGGGGATTGAAATCGCCAAAGATGTTCGCTTTGTAATTGCGATATACTCTGACGGCAGTTCCAATCAGACCTGAGAAGAACTGGGCTATGGTAGCAGAGAAAGCCGGGGGTATACCCAGCTTCTGAAGGATATATTGACAGGGAATTCTGAAGATATACATAGCCACGATGCCGTACATATTCGCCGTTAAAATCGATTTCATGTCGCGGGTAAAATGGCGTTCTTTTCTGCGATATTGCCGGATATGCAGAAAGGTGTATATGCCCAATGTTCCTGCGAGAAAGCCCAATGTTCCTCCAAGTGCAGAGACGATGCTAATCAGGGCATCAGAATCTGTGATCTTGTCCATCAGGACAGCAGAAGTTACAGATAGAACAAGAGCAAGGAGAGAGGCAATGATTTCGGAAGAATAATACTTTTTATTGGTCCTTGAAAATATTTTCCTGCTGAGTTTTGTCACTCTCGGATATTCCTACGAATTACAATGTAAGGATTGCTATTTTTATAGACTAAAGTTTTTGGGATAAATCATCAAACAATTAATTGGGTTATGCGCGAAGCATCCTGCATTGGTCCTCTTTTCCATTTGTTTAATCACTTGGCATCGTTGGTGCTCAGTTTGTTGGTTACCGCAAATGCAATAAGGTTGCAAAACACGCCGATGACCAGGCCCTCTACTCCCATCGGTGATTTCAACAGGCCGTTCCATATTAACACTCCGGAGGCACCGGCCACGGTGCCGGCAAGGAATCCGGCCTTCGTGACTCGAAAGCCCAGAAGCACCGCCGCTAACGGAACAAGGATGACGGGCGCCCAGAAATTATAAGCATAAATTAGAATGTCGAGGACGCTGCGAATCTTGATGGCAAAAATAACAGCCACAATCCCCACAAAACAGTTCGTGAGTTTGGCCAGGAGCAATTCCTGCCGTTCGGACAACCTGTTTTTCCGAAGAGGTTTGACCAAATCATTGATGCAGCTGGTGGCCGCTCCATTTAGAAAGGAGTCAGCCGAGGACATCACGATCGAGATAACCCCTGCGACGACGATACCCCGCACACCGGCGGGCAGCACTGTACTAATAACATAGGGCATAGCCAGATTCGGGTCCAGTTTCGGGTTAAGTGCCAATGCCACCAGTCCGATGGCGCCCGTAATCGCAAAGAAGGGAATCGAAAAGATACCGCTGAGCATTGTGCCGCGGGCTGTGTGCGCAGCGTCTTTGCCCATGAACAAACGCTGCACGTAAGGGGGCACAAGTGTTTCGCCCAACAAAAAAGTGAGGAAAAGTGACAAGAATGCACCGATTGTCATCGCCTCGCCGGGGATTGAAAAGTGACCTGCCGGTGCGGCCGCCCTAATCGCAGAAAAGCCCCCCAGTTTCACTATGCCAAACACGAGTGCCGCCGGCAGCCCTATGGCAAGCACACAGAACTGGATCACGTCCGTCAATACAACCGCTCGCATACCTCCCACCGTCGAGTAAGCAATAACAATTCCGCAGCCAATCAAAATGCCCCAAATCGGTTCGATGCCGAGAAACACTTTGAAGATAAATCCCATGGCTCCAACCTGAGCACCCACAATCCCTGCGCAAAGGAAGACCGAAAAGAAGCCGCTTACTACTCTTCCTACCTTCCCATAGCCCTGCTCCATGATATCACCCACAGAAATGACGTTAGGGAAATTACCCGTCCGCGGCGCAATATACCTGGCCACAAGAATCTCTTTGAGGCTGAATCCCCAAAGGGCTGCGATGTTTACAATACCCAAACGAAACACCTTCTCGGCGTTACCTATCGAAAATCCACCACCAATGAACGAAGCTGAAAGGGTCGCAAAAATCACCATCGAAGTATACGACCGGTGGGACACCGAAAACTCTTGCAGGCTTTTCATGCCCTTGCCGCTCCATAATCCCACCAAAAGGATTACAGACAAGTACAAGATGATAATGACATAATCCAGCATAATGTTTCGGCTCCTTTTGCCTTCCGTTGTTAGTCCCGGATTAATGGACGTCGTTATATTCGAGTGTTTTCCTCAAATCAAGCAATATAGTTCCACATCGTAGAGTTACATTCTACGTTGGTTCCCAACCTTTGTGGGCATTTCCACTAAACTCTTATATTGCTCATTCCTTGAAATAAGCAATTGGAGGGATGTCGCCCATCGTCTTAAGACCGGGGCTTGCTTCAAGAACAGACCTCACTGTGTTGGGAGTGAGAGGGCATGTGGCGATATTGCCGTTAACGCTGTCAGTAATTTTGGATTAAATTGCCGGCTCACCATCGACCTCCAATTGGTCATAAGATTCACGTTCACCAACCGCAGCTCTAAAAGTTAAAGTAATGACCTCCCCGTCCTGTCCAAATATTCGTGCGACCCATTTGATATTAAGATAGCATCTCACTATTCTTTGCAATTTCAAGGATTTATGTTAATGTATTGCCATGCAAACGCAACATTTGGATAGAACGCGGCGTGATTTTCTGGGCAGCGTCGCTGGGATGTTCGCGGCGCCGTGGCTTGGGCTTACCGCTGCAAAGGCAGGTGTCAAGTCGACACAGCGCCAACGGATTGAGGCGGCTATTCCAACCAAAGCCTTCGTCACACCACACAAGCATCGCAAACTCCTGATTTTCGACCTCAATGTCGGATATGGCGGACACGGTTCCATCCCTACTGCCAATCTGGCTTTTACGCTGATGGGCGAAAAAACAGGCGCTTTTGAGACAGTCATCAGTAAAGACCCATCCGTCTTTAAACCGGAGAATCTGAGGCGATTTGATGCTGTCTTTCTGAACAACACTGTGGGCAATCTCTTCGAAGACCCCGGGTTGAGACAAAGCCTGCTCGAATTCGTTTACGGCGGCGGAGGGCTGCTTGGAGTTCATGGAACCTCGGTAGCTTTCACGCGATGGCCCGGCGCTTACGAAGACTGGCCGGAGTTTGGTATTATGCTTGGTGCGCGCGGCGCCAGCCACCGCGACAGCGACGAACATGTTTTCATCAAACTCGATGACCCCAATCACCCCGTCAATCAGTCTTTCGGCGGCAAAGACTTCGAGTACCGGGACGAGTTCTTTCGCTTCCATGGGCCTTATTCGAGGGACAGGGTCCGTGTGCTTCTGAGCATCGACACCGAGAAAACGGACTTCCAGGGACAGCCGCGTGGCAACTGCTTCCGCGAGGACAACGACTATGCTTTGGCATGGGTGCGGCAGTACGGCAGGGGGCGTGTATTCTACTCCACTATCGCGCACAATCCCTACGTTTTCTGGGACCCTAAGATGTTACAGTTCTATCTTGCAGCTACTCAGTTTGCCCTGGGTGACCTGCCGGCACCGACCATCCCCAGCGCCAAACTGACCACAGCCATCCGGGCACAGGAAAAGCTCGGCTGGCGCCTCGGTATCGAGGCCTATACTTTTCATAAATATACGCTATTCGAGGCGATCGATAGAACTTCACAACTCGGCTTGCCGTATATGGGCGGCTTGAGCTTCCAGAAGGTCAGTAAGGAGATTCCCAGGAACTTCGATGACAAACTGACCGACGATGAGTTGAAACAGATTCGGCTGAAATTGGACTCAGCCGGCGTTCGTCTCCTGACGTATTATATCCACCTGATTCCCGGCGACGAGGCCGGCTGTCGTAAGGTCTTCGAATTCGGGCGAAAGATCGGTATCGAAACCTTTATGTCCGAGCCAATTCCGGAGGCATTGGATACTATCGAGAAATTCTGCGACGACTATGACATCAACGTGGCCATTCACAACCACGACCGGAAAGCCTCACCTCAGTATTGGCATCCTGAAGGAGTTTTGAAGGTCTGCCAGGGCCGAAGCAAGCGGATTGGGGCTTGCGGCGACCTCGGCTATTGGATGCGCTCCGGCATTGACCCTATCAAGGCCGCGAACACGCTCAAGGAGCGATTGCTCACCGTGCAGATGCATGACCTGCACGAGCTAAGCCCTGAAGGTCACGATGTCCCCTGGGGAGCCGGTGCTGGCAAGACCGGACAGTTTATCGAGGAAATCCACCGGCTGGGTATCAGGCCAACCATGTTCGGTCTCGAATACTCCTACGACTGGTTTGATTCGATGCCTGAAATAGCCAAATGCATTGAATTCTTCAACAAGGTAAGCCTGCAATTAGCGCAGAGAGATAAAACATGACACAGATGGAATACTGCAAAGGAACAAACACCCGCCGGATGACACGGCGTCAGTTTTTGGGCAACATGGCTGCGCTTTCAGGTATCGTCGCAGCGCCGTGGATCATTCCATCCTCTGTGCGGGGTGCGGATGGAAATGTCGCACCAAGCAACCGAATCACAGTAGGCTTGATAGGCCATGGAATAATGGGAAGAGGTCACTTACGGCGACTGGCAGGCGACCGGGATTTTCAGGTCCTGGCCGTTTGCGATGTGGATAGTGTGCGTTGCGAGCAGGGCAAGAATCGAGTTGAGCAAACCTACGCCGCGCGGCGACCAAACGATACATATAAGGGATGTACTGCCTATAATGACTATCGCGAACTCCTGGCTCGATCTGACATCGATGCAGTGGTAATCGCCACACCGGATCACTGGCATACCTCGCAGTCAATTGATGCGGTTAAGGCTGGCAAGGATGTTTACTGTGAAAAGCCAATTTCAATTACAGTTCACCAGGGACGCAGGCTTGTTGAGGCGGTGCAGAGGTATGGTCGGGTCTTCCAGACTGGAACCCAGTATCGTTCTATTCCGACAATCAGGCGGGTCTGCGAGTTTGTGCGGCGAGGGGGACTCGGCAAGGTCAAACAAGTATTCACTCTATGGACCAGACTGGGTGGTTTCTTCGGAGCGCCCCGCTTCGGGCCTTATCGACATCTGATGGACGTCGAGAATTCCGGCAAGTCCTACGCACCCCTGGATATAACCCTTCCGGCCGAACCTGTGCCCGATGGATTAGACTGGGACCTCTGGGTCGGGCCGGCCCTTTGGCATCCTTATAATCCCGCTTACCATAAAAATCCTTCGCCCGGCGTCGTGCCCTGGGCCTTCTGTGAAGATTTCGGTGCGGCTTCTGTGACTTGGCATCACTCTCACAGTGCGGACGTAATTCAGTATGCATTGGGCGCCGAAAACAGCGGGCCCGTGGAGTTTATTCATCCAGGCAGCGGAGCGTACCCGACGCTCACCTGCAAATACGCCAATGGGACACTGCTCCACTTGGTTGATCACTGGGGAATGGTAAAAGATGTTTATAAGGCGGTTCCTGCAACGGCCCGATTAGCAGGCAACTTCGGAGGTATATTCGTCGGAGAAAAAGGCTGGGTCACATCGATGTCAACCGGCGGGCCCATCGAGGGCGGTCCTGAGAAGCTCTTCGAGGAGATGAAGCTAAAAACCCGCCAGGTGAACATCGGCGAGAACAACCATCACGCGAATTGGGTCGAGTGCATTCGGACGCGCAAGCAGCCCAGTTGCAACGAGGAGATAGGCCATCGGTCGGCATCACTGGGACATCTGACCATCATCGCCCACAAGCTGCGGCGGTCTTTGAAGTGGGACCCGGCCAAAGAGCAGTTCCTCGGCGATGAGGCGGCGAACCGTTTACTCTTTCGCGCTATGCGCTCGCCCTGGCGGCTCTGATGCGCAGGAAAAACAAAAATGACGAGGGTTATGAGGAGAGATACGCATGGTGCTAAAGACGAAAGTAATATTTCTTGCTGTCCTTTGTATAGCAGTACAAGTCATCGCCGATGACGGCATTATCATTCGCAAGGACCAGCGGACACTGGATCAGATTGAACGCGTCTACTCAGAAATGCCACCCGTCCAATACAAACCTCCTTCCGACCGCCTGAATCAATTACCACAAACAGGAGAGCGCTTGACCGAGGGTGGTACGCTGCGGGTTGTTATGCTCGGTGACAGTATAGTAAACGACACAAGTCGTTCCAGTTGGAATCTTTTACTGGAGAGAGACTACCCGAATTGCAAAATAGAAAAGATTACATCTGTTCGCGGCTCAACCGGCTGCTGGTGGTATAAAGAGGTAGGTCGCGTACAAAAATATGTGCTCGACCATAACCCCAACTTGGTGATTATAGGGGGCATTAGCCAGCGTGGGGATATCGACTCAATTCGTGAGGTGATTCACCAGATTCGAATTGGCTGCGAGGCGGATATCCTCTTGATGACGGGAGCGTTCGGACAAATTGACCCTCACGACGAAAGCCAATGGAAAAAGATAAGCGATCCAAGTATTTTTAGTGATTACCGCAAAGGACTGGAGAAACTCGCTATTGAGGTTGGGGCCGCCTTTCTTGATATGGAGGCTGCGTGGGCAGAATATATCCGCCAATGCGGAAAGGACCTCAAGTGGTTTAAGCGAGACCCTATCCACGCCAATGAGCGGGGGGAACAGATACTCGGACGTATTCTTGCAGCGTATATTTCTCTATCGGTGGCAGATGCTGATAGCCCAAAAGCATTGGATATCGGCAGCCGACTGGAATTGTTCGTAGATGATTTCCTTATCGAACGGATGAAGGGAGTCAACCTGACCTTACACAGGCCCATTTGTCGCGAGGTTGTCATCGTCCACGATAAGCCATGGGAGGGCAATACCTGCGGCTACCACACGGTCTTCAAAGACGGAAACCTCTATCGAATGTACTACCGCGGCTGGAACCACGACAATAAAACACAAAAACAATTACATAAGGCAATGGTTTGTTACGCTGAAAGCAGTGATGGAATACATTGGAACAGGCCCAGCTTGGGCCTTGTGGAGTTCAACGGCTCAAAAGACAACAACATCATCTTAAAAGGGCCCGGCTCGCATAACTTTACGCCTTTCAAGGACACGAATCCCAACTGCCCCGCAGACAAACGATACAAGGCTGTGGCAAGGGGCGAAGACGATGGCCACAAAAAGCTGTTCGCATTCCAAAGCGCCGATGGGATTCATTGGCAGTTGATGCAGAGTGAGCCTGTCATAACAGAAGGAGCCTTTGATTCACAGAACCTGGCATTCTGGGACCCGGTCCGAAAGGAATATCGCTGCTATTTTCGCGATTTCCACGACGGTGTGCGAGATATCAAGACATCGACGTCAAGAGACTTCATGCACTGGACAAAGCCTGTCTGGCTTCAATATCCCGGTGCCCCAAAAGAACATCTTTATACAAACCAGATACAGCCTTACTACCGGGCGCCGCACATTTTCATCGGCATGCCGACCCGCTATATACCGCAGCGAGGGTCACTAACCGAAGGCCTGCTGATGACCAGCCGGGATGGAAAGACATTTCATCGATGGTCGGAAGCCATTGTCCGCCCAGGCCGAAACAGGGACAAGTGGCATAATCGAAGCAATTACATATGGCTGGGGATGGTGGAGACCAAATCCAGCCTGCCCGGAGCCGGCAGGGAGTTGTCAATTTATAGTAACGAACGTTACTACGATGGCCCCGGTGTGAAGACGAGACGCTATACATATCGGATCGATGGGTTTGTGTCTGTTCGTGCCCCACTAAGCGGCGGCGAGTTTGTTACCAAACCACTTGTCTTTGCGGGCGATGAACTGGTGATAAATTTCTCTACCTCGGCAGCAGGAAGTATCCGAGTGGAAATTCAGGATGAGCAAGGCATTCCTCTCAAAGGTTTCAGTATAACCGACTCCACTGAGATCTACGGTGACGAAATCGAACGTCGCGTCACATGGAAAGGCAAAAGTGACCTGCGCAAGCTGGAAGGCAAAGCTGTTCGTCTTCGATTTGTGTTGCGGGATGCCGACCTTTATTCGATCCGATTCAGGTAACAGCCATCACAGTCACCACGGCGTCGTAGTAATTTAGTAGCGTCATTGTCAGCATTCTTCGTCAGACCTCCTTGGTGATACCCGGCTGCGGGGCTGCATAGATACCGTTAGGACCGGCTTTGATTGGAGCGGGCGTGTCAAAGGTCATGTTGTCAATGTCTTTGACAAATTGGAAGTTGGAGTTCAACGCCTGGTCCCATGTGATATACTGGCCCGTGTGTGTCGCCATGCGCCCCATCAACGCAACTACTTCCGCCTCGCCGGCCCGCCGGGCTTCATTGTGCGGCTTGTTCTGTCGGATAGCATCCACAAGCACCTGCCATTCGGCGTGGTAGGGATTGGGATCGGGTTGGCCAAACTCCCAAATCAGCTCTTTCTTAACCATATTATGACTCTTGTATATCTTTGGCTTTGGATCTCCAAGACTGGCCATAATTACGGCTGAGCCTTTTGAGCCGTGGGCGTAGTCGGTGTAGGTATTCCAGCAGCCGTTCATGTGCCGCGAGAAGGCCAACAGCTTCGTGCCATCCGCAAAGGTGTATTCCACCGTATAGTGGTCGAACTGGCTGCCCGCCTGCTCGTAGCAGCGGCCGCCCATGCCCTGGGCCGAGACAGGCCAGGCACCCTTGGCCCAGCAGGCCACATCGATATTGTGGCAATGCCAGTCGATAAAGAATCCCGATGAGACCCAGGTGAAGCTGTTGGGATGCCGGAGTTGAAATACCAGTTCATTGGCGTTCTTAGGCAGGGGCGGGCAGTGGACCGGGCCGTGCACTCGGTAGATTCGCAGGGTGTGCACATCCCCGATGGCCCCATCGTGAATCCGCCGAATCACTTCCTGCCGTGCCTTCGAATGCCGCCACATGAAGCCGACACCAACCTTTAGATTCTTCTTCTCAGCCAGTTCCGCGGCTTTTAGCCAGCGGCGCACTTCCGGCGCGTCCGTCGCGAAAGACTTCTCAGCAAAAACATTTATGCCTTTCTTGACAGCATACTCGAATTGGAGAGGACGAAACGCCGCGTGAGTGGTCAACAGAACGATGTCACCCGGCCCCAGGCAATCAATCGCCTTTTTATAACCGTCGAAGCCGATGAATTGGCGTTCCGGCGGAACGTCGACCTTATCCTTGTAGCTTTTCGTCAGGTTACTTAGGCTGTTTTTGAGACGGTTTTCGAATAAGTCGGCCATAGCGTGGAGTTTTACCGGGCCGCCTTTGGTCGAGAAGGCGTCAGCAACCGCCCCGGTTCCGCGGCCTCCACAGCCCACCAGGGCTAGCTTTATCGTCGAGTCTCCTGCGGCGTGACATCGTGGCACGCCCACTCCTGCCAAGGCCGAAGCAGCAGCTATACGTCCTGAGAATTTTAAGAAATCCCGGCGCGATTTCGAGCCGGTGGATGCGTTAGGATTTGATGTACTCATTGCAGACTCCTATCTAAAATAATATTTGGGGAACGCCTCAAGTAAAGATAACTAATCTAAATTGTAGTAAGAAGTAAACAGCGTATCAATGCAAAAGGCTGTTTTTTTGTAAAACCCAATTATTAAGTCGTGCCTTGAAAGTTGCTAAAGGAATGACTGTAAAGTAGTTACGCTAAATAGCTGCCTCCATCCTTCCGGAATTTTAGCCATAGTGCGGCCATCAGGTCAACATTAACAGGCCTTTTTCTATAGTAATTCGGCTTTCCAGCCCTTATAATTGCGAATATCTCAAACAGCCATTTGCCGGATAATCGAATGCCAGGATTTGAGATGGATTCGATGAACACCACGGGAGGTATGACAGATGACAATTAGAAAAAGAGCATGTGTTTCTTACAATATCACGGGCAAGCCCTGGCCGCCGATATCACGATTATGTTTAGCAGGTTTTGTAATTTGCCTGATGATTGGGCAGATGGCAGCGGCAGCGCCGACATACCGCATATATCCCTTGCGAAATGGGATATGCAAGATTGCGGGTAATCACGCCTACTATGGAGGTGACAACAACGAAACATACGGTTTTGCTCTTTACATCTGGCTGGTTCTTGGCGGGGACAAGCCTATACTGATTGACGCCGGGCTCAGCAACGTCGAGGAGATGAACCGCGGGGCGGCCCACGTGCTGCGCGAGCCAATCACCCAGAATAAGAACGAGAGCGGCACGGCGCAACTCCGTAAGTTTGGCCTGACGCCGGATGACATCGGTCACGTCCTTATCACACACCTGCACTTCGACCATGTGGACGACCTGCTCAACTATAGAAATGCCAAGGTGTACATTGGCAAAAAGGAATGGGAGATGGCGACAACAGCGGCGCCTACCTGGGGTCATGGAAAGATAATGCATGAGTTCAGTAATACCCCTTCTTGCCGAAAGCGTCTCGTGTTAGTTGAGGACCAGGAAGTTCTGCCGGGCATCGAATCGTTCTGGGTGGGTGGGCACACGCCGGGATCGATGGCCTATCGGGTCAACACGGCGCATGGCAAAGCCGTTCTGACAGGTGACACAATATCGATGTTAGGCAACTTCGAACGAAATATCCCTTTAGGGATTTTCAGCAACCGTCAAGAATGTATAGAGGCGATAAAAAAGATTCGTGAGAAAGCGGACATCGTTCTGCCCAGCCACGACCCCGGCACACTGGATCGTTGGCCTCCCGCTCCGAAGAACGCTGTCAAATACACCATCCGTGCGATCAAAGTCGGCCAATGCGAAGTCCGCGACTACATAACTTTCCAGGATACCAACAATGAACAGACCAGCACGTATTATCTGTACGTCTGGGTCATCCAAGGTGGGCCTAAGCCCATAGTAGTTGACACCGGCCCCAAGTACCCTGAGGAGTTCAGCAGGTCAACTGCAAAGTATATCCCCGGCGGAGTCAGGCAACTGCCCGAGGAACGCACGGTCAAGGCGTTGAAGCGGCATGGCATCGATCCCGCCGATGTAAGCCACGTGATAGTGACACACCTCCACCCGGACCATTACGATTACTTCGATGCCTTCCCCAATGCTCGCTTTGTCGTCAATCGGCTTGAGTACGAAGAGACAACAGGGCAACCTGGCGGTGGAAGGAACCGCTTAGCTACTGATGTGCGAAAAGCACTGGACAACAGGCCTGATGCTCTGCAACTCGTGGAGGACGAGGAGATTGTTTCAGGTGTGCGGGTTTTCCCACTTGGTTGCCACTCACCGGGCAGCCAGGGAATACTTGTTCGCACTCAAATAGGCCCCGTGGTCATTGCCGGTGATGTTGTATACAAGTACGAGAATATAGAGAAAGACCGGCCAAGCCGCAGTCCGGACGAACGCGCCTGTCGGAAGGCAATGGCCCGTATCCGTTCATTAGCAGACATTGTGTTGCCGGCTCACGACCCGTTAACACTTGAACGCTGGCCGGGCGGAATCATCGGTGCAGGTACAGTTCCCTGACATTGATCACTGAAAGCAATTTTTATGTTAGGTATGTCGTGGAAGGAGTAGATTAATGAGATTAACTACAAAATTTGCACTGTCATTATCAGTAGTTGCCTTGGTTACTGCCGGTTGTGTAGAGGCCAAGTCCGTACGAATTGTCGTCTGGGATGAAAGGCAGCCCAAGCAGCAGACCATGTACAAAAGCTTTCTTGGAAATCACATTGCCAACTATCTGAAAAAGCAAAAGGGATTTTCCGTCCGTTCGGTTGGCATGAACGACCCGCAACAGGGTTTGCCTGATGTGCTGCTCGATGATTGTGATGTTCTGATTTGGTGGGGGCATGTCCGGCAGGGTGAGATTTCCATAGAGACGGCTCGGCGTATCGTCGACCGTATCAAAGCTGGGAAACTCAGTTTCATCGTGCTGCATTCGGCGCATTGGGCGACGCCGTTTATGGTGGCTATGGAAGAGCGCACAAAGCAGGATGCACTATCCAGGCTCTCCATAGCCGAACGCGGCAAAGCGAAGATTGAATTGGTCGGCAAATTTCAGCGCAAGGCGCCTAAGCGTAATGCCGAGTTAACACCCTCGATATCCTATGAAAAAAGAGCAGATGGCAGCACGCTCGTAAGGATTGTCCGGCCGAACTGCTGTTTTCCGGAATACGCAGCCCATGGCAAACCAAGCAAGATGAAAACACTCCTTCCCGGTCACCCCATCGCCGCCGGCATTCCTAAAGAGTTCACCTTTCCCCAAACGGAGATGTATGGTGAGCCGTTCCATGTGCCGGCTCCCGATGCCGTGGTCTTTGAGGAAACATGGGAGGCGGGACAGCAATTTCGCAGTGGGGCGGTCTGGAGCCTGGGCAAAGGCAGGGTATTTTACTTTCGCCCCGGCCACGAGAACTTTAATGTCTTCCATCAGCCGGAGCCGTTGAAAATCGTCGCCAACGCCGCCCGGTGGTTGAGCAGTGAGACCCAAAAGCGAAAGAAATAGCAATTGACTATTGTTAAAAATAGTAAACAGGCAATCGTAAATAGAAAATGTTACAGGGGGGAAATGTTAATCGCCGGTCGGTTTCAACATATTACCTGTACGCTTGAAAAACGATATCCGCAATTTTTGTCCGGATGTGTTTCGACGTTCCTTCATCGTGTGGGTGAGCTCTGTTTGTGAGAATAATAACATAAACCTTGTTTACCGGGTCACAGACTATGGACGTTCCGGTGTAGCCGGTATGGCAAAATGCGTTTTCCGGAGCATACGAACCCTTAACCCACGAATAACTGGAATTCACATCGAAGCCATAAGCCCGGCCGTGTGATTGGGCCGTGGTCAGCCTGCTGACGGCTTCGGGGTTGAGAATCTTTACTCCTTTCCATGTGCCGGAATTTAATAACATTTGGCAATATATTGACAAATCGGAGGCCGTAGAAAAGAGCCCGGCATTACCTGATGTTCCTTCCATCAATCGCGCCAGAGGGTCGTGGACCGTGCCTCGAAGCAATTGTCCGTCTACAATTTGCGTGGCCGCAATATCTTTCTCCCGGGATAACGGGGGATTATAGTTAGTGCGCTTCATTCTCAGAGGAGCATAGATATTTTTCCTGGCGAAATCATCGATGTTTTTGGCGCTGACTACTTCTACAATTCTGGCCAGTGTAATGTATCCCAGACAACTGTAACGAAACTCTTCTCCGGGCTTGCTCACGACGTTCATGTTGCATATTTTCTCTAACAGTTTATCAGGACAGGGAGTTCCAAAAGCTTTCTTTAATGCATCTGCATTTGTATAAGCCGGCAAACCGGAGGTATGAGTTAATAGATGTTGAATCCGGACTTCTTCTTTGCCATTGCAGGCAAAAGCAGGAAGATATTTACCTGCATAATCACAAGGATCTATCTTTCCCTCATCCGCCAGAATCAAGATGGATGTAGCCGTGGCAACCGGTTTGGTCAGCGAAGCCAGGTCAAAGATGGTGTCTTTATTCATTACTTCTTCGAATGGTTCATTTACTTCTTGGCCGAAGGCCTTGAAGTAAAGAACTTTATCTCCTTGTCCTACGAGAACCACCGCGCCGGGGATATTGCCTTTCTCGATTTCTTCTTCGACCACACGGTCAATCCCGCCCAGGTCCGGTTTGTGGACTTTTTTCTCAACAGACTGACAGCCTGTTATCACCGAGAGCAGTAATGCGAGATATATCGTAATTGTTCTTATTGATTTCATGTCTGTTTCTTTTTCCCGAAAACAACACACGAAGACGTATTCTATCACAGAAAGCCTGTTCTGTCCCTTCAATTATTACCCTACATACCGTTGTTCTTGAAATTTGTTACGAGGACAAATTGTAATTGGATAATTCCAAAGTATAATAGGGACTGGCAAGACAAAAGAAACATGTTTCATAACAGAAGGGCAGAAGATGCGATTGACAAAAGTATCTACAATATTGATTTTCGCACTGTTGGTTTCAGGTTGCGAAGCCTCGGTTAAAACCGGCTTGGACAATATCGGTTCATACAGGCATTTATTCCACGGCAAACGTGTCGGCATCATAACCAACCACACTGCATACAACAGCAGCGGAAAGTATATAGTGGATGTATTCAGGAGCATGGACAATGTCACAATCACCACATTTTTTAGTCCGGAACATGGAATCCGCGGTGTAGAAGAGGCGGGGGTACACATTGAAAGTATGACCGACCCCAACTACCAAATTCCTGTTTACAGTTTATATGGCAAGACACGTAAGCCCACGCGTCAAATGCTGGAAAACATCGATGTACTGGTTTTTGACATACAGGATATCGGGGCGCGATTTTATACCTATATTTATACCATGTCTTTGGCTATGGAAGCCGCGGCTGAATACGGCAAGCGTTTCGTTGTTCTTGACCGCCCGAACCCTATAAACGGCCTTCGAGTCGAGGGTAATATCCTCAAACCTCAGTTTGCAACTTTTGTTGGCCTGTACCCGGTTCCGGTAAGACACGGCATGACCGCCGGAGAGCTGGCGCGAATGTTTAATGAGCAGGGTTGGCTCAAAGACGGTGTAAGGGCCGACCTGGTAGTAATCCCAATGAAGGGCTGGCGTCGGAAAATGTGGTATGACCGGACGGGATTAAAATTCATAAAACCGTCACCCAATATGGTCAGCCTGCAAACAGCCACTGTCTATCCCGGCTTATGTCTTTTGGAGGGAACCAGCGTTTCAGAAGGCAGAGGCACGGCTCTGCCGTTCACACAATTCGGCGCCCCCTGGATTGATTCAAGGAGTTTAGTTGTCGAGCTGAACAAATTGAATATGCCCGGCATTCGTTTTAGACCAGCTTCTTTTACACCAGTCAGCTCCAAGTACAAGGGTCAACAGTGTAAAGGCGTTAAGATTATCGTAACCGATAGAGATTTGCTTGAGCCATACTTCAGCGGTGTTCTGATTGTGAATAAGATTTATCAGATGTATCCGGATAAATTCCAGTGGAAGACAAGGCACTTCGACCGTTTGTGTGGCACCTCGGCAATTCGGGAAGCTATTACAAATCGGTCGTCATTAGAAAAACTAAGAGAGAGCTGGCAGGTCGAACTGAAATCGTTTTTGCAAATCAGAAACAAGTATCTTATATACAAAAATTAAAAGGTATGGAATGTTAGTAGCCGGTCTGGCAAGTCAAGTTTTCTTGCCTTCCAGGCCGAGGTGTTCGATGGCCAAGGCAACCGGTGAGGGAACTTCTTCCGCCAAGGGGTGTCCCCCCTGGGAGGCCTGTAGTGAACGCGATTCCACCTCTT
>SDBU01000483.1_pt1 | contig 55463 bp, 47 predicted proteins | sample 2277071 | NCBI WGS metagenome assembly SDBU01 (sample SAMN10397929, study PRJNA504765) | marine sediment metagenome | isolation source: marine sediment core GS08_GC12, 126 cmbsf | place: Arctic Ocean: Gakkel Ridge, Loki's castle | collected 2008 | reverse complement strand
CTGATACTCGGCCGACACCAATGAGGAGCTGGTCATGATGACTGCGTCCTCACCATTGTCGGAGTAGTAGTGCTTTCGTGTGGCCACTTGCCTGAATCTGTATTTCCTATACAGATTCAGGGCCGTGCTGTTGCTCGCCCGCACTTCGAGGGTTGCTACTGTGGACCCGCGCGCAAGTGCCCGTTCAACCAGTGACACCAGGAGGAGTTCGCCCAGCCCACGACCCCGCCACTCCGGCCGCACCGCCAGCGTACAGATATGCGCCTCGTAGGACGCGAGCCAAAAGCCACCGTAGCCGAGAAGGGAAGGATCTCCCCCGGGACGCTTCAGGAGCTTTCCCAGGCCATGTTTCAAGACTCGTCCGACTCCAGGCCTCTCCAACCATGGCAGATAGCGCAGGACGACATACTCTGAAGCGCGATTGTGACGCAACTCGTAGTCGAAGGCAGTCGCAGACCAGGGAAGAGTGAACACGATCTGTTCGACCTGAGACACGGTGGGCACATCTGCCAGTTCCATCGGCGCCACCGCGTAGGGGAGTCCATCCAGGTTCATGGCGTTGCGGCCTCAACTGTCGCCCGGAGTGGAGCTGGTCGCACCATTCACGCGCGCGCGGCTCGGAGCATAGATCGGGCCAAGGGTATCCAAATCGTCCACCTTTCCCGCGCAAAGTCTCTCCCAGGCGAGCTCGGCAAGGTATCCTGCGCGTCGCAGAGACCCGGCCAGGGAAGAGACGGCGATGTTGTGCGCATTGGCTTGCTCAAAGAGGCGCCGCGCCAACTCGGCACTTACCTCGCCAGCAACGAGCACCGGCTTGTCGGCTTCCACGGTCCACCCTGAGATGCTCACCAGCTTTGTCTCTCCCTCCTGAATCGGCAGACCCTTTTCAAAGCGGTAGGCGCCAACGCAGATGCGGCCGCGGCCAGCTTCAAGCACTGCCAGAACCTGGCCTCCTGGGTCGCCCACCGCATAGGTGATTATGTCCAGGGTGGGGATCCCCACGATAGGGATGCCGAGCGCCAGGCAAAGCCCCTTGGCCACGCTCATGCCGATGCGCAACCCGGTGAAGGATCCAGGGCCCGTCGCGATGGCAATCCCTGTCAGGGATTGGGGCTTGAGCTTCTGCTGCGACAGCATCCTGGCGACAGCAGGAATCAGCTCCACCGAGTGGTTGTTCTCGGAGCGCCAGGTCTGTTCAGAGATGACACCCATCTCGTCGTAAAGCGCCAAACTTGCATAGCGTGTAGCAGTGTCAATGGCTAGAAGCATATAGACTCCAAGGATCGTCTCACCCTGGTCTGTGGCCCCGGTGGCCGAGCACCTGCCCGCTCAGCGCCGCCAGGATGCCAGCATAGTGCTCACTCGAGGGCTCAAGAAGCACGCTGCGCTTCCTCTGGCCCACGTAGGCGAGAAACACCCACAGCCGGTGGGCAGGTAGAAGCTCCGCGGCCCGTTCGGCCCACTCGATGACCGTGACGCCGTCGCCATACAGGTAGTCCTCCAGACCCAAGGCAAAGGCAGCACCGGCATCCTTGATTCGGTAGAGATCGACGTGATACAGGGAGGGTCCTGCCGCGCTGGGCGGATGCTCGCTGATGAGTACAAAGCTGGGACTCCTGATGGTCCCGCGGACCCCAAGACCCGACCCGATTCCCTGCGTAAGACACGTCTTCCCACTGCCCAGCCCCCCCTCCAGGCACACGACGTCCCCAGGCTCCAGTAGACGCCCCAATCTCTCGCCGAGTTGGAATGTTTGTGCGGGGCTATGTGTGATGATACTGAAAGAGCGGTCGGTCAGTATCGGCGTCACCCTTGCTCCCCCACGATACAGCCTCGTTCACCGGTCAAAGATCGACCGCATGAACGTCTGGAAGTCAGTCTGGTTGCATGTCCCAAGAGGAACGCTGCTTCCTGCCTGGCGATGCCAGGTAGCAATATGGCATCATAGCCAGTGGCTGACGGATCAGGACAGGTGCAGCTTCTTGCCCATCAAGCAGAAGCGCTCGCCCCCAAGGTGATAGACGGGCAAGAGCTCCTCGTTTTCCTCCGGAGCGATCCAAACGGAGTCAAACGCTTCTTCCTCCGCCCAGCCCCCGACGATCTCGGTGACAAAGAGGGTGTGATCTCCTGGTGTGAGCAGGTCAACAACCAGACACTCTAGATGAGCCAGGCATTCCGCAATCCAGGGGGCCTCCACCCTATGTCCAGATTCGAGCGTCAGCCCGAAAGTGGCGATCTTGTCCACATCTTGACCCGAGCTGGCACCGCATCTCAGAACCTGCTCTGCAAGCGGGCGTCCCGGTATGTTCAGCACACAAGCCTCGCTGCGCTCCAGCATACCGTGCGTGTAGCGCGAAGGGTGCATCGCCATGATCACCAGAGGAGGCTCCAGACTCACCGGGCAGACCCAGGCGATGGTCATGACATTGACCTGCCCCTTGTACTGGGTGGTCAAGAGACAAACAGGCCGAGGCGCCAACAACCGGTGGACCTTGGTCAGGGGCACTTCTTTCTTCATTCTGCGAGCCAACCCACCTTTGTATTCCAGCATCCCTCGCTGTGAGCGGGTCCATCTCAATGCAGTGAGAGTATGGCATAGCCGCGGTGCGGTGTCAAAACAGAGACAAGTCAGGAGGGGACGCCCGTTGCGCCGCGCTCAAAGAGCCCGTGCGCTTGGGTTTGGCTTGGTGCCACCTCAGCACTCCACTATAATGGCCGTGCTCACGAGCAAAGTTCCCTTGCCCCGCACCGGTGCAAGACAGGCGGGTCGAAGACCATGTCGTTGTACAGCGCCGCGATCCCTGTCGTTCTCGCGTCAACCTCACCGCGTCGTCGCCAGTTGCTGGCTCTAATGGGCGTGTCCTTTGTGGCAATCGCCTCGGAGGTGGACGAAACCGTGCATCCCCAAGAGCCTCCCGGAGAGCTTGCCAAGCGCCTGAGCTTGGCCAAGGCCAAGGCTGTTGCTTCGATCCGTCGAGATGTCGTGGTAATCGCGGCTGACACCCTGGTCACACTCGACGGCGAAGTGCTGGGAAAGCCCGACGGCACGAGCGCCGCGTTCGAGATGCTTGCCCGGCTCCGTGGCCGCGAGCATATTGTCCACTCGGGCCTGTCGGTCGTCGACGGGCCGCGAGGCCGCCATTGCACGCAGGTGGTCGCCACCTCCGTACGCATGCGAGACTATGCTGACGACGAAATCCGCCGCTATGTTGCCACTGGCGATCCCATGGACAAGGCTGGCGCATATGCAATCCAGGACGCAACTCTCGATCCAGTAGCCTGGCTCGACGGCTGCTATGCCAACGTGATGGGGCTGCCCATGTGCCACCTGTATCGCGTCCTGCGGACCTGCCATGCTGGTGGGCTGGTGCACCCCCTCCGTTGCTGCCCACTGGCCATCGCGAGTGGTTGCCGGTGGGCCTCACACATCACGGTGATGCCATTGGGGGCGGAGTGGCTTCGAGCCGACCTGGACGACATCTGACATCCTGCCTGGCCAGCTTGTCCACCGAACGAGCACGGACCTCCCCACTTGCTCGCCGGAAACTCTACCCGTGCTACAGTGCGTCCATCAGTATGCGGCGCGCGTCCTCTGCTTGCAGGGGCCTGGGGTTGTGTTTGAACGAACCCGAGGGCAGCGACTCTGCGATGATCACGTCGAACCCATCCTCGGTTACCCCAAAGTCGCTCAAGTGGGTCGGCAGGCCGATCTCTGTCAGCAGCTCTCGGACGCGACTCACCGCTCTGAGGGCAGCGGCGTCCCGGCCCAAGTCCTCCACGTTCTCGCCAAGCAGGCGGGCCACCACAGCATACTTGTCGGTGGCGTGGGTGAGATTGTACGCCATCGTGTAGGGGAGCAGCAGGCCACACACCAGGCCGTGAGGGATGCCATAGTGTGCCCCCAAAGGATGCGCCATGCCGTGCACTGCTCCAAGTCGCGCGTTGGCCATCGCCATCCCTGCCATCAGGCTGGCCAGGCTCATTCCTTCCCGTGCAGTGATGTCTTGGCCTGCACTGTACGCGCGCAGCAGACTGCGGCCGACGAGTTCGATGGCCCGCATGGCCAGGGCGTCGGTGACGGTGCTGGCTCCGATGGAGGTGAACGCCTCTATGGCCTGGCAGAGCGCGTCAGCGCCGGTGCTGGCCGTCACCTCGGGAGGCATGGAGAGCGTGGTTTCAGGGTCCACGAGCGCAACCCGCGCGAACCAGCCATCGTCACGGATGCTCCTTTTCACTTGCTTGCGGGGATCGATCAGTACCGCATTCTTGGTCACCTCCGCGCCTGTGCCGGCGGTGGTAGGCACAGCCACCAGAGGGGCTCCGGGACCCTCCAGTGGGCGCCCCCCATGGTACTCCCACACGCTGCCCGGCAGGTTCACCAGCCCGGCAACGGCTTTGGCTGTGTCGATGGCGCTGCCCCCACCGAGGCCGACCAAGACCTGGCAGTTCTCTTGCCGTGCCAGGGCAATCCCCGCCTCGACCACGGGCAGCTCTGCCTCTCCACGCACGGAATCATAGGTAGTCACTATCAGGCCCTCTGCCTGCGCCAGTTGTGTCACTCTCTGCAACAGACCGGAACGCCTGGCGAAAGTCCGCCCACACACCACCATGACCCGAGCGCCATAGCGCGCGGACACGCGTCCTACTTCTGATACACAACCACACCCGGTGATGATCTCGGTGGGCAAGAAATGACGCCGCATCGTCTTCCCTCCTGGGGGTCGAATCCGTCGTGCCCGTTGATTCCATGTACGAGCGCTGCCCAGGCGCCGATGCCAGGGCACTAAAGGAAAGGGACCGCATGCCCAGCGCGCTGAGTGTATCAGAAGCGTGGCGAGGATCGCTCAGGCCAAGGACGCACAAGAGGATCGAGGGCTGGCGCCCTGTCCCCTTCACCACCCTCGTCAGCGTAGAGGCCGATCCCAATGTCGGGCGACGAGAATCCTAAGAACTGGGCCAGGCGATGTGCCTCTTCCGCCACCAACGCCATTGTTTCTGGATCCAAGGGCTCAAACAGGCGTGCTCGAATGCGCTCATCCCTGGTCTGCAACCACCAAACCCCGACTACACACCCATCCACCCAGATGGTGCCCAGGGTGTCGCCGGCGCGGTCAAAGGTGCGCTCTCGAAACTGCGAGGAGAGAAACCGGCTCGTGCGACTGTAGGCCATGGGATAGCTATCGCGCGGCGGCAGCAGACATGCCACGCGTTCATCACGCCCGTAGTCAAGAAGGTCGTCCACCTGATCTTTGAGCATGAAATACTCGCCCGGAGCGCCATGGATCTGTAGCCGAGTCAGGGCGCCCCTGAGCGCCATCAACGTGGCCACCACCTGACGCCGCCGGACATCGCCCAGCCAGTGCGACACATCGCCAACGGTCACTGGGCCAAAGGCCGAGACATAGGCCAACACGACATGCCGGAGCGCCTCTTCTGCGGTCACATCCTCCAGGTCAGTCTGCGGCAGCCACGAAGACAAGCTGGCATACGTATAGAGATCGCTGCGCCAACTGCCCTGGGGACGCGCACGGACAAGCAACCCCTGCGCGCAAAGGGCAGGAATAAGCCTCGCCCCCAGCCTGGCATGACCAGACTCGGGATCGCCAGGATCGTGGGGAATCAGCGTGTTCAGAGCGGGCAAGAGCTCGGACAGTTCGGCGACAGTGCAGGGGCCACGGGTGCTCACCACTTCCAACACGCGTTGCACGATCTGGTCACGGCGAAGGCGATCCGGTCCCACGCGGGCCGGAGCCTGTGCCAGAAGGTCGTCAACCAGGGTTTTCGAGCCGGGCTGCAGGATGGCATTGGTGACTCGGTGGTAGGCGGGAAGATCCTCTGAGGACATGATATACAACTGGGCGTGCATGCAGGGGAAGCGGGCCACCGTACGCTCCCCATACAGTGCCCGGTCGAGCTGCTCTCGACGGAAGCCCTCTATCCTGGACCAGAGGGAGAGATAGGCAATGATGGCGGGCCTGCCCCTGATGGGACCAACCTCACGCACAACCGAGGCCACATCCCTGCCGCGCGATCTGGGCGCGAGATGCTGTTTGTGAAGGACATAAGCATTGACCTGACTCTTGGACAACCTTAGCGGCATCTCTCACCCGAGTCCAGTGCGTCTATGGATCCCGCTCTCTCCCCCGATCGGACCTGCCCACTCGCATTGTGAGCCGGCTCCTTCGGCTGACATTATAGCATAGTTGGTGTGGTGAGGCACATGGGGGCCCGTGTTGACGCTCCGTGCCCGATCATGTAAGATCGCCCATGAGTTCGCTTCGTGAAGGAGCAGTTGGCCAAGGCCACAAGGAAAGCGCATGACCTTGCATCCCACCTTTCGCTTCTGCTTGCTCATCATCATGTTGGGCTGTCTCGCGCTCCCGGCAGCCGTGGCTGCGGAGGGGGCAGGTGTGGCCGACGCATCTTCTCTTGGCCAACTGCAGCCCCTCGTCTACGCGCTGGCCTGGCTGCTGCCCGTCGGGGTGACCCTGGTGGCCGCTGGCATCAGCCAACCATCGCAGGTCCGCCAGATTGCCAACTCGCTGCCGCTGGCCTTGGTAGCAGCCCTCGGAGGATACTGGCTCTGTGGCTTCGCGTTTCAGTTTGGGGGAGTGGGCCTGATATCCGACGATCCCGATCTGGCCTGGCTCGTCGCCGAGTGGTCGCCGCTGGATCTGCGCCTGGGCCAGGGCTGGGGGCTCCTGGGGCTTCGTGGTTTTGCCGTTGACCCAAGTGCCATAGGCAAAGGACTGGATCTCTTTGTCTCACAGTTGGCGCTTGTGGTGACAGCCACCCTGATTCCCTTGATAGCCCTCAACGGCCGCGCACCCCGTTTGCCCACGCTCTTCTTGGCCTTGCTGGTATCATGCGTGTGCTATCCGTTGATGGGGAACTGGGTCCGAGGAGGCGGATGGCTTTCCCATTTGGGCATCACCCTTGGGCTGGGCCACGGTTTCGTGGACTATGGCCTGAGCTCGGTTCACCTGGTTGGGGGAGGGGCCGCTCTGGCAGGGCTGATTGCTCTCAAGTCGGTGGGCAGTGGCGACGGCGAAGGCAAGTCGGAAACAGGGGAATCAGAACCCCTGGAGTTGCCGCAAGCCTTTCTTCCGCTCAATGTGCTCGCAGGCGCCTTTCTGGCCTTGGTGGGCTGGCTTGCGGTGATCTTCTCGCAACCCCTCGTGCCAGCTCCCCAGAGTCCGGCCATGGTGACCCTCAACGTCCTGTTGGCAGTGGGCGGCTCTGCCGTGGGCACGCTCTTCTACGGGTGGCTGGCGCGCGGCGAGCCCGATCCTGCGCTGACTGGCCGAGGCATTCTTGCGGCTCTCGTCGCCGTTGCCGCTGGCCTACCATTTGTGCCCTTCTGGGCCGCCGCGCTGGTGGGCGGTCTATGTGGCCTGTTGCTTGCTCCCACCATGTACCTTGTGGAGCAGGTGCTGCGCCTTGATGACCGCGGGGCCGTCGTGAGCGTGCACTGCGCGTCCGCGTTCTGGGGCCTGCTGGCGGTAGGGCTGTTTGCCGACGGGCGGGAAGGTCTCGGATGGAACGCCTTCAGCTCCCCGGCTACTTTTGGCGGATTCGCCCACGGCGTCATCGGCTCCCTGGCTACCCCAGGGCTGTCCGACCTGGGTCAGCTCTACGCGCAGCTTGTTGGCCTGGGAGCACTGCTCCTGCTGGCAGGGCTTCTTCCCTGGACGATGTTGGCCTTTGCTGCCCGCGCCTACGCGTTGCCCCCCACGATGCGCCAAAGGGCACGGGCGCGAGCCGCTCAATTGCGCCAGGAAAGGGCTGCAAGAGAGACATTGCGACGCCAGGGACGTCATCTGGGACTGTGGCAGGCGCTGCACATAGCTTACCTGAGGAACACTGCGGTGCCCTACCGTTTGCTGGCACGTCGAGCACGAGCGAGTCGCCAGAACCCAGGCGCGGGGGAAATGCGCCCGGTGAAGAGGCGTATGCACCGGACGGTTGGGACCCGGCGCCTTCGGAGCCCTCGCTAGTGGCCCTCGCCGCCGGTGAGCGAGGCCTGGAAAAGGCGCGTGTAGATCGGTCCCTCTGGCCTCAGGTCGCTCCTCACCACGCTAACCTCGCTTACCCGCATGCAAGCTCTTTCAGCGACCTCATACTTGGCCACTGAATCCACCAAGGCCTCCACTTCCCAGCGAGCAGCCCGTCTACGTATGCGGGCCAGGGTCAGATGGGGTCTGAACCTCCGTCGCTCCTCTGGGAATCCAAGTCGAGACAGCTCACGCTCCACCGACTTTTGCACGCCCAAGAGCTGGCCGGTCTCGTCTTGCACACCCATGCAGATGACGCGGGCGCGGCGCGGGTTGGGAAGGCACTCCAGGCCCGTCATAGTGAGGTCGAATGGATGGTAGCCCTCGCAGGCCCGCGCGACCGCCTCGTAGATGGACTCGAGTTGCTTGACGGGCACCTCCCCCAGAAACTTGAGGGTGAGATGATGGCTGTCTCCCCTCACCCAACGTCCTGCCCGTCCTCCCTCCCCGCGACGAAGCTGCTCCTGAACCTCTTCCAGAGCGTCCAGAATCCCCGGCTTCAGCTCGATCGCGACAAAGGTTCGTACTGATGGCACTCAGACTCCCTCCTCACCGTGCAAGGCTGGCCGATGCAAGAGGGGCAGCGCGTTTCCGCCCAGAAGCCCGTCCAGGACGTCCGAATCCAAACCTGCCCTTCTGACCCGCCTCAGAAAGCGCCCTTGTTCCACGAGCGGATAGTCGGTCCCAAACAGGACCCTGTTTGGGACCCAGGAAGTGACGTAGCCAAACACGGCATCGTCATACAGGTAGAGCGATGCGGAGGTGTCGTAGTAGACGTTGCCAAGACGTGAGCGCACCTCTGGCATCAACTCGTAGAAGGGAAGCCCTCCACCCAAGTGAGCAAACACGAGGATGTTCTCTGGGTAGCGCATGCTCAGCAGATATGCCTGACTCGGCCCTTGCCTGCCCTTGCCCGGATAGACATGGCCGACCTGTTCGTTGACGTGGATGAGGATCGGAACATTGAAGTGGCGAGCAAGCTTCATCAACGGGTCCAACAGGGCAAAGTCGGTCAGCTCGAAGCCCTGGCCATCGGGCATGAGCTCGCCAATGCCCGAAGCGCCCATCTCCAGGCAGCGTCGTGCCTCGCGCGATGCCGCGTGCTGCTCGCAGGGGTTCACCACCGCAAACGGAATCAACCGTCCCCCATGTTCCCTTGCCGCGTCGAGCACATACGTGTTGCACGCCCGGCAGAGACCGGGGTCGGCAAAGCCAAAGCCAAAAGCCACCGAGAGATCGACCTCGGCCTCATCCATCGACGACACTAGATCGCTCGCGCTGGCCAGGCGCGCCCGCGGATTCGTATAGAGCAGATCAAACCACCTGTCGCGCCTACGGTAGGTCTCTCTATTGGCGATCACATCAGGAGGGAAGATGTGAGTGTGAAAGTCGATGATCTTCATGCTCACATTGTCGTCCGGCATGGTGCCAGTGTCAAATCCGACTGGGTTTGAGACGATGTTCGCAGTTGCCAGAGGCAGTCCCGATGGACATACACTGCCGCTTCCTGCCAGTGACAGATGCACCCGAGCCTCGAATCCTGGACAAGCAAGGCGCTCCACGGTATATTAGGCACATGAAGGCGCAACTGATCTACAATCCGGCTGCCGGCCGTCGGAACGTTGCCGACGATCTGCCACCGGTGGTGGCTTTCCTGGAGTCGAAGGGGTGGTATGTCTCAATGAGGACCACCCTGGGGCCGGGCGATGGGATCACCTATGCGCGCGAAGCCGTCGCAGAGGGATACGACATGGCTGTCGCCGTCGGGGGGGATGGCACGCTGGGCGAGGTGGCCACTGGCCTGGCCTCGTCCGACTGCACGCTGGGAGTGCTGCCAACGGGCACGGGCAACGTCTGGGCCCACATGCTGGGGCTGCCTCAGTGGACACCCATATCCCGGTCCGGTCTCATGCAGGCGGCCCGCGTGTTGGTGGAGGGTCAGGTCTACCGGATCGATTTGGGCAAGGCGGGCGATCGTTGCTTCGCCCTTTGGGCTGGCATCGGCCTGGATGCGCAGGTCGCCCAGGAGGTTGGGTCTCAAGGAGAGATGCGCCGGAGCCTGGGCAATTCCCTGGCCTACCTTGTGACCTTGGCATCTCAGAGCATCAGTTTGCGCGGCACGCGCATGACCGTGGTCATCGACGGGAAAGCCGTGCGCCAGCGGGTCCTCCTCATATTGGTTAGCAACGCCCAACTTTACGGTCCATCTGTTCCGATCGCACCTCAGGCTCAGCTCGACGATGGCATGTTGGACGTCTACATCTTTAAAGGGGGCAACGTGCTGGACGTTGCCCGACACATTGTCATGATCCTGTCGGGCAAGCACCTGCGGGATCCCAAGGTCGAATGCTATCGAGCCAAGCAGGTGGAGGTAAGGGGCGAGGACTCGCTTCCCCTTCACACCGATGGCGATCCGATTGGCCACACGCCGGTGACCATCACCGTTCTTCCCAAGGCGCTGCGCATTGTGGTGCCTCGCTGGGCTCCCGGCTCACTCTTTCAAGATGGCGGTCCGGGTGGCAGGAAGCCACCCTCCCTGGCTCAACGCATCGCAGAACGCTTGCGCTACGAGAGAGAGCGCTGGCGGGAGGAGGGCGAGCGACTTCGCAACGACCGGGCCCACCGGATGCGATTGCCACCTCGCGATTGATTGTCGGATCCCCACTCTGAACCCCGAGGGTATCGAAAAACGGGGATGTCAGAGGAACCCAGACTCATTCGCGCGAATGAGTCGACGCGTTATGGCTCAATTCAGGCCTGTTTTGGCTCGGAGACGCTCCTTTCCGTGCATTTTGGGGTGTTAGCGACGCCCTTTCGAGCCAAGGAACCGCTCTTAGCGTACTCCCTCGCCCTCTAGGCGCACTACACCCCTGGGTCTAGACCATGACCGGGACTTTGCCCTTGGAGGGCACCCCGGTGACGGACTGCACCAGACGCTTGAGGCTGAGCGCAATCGCCGTCATGTGAGCTTGGATGGCGTAGCCAGATGCCCAGGTAGAGCGGCACCGCTTCGGCAGGCCGTGATACTGCTCGGCTTCCCCCAAACTTGCGCTCGATCTGGTATCTTTCATCCAAGCTGGGCTTGTGCCCCGCACGGGATTGCCTTGACCCAGTGGCTGGGCTCTGGGGCACGAGAGCATCGTTTAGAGGAATTGCTGGTGACCTGAGAGGGAAGGTGGAGAAACAGGAATCCTCTTCTCTCTTTCCCACCCCAACCTCACCCACCAATTATGGAACGATGCTCTCCACCAGTCCGTCTTGACAGCAATGCGGCTTTCCTGTAAACTAGGGGTCAGTTGACACGGAGATTGCAGGATCATGGGTCGTTCAAGGCTGAAGCAACTGAGGAGGAGGGTGAGGCCACAGACCGACGCGTGGTCTGGATAGATCTGCCCAGGCGAGAATCGAGGATGATCGAGCCACCAGCTCTCCAGACGGGGAGAGCTGGTGTTTTGGTATCATGGCGCGCATCAAGGAGAACCAACGCATGATTCGAGCTGGTATCTACGGAGCGACCGGCTACACCGGCTACGAACTGCTCAAGATCCTGACCCGTCACCCGGACGCGGCGGTTGGCTTTGCATCGTCAACCACGTACGCGGGGATGCGCTATGCCGACGTCTACCCCTGCGCTTACGAGCACGTGCTCGTAGCGCCCGAGCAGGCGCCACTGGATCAGGTGGACGTGGTCTTTCTCTGCACGCCCCACGGCGCCTCTGCGCCCTATGCTCGACGGGCACTGGCCGCGGGCGCCAGATGCGTGGATCTCTCGGCCGACTTTCGCCTGCGCGACCTGGCCGTCTACGAGAACTGGTACGGTAGCCACCTGGCGCCCGAATTGCTGCCCGACGCAGTCTACGGCCTCACTGAGGTATACCGTCAGCAGATAGCCGGGGCACGGCTCGTAGCTAATCCGGGTTGCTATCCCACCGGGCCTCTTCTGGCTCTCCATCCTTTGGCGCGCGAGGGCATAGTCATTGGCGACAAGGTCATCATCGACGCCAAGTCGGGAGTGTCGGGTGCCGGTGCCAGGCCCTCGCCCAGGACTCACTTTGTTGCCGTCCACGACAATGTTTCAGCCTACAACGTGGGCCGGAGTCACCGTCACGTGCCCGAGCTCGAGCAAGAACTGAGTCTGTATGCTGGGCGGCCCTTGCGGGTCGTCTTTTCGCCGCACCTGCTGCCCATATCCCGCGGAATCCTCTCCACCATCTATGTTTCCATAGACCCGTCTTGGAACGAGGGCAAGGTGCGATCATTGTGGCGAGAAGCCTACCAGCACGAGCCCTTCGTTCAGATACTCGATGCTGGCAAGATGGCCACCTTGGCCCACGTGGTCAACACCAATTGCTGTGCCATGTCGGTGAGCTCCGCAGGGATAGAGGGCGAGTTGATCCTGGTGACGGCAATCGACAATCTGCTCAAGGGAGCTTCTGGACAGGCCGCTCAAAACATGAATGTCATGTTTGGTCTGGACGAGACCCTGGGGCTCCCCGCCTAAAGATCAGAAGGAAGGCCGATGAAGAGGTTGACTTTGCTCAAGGTGGGAGGCGCCCAACTCAAGGACGGCCCCAACTTGGACAGGCTTGCCGATCTCCTTGCCCGGCTGGCAAGCGAATGTCACCTGATCGTGGTCCATGGTGGGGGGCCAGAGATCGCGGAATTGCAGAGACGCCTGGGCCTGGAGCCAAGGTACCGAGATGGGTTGCGCATCACCGATGACGAGTCCTTGCGCTTGGCCGAGATGGTGCTCTCGGGATCGGTCAACAAGCGGCTTACCGCCCGGCTGGTGATACGTGGGGTCAAAGCCATCGGTCTCAGTGGAGTGGACGCCGGCTTGCTCCGTGCTGAGCGGATGATCTGCCCCAAAGGAGACCTGGGGCGTGTCGGACGGATCACCAGGGTGGATACGTCATTGCTGTCTGAGCTTCTGGGGGATGGGTTCACGCCGATCCTGTCGCCCATCTCGTTGGGAGAGGACGGTCGTCCCCTCAACGTGAATGCCGACCATGCCGCACTGGCCATCGCCACCGCACTCCGGGTGGCCGAGATCGTTTTCTTGACCGATGTGCCCGGCGTGATGGCTGATGACACCCTACTGCGGCAGTTGGACGCCGAGCAGGCCAGGTGCCTGATGGATGCGCGGCGCGTGACCGGAGGCATGATTCCGAAGGTGCGCTCAGCATTGCGGGCCGTTGAGGGTGGCGTGGGCGTTGCCCGTATCACCAACATCTCGGGCTTGGCCAGCGGGGGCGGAACGCGCGTACTGGCCGGGCCCCAGGACTAGCTCCCGCTCTTTTGACCAGAGAAAGGATAGCGTTGCAATGAACACCGAGCAAATCAAGGCAGTTGACCACCAATGTGTGCTACAAACCTATGCCCGGGCTCCCTTCGTGCTGCAGAGAGGACAGGGGCTTCGAGTCTACGACACCCAGGGCAAAGCCTATCTGGACTTTGTCAGCGGCATTGCCGTCAACGCCCTAGGATACGGAGATGCAGACTTGCTCAAAGCCGTCGCCGAGCAACTGGTGCGGCTGATCCACGTTTCCAATCTGTACTACACGATCCCTCAGACTGAGCTGGCCAAGATGCTGGTCGATAGGTCCTTTGCAGACAAGGTGTTCTTCTGCAACTCTGGCACCGAGTCGGTGGAAGCCGCGCTAAAGTTCGCTCGCAAGTGGGCCAAGACCACCCATGACCCGAACAAGACCGACGTGTTGGCTTTCAGCGGCGCCTTCCACGGACGCACCATGGGCTCCCTTGCCATCACACCTCGCCCCCACTACCAGGATCCGTTCCGCCCCCTCATGCCTGGTGCCAAGTTCGCCCGCTTCAACGATCTGGCCTCGGCCGAGGAGTTGATGGACGACAAGACCTGTGCGTGTATCGTCGAACCCCTGCAAGGCGAGGGAGGCGTGATTCCGGCCGATCGAGACTTTCTTCAGGGTCTGCGCCAGTTGTGTGATAGCAATGGGTCTCTGCTCATCTTTGATGAGGTCCAGTGCGGGCTGGGGCGAACCGGCACCTTGTGGGCGCACGAGGCCTACGGCGTCACCCCCGACCTGATGACCCTGGCCAAGCCGCTGGGAGGCGGCCTGCCCGTTGGTGCGACCCTGATGACGCAGGCGGTGGCCGACACAATCGAAGCAGGCGACCATGCCAGCACCTTTGGCGCGAACCCGGTGGTGTGCGCAGCCGCTCAGGTCGTCTTCACCAAGGTCTCGGCCCCAGAGTTCCTCGAGCACGTTCGCGAGGCAGGCTCCTACCTGGGCGAGCGTCTGGCAGACTTGGCAGGCAAGCACGACTGCATCGTTCAAGCTCGCGGGAGGGGGCTCATCTGGGCGCTCGAAACCAACATCGATGTGGCCCCACTGATAGAGGCCGGCTATGATGCCGGGTTGCTGACCTGCAGTGCAGGTCCCAAGGTGCTCCGTTTGCTGCCACCGCTGGTGGTCCAAGAGGCCGAGCTGGACGAAGCCGTAGCGATACTGGACAAGGCATTTGGCCTGGTCCAGTGAACCTGGCGCGGAGGCAAAAGTGCCGAATATCGAGGGCAAGCCTATCGTCATCCGCAGGGCCGTCGTCAGCGACGTGCCCACCATGGCGCAGATCATCAACGGCTATGCCTCCCGGGGGCTGATGCTTCCCAAGTCCCAGTACGATCTTTACCAGGGCATACGCAGGTTTGTGGTCGTCACCTCGGCCGACCAAGTCATAGGTTGTGGGGCATTGCACGTCTTCTGGCATGACCTGGCGGAAGTCCGTTCGCTGGCCGTGGAAGAGGAGTGGTTGGGCAAGGGCATCGGACGGATCATGCTGCAACACCTGGTCGCCGATGCGCGGTCCCTGGGTGTGCCCAAGGTCTTTACCCTCACCTATCGCCAACGCTTCTTCGAGCGGCTGGGATTCCGTGAGGTGCCCAAGGAGTCCTTGCCCCACAAGATCTGGGTGGATTGCCTCAATTGCCCCAAGTACCCCGATTGCGACGAAACCGCCATGATCTTGGATGACCTTGAGGCATTCACTCAGGCCAATGCCGAGGAAGGATAGGCGAGGCATTCCCACAACGGGTTCGCGCGACAGCCGATCCTTTGCGCTGCCCCGGAGGCTTCAGCGGACGAAAAGTCGGGAGAAGGAGCGATGAAAACAAAAGTGACCAAGTGCGTTCTTGCATACTCTGGTGGTCTGGATACCTCGGTGATCGTGCCCTGGCTCAAAGAGAACTATGGCTGCGAGGTGATCTGCATGACCGCAGACGTGGGCCAGGGAGAGGAGCTGGAGGGCCTGGAAGCCAAGGCCCTGGCCAGCGGAGCCAGCAGGATCTACATCGAGGACCTGCGGGAGGAATTCCTGACCAACTATGCCTTTCCGACCCTGCGCGCGGGGGCGGTGTACGAGCGACGGTATCTGCTGGGCACATCCTTCGCTCGCCCGGTCATCGCCAAGCGCCTGGTCGAGATCGCCCGAGTGGAGGGTGCGGATGCGGTGGCCCACGGGTGCACCGGCAAGGGCAACGACCAGGTTCGCTTTGAGCTGAGCCTCAAGGCACTGGCCCCCAAACTGCGGGTCATCGCTCCCTGGCGCGAGTGGCACATTCGCTCTCGTGAGGATGCCCTCGAGTACGCGGCAGCCCACAGTGTGCCCGTCACCCAAACCAAGAGGTCCATCTATAGTCGCGACCGCAATATCTGGCACCTGAGTCACGAGGGGGGCGACCTGGAAGACCCCTGGCGGGAACCTGCTGAGGGCATGTTCATGGTGACTGTGGCCCCTGAGGCAGCGCCCGACGAGCCGGCGTACGTCGAGATCGTATTCGAGGCCGGCGTGCCTGTGGCCGTCGATGGCAGACGAATGCGCCCGGTGGAATTGCTCACCGCCTTGAACGAACTAGGCGGCGCCCATGGAGTCGGCCGGGTTGACATGGTGGAGAATCGCCTGGTGGGCATCAAGTCGCGGGGCGTGTACGAGACGCCAGGCGGCACAATCCTGCACGCCGCGATTCGAGCCCTGGAAAGCCTCACCCTCGACCGTGAGACCATGCACTACAAAGACCTCATCGCGGAAAAGTATGCGGAGGTGGTCTACTACGGCCGCTGGTTCACCCCGCTCCGCGAAGCCCTGGATGCGTTCGTTGCGGTGATAGAGAGGACCGTGAGCGGCACAGTGCGCCTCAAGCTCTACAAGGGGAGCTGCGTGATCGTTGGGCGCAAATCGCCCCACAGCCTCTACCGGCAGGACTATGCCACTTTCGGCGCCGACGAGGTCTATGACCAGAGTGACGCCACGGGGTTTATCAACCTGTTTGGCCTATCGATGAAGGTGCGCGCCCTGTTGGCCGATGAGCAATCCACACAGGCTGGACAGCAGCCACTTTCTCAGCCCGACCAGGAGCGGCATCCAGACCGATGACCAAGTTATGGGGGGGGCGCTACTCTGGCCCCACCGACGAACTGATGTGGGCCTTTGGCGCGTCCATCGGCTTCGACCGGCGCCTGGCCCAGGTCGATATCCAGGGGAGCATCGCCTACGTCAAGGCCTTGCTGCGTGCCAGCGTGCTCACCGTCGAGGAAGCCGACACTCTTACCGGCGGATTGCAACAGGTCGCCGGCGAATTCGAGCGGGGTGAGTTCGAGTTCGCACCTTTGGATGAAGACATTCACACCGCTGTCGAGCGGCGTCTGGGTGAGCTGGTTGGCCCAGTTGCGGGCAAGCTTCACACGGGCCGCAGCCGCAACGACCAGGTGGCAACCGACATCCGCCTGTACCTGATGAAGGAGCTTCCGGCCCTTGGGGAGGCCTTGCGGCACGTCCAACGGGTGATCGTCGCCAAGGCCGAGGACCACCTCGCCGTGCTCATGCCCGGCTACACCCACTTGCAGCCGGCCCAGCCGGTACGCTTCAGCCACTGGCTCCTCTCCTACTTTTGGATGTTGGAGCGAGATCACCAACGGCTGACCGACCTGCTCAAGCGCGTCTCATCCTGTCCACTGGGGGCGGGGGCTCTGGCGGGCAATAGCTACGGCATCGACCGGGAAGCGCTGGCCAGGGACCTGGGCTTCTCCCACGTGGCCGAGAATAGCATGGATGCCGTGGGCGACCGCGATCCGATTCTGGAGACGCTAGGTTGGGCGGCGATGCTCGGCCTCCATCTTAGCCGTCTGGCCGAAGACCTGATCATCTGGTCCAGCGCCGAGTTTGGCTTTGTCCTCCTTGACGAGCGCTACACCACCGGTTCGAGCATCATGCCTCAGAAGCGAAACCCAGACAGCATGGAACTGGTGCGAGGCAAGACCGGGCGACTGGTGGGCAACCTGGTTCGAATGCTGGTGGTCGCGAAGGGCATTCCCTCCACCTACGACAGAGACCTCCAGGAGGACAAGGAGCCCCTCTTTGATACCCTTGACACCCTGGCAATGGTGCTGCCCATCGTGGCCGGGGTGATCGAGACCTTGCAGGTCAACGCCGTCGCCATGTGCGAGGCCCTGAGCGACGCCATGCTGGCCACTGACCTGGCCGACTATCTGGTGAAGCGGGGCCTGCCCTTTCGCCAGGCGCACGAGTTGGTGGGGAAGGCCGTCGCGTTGAGCGAGCAAAGGGGCCTCCGGCTGGGCGAGCTGGACCTGGAGGACTATCAGTGCATCTCCCCGCTGTTCGGGCCGGACCTCTACGCCGCGCTCAGCTTTGAGGCATCGGTGGAGGCCCACGACGTGGCGGGGGGGACGGCGCTGGGGGCGGTGCGCGAGCAGATCGAGTGGGCGAGAGGTGTTTTGAGCGGATGATGGCTATCCCCTCGGTAGGATTATCATTTGGCAGAACCATCGCCCCTCGGTAAGGTTTTCATTTGACTGGACACCGTACCCGGTGCTACTGCAGAACCTTTCTTCATAATCACATAGTAGGAATACTTGTGCAGAAAGGTTCTGCATAAGTATGAGTTCGCTGTTAATGGGCGACGAAACACAAAAGGAGTTTATCCGCCTCGGGCGATCACAACGATCGGGCACCTCAGAAGGAGAGGAGCTGACATGGACGAGGGCGCGCGGGACAACCGTCTGGCGGGAGGTCTCAGCGAAGGTTCCCTTGGCTTTCTCCACTACGCCGGGTTCCGTTACTGGACCGCTTCCCTGCTTCCCGCGCTCGTGGGCACGACGCTTCCATTCTGGTTGCGCCCACCGGGCTTCTCGTTCAGGTGGTTCGGCGCCATCGAGTTTCTCATTGCGACTGTCTTACTCCACGCGGGGTTTTCGCTCCTGCATGCCTGCTTCGAGGGCAGGTCCACGGCCGAGTGGCCACGGCATCGACTCCTCAGGGCTGCTGCTGTGTGCGTGGTCGCTGCGTGCCTCGTGGGTCTGCACATAAATGCCAGTCTGCCTCTAGGCAACGCTGTTCCCAGGGCCATCTTCATTGTATGCGGACTCTCGACGCTCTTCGCGGGTGTACTCTATGTCGCGCCGCCGTTCAGTCTCTGCCGCCGGGCAGGCGGTGAGATTGTCCTCTGCGAGAGCCTTGGCCTGATACCTGTTCTCGGAGCGTACCTCGTCCAGGCTGGCGATCTCACACGCACGGTCTACATGGCTTCGCTGCCGCTTGTCGTCGCAACCGCTCTGTGGGTCTGGACGGATGGGCTCATTACCAGGATGGACGACGAGAAGGAGGGGCGCCAGACGATGGTCATTCTCTTCGGCCCTCGCTTCTCGGGGCGATTCGTCGTGCTCGCGCTCTCGATACTGTTCTACGCGACGCTCTTCTTGGCCGTCTTCACTGCCTCGATAACCCCATGGGCGCTAGTGGCGATGCTTTCGTTCGAACTCGTGCGGACGATCGTGGCCGTGTCCTGGAAGGAGTACGCCAGCCCAACGCGGATGCTCAAGGCACGGAGGAATGCCTTCAGGCTGCACCTCGCCACAGGCATCATCATTGCAGCATCATCTCTGCTGGCACTCCTCCGCTAACGGTCGCTCAGCAGTACCCAAATCGCCCGGCACTGCATCTTATGATCATTGTCCAGGGCGACCATGACGAGGTGGTCAGCTAACAAACGCATGCACACGGACACCGCTTCGCGGCGTCCGTGGAGGCCCACGACGTAGTAGGAGGGACGGCGCTGGGGGCGGTGCGGGAGCAGTTGGAGAGGGCGGGAGCGACATTGAAGTAGGGGCGAGGTTACCTCGCTACCACTTTTGATTCTACCGCAAGGAACTGGGTTTGCTCAAGGAGCGTAACTGTGATACGATGCCGATTGGCCCTGCAAAGAAACCCTACAGGGGACACCATACAGAAGGTTTTTTGGAATATGCAAGTATCCGGTGCTTCTGCAGAACCTTTCTTCATCATCACACACTAGGTATACTTATGCAGAGAGGTTCTGTATCAGTATAAGTTATGTTTTTGGAAACTGGGAATAAATGTATATCTTGTAAGTTATAAGAGGATAGTGCAAAATGCACAGAAGAAGAACAAGCGGTGACGAAGCGTGGACCAGGCTTCTTAGCTGGACGAAAGGTCAAAAGCCTAGTGAAAGGCTTGCATCTCACATTCTGAGAGCCGATGGATATAAGTCTATAGACCCTTCACATCCATTAGGAGGGCAGGATGGGCTAAAGGACTTGATAACTATAAAAGACAATATTAGCTGGATAGGAGCCGCCTATTTCCCGAGAGGTCAGAAGAGTTTTTCCGAAATCAAGGACAAATTCAAAAATGATTTGAAAGGAATTGAGACAAATAAAGTAAGTGGAATGGTTTTCGTTACTAACCAAGAGTTGAATCTTGGAGAAAGAAGAGAATTAAAGAAACTTGGAAAACCAAACACGATTGAAATTTATCATTTGGAGCGAATAGCAAATATACTCGATACACCAGAAAACTACGGTATTCGTCTTGAATTTTTGGACATTGAATTAACAAAAGAAGAGCAACTATCATTTTTTGCAACAAGAGATCAAAAGTTGTTTCAATTAAGTGAAAAGCTTGAAATGCTAATGACTGATTATAATGCATTCAGAAACTCTTTCAAGTATGACGAGAGAGCCGAGATTTTCAAAGAAAGGACTGCGGAGGAAATACATTCCATAATTGACGAGTTCACAGACAAAATTTGGTACGATAGACATCAAATGTTGAAACGCATGGTTGAAAAGAAGCAATCTAAAGTGGATCCTAAAATATGGAAAGGTGCCCTTCAGGCAGGAAAGATGCTCGAAGAAAGATACGGGATTGAAAATCTTGGCCCACATGGTGATTTTGAATGGGGAATGCTTAATGGCAAGCTTTCTGCTCTTCGATGGGTTGTTGGTTTCGAGTGGGATATGCTGGATACATGAGAAAACATAACAAGGCGCTGCACCTGACCGCTATTCCGCTGGCGTTCCATAGCGGCAGGTGAGCCAATTCGCTAGGCAGAAATCGGAGGTTTCTTGGGAATATGGCTCAAGCAGATTTCGGCAAAGAGGCCCAATCCCTGGCCAGCCTTGTCGATTACCAGAACGGCTCGGTGGTTAGCCGGACGTTGCTCAGTAAACCGGCAGGAACCGTCACTCTGTTCGCATTCGACCAAAGCCAAGGTCTGAGTGAACATACTACTCCATACGATGCCCTGGTTCTCGTTGTGGACGGCGGGCTTGACGTCACAATAGATGGGGAACCGCACCGGCTAGCCGACGGTCAAGTTCTGCTCATGCCGGCAGACAAACCGCACTCGATCCATTCGAGTGAGCGAAGCAAGATGCTACTGGTCATGATCCGTGAGTAGCGAGGCGGTGGGGAATTCTCTTTCTGCCTAACCACTCGCTGGACCGGACCGGGCTAACCGCGCCACAAACTCAAAGTCGGTTCCGCCATTGATGTCATCTTGTATAGTGAGGTACACCGCAAACCCGCCCGGCGGGTGAACTCGATACCGTTAGGCGGCTACAAAGGGGCAACCCTATATGTCAAAGGGTGCATAGCCAATGGAGGACAGATGGACAATTGGGATTCTCGTCTCGTTGATTACTGGGACCAGACGACGAGCGCGATAAACAGGAGTACCCTGCGGCTCAGCAAGCTCAGCGAACCGGAGCGCAAGGCGGCTTGCGGCCAGATTCGGGACGCAGTACGTATGCGCGTGCATGACTTGGCAGATGAACAATTGCTGCAGGCGGCGGTCAGTATGGTCGACGACCTCTACAAGTACGTCAACGAAGAGGTGTTGATGGCTGCGGCGCTTTTCGAGTACCTCGATGCATTCGGCCGCACGCTCACACAGGCCGTGCGCGAAAGAGGTTATGTCATCCGCTATGTCGTGGAGAACCAATTCTCGGGTGTCGACTTTCTCATGCTCGGGCCTTTTGATGTGTTTCCCAGGGTCTTCAATGCCGCAGGTTTCGTGTACATCTGCCCCCAGCAACTGAGCCTCCACCTGATGCAGCATGATGGCATCACGGCGTCCGAGTACCCGCGGGCAATCGCTCAGTACATCACTGAGGCGAGGCATGGCGGTGACCGGATAGTGATCAAGTGTCATGATGAGGGCCAACACTACGTGTTCCTTGAGGCGGACTATCAAGAGGGTGCCCTTGATATTGCGTTGCGAGGTGGTGGAGCGCCCGGCGTGCTGAGTGTATTTCGAGACGACGCTCCGGTTGCTGATTCCGAGGTATTCGTTGGCTTCCCTGAGCAGAAGCTAGGGGGCTAGGCTCAACACCGCTCCGCTTTCAGCCGACGGCGAAGTTCTGCTCATGCCGGCACACAAGCCGCACTCGATCCATTCGAGTGAGCGAAGCAAGATGCTACTGGTCATGATCCGTGAGTAGCGAGGTGGCGGGGAATTCTCTTTCTGCCTAACCACTCGCTGGAGCGGACCAGGCCTTGGTGGAGGCCCGCGACGTGGTGCGAGGGACAGGCCTTGACGCGGTCCGAGCTCAGTTGGGGCGAGCCAAGGCCATACTGAACGCACGAACGCGACGTTCCGCAGGATAGACGGACCAGCGCGCTAGGCCAAGAAGAGGATCGCTTCTAGGGCCAGCTCCTCCACAATTCGCCGACTTTCCAGAATACGTTGGCGCTCCTCCTCTCTGATATCCAGCACATGACGCCCTTCGACGAGGTTGTCAAGGAGATAGATGAGACATGCGCTGGGCACACGGAAGTGCTGAGCTATGGCGAGGGTGGCGGCTGCCTCCATCTCCACGCCTGCATAGCCTTCACTCTCCCACCGCAGAATGTCCTCCCACTTTTCGGCCATGAAAGCGGGGGTGGTGAACACCGGCCCTTCGTGCCAGGTCAGTCCTCGGCCCGTGAGGGCGGCGCGAAACCAGTCGGTCAGTCCCTCGTCCGAGCGAGCGGGAACGCCCTCGGGCAGATACCAGTCAGACACCCCATCGCCTCGGCCCGCCTCGGTCACCAGGAGCAGATCGCCCACCGATAGGCCCTTGCGGGTGCCGCCAAAGCTTCCGATCTGCACGATCCCCTCGACACCAAGCACCCCCGCGCAATGCAGCACAAATGCTGCCATGGGGCCGCCAATCACCGGCGCATACCAGAGAGTGACACCCTGGTGCTCGCCGATGACCAAGTTGAATGCGCTAGGTGCGACGCGGGCATGGGTCAGGCGATCGCGCCAACGTCGGGCATGTCGGGGCATGTCGTAGACACCGTGTACGACAAGCCCCACGGGGCTGTCCTCGACGCCGATGCCGAGCAGGCCCCGCACCGCAGCCTCATCGAATTCGTGATACACGCGATCCTCGATTCACCGGGCGCGTGGGCTACAGGCCCACACCCTCTATCTTCCCCCCGCAGTGGCCACACACCCCGCCATGCGCCTCGTTGCCCAGGACCGCAAAGCCCATCCTTCGGATGGCCACCTGGCCGCAGGTGGGGCAGATGGTGTTCTCGCCACCGCCGCCAGGCAGGTTGCCCACGTACACGTAGCGCAGTCCTGCCTCTAGGCCGATCTCTCGGGCACGCTGCAGAGTGGCCGCCGGCGTGACCGGCACATCGGTCAGCTTGTACGTGGGGTGAAAGCGGCTGACGTGCCACGGCGTATCCACGCCCAGTTCGGCAGCGATGAAGCCAGAGATGTCGCCCAGCTCCTCGTCCGAGTCGTTCAGGCCGGGTATGACCAGGGTTGTGACCTCCACCCATACCTGCCTTTGCTTCATCATCACCAGGCTATCCAGCACCGGCTGCAGGGTGGCGCCGCACTGGCGACGATAGAACTCGTCGCGAAAGGCTTTCAAGTCCACGTTGGCTGCGCCCAGGAGCGGAGGCCCCGTGGCACTGGTGAACATCTCCAGCATATCGGGGGTCATGTATCCGTTGGTGACATAGACGTTTGCAATGCCCTCTTGGTGGGCCAACTGAGCGATGTCATAGGAGTACTCGAAGAAGATGGTGGGCTCGGTGTACGTGTAGGCGATGCTGCGGCACTGATAGCGCCTGGCCGCGCTCACTATGGCCTCCGGGGCCAAGTCGCGCCCCCTTATGGCTCCCAGGTCTCGCGGCATCTGGGAGATGTCGGCGTTCTGGCAAAAAGTGCAGCGAAAGTTGCACCCCACCGTGGCCACCGAAAAGGCATTGCTGCCCGGCCAGAAGTGAAAGAGGGGTTTCTTCTCGATGGGATCCACGGCCTGAGAGATGGCCAGACCGTACACCAGGGAGTACAGCATGCCCTCGCGGTTTTCGCGCACCCGGCAAATGCCCGTCTTTCCACTCGCGATGAGACAGCGATGAGCACAGAGCTGGCACCGCACCCGGCCATCCTCCAACCTCTCGTAGAGCAGAGCTTCTTTCATGGGTATCTCTCCGAAACAAGGCACAGCCTCTTCTCAATCCTGGGAGGGGTTGGGTATGACGCAGATGATGCGCAGGAGAGACTCGCCTCGGTTCATGAACTGGTGCACCTCCCCCGGCTCGACATAGACGCAGTATCCAGGGCCTATGGGCGTCTCGCCGCCGGCGTCGCGCACCACACCATCTCCCTCCAAGACGAAAACCTCGTGCTCCCAGGCGTGGGTATGATAGGGCGTGGCGGTGCCGGGTTCCATGTCGATCACCCGGGCCGTGAAATTGGGTGCGCCCACGTTCTTTCCCATGGCCCAACGTATGGAGATGCCCGGCTTCCCCTCGAACGCCTCCGACGGCACCGTCGTGTAGTGATAGGCTTTCATCTGATAGACCCTCCCCCGCAAGATGGTGACCAAAGACCCTCGGTCGGGCCTCTAGTCATGAATGAGGTCGCGCAGCAGGGCCAGGTTCTCGACGTCTTCAAGCATGTCTGGCCCCTTGGGGGTTTCGAGCAGCATGGGCACGCTGCGCAGTCGGGGATCGTTGACCAGCATGCGAAAGGGTTCCAGGCCCACAAAGCCCTTGCCTATGTGCTCGTGGCGATCCACCCGGCTTGCCAGATCGCGCTTCGAGTCGTTCAGGTGGATGGCATGCAGGCGCTCGAGTCCGATGATGTCGCTAAAGTGCTCCCACATGGCCGCATAGCTCTCGACCTGGCGGAACTCGTACCCCGCCGCAAGCGCGTGCGCTGTGTCAAAGCACACGCCCAGCCGCTCGGTACCTTCGGTGTGCCCCATCAACCAGGCCAGGTGCTCGAATGTGTACCCCAGGCTCGACCCCTGGCCAGCCGTATTCTCCAGCAGCACCCTCACCTCGGTCCCCGCTGTCGCTGACAGTGCAGCGCTCAAAGCAGCCGCGATTCTTCGCAGGCCCGCCTCTTCGCCGGAGCCCCTGTGTGCCCCCGGATGCAGCACATAGTCGCGCACGCCGAGCTGCTGGCAGCGTCTCGTCTCCAGGATCAGGGCGTCCACAGACCTTTGCCAGAGATCGTCGTCAGGAGTGGCCAGATTGATCAGGTATGAGCTGTGGGCCACGATGGGATGGATGCCCGTAGCCGCGCGCGCCTGCCGAAGGTCCTTGATCTGCTGCGAGGTCAGTTCTCTCGATCGCCAACGGTTGGCGTTGCGGGTAAAGATCTGAACCGCGTCACACCCTATAGAGTGACCCCGCAGAAGAGCGTTGGCAGGCCCACCGGCTATGGACATGTGCGCTCCCAGACGCGGCCCTGTCATCGGCAGGTCTCCCTCCCGTCCGTCGCACTTGATTCTAGGGCCAGCCAAGCCTGCTGTCAACGGCCCCGCGAGCACACAAAGAGGGATGCGGTCCTGTTGGACACGCATCCCTCACCACCGCGGTGGCAGACTGGTCCCTGGAGCAAGATCACTCGCCGGATGGCCACCGACGCCTGCTGCACTCTGTTCCATCCGCAAAGAGCACACTGGCTTTTCGGCGGAACCCGCTACACACAGCGCGCGCTGCGACGTGAGCAGTCAGGCCCAAGTGGGCCCTGGCAAAGTGCCCGCGCTTTCGGGGCTAACTAGCCCCGCCTGTTGACCGCTCAACCGCCTGACGGCGCACAGGATAACTGGCTGCCGCCACGATGGCTACCAGAGGACGACATCCCGAAAAGCGAGATGCTCTTCTTGCAACGGTTGCTGTGACACTGGGGACACTCTACCTCGCCGGAGAAGGACATCGACCGAACGAACTTGTCGAAGGACTCTCCGCACTCTTGGCAACGATACTCATATATCGGCATCCTAAACCCACCTCATGCAGGACTATCCTGTGACTTGGGTCCTGTCCACCACACCTAGCCCAATGTCGCTGGTCACAGGGCCCACCAGGTCAGTTGCCCTCGGTCTCAGCCAGGACCGCCTCGACCTTGCGCCTGATCAACGGCTTGGGCACGAAGCCAACGCTGCGGTCGGCCTCCTCGCCATCCACATAGATGACCAGCGTAGGAATGCCGCGAATACCGAGTTTGCTCGGGGTGAGGGGATTCCCGTCGACATTCATCTTGACGAAGGTCACCTTGCCAGCATACTCGTCGGCCAGCTCCTCAAAGACAGGTGCCATCATGCGACAGGGCCCACACCAGGGAGCCCAGAAATCAACCACAACAGGCTCTTGAGACTCCAAGACATCCTGCTGATAGCTTGCGTCGGTCACATGCTTGACGCAATGCGTCTCGCCCATTCCTTCCCCTTCCATCGGTCAAGGTCGTGGATTCACAACCCCTGTGGTTCGAGCTATAATGGGGTTGCGCGCCGCACAGCTTCGTTCTCTAGCAATGGCATTCGCCGGCCCAAGGTCCGCTCACAGCAACAGCAATGCGGTATAGGAGTGCTGCCGAACACCAGAGAGAGCATATCACGACTGGCGAACCGTGTCAAAGCTCTCCAGGAGGCCCGATCATGATTTCCCTTGCCATTCCCGGCGTAAGCGACTTTCATGGAAAGGAGGAACCAATCCGATGAGACTCTCTGCTCCCAAGAAAGGCACGTTCACTCTCTCGTTCCTTGTTGGTGCTGCGGCCATTGCGCTCCGGGTGATTTCAGATCATACTTTTTCAGATGTTGACTTCATCTTGCTGGCCTTGGCCTTTATCCTCCTGGCGTTAGGTACCCTGCTGAAAGGTCTGTAGGCCCAGGACACACCAACACGCCCGGCGCACATGCTGGGGATGCCCGCCTCAGGCTCGAACGCTCGCGCCAGGCTCTGGCTCAGGTTCGACGCGCTCCCGACGGCGAAACTGACTCATGTAGAGCCCGTGGTAGACGCCGCCCAAGGCCAATAGGGATTCATGGGTGCCGCGCTCGACAATGCGCCCTTCGTCGATGACCAGAATGTGGTCGGCGTTGCGAATGGTGCTGAGGCGATGGGCGATCACCAGACTCGAACGTGCCTCCAGGAGTTCAGCCAAAGCTCTCTGGATGAGCAGCTCGGTTCGTGTATCCACCGAGCTCGTCGCCTCGTCCAGCACCAGAATGCCAGGATCCTTGAGGATAGCTCGCGCAATGGCCAACAACTGCCGATTGCCGTGGCTCAGCCTGGCTCCGCGCTCTCCAATCTCGGTATCGTAGGCCTTGGGCAATCGCTGGATGAACTGGTGGGCATTGGCCAGTTTGGCCGCCTCTACCACCTCGTCGTCCGTGGCCTCCAGACGGCCATATCGAATGTTGTCCGCCACTGTGCCAGAGAAGAGAAAGGTATCCTGCAATACGAGGCCGATCTGCCCACGCAAGCTCGATTTGGTCACTTCGCGCACGTCGCGTCCGTCAACTCGTAAGGCGCCCTGAGCCACGTCGTAGAAGCGCACAAGCAAATGGGCCAGAGTCGTCTTGCCGGCCCCTGTAGGGCCCACCAGAGCCACAGTTTGCCCCGGCTCGATGGCAAAGGAGACGTCCTGGATCACCGGCTCGTCCTCAACGTAGCGGAAGAAGACATGGTCGAACTCCACCCGCCCCTTCACGCTGGGCAGTTCCAGAGCGTGGGGGGCATCCACGATGGCCGGCTCAGCCTCCAGGAGCTCAAAGATCCGCTCAGCGCCAGCCATTGCGGACTGCAACTGGCCGTAGAGCTGGGAGAGCTCTCTGATCGGCCGATAGAAGCGCTGCACGTAGGCAAGGAAAGAGACGATGACCCCGACCGACACAAGGGGCGGGTCGTAGTTCAGGATCAGGTACCCGCCACACCCCACCACAATGGCATAGGCCGAGGTGCTCAAAACGTCGAGAAGAGGCATGAAAGCCGACATAAGGGTCTGGGCTTCCACATTGGCCAAGCGGTTGCGCTCGTTGATGACCTGAAACTCTATCACGTTCCGGGCCTCTCGGGAAAATGCCTGCACCTCGCGCACCCCGGCGATGTTCTCCTGCAATTCCGCACTCACCTTGCCGATTGTCTTGCGCGTCTCGCGAAAAGCCTTCCGCGCCCGCCGAGAGAAACTGACAGTAGCGAGCACAATGATAGGCAAGATGGCATAGGAGGCCAGGGCGAGGCGCCAGTTCAGAGCCAACATCGAGAGGGCGATGCCCACCAGTCCGAGCATCATCCTGAGTATGCGCATCAACCCCGGCCCGAACATATCATTGATCACTTGGGTATCGTTGGACAGGCGGCTCATCAGATCGCCCGCCTCTTGGGCGTCGAGAAAGCTCAGGGAGAGTGCCTGAATGTGCTCGAAAATCTGGGTGCGCATGGTCAGCAACACCTTCTGGGCGACTCTGACCATGAGCCGAAACTGCACCACATTCATGGCCCAGATCACCAGATAGCTGACGGCCAGCATCAGCATCACCAGAGACAGGCCCGCACGTCGATCGCCCCCCGGCCCAAGCAGGGCCGCAAGCCACGCTGGGCCTGCTGATCCACTGGGGCTGATGAATGCATCCACGGCCAGGCCGATCAAGTAGGGACCTGCCAGCTCGGCCAGCGTGCCGACCACTAGCAACACGCAGATGAGGCCCAGTCTGCGCACAGACGGTGCAAAGTACGGGAGAAGGCGCGCGACCGTCCCGCGTGGATCCTTCGCCTTACTCACCTCCGCAAAGCGTCTGTGGGCGCTCATACTGTCGCCCCCGCAACAGCCGTCGCGTCGGGACTTTTGTCGGTGTCGTCCTGCAACTGCGAGCCATAGATCTCGGCATAGATCTCGCTACTGGCCAACAACTCCTCGTGCACCCCCCTGGCCACGATCTCCCCATTTTCCAACACCAGAATCTGGTCGGCATTGAGCACCGTAGCCACGCGCTGAGCGATGACAAAGCTAGTTCGGCCTTTCATAAGCCGGCTCAGAGCCTGGTGCATGCGATACTCGGTAACCAGGTCCACACTCGACGTGGCATCATCCAGGATGAGGATCTTGGGGTCATGCAACAGGACCCTGGCGATGGCTATGCGCTGCTTCTGCCCCCCCGAAAGAGTGACCCCCCGCTCTCCCACATGGGTCTCGTAGCCTTGGGCGAAACTCATGATAAAGTCGTGGGCTTCAGCCGCCTTGGCCACCTCGATGATCTCTTCCAAGGAGGCCTCAGGACGCGCGAAGGCGATGTTCTCGCGAATGGTACCCTCGAACAGGGTGGCTTCCTGCAGCACGATGCCCGTTTGGGCGCGGAGCGAGTCGAGTCTGACGTCGCGGACGTCGTAGCCATCCACGGTCACGCGCCCCTTACAGCCGTCTCCAGAGATATCGTAGAAGCGGGGAATGAGATTGATGATCGTAGACTTGCCAGACCCGGTAGCTCCCAGTAGAGCCACGGCTTCTCCGGGCTCAGCCACAAAACTTACCCCTCTGAGCACGGGATCTCCCGTGTCATAGTAACGGAAGGTGACATTCTCAAACGCCACCCGACCCTCGATCGGTGGCAATGTCACGGCATCGGGCTTTTCCACCACTTCAGAGCGGGCATCTAGAATGTCGAACACGCGCTCTGCCGAAGCTGCAGCATTCGATAGGCTGGCCACGATCATGCCCAGCATCAGCACCGGAAAGAACGCCATCATAAAGTAGTTGGCAAAGGCGACGAGCTGGCCAACGGTCAGGATCCCCCCAATGACCTGCGTCCCTCCAATCCAGTAGACACTTAGGATGGCTACATTCGCTATGCCAAAGATCGTCGGAAAGCCCAGCGACAGGATCGTGTTCACCTCGATGCTCACATCGTAGAACGCGCGGTTTGCCGCCTCGTAGCGGCTACTCTCGTAGGGCTCCCGAACGAAAGCCTTGACCACGCGCACGCCGGCCAGGTTCTCTTGCAGCACAGTGTTGAGGTTGGCAAGACACTCCTGAACCGTCTTGAACAAAGGCATGGCTTTGCGGGCAAAGAGGCCGAACACGCCCAAGGTCAAGGGGATGATGACCACCATGATCAGCGCCAAACGCCAGTTGGCCGTGAACAGCACAACCAGCGAGCCCCCCATCATGAGCAGCGCAGAGAAGAAACTGATAGCTCCCCGGCCCACAAAACGCTGCACCCTGTCCACATCAGAGGTTGCGCGGGTCAAGAGCTGGCCGGTCTGTGCTCGATCGTGGTAGCTGAAGGAAAGGGACTGGATCTTGGCATAGAGTGCATTGCGCATATCGTAGGCAACGCCCTCAGCGACCCGGGCGGCCAAAGCTCCTTGCGTGAACTGGAATAGGGCGCGCAAACCGGCAAAGCCAACCATGGCCAGCGACATCCACAACACTTTGGAGGCATCTCGCCCAATGATTCCCTCGTCGATGACGTACTGGCTCATGCGAGGGATCACCAGCATCGACGCAGTGGCGATCAGCAGACTGACGAACATTCCAGCGGCCAGCAGCCAGTATTCCCTTAGAAAGCGCATCGCCCGAAAGACGTGTCTCACTTCTCGTGCCCCTGCGGCAGTGCCCACGCGTGACCCGGTTCCGCCGATTCCCTGCTATTACTGAATGGCAAGCTTTGCAACCGCTCATTTTAGCCCCAACGGGGTAGAGCGTCAAATCAGGGCATCGAGAAAGACCCTTGGGAGACCGAGTCGGGCCACATCCGCCGAAGAAGCAGGACCCGACCCTTGCGGTACACGTTCGCTTTGTTGCGCTTTACCTCGCCCCTCTACTCCCCTCTCCGCTGGCGGAGAGGGGATGGGGGTGAGGTTGGCACACGAGACGCAGCTCTCGAAGCGTTTTCCGATGGTCTCTCAAATGCCGAGAGTGCTTGCGTCCGCAGATACACCCGGCCAGAACGCAACCTTTACCCAGGCGTGTCTGTCATAAGCAATAGGTGTTCGTCGGTCCCAAGCACGAGGTGAGGAGAGACACTTTGCGCATTTTGATGGTATACCCTCAGTTCCCCGATACCTTTTGGAGCTTCAAACATGCCCTGCCCTTCATTCGCAAGAAGGCGTCCTTCCCCCCACTTGGCCTGCTGACTGTCGCTGCCCTGCTGCCAGAAGACTGGGAGAAGCGCCTGGTGGACATGAACACCACCCAGCTCACCACACGCGACCTGCAATGGGCAGACTATGTTTTCGTCAGCGCAATGATTGCCCAGCGAGAGTCAGTCCGCACAGTTCTCCAGCGATGCAAGCAAGCCGGAACCAAGGTCGTGGCGGGCGGGCCCCTGTTCATGTCCGAGCACGAAGACTTTTCCGAGGTCGATCATTTCGTGCTCAACGAGGCAGAGCTCACGCTGCTGCCCTTCATCAGCGACCTGGATCGCGGCAGACCAAGACGCATCTACGAGACCAGCGAATTCGCGGACCTGGCCCTCTCTCCCATGCCGATGTGGGATCTTGCCGACATGGGTCAGTATGCCAGCATGTGCATTCAGTATTCGCGCGGATGCCCCTTCAACTGCGAATTCTGCAACGTGACGGCAATGCTTGGGCACCGATTTCGCACCAAGAGCGCAGACCAGATCGTCGCCGAGTTGGATGCCCTCTACTCCCGAGGGTGGCGTGCCGGCGTGTTCTTTGTGGACGACAACTTTATCGGAAGCAGGCGCAAACTCAAGGAAGAACTGTTGCCGGCGCTCATCGCCTGGCGTCGCGACAAGAGGACCATAGGCTTTCAAACCGAGGCTTCCATCGATCTGGTCGATGACCCCGAGTTGCTCGGCCTGATGGTCAAGGCGGGGTTTAACAAGGTCTTTGTGGGCATCGAAACCCCGAACGACGAGAGTCTGGCAGAGTGCAAAAAGTCTCAGAACAGGGGACGGGACCTGATGGAGTCGGTCAAGATCATGCAGCGGGCTGGTCTTGAGGTGCAGGGAGGCTTCATCGTCGGCTTTGACCACGATACTCCATCCATCTTCAGGCGACAGATCGAGTTCATCCAGCAAAGCGGTATCGTGACCGCCATGGTGGGCCTTCTGCAGGCCCCCAAGGGGACCCGGCTCTACGAGCGACTCAAGAGAGAGGGCCGCTTGACCTCTGAAACCTCTGGCAACAACACCGACGACACCATGAACTTTCGCCCCAAGATGGACCCCAAGGTTCTGCATGAGGGCTATCGGAGGATCCTCCTTCACGTCTACTCGCCCCGCGCCTACTATGAGAGGGTCCGGACCTTCCTGAGGGAATACAAGAGCTCACACGTCATACGCCCGCACGTCAGTTGGCACTACATCGCCGCGTTCCTTCGTTCCATGCTGATTCTGGGCGTGCGCGGCAAGGAACGCCTAGAGTATTGGAAGCTCTTCTTCTGGACGCTCTTCCGCAAACCGCACCTGTTCCCACTGGCTATCACCCTCGCCATCTATGGCTTTCACTTCAGGCGCGTCTCCGAACGATACGCCCTGTAGCAGCTTGCAGGCGTCGTTCGATGGTCGGAATCGCGCCGAGCCCAGACACCACAAAAGAGTGTCTGGGCTCGAAACGTGGTCCTGCTCGAACGCGTTTGGCCTAGTCCACGGGCGCGAACTTGAAGCCAATGCATGGAATGTCGGGCACCAACTCGATGATGGGGTAGAACACGCTCTTTTGAATGTCGTGATAGTAGGGATTCTGGGCAACTGCTTGCCAGCCGCCGGCTCGATCAGACTCTTGCAACGAGGCCCACACCTCGGGCCGATAAAAGACCTTGGCGGTCAGAAGGCACTGGGTGGGTGAGAGGGGATCAGACTCGAAGCAGATCTTGTCGCTACTTGCGCACGCTGCCCAGGATACCTTCTGGCGAACTACCAACCTCATTCTCCAGTTGCATTCGCCTAGCTTGCGCCAACTCCAGAAGTCTTGAACCCTGGCCAACGACTCTGGTCTGGACAGAAAGCCCATCTCGCCCCGGTAGCTACGCCCGTCGCTGCCACTGAAGTAGTACGCCCCTCCCTCGTGCTCCACCTCGATCGATCCCGTGCCCCATTCGCCGTTGTCCACGCTCACCTTGCTCAGAACCTCGACCGGCGCAGGAACGGGCGTCGCGGTTGGCTTTGGCTGCGCACCAGGGATCTTGATTGCCACAAGGACCTCTCCGCCAAAGAACTCACCCTCGGCGGTCTGCATGCGCCAACGCCCGGTATGGGTTCCGGGACTGGACGGTGCCGTCATGGAGACCGTGACCTCCACCTCTTCACCAGGTGCGGTCTCGCCCGCCAGTGGCTCACTACTGCCCCCGCCCAGGCGCGCGCCCGAGACGTAGGCCAGCTTCACCCCAGGCGGCCAAGGGCACTCACCAGAGTTGCTCAGCCGCCAGGTCTTGTCGAACTGTTGGCCAGGCTCGACCGTGGTGTAGTCGGGGATGGTGACATCGCTGACGTATCTTGCGGCCAGGGGCGCATCGCAAGGCACTGGGGTCTCCGTCGGTGTGCTGCTGGGCACGAGAGTGGGAGGGGCCTGAGTCGGCGTGAACGTGGCCGTGGGCGGCATCGGTGTTCGTGTGGGTGAAGGCGTCCTCGTTGGCACCTTGGCCACCTCGATCGTCGGCGTAGACGTGAAGGCCTGCGTCGGCAGGGGGCGCGTCGGCGTGACCTCGCCCCCTGCAACTCTCGGTTTCTGCCCGGGAGAGATCAGCAGCACCAACTGCACAAGAACGACAAGTGCCGAAAGCGCCGTCACCACTTGGAACCCACGGCCGCGTCTTCCTGGGTCGGGCACCAGCTCGCTTCGTCTCCTGGCCATGCGTCTCCTCACCTTGCAGTCTGTTTTGAGCCTGTACCAGCACATTCTATCCCGAAATCGTCGGCAAGCCAAGAACGGGGGCCAACTCGCCACAGGCCGCAATGCCTCGCGCCCAGACTTTGCCGCTCCCACTTGGCTCGGGTATAATTGGTCAGCAGCAGTCTTGAGTGAGATCGATGAGAGACCTGTATCGATGTCTTGACGAGTATCCTCCCGAGCTCCTGGAGGCTATCTCTGGCGTCTGGCAAGTGCCGCTCCCCGAGGGAGAGCCGAGGCAGATGGCTGTCCATCTGGCGGAGGCAATGCTGGCCCCCAACGCGCTGGAAAGGGCCCTGCACGGATTGACGCCCGCGGCTCAGAGTGCGCTGGCCGAGATTGTCAAAGAGGGGGGAGTAGCCCCCGGCCATCGGCTCTTTGTGAAATACGGAAACATCCGTCGGCTCGGGCCCGCTGCGATGGAGCGCGAGCAGCCCTGGGCTTGCCCAGAGGGTGTGCTGGAGGAACTGTATTACAAGGGGATTATCTACCGCGCGTATGCCGCAGTCGTCGGCGGCTACTACGGTGAGGTCTACTTTATCCCCCGGGACCTGCTGGAGCCGCTCCAGAAGCTCGAAAGTGAAGTTGCCGAGCTGGACGTACAAGAGGCACCTGCGCCCACAAGAATCGAGCATGATGGCAGTGCACTGGCGGAGGATTTGCTCGCCTTCCTGGTGCGCATCAGGCAAGGCCGAATCTCTGCTTCAGGCCCTGAGAGGACGCGGAAAGGGTCATCAGCCCTCGACGAACTGGACCTGGGCCCGCGCCTTGTGGGAGAGAACCACCCCGAGAGGCTGGTGCTTCTGAGAAGGCTGCTCCGGCGCCTGGACCTGCTCCAAGACCAGAAGAGCATCCTGCGCCCCAGTCCAAGAGCCCGCAAATGGCTGCGCCTGCCGGACCACCACCGGGCACGGAGCATCTACCTCGCCTGGCGAGACGACGCTCATTGGGATGAGCTTGATCGAGTGCCCTCTCTACGGTTCGACGATCGCAGCCGGCAGACCAACCCCATCGTCGCACGGAGCAACCTTCTCCAGGTGCTCGCCAAGTGCCCTGCTGGCCGTTGGTTGCTTCTGAGCTCCTTCCTTGACGCCCTCAAGCACCGTCGCCCAGACTTCTTGAGGCGCGATGGGGACTATAACAGTTGGTACGTTCGCGATGCCGGCACCGGCGAATACCTCAGCGGCTTCGCATCGTGGGAAAAGGTGGAAGGCGCGCTCGCCACCCACACGATCACATCATCTCTGCGCTGGCTGGGAGTGGTTGACCTGGGCTATGGCGGAGAGGACGCCGATCCCACTGCCTTTCGCATCACCGACCATGGGTCGTCTCTGCTCCCGGCCGAACCGCAGGTACCCCAGGCCGAAGCCACAAGCTCGTCCTCCCCTCCTGCGACGGTAGGCGGCGACCTCACCATCACGATGAGCGTCACCAACAGCATGTATGAACGCTACCAGCTAGAACGCTTTGCCGAATGGGAAGCCCAGGATAGCGTGGCGACTTACCGAATCACCGCTGACTCTGTTTGGAAAGCCTACAATGCGGGGGTCAAGACAGCACAAATAGCCAGGTTTCTGGAACGCATCACCAAAGAAAAGGTGCCGCCTGCGGTGTCGCGAACACTGCAGGCTTGGAGGGGGAGATTCGGAAGGGCTACATTGCGCAAGGCGGTCCTCTTGCGCACGAGAGACGAACCCACGATGAGTCAAATACGGTCACACCCGAAGGTTGGCGGTCTCTTGGGCGAGACGCTGTCGCCAACCATGTGCCTGGTAGATGAGGAGAATGCAGAGGAGCTGCTCACCCAGCTCAAAGACATGGGTATCTGGCCTCGGCTAATCGACTAGGGCGAGAACAGAAAGCCACTGCCGACGCAACCAGCGTGCGTGGTGAAGCACGGGAATCTCGATCCGGGGTGGCCATCGGGCTACGTGCTGTTCCCCTGCTCCTCTTTCAAAGACTCCGGTCGCTCAGAGGCCCGAGTGTATCGCGCTAGAGCGTCCACCTCTGGCTGCTCCGATTCTCCCACTTCCAAGGTCACAGGCTCCGCAACCGCGTCCCTGCCGCCTGCATCAGCCCCGGACTCCTCCTCACGCACGAGGCCGCAGTAGGGGCAAACGTCCCATCCGGGATTCAGCAGCCGGCCACAGCCAACGCAGCGCAAGTGCAACTGGTAGTGGCAATAAGGACAGATGACAAAGTCTGGCTCGACCCCCCGGCGACACCCCGGACACACACGCCGCTCCTCCAGGTCCTGCAGGATGGCCTCTTCGGCCAAGCTCCGCTCATATTCCTCAGCCAGGGTGCTGTGGGGGCGTAGGAGCAGGTAGACAAGCAAACCGGGAACGTTGAGGACTGCGACGAGGAGGGTGACCATGATCTGGGCCAACACGTCGCGCGACCTGTTCCTGATGTCTCTGAATGTCCACACGATCAAGCCAAGGTAGAGGGCAAACACGTAGGCCCCGAGCACAAAGAGCGCTGCCGATATGTACACGTTCAAGTTCGGAGGCAAGGTCATCTCCATAGACTCCTTGTTCGCTGATCTCCCTCCATTATAGCACGTTAGGCAGTGGTTGTCAGGCTTCGATTCGGTCAGGGTGTTGAAAGAGTCTGCGCCTGCCGACATGGTTGTCACCCTGAGCGCAAGTGCCCCGAACTTCAGGGGTACAAGCGAAGGGTCTCAACCGCACAAAACAGGGATTCTTCGCCTTCGCTACGCTGCGGCTCAGAATGACAATGGTCGTTTTTCCACACCCTGCACCCTTCCCAGATTCACCAACACACTTTGCAACCGAGTCGCCAGAAATGAGCAAGAGATACGTCTGGTGTTCGAGTCTCGCAGTTATCTTGTGCCCCCAGTGGGAGATTGAGTCGCCTTCTTTCGTCTGCCCGGAACCCCGGCCCGAAAAGTAGCCTTGGCTCGCCTAGATGAGTATACTCCCCTCGAATGTTCAGGGGAGGGCGGTTATGCTTGGGAAGCAATCTGCGCAGCGCGGCCTGTTTGAAGCCGACCATCTCTACTGCCCCTGCATGGCTCGCGGTCCTGGCCTACGCTTTGCGCACGCGCCAAAGACGTGGGCCGCCTCATGAGTAGCCTGGTGAGACACCGATGGGAGGTGGCAGCCCTCTTTGCCATCATGCTGCTGGCCCTGGGACTGCGTCTCTATCGCCTCGATGCTCAGAGCCTCTGGAATGACGAGGGCACCAGCGTGGCCCTGGCCCAGCGCGACCTGCCCACCATCACCCGCAATGCGGCCAATGATATCCATCCGCCTCTCTACTACTATCTGCTGCATTTCTGGGTCAAGATGGCCGGCACCAGCGAGTTCGCTGTGCGCATCTTCTCTGCAGCAGGTGGCGTAGCCCTTGTCTCGGCCACCTACGCGCTGGGCAAGCGCCCCTTCACTACGGGGTGCAAGCGCCCCCTCACTACGGGGTGCAAGCGCCCCCTCACTACGGGGTGCAAGCGCCTCTACGGCCGGGGCGTCCCGGTCCTGGCGGCGCTCTTTGCCGCGGTTTCCCCTTTCCAGGTCTACTACTCGCAAGAGGCGCGCATGTACGTTCTCACCGCGCTCCTGAGCCTGCTATCGGTGCTGGCCTTTCAGCGCTTCCTATCACACCTGTCGCGGCGAGCAGCCTGCGGAACGCTTCTCTTCGCGGCGGGAGGCCATGTCTTGGCCGGGATTCTGGCGGTATACAGCAACTATTTTGCCTTCTCGGTGCTGCTGGCCGAGAACGTCGGCTTCTTGATCTGGCTGATACTTGGCTACCGGGCGCGTCATCCAGGGCTGCGAGAGACAGTCCGGACCGTCGCCTACTGGGCGACGGCGCAGGCTGCCATCATGCTCTGCTATGTGCCCTGGCTTGTGCTCTCATGGTCGTCCTTGCGAAACTGGCCCGCCGTCAGTCAGCCGCTGTCGCTGGGCGAGCTGCTCCTGAATGTCTCGCAGGTGTTCTCGCTGGGATTGACCGTCGAGGGGGGCGCACGCACCAGCCTGGCGGCCTTGGCCCTTTCGCTACTGGTCCTACCGGGGATCCTCTGCCGCCCACGCACCAACAAGGGCCAGAATCGTTACACGGGCCTTGCATTCCGAACGTGGCTCATGGCTCTCTACCTTCTCGTGCCCATCCTGGTGCTGTACGTACTCTCGCGGCAACGTCCCATGTACAGGGTCAAGCTCCTGCTGTTGGCCACACCAGCCTACTACTTGCTGCAGGCCCAAGGGGTGAACGTCCTGGGACGTTGGGCTGCACGCTTGGCCCGATCACCCGCCTGGTCAGCCATCGCCGGGGGGATACTGGCTCTGATCGTGTGCACGGCGTCGGCCCGTTCTCTGGCAAATCTCTACCACGACGAAAGGTACTTCCGCGACGACTACCGCGGCATTGGCGAGTATATCAGCGAGACTTCCGGCCCCAAAGACGCCATTCTCATCAGCGCGCCGAGCCAGGTCGAGACGGTCAACTACTACTACAAGGGTCGCCTCCCAGAGTATCCAGTGCCACGGCAGCGTCCCATAGACGTGGCCGATACCCGGGCCATCCTCGAAGGCATCGCTGCGCGCCACTCGCGGGTCTATGCCATCTACTGGGCCACCAGTGAGAGCGACCCGGAGCGATTCGTGGAGACCTGGGCTGACGAGCACTGGTACAAGGCCCTCGACAGATGGTATGGCAATGTACGGCTGGCTGTCTACTCTGTGTCTGATTCAACAACCCAGCGAATAGCCCACCCCACGGACTATGTGCTAGGCCAGGTAATCCGCCTGCGTGGGTACTCTTTGGCGACGCCAGAACCACGCAGTGGGGACATGCTGCAGCTAACCCTCTATTGGGAGGCCCTGCGCCCCATCGACGAACGCTACAAGGTGTTCATCCATGTAGTGGATAGTCGCGGCAACATCGTGGGGCAACGAGATAGCGAGCCCGGGGGAGGAGCGAAGATGACCACCGGGTGGCAGCCGGGAGAGCTTGTCGTGGACAACTATGGCCTGCTCGTCCAGCCCGGCACGCCCCCAGGAGAGCATACCCTTTGCGTCGGGATGTACAGCCTCAGCGACGGCCAGCGCCTGTCAGTGACCAAGGGCGGCCGCAACCTGGGGAATTCCGTCGAGTTGGCGCGACTGAGCGTCGGGTTGCCCAAGCTTCCCCCACCAGTTGGCGGCCTTGACATCCAACACAAGAGCGACGCGAGCTGGGGTTCGCTGCGCCTCGTTGGGTACGGGCTGCACAGGCTTGGATCGGAGCACGAGCCCAAGCTCTTGCTGCGGCCGGGAGATGTGGCCAGGCTGCTCCTATTCTGGCGCAAGGAGGCAGATGGGCCCGTGGGCAGCGGATTCGTCGTCTCCCTGACCGATCGCCGGGGACATGTCGTCTGGGAGCAAGCCTTGCAGACGACCGGCGGCACCTTTCCCTTCGCCGCTTGGCGCGATGGCGAGGTGGTGCGCGATCTCCATCAGTTGCATCTGCCGTCAGACATGCGACCGGCTGAGTACCTCCTGACCCTACGTGACGACGGCTGGGGAGAGAACAGGAGTTGCTCCCTGGGAAGCGTGACCATCACACCTCAGGGCAGGGCATTCTGATGCGTTCGGGATGAGAGTAGATGGTCATCCTGTGTCCGCGCAGGTAACCTATCAGGGTTACATTGAACCGCTCGGCCAGTTGCACCGAAAGCGTCGTCGGTGCTGACATCGACGCCAGCAAAGGAATGCCCAGGCGAACGGTCTTGGTCACCATCTCATAGGTCAGCCGGCCAGAGCAGAGCAAGAGTTTGCCTCTGAGGGAGATGCCACGCAGCAGGCAGTATCCAAGTGCCTTGTCAACCGCGTTGTGCCGCCCAACGTCCTCACAGACAACTACGAGTCCTCCCCCCGCATCAAAGAGCGCAGCGCCATGAACTCCCCCCGCGCGTTGGTGGAGGCGTTGTCCAGCACGCATCGAGCTTGCCAGACCTGAGATTGTCCCCAGATCGACCATAGTATCATCTTTGACAGGCTCCAACGCGAGATCGGCCCGATCAACGTCCACCGCGCCGCATCCAGCGCGGATCAGTCGCACCACATCCAGACGAGCTTCGGGTCGGAGAGCTCCAGGGCGGATGGTGACCTCGACCCGATTGCGCGACTCGCCCTCTTCCTCAGAGGTCTCGCTTCCAGGGCTCGGGAGCCCCTGACCACAGTGGTGCACGATCAGTATGTCGGAGAAACTGCCCACCAGACCTTCGCTTACGCAGAACCCGGCGGCCAGCTCTTTCTCCATCCCAGGAAGGCGCATCAAGATAGCGACTCGCTCGCCGTTGATGTCCAGGGAAAGGGGTTCTTCGAGTACGGTCTCGATCTCCCGCTGCCGGCTCTCCCCATCGCGAATGTACCACACGCGCCTCAAGGCAGTTGGCCAGGCTCCGGCCCCATAGGATACGTCCATCGATCGTCCCTCGCGAGTAAATCTCACGCCGGGCTCCGCTTCGTTCCAGTTCCGAGCCCGGATGCAGATGATCAGAGTGGGATGGAGGAGCTAGTCCCTGCCATAGAGCCACCAATAGACCAGGCCAACGAATCCAGCGCCTCCGACGACGTTGCCGATGGTGACGGGCAGCAGGTTGCTCAAGAGAAAGTCAGCAATGGTGACGTCGGCCCCGTTGAGCATACCCAGAGGAATGAAGAACATGTTTGCAACAGAGTGCTCAAAGCCCAGCGCCACAAAGGCCATGATCGGCCACCATATGCCCAGAATCTTGCCAGCAATATCATCTGCAGAGATGGCCAGCCATACTGCCAGACAGACCAACCAGTTGCAGCCAATCCCCCGCAAGATAAGAGCGCCCCAACCCAAGGAGACCTTGCCCTCGGCGATGCTGGCCGCTGCCCCCCCGAGCAACTGGCCAAAGCCGCCGACGTTGATGTTGACGATGCCACTCCAATACGCCAGGAAGAGGGCCACGAACACGGAACCGACAAAGTTCCCGGCGTACGCCAGCCCCCAGTTGCGGAGAAGCTCCCTGGGGCGGATAGCGCCCACCAGAAGAGCGGGAGTGGCAAGACCGCAGTTATCCGGGAACAGGTGTGCCCCGGTGAGAATCGCCAACACCGCGCCCACCGGAAAGACCGCGCCGAAGAGAAGGGCGGCAAGCCCTGGGTTGGCTTGGAGCAAGTCGCCGCTCCCGTGCCCCACCACGATAGCCAGCAGGCCGCCAATGGCAAAGAGAGCCCCTCCCAAGGTGGCCATCACAAGCTGTTGCCCGGGCGAAAGCCTGCACCTGGCGCACCCTGCATCGCAAGCCGCCTCAAAGATGGCCTTGGGAGATTCCTTCACCATGCTCACCATCCTCAGGTGTGTCTCAGATGGGCTCCACTCTCACCGCGCATACCTTCAGCTCGGGAATCTTGGCGATCGGATCAAGAGCAGCGATGGTCAGGAGGTTGGCCGCCGCCTCCTTGAAGTGGAAGGTCATGAACACCACCCCCTGGTCCGGACGATCGATCACTTGCGCTCGCGCGGTCACCTGGCCTCGGCGAGAGCTGACTCTGACCAGATCGGCGTCATTGACGCCGAGAGCACGCGCGTCAATGGGGTTTATCTCCACCAGGGCCTCGGGACAGATCTCCTCCAGACCTTTGGAGCGGCGTGTCATTGTGCCCCCATGCCAATGATAGAGGACGCGCCCCGTGGTCAGCACCAGGGGATACTCGGCGTCGGGCTCCTCTGCCGGGGGCAACCACTCCACCGCGCTGAAATGGCCCAGGCCACGCGAGAATCTCCCCCGGTGCAAGAACCTGGTTCCGGGATGGTCTGCATCCGAGCAAGGCCATTGCAGGCCCACCTTTTCAATGCGGTCGTATCGGATGCCTCCATAGATGGGAGTGAGAGCGGCTATCTCCTCCATGATCTCTATCGGACTATTATACTCCCAACTCGCGTACAGCGCACCATCGCCATCCATGCCCATGCGCTTCTGGATCCTCCTGGCCAGGTCGGCGAGGATCTCCCAGTCGGGACGGGCCAGGCCTGGCGGTGAAAGGGCCTTGCGCCCGAGCTGGACGCGACGCTCGGTATTGGTAAAGGTGCCCCCCTTTTCGGCGAAGGAAGCACCAGGCAGGATCACATCGGCATAGACAGTCGTCTCGCTGGGAAGGATCTCTTGCACTACCAGGAACTCTGTCTCAGACAGCGCCTTGCGCGTGTGATTGGCGTCGGGGTCGGTCATGGCGGGGTTCTCGCCCAGGATGAACAAGCCCTTGATCTCGCCCCGCTCGGCGGCGTTGAGCATCTCCACGACGGTGAGCCCAACCCGCGTGCCAGAGGTTCTGCCCCACGCCTCCTCGAACTTTGCACGGAGTCCTTCGTCCGTCACGCTTTGGTATCCTGGATAGACGTTGACCAGGCAGCCCATGTCGCAGGCGCCCTGGACGTTGTTTTGTCCCCGCAAGGGGTTAACCCCGCCACCGGCCAGGCCCACATTGCCCAGGAGCATCTGGAGGTTGGCGCAGGAAAGTACATTCTGGTGCCCCGTCGTGTGCTGGGTGATGCCCATGGCGTACAACAGAGCCGTCGGCCGATTCGAGGCCAGGATGTAGGCAGCCTCGCGAATGTCCTCCGGAGCAACACCGGTTATCTTCTCGACCCTATCCAGACCGTACCTGGCCGCCATCTCCCTGATCTCCTCAAAGCCCTCGGTCCTCTCGGCAACGTATTGCTTGTCGTAGAGGTCCTCTTCGATGAGGACGTTGATCAGGCCATTCAGAAGGGCGATATCGCTTCCGGGACGGTGCTGCAGGTGGAGCACGGCATCATCGATGATGGGAATCTTGCGGGGATCGGCAACGACCAGCTTGGCCCCGCGCCGTCTGACAGCCTGTCGAAGGTAGGTGCCAAGGACGGGATGGTTCTCGGTGGTGTTGGAGCCGATGATGAAGTAGGCTTTGGCCTCGTTTGCGATATCCTCGATCGAGTTGGTCATGGCGCCAGAGCCAAACGCTGTGACCAGACCGGTCACTGTGGAGCTGTGTCAAAGACGGGCACAGTGGTCCACGTTGTTGGTCCCGATCAACCCACGACTCAACTTCTGAACCAGATAGTTCTCCTCGTTGGTGCACTTGGCAGAACTGAGAAACGCTAGCGCGTCGGGACCATGCTCCTCAACGATCTGCACAAACCTGCCCGCCACCAGGTCCAGGGCCTCGTCCCAGCTTGCCTCCACGAACTCGCCATCCTTCTTGATCAGAGGCGTGGTGAGGCGATCCTCATGATTGACATAGTCGTAGCCGAAACGCCCCTTCACGCAGGTGCGTCCCCGGTTCACGGGATTGTCCAGATCGCCGCGTATGCCGATGATCTGGTTCTGCCGTGTCTCCAGAACCAGGCCGCACCCGACACCACAGTAGGGGCACACAGTCACCGTTTCGGCGGTGGGAAGGCCGAATCGCAGGCTGTCCTTTGTGCGCAGGGCACCCACGGGGCACATCGCCACACACAGGCCGCACGACTCGCAGGTTGACTCGAGCAGCCCGCGATCCATAACAGTGCTGATCTTTGTGCGGAGGCCCCGGTAGGCATAGTGGATAGCGTTGCTGCCCTGTATCTCATCGCAGACCCGAACGCACTTGCCACACAGGATACACCGTTCCAGGTCCCGCTCAAAGAAGGGGTTAGAGTCGTCGATGAGGTACGCGCGCTTCTCTCCTTCAAAGCGCATCTGGCGCACGCCCACATAGGCGGCCACGTTTTGCAGGTCGCAGCGGCCGTTCTGCGGGCAGGTCAGGCAGTCCGACGGGTGATCGGAGAGTAGCAGCTCGACGATGCTGCGCCGGATTCTGTCGATCAGCGGGTTGGAGGTGGTGACCGCCATGCCGTCGGTCGCCTGGGTCGTGCACGATGTGGGCAGCCCCTTCAACCTCTCGATCTCTACGATGCAAAGCCGGCAGGCGCCATATGGCGCAAGAGCGGCGTCATAGCAGAGCGTAGGGATGTAGATCCCCGCCTCTCGCGCAGCCTCCAAGACGGTCATTCCCCCCTCGGCCTCGACTCTGCACCGGTCAATCGTCAAGGTTATCTTGGCCATCAGTCTTCCTCCGAGTCGAGCTAGAGATACTGTGCAATGATCTCAATCCTGGTGCAGGATTGGCCCAACGGACCAGGAGATCATGACCCCGTACGCACGGGCACCGGCTTGCTGGGCACCTGAACGCTCCCTCCCGAGACCTTTACCACGGCATCGAAGCGGGACGGGCATAGGTCAAGACAGCTTCCGCACTTGATGCACTTGTTCTGGTCGATAACATGGATAAGCCTCCTGTCGCCGGCGATCGCATCCACCGGGCAGCCCCTGCGGCACAGGCCGCACCCCTGACACTTGTCGGGAAGAATGTAGAACGAGATGAGTCCCTCACATCTCAACGCCGGACAGCGCTTCTCGTCGATGTGGGCCTGGTATTCCTCGCGAAAGTGGGCAATGGTGGAGAGAACAGGGTTTGGGGCCGTCTGTCCCAGGGCACAGAGTGATCCCAGCTTGACCGTTTCGCACAACTCCAGGAGCAAATCGACGTCCCCTTCCTGGCCCTCGCCCTGGCAGATGCGCTCCAGGATCTCCAACATGCGTTGGGTGCCCAGGCGACAAGGGACGCATTTTCCGCAAGACTCCACCTGGGTGAAGCTCAGGAAGAAGCGGGCGATATCCACCATGCAGGTGTCCTCGTCCATGACCACCATGCCGCCCGATCCCATTATAGAGCCGGCCTCGGCCAACGACTCATAGTCCACGGGCAAGTCCAGCAGGCCGGCCGGCAGACAGCCGCCGGAGGGACCGCCGGTCTGAACGGCCTTGAACTTCTTGCCATCGGGGATACCGCCGCCGATGCCGAAGATGATCTCGTGCAAGGGAGTGCCCATGGGCACCTCTACCAGCCCGCTATTGACCACCTTGCCCACCAGGGAAAAGACCTTGGTTCCCTTGCTCTTCTCCGTCCCGATCGACGCGAACCAGTCCGCGCCTTTGGACAGGATGAGCGGGATGTTGAAGAAGGTGCCCACGTTGTTGATGAGGGTCGGCTTGCCCCAAAGGCCCGATTGGGCCGGAAAGGGCGGGCGGGGACGAGGCATGCCTCGCCGACCCTCGATGGAGGCCATCAGGGCCGTCTCCTCGCCGCAGACAAAGGCCCCGGCTCCCTCCTTGATGGCTATGTGGAAGGAAAACCCCGATCCCAGTATGTCATCGCCCAGGAACCCCCATTCCTCGGCCTGGGCGATCGCCCTTCTTAGGCGCCGGATGGCCAGCGGATACTCGGCACGTCCGTAGATGAAGCCCTGGTGGGCTCCGATAGCATAGGCCCCAATGACCATCCCCTCAAGCAGGGCGTGAGGATCTCCCTCTACCTCGCTGCGGTTCATGAAGGCTCCGGGGTCGCCCTCGTCAAAGTTGCAGACAAGGTACTTGGGGCTGCCCGATGCCTGGTATGTGAACTGCCATTTCAACCCCGTGGGGAAACCTGCCCCGCCGCGGCCTCGCAGGCCCGACTTTTTGACCTCTTCGATGATCTCCTCAGGACTCATCTCAGCAAGGGCCTTGGCCAAGGAACGGTACCCGTCAAGGCACACATAGTCCTCTATCATCTCTGGATCGACGATCCCACAATTCTGCAGCACCCGACGGCACTGATGTTTGAAGAAGGGTAGATCATTCCAAGAGGGAATTCCCGCGAAGGACTCATCACCGATGACCGCCACCGCTAGATCGGGGCGGGGATTCTCTCCCAGAACGTAGTCATCGATTATCTTGGACACCATCTTGGCAGTGACCTGGCCGTAGCTTACTCTGGGGTGCCCAGGCCTGATGATGTCCAGAAGGGGCTCGTTGAAGCACATGCCAATGCAGCCCACCTTGACCACGTCGACCTCGATCCCCTCCTGGACCAACTTCTCCTCCAGCGCCGCCAGCACCCCCCTCCCACCGGCGGCGATACCACAGGTCCCCAGTCCGATGAGAATCCGAGCCCTGTCCGGTCGGCGGGTGGCGGCCAGTTGGGCCTCTGCCCGACTCCTAATCCCCTGGTAGTTCTTAGCGATCTTGGTCATCTTCTCGATAGCTCTCCACGATCTGCACGGCTTTCTCCGGGGTGAGACGGCCATAGGTATCCTGATTGACCACCATCACCGGTGCCAGGCTGCAGGAGCCGAAGCAGCCAATGTCCTCCAGACTGAACTCGAGGCCAGCAGTTGTCTCGCCGGACCGGATGCCCAAGCACCTCTCCACGGCCTGCAAGATCCTGGGGCTGCCCCGCACGTGGCAGGCCGTCCCCCGACACACTCTCACCAGGTTCCTGCCCTGTGGTGTAAGCCTGAATTGGGCGTAAAAGGTCAACACCCCGAACACCTCGCTGGCCGGCACGCCCAGCACGTCACTGATGCCAAAGATGGCCTCTTCGGGGACGTAGCCGAATTCCCCTTGCACCTTCTGCAAGAGGGGGATAAGCCCCCCTTGGCCATCCTCGCTGTCAGACAGTACTGCCTGCATCCTTTCTTCCAAGGTGGCCTCATTCTCTTTCACGGCTCAACTCCAGTATTCGTTCTATGGCGGCCTCGGCCCACTTGGTGGTCTCATCACATAGCCCCATGCCAAAGTCAAAATCGTAGCCTGGAACGGCTACGATAAGAGCTTCTGGCTCTTTCTTGTAGAGTGCCTTGGTCAAGGCGAGGAGCGAGGCGGGGCTCATCACGTGGGTGAACGCCGAGGGCCGATAAGCGGCTTCGACGGGGATGACGTTCAACCCCTCGGCGCTCTGGCCAACCTGGGCGTCGACAAAGACGATCAGCTCATAGTCCTTGACGGTCTCGGTTAGCTCGGGACCGAGCTGGAAAACGGTCAAGGTGGAGATGTTGTCAATGGCCCGTTCCTGGATCTCTTGTGCTACATAGTGCCCCACGCCGTCGTCGCGGCGGCTGGGATTGCCATATCCGATGACCAACACGCGCGACACTGCGTCTCCTCTGGTGCTTGCTTGCACAAATGCCCGATATTTGGCCAGTTTGCGGTTTGTGCTGGTGCAACCCGTATGGTGTGTTCTTTCTTGGAACTGAACACGGATCTTGCGTCACGAGACTTGTACCCCGTACGGGGCACTTGTTCGGACTAGCACAGACTTGTGCAAGCAAGTGCTAGCTTCTTACCATTCGATCCACCAGCTTACCCGAGGCATCGTACAGCTCCAGGATCAAGGGCATCTGTCCCAAGGCGTGAGTGGAACAGGAGAGGCACGGATCGTAGCAGCGAATCGCCGCCTCAACCCGGTTGAGCATCCCCTCCGTCAGGTTGTTGCCATCGACGTACCTCTGGGCTACCAAGCTGACCGCCTTGTTCATGGCCCAGTTGTTGTTGCCAGTGGCCACGATCAGATTGACCCCAGTGATGACGCCATAGTCGTCGGTCCAGTAGTGGTGCCACAGCGTTCCTCGGGGGGCCTCAATGCAGCCCACGCCCTCGCCAGTGATCTGGGTGCGCGTGTCGAGAATATCCCCCGAGAGGATGTCCTCGTCCTCGCATAGCTCGCGGGTGTGTTCAGCCGCGTATAGGTCTTCTATGAGCCGCGCATAGTGGTAGTAGAGGGATGGCTCCACCGGACCATCGGACAAAGCCTTGAACTTGGCGAATTCCTGGTTGGCAAGGAGGGTGGAAATGCGATCGGCTACGTTTAGCCGGCCCAGCGGCGCCACGCGATAGACTCCGTCGGGCCAACCCAGCTTCTTGTAGTAGGGGAATTTGAGATACGTCCAGTCTTCGACCCTCTCCTCAACATAGTCCAGGTAGTCTCTGCCGTCGAACTCCTCCAGGAGCTCTCCAGCCTTGTCGATCAAGCGCACTGGACCTTCATAAAGCTCCAACGCGCCGTCATTGACCATACCCATGTAGCCGGACGAGAAGCAGGCGAACTCTCGGACGACGTCCTGATTGGCCTCCAACCAGTTCTTGATCACCGAGATGCCGTCTTTGATGTAGCCTACGATCTCGTCGATCTGGCTCAGTATCCAGTCCCGGTTCTCCTGGGACAGAGGCGCGCTCACTCCACCGGGCACTGCCCAATGCATGTGGATGCGACGGCCACCCACGCGACTGATGATCTCCTGGCCGTACTTGCGGAGCTTGACCGCCTTCAGGGCCAGCTCTGGGTTCGCCTCGATGATACCAAATACGTTGCGAATGGCTGGGTCTGCATCAAAGCCGAACAACAGGTCGGGTGCAGCCAGGTGGAAGAAGTGCATCGAGTGGGATTGGATGATCTGGCCCATGTGCAGCAACTCGCGCAAGAGGGATGCCGGTCTCGGCGGCCTGGCGCCAACCAGATCGTCGCAGGCCTTGACTGAAGCCAGATGGTGGCTCACGGGACAAATGCCGCAAATCCGGGGAGTGATGACCGGCATCTCGTAGTACATGCGCCCTTCGGAGAACTTTTCAAAGCCCCGGAACTGATCGATGTGCATGTAGCTCCGTATAGCCTTGCCATGTTGGTCCAGATGTATGGTGACCCGCGCGTGTCCCTCGATGCGGGTGACGGGTTCGATGGTGAGCTTTCGAGCCATTGCACAGTCTCCTTCATCGCACTCTACCACTGCACAGTGCGTGCCCCTGACTCTAGTCGTAGGTCAGCAACTCATCCCTCAGTACTGGCTCCCGGCCCGCCAGAAGCTCGGTCAGCACATACCAGATCGCATCGGCTGGCGGCGGGCATCCAGGCAGGTGGTAATCGACCTCGACCACTTGGTTGACCGCCATCACTTGAGGGGTCAGCTTGGCGATCTCTGGCGATCGAGGTATCTCCTGACCTGGGGCCGTGCTCGGGGTTTCGACGTAAGCCCTGCGCAGAACGTCTTCCACGTCGAAAAGGTTGCGCATGGCGCAAATCCCCCCGAATACCGCACAATCCCCGATGGCAATCAGTATCCTGCACCGCTCGCGCATCTCCTTCGCCGTCGCCAACTGGTGATCGTTGCTCACAGCCCCGGTCAAGATGCCTATGTCGCAGCCCTCTTTCGGTGGGTGCTTGAGATCGGTGATAGGCATCGAAAGGAACTGCACATGCTTGACAAGCTCAACGATGCGCTCGTCGATGTCAAGAAGCGACATATGGCAACCGGAACATACATCCAGCCAGTCCGAACAAAGTGTGATCTTGCCCACTGATTCTCTCCTGCGACGTTCGTATCCCAAAGCTACCCGTCGCTCGCTCGCAATCTAGAATCGCTTGCGTCCAACCCGAATGCCAAAGTGCGCGCTTCCAGACGTCAGGGCGTTCTAGCCTAGCAGCGCGCTGAGCCGCTCGATGACCTCCACCTCAGAAGGGAGCCCCGATGTCACCCCGGCGACGACCCTGCCGACCCGGCCTTCCGCATTGGTCACCGTGCCGTTCTTCTCGTGTGCTGTGGGTGAGGGGAGTATGACGTGGGCCACCTCCTCCCAGGGCTCTCGGAAGCAAGCCTGAACTGCGACGAACTCGGCCCGCGAAAGTGCGTCCAACAGAGCATCGCTGACTTGCTCTGATTCGGCGGCCAACACGTAGTAGACCGAGGCGCCGTTGGGTGCGAAGCCAGCGCTTACGCCTGCGCTGGCGATGCCGAGCGCATTCGCGCCAGACGGAAGCCCCACAAGATTGGCCCTGGGCAGAGCCCTGGCCAGTTGAGCGGCCAGCGCTGCTCCCCGCGGGCCATAGACGATGGCTGGCTGCTGAGCATTCTTGGCGATCGCCACGGCCTCGCCTAGCTCCTCGGGAGCAAACTTGCGGAAAGCCCATGGTTCCAGGCCGTTTTCGGTGTCGTCAAGTACGATCACCCGGGCACCGCGATGGTGTGCGGCTCGCTTGATGGCAAACCCAGCCACCTGGTAGTTCAGGGTGAGATCGGTCTTTGCGACCAGGTAGAGGTCCGCCTCATCCAACACCGACAGCGGGCTGTGCCCGTCGCCAGAAAGGACGCCTTCCATCAAGGTCTTCTCACCTGGCATCCCGCGCACTAAAGCCCTGGCAGCTTCGGTGGAGGCCAACCCCGAGACCACCACGCAGGTCTTGTCATCAGCGGCTCTCAACGGCTTCGCCACTCTGGCCAGGGCCTCTTCCCAGCTCGCTTCGGCCAAACCCTTCTCCCCCCGGATGAGAGGCTTGCGCACGCGCCGGCGCGTTTCGTGCAGAAGGCTGAACCGACCGATCTCGCAGAGCAAGCCCTGATTCGGATCGGCATCCCAATCGCCCTCGACACGGATGACGCGGTTCTCGCGAGTGATGAGCTCAGCGCCGCAACCGACGCTGCAAAGGGTGCAGGTCGTCTTGGTGCGTTCGATCTCGTCGGTGGCGCCCATAAAGGCGCTAGCCCGATCCATCAGTGCACCCGTTGGGCAGACCTGCAAACAATTCCCGCAGGAGACGCAACTCGATCCCCCCAAAGGCACGTTCGCATCGGCGCAGATCATCGTCTGGGTCCCGCGGCCTTTCAACCCGAGGGTCCCGTTGCCGACCAACGCGTCGCAAACTCGAACACAGCGTCGGCAGAGGATGCAGCGATTGTGATCCAGGGCAAAATACCTGAGCGAGGCATCCACCGACAGTTTCGGGAATGCACGATCATACTCCCAATGGTCGAGACCATATTGGTAGGCCAAGTCCTGCAATTCGCAACTGCCGCTCATCTGACAGAACATGCAAAAGTGATTCCGCTCGGAGAAGAGCAACTGCAGCACGAATCGCCGCGACTCTACCACTCGGGGAGATTCGGTGTGCACCACCATACCCAGTGACACCGGGAAGGTACACGCAGGTTGAAGTACGGCCTGCTTCTCGATCTCGACGAGGCAGATACGACAGGCGCCGATCGGCTCTACTGCCGGATGATCGCACAATGTGGGAATATCGATCCCCATGAGACGCGCCGCCGCCAAGACTGTGCTGCCGGCTGGGACGCTACCTTTCATTCCATTGATGGTTACATCGACGTTGGGCATGGCCACCTCCTCGTTCGGTGCGTTGAGCCAGAAGAGCTGCCCCGGTCCACCGAGTAGCGGATTCTATGTCTATGCAGTCGTCTTGTCAAAGTGCTCCTCCACTCCTCGGGAGGGAGCCTCCACCAGTTCTCTCATGCTGAGAAGCTCTCCCTCCTCCAGGTCACAGCGGAGGCAGCGCCTACATTCCTGGAGACACGTCGCCTCAGAGAAGCCCAGCTCGACTTGCTGCCAGTTATGGCGCCGCACATTCGGCGCCTGGACGGGCATCTCGGGGCGTGTCGCCTCGGCATAGTCGTCCACGTTCCAGGGCAAAGGCATCTCGCGGTAGGCCAGCCATTCGTCCTTGGATTCGTGCTCGCCCCCTCGCAGGTAGCTATCAACGGCCTGGGCGACAGCATTGCCCTGAGCTACTGCCTCGATGACCGTCGCGGGGCCGAGCACGGCGTCACCCGCCGCAAAAACGCCCTCTCGCGCCGTGGCAAGCTGGCGGTCAACCTTGATTGCGGAACTGCGCTCAGACTCTACGCCATACCCCTGTAGGCAGGCTACACCCGTGCTCTGACCGACCGCAGCGATGACCACGTCCACCGGCAGGACGAACTCGGAGCCCTCGATGGGGTGCGGTCGGCGACGTGCGCTGTTGTCGAACTCACCCAACTCCTGCACTATCAGCTCCAGTCCCTCGACCTTGCCGTTGCCCACAATTCGAGTCGGATTGACCAGGAGGTGCATCTTCAAGCCCTCTTCCTCCGCCTCTTGGATCTCTAGGTCCTGAGCTGGCATGTCTCTGCGGGTGCGACGGTAGACCAAGTTGACCTCAGAGGCTCCAAGGCGGATCGCCGTACGGGCGGCGTCGATGGCCGTGTTGCCCCCACCGATCACGGCCGCCCGCTTGCCAGCCAGGTCGGGTGGCTCGCCCAGAGCAACGTTCTGCAGGAACTCTACTCCCCCCCAGGCAGCGTCGAGCTCCTCGCCAGCTATCCGCAGCGAGCGGCTCAAGTGAGCACCTATGGCCAACACCACTGCCTGATAGCCCTCGTGATCGAGCAGATCGTCCAGGGTAAAGTCGCGGCCGAGCTTGGAGTTGAGCACGATCTCGACCCCTGCGCGCTTGATGGCGTCGATTTCGAGCTTCAAGACCTCTAGTGGCAGGCGATACTCCGGGATGCCCACAGCCATCATACCTCCAGCCACCGGCAAAGCCTCGTAGACTGTGACTTTGTAACGCCACTGGCTGAGACGCAGCGCTGCTGTCAGACCCGCCGGGCCAGAACCGATGATCGCGACCTTTTCGCCTTTCTTGGGCTCCAGGAGTGGTGGTGTCCAGGGCTCCTTCATTTCTTGATCGGCCATGAAGCGTTTGATCTGACGGATAGCCACGGGCTGGTCCAGTTCGCCGCGACGACAACTCCGTTCGCAGAAAGCAGGGCATATCCGACCACAGACCAGAGGGAAAGGATTGCGCTCTCGGTGGATCTCCAGGGCCTGAGCATACCTGCCCTCCGATACTAGCGAAACATAGCTGGGCACGTCCACACCCGCCGGGCAGGCGTTGGCACAGGGAGAATGCACCAGGGCGGTGCAGACTCCTGCGGGGCACCTCTTGTCGAGGATGTGGGCCACGAACTCGTCTCGGAAGTAGCGGAGCGCGGCCATGACTGGCCCCGGGGTGAGCTGGCCCAGGGCGCAGAGGCTGTCATCGGCCATCTGCCTGGCGATTTCCTCGATGGCATCGAGGTCCTCCATCTTGCCCCGGCCCTCGGTGATGCGCGTCAGGATCTCCAGCATGCGCCTGCCGCCGACGCGACACGGAACACACTTCCCGCATGACTCGTCGGTGGCAAAGGTCAGGAAGAACTTGGAGAGCTCGACCATGCAGGTGTCTTCATCGACCACGATCATGCCGCCGGAGCCCATGACTGCGCCCGCCTGCTTGAGCGAGTCGAAATCGACCTTCAGATTCAAGCCGGAGGCCGACAGACATCCACCCAGCGGGCCGCCCGTTTGCACCGCTTTGAAGCGCTTGCCGTTGGGGATGCCGCCTCCGATGTCAAAGACGATCTCGCCCAAAGTGATGCCCATGGGGACCTCGACGAGGCCGGTGTTTTCGACCTTGCCGGTCAAGGCGAAGATGGCGGTGCCAGTGCTGCGTCGCACGCCGATCGATGCAAACCACTCGGCACCGTTGGTCATGATCTGGGGGACATTGGCATAGGTCTTGACGTTGTTGTTGTTGGTCGGCTTGTTCCACAAGCCAACCACGGCAGGGTAGGGAGGGCGAGGGCGCGGGGCACTGTTGCGTCAACACCGACTCTGGGGCCCTTGGATGGCAGTGTCCAATAGATCGATGCTGCCCACGGTCACTACCCTTTAATCCCGGTCAGCGAGATTCCCTCGATGAACGTGCGCTGGGTGAAGAAGAAGCCGATCAGGATCGGGACAATGGAGACAGTGCTCACGGCCATCAGATAAGGATAGGCCAATGGCGATATCCCCAAACCGCTGAGAATGGAACTTAACTGGTTGATGGCCAGGGAGAGGGGGAAGAGAGCTTCCCTGTTGATGTAGATCAGCGGCCCCAGATAATCGTTCCATGCCCACATGAACTGAAACAACGCGACAACGACCAACGCCGGCCGCGCCAGAGGCAGGATGATGCGGAAGAAAATGCCAAACTCACCCGCGCCGTCGATACGTGCCGCATCGGAAAGCTCCGCGGGGATAGTCATGAAAAACTGGCGTAGCATGAAAATGAAATAGGGACTGCCACAGAAGGCGGGAATGACCAGCGGCCGATAACTGTTGAGCCAGCCCAGCCGCCTGAAAACGATGAACAGCGGTACCATGGTGACCTGAAAGGGAACCATCATCGTCGCCAGGCAGATAAAGAAAAACACATCGCGGCCTGGCCAATGCAGTCGTGAAAATCCGTACGCGACTATGGCGGAGACAAGGGTCACACCCAACGTCGCCGGTATTGCGTAGCGTGCCACAGTGTTTACAATATAGCGGTTGAAATTGTACTGCAACCACGCATCCGGAAAGTTGTTCCAGTGCGCAGGTCTCGGGATCCATACCGGCGGAACAGTGTAGACTTGGGAGTCATCCTTGAGCGCGGAGGTGAACATCCAATAGAAGGGCAGGAGAAAACTGATCGCCAGGATGATCAACAGCAGATATCTGACAGTGACACCGATGAGTGCTGGATAGTTGCGCCTCCGTGAACGTTCTAGCCCCGTCAAGACTGGAGCAGCAGAGGTACGCGACGCCGGTGCCTGTGTTCCCATCCTAGCTGTTCTCCTTGGTCTTCCCATCATTCGGCACCCGCGTAGTAGACCCAGCGCGCCGAGCTCTTCCACAGCGCAACGGTGAAAGCAACGATGACCACAAACAGAATCCAGGCCAGCGCTGAAGCCTTACCCATACGCAGGTACCTAAACGCATTGCGATAGAGAAACAGGCTGTAGAACTCTGTGGCCTGATTAGGACCTCCTTCAGTGAGCAGCCAAGGCAGGGTGAAATTCGGGAAACCACCGATGAAGCCCATGATCAGGTTGAACAGGATAACAGGCGTACACATCGGGATAGTGATATGCCGGAACTTGTGCCAGCCACCGGCGCCATCGACCGTCGCCGCCTCGTACAGCGAGCGTGGGACGTCCTGCAAGGTGGCCAGAAAAATGACGACCGCGTTTCCCTGGGCCCACAGCCCAATCAGGATCAAAGACGGTTTCGCGAGTTGAGGGCTGGCTAGGAATGGAATCACGGACAACCCCAGGCCTCGCAGCGTCGCGTTGATCGCTCCATATTGCACGTTGAGCAGAAACGCCCACACCATCGCTGTTACGATAGCCGGTACGACTGCAGGGAAGAAGAATATCGCACGAAACAGCGAACGCCCCCTTATGTCTGTGTTGAGCAGGCTGGCCATCAGGAACGCGCTCGCGACTCCCAAAGGAGCGCCGAGGCCCACGTAGTACACCGTGTTATAGGCCACTGTGCCGAAGTGAGGATCCTCGGCAAAAATCTGGACATAGTTCCTCGATCCAACAAAGTTGGGAGGGTTGAGCAGACCATAGCGCGTCAAACTGTAGTAGAAGGATGAAGCCAGCGGATAGAGAGTGAACAGGAGAAAACCGATCAACCAGGGCGAGATAAACAGTAGCCCCATGAACAGACTGCGCCGCTTCATAACGCTCCCGAGACACCGCCTATTCTGCTTAGTAAGTGGTGCGGACATATGCACTCACCTCAATGGACCATCATTCCCAATCTCAACATCCTGTGACTGCACACGCAATGTAGGTTGGGCAGGAGAGGTATCCTGCCCAACCCATTCTCCACAGTGACCTCTCTGTGATCTAGGCAAATCCCGCGGCTTTCCACTCCTCATCGCAGCGGTTCTGGAACTCCTCAGCCGCCTCAACACCGGTCATCTCGTCCCGATAGACCTTCTCGCGCAGCTCGACGTACTGCGTCTGGACAAAGGCCGTGATCGGACAGCGCTCTGGAGTGTGCCAGTCGGTCGTTTCGTCGATTGACTGGAAGTAGAACTCCAGACCAGGATAGGTCGCCGGATCGACCGCATCCAGGTAGGGGATCCGAGCAGGCAGCCAGCCGACTTGCTGGAAGATCACGTCACAGGCACCATCTATGTTCACCAGTTCCGCGATCTTGAACGCAAGCACAGCGTTGGGAGCCTCTTTGAAGAGAAGAATGTAGTGTCCACCGTAACCCTGCACTCGTGCGTTGCTCCGGCTTGCCGGTACCGGTGCCCAGCTCGCACGGTTGTACTCGGCAACCTCCGGCTTTTCAAATGTTGTCTCACCAGGGTGCCAGTAGCCCTCGATGATCATAGCCTGTACTTCTGTGTTGAACGAGCCACCCCAGCCGCTCAGCCTGGCCGCAGGTGGCGCCGTTGCCCGCGCTGCGGCAGCACGATGACCCACAAGCATGGCTACTATGTGCGGCATCCGTGGACGTTC
>SDBU01000482.1_pt1 | contig 55615 bp, 68 predicted proteins | sample 2277071 | NCBI WGS metagenome assembly SDBU01 (sample SAMN10397929, study PRJNA504765) | marine sediment metagenome | isolation source: marine sediment core GS08_GC12, 126 cmbsf | place: Arctic Ocean: Gakkel Ridge, Loki's castle | collected 2008 | reverse complement strand
CTGAGAAGAAAAAAAATGAATGATTTTTTTGAAAAATTAATTAATGTTGTTTTTCCCAGAATCCGAGATTTTAGAGGAGTCAAAAAAACAGCCTTGGATAATTTTGGGAATTTAAATATTGGCATTTCAGAGCACACGGTTTTCCCAGAAATAAAACCAGATCAAATAGAAAAATCCTTTAGTCTTCAGGTTAATATTGTCACCAATGCCAAAGCCAAAAAACAAGCTGAGGCATTATTCAAACAATTAGGAATAATTTTTGAAAAATAGGAGCTATAATGGCTAAAAAATCCCAGATTGAAAAATCAAAAAAGAAACCCAAATATAAAACCAGAAAAGTTAATCGTTGTCTTAAATGTGGTCGAAAAAGGGCCTACATGAGAGATTTTGGTTTATGCCGGATTTGTTTTAGAGAATTAGCCTCAAAAGGCGAACTGCCAGGCGTTACCAAAGCCAGTTGGTAAAAAGGAGTTTTATGATCACAGATTCAATATCTGATATGATTGCCAGAATTAAAAATGGACTTATGGTTCAAAAAAACCAAGTCCAAGTCCCCCATTCTAAATTAAAAGAAAATATTGCCAAAATTCTGGTCAAAGAAGAATTTTTAAAAGGTTACAAAAAAACAAAGAAACAAAATAAAGAATTTTTGCAATTATTTTTAAAATATGAAAATCAAGAAACACCAGCAATTTCTGAGATAAAACGGGTTTCAAAACCAGGTCGAAGATTTTATGTTGGTCGAAAAGAAATGGGAAGATTAACCAAGGGTTTTGGTTTTTTAATTTTGTCAACGCCAAGGGGAGTGATGACAGATAAAACGGCTAGAAAAGCTGGCGTTGGCGGAGAAGTAATTTGTAGAATATGGTAAGGGAGAAAAATGTCAAAATTAGGCAGAAAACCGATAACAATTCCCGAAGATGTACAAGTAACCTATGACAATAAAACTATTAAAGTAATAGGTTCTAAGGGCGAATTGGAATATAAATTAAGATTGGATTGTGATATTGAAATTAAAGATAATTTGTTAAAAATTATTTCCAAAAGAAATGATAAATTTTCAAAAAGTCTTTTTGGCTTAACCAGAGCCAAAATCCAAAATATGGTTATAGGTGTCAAAGATGGTTTTGAAAAAGTTTTGGAATTAGTTGGGGTTGGTTTTAGGGCAGAATTGGCTGGTGATAAATTGATTTTAAATGTCGGTTTTTCTCATTCAGTGGAAATTAAAACTCAAAAAGATATAGAATTTAAAGTAGAAAAAAATAAAATCAAAATCTCAGGTTCAGATAAAGAAAAAGTTGGACAAATGGCAGCCAAAATCAGAGCGATTAAACCTCCTGAACCTTACAAAGGCAAAGGAATAAAATATGCCCAGGAGATTATCAAGAAAAAGCCAGGCAAAATGGTCGCCAAAACTGAAGGAGAAGGAGCCTAAAAATGGAAAAAGACAAAATTCAACAAAGGGCGAAAAGAAAAAAGAAAATCAGGGCTAAAATTTCAGGAACAGCCCAAATTCCCCGTCTGTCTGTTTTTAAGAGCAATTTACATATTTGGGCTCAAATTATCGATGATGATGCAGGCAAGACTTTGGTTGCAGCTTCTGATTTAGAGATTAAAAAGACAGCCAAGAAAAAAAAGCAAGAGATCGCTTTTATGGTTGGGGAACATATCGCCAAAAAAGCCAAAGATAAAAATATTAAAAAAGTTGTTTTTGATAGAGGAGGGTTTAAATTTCATGGTCGAATAAAAGCTTTAGCTGATGGGGCAAGAAAAGCAGATTTAATTTTCTAAATAGAGGTTAAAATGGTTAAGACTCCAAAAACTCCTCCTAAATTACCAGAAGTTAAAATTAAAAAAGCCATGCCCGCCGATAGACGGAGGGAGGCAAGAAGGGGCAAAAGGGAAAGAATCGCAGAGGAATTTTCTGAACAGGTCGTTCAAATAAGCAGAGTGGCCAGAGTTGTTGCTGGAGGAAAAAGGTTGAGATTTCGAGCAGTAGTAGTTGTTGGCAATCAATCTGGTAGAGTTGGGTTAGGCGTTGAAAAGGCAAATGATGTTGCCACAGCTGTTCAAAAAGCAGTCAAGGTGGCTAAAAAAAATCTAATTCCAGTCCCGATTAAAAATGAGACTATTCCTCATGAAATTTTACAATCTTTCGGATCAGCTAAAGTTTTATTAAAGCCGGCCTCAAAAGGTACTGGAATTATTGCTGGTGGGCCGATTAGGGTTATCGCTAATTTAGCCGGTATTAAAAATATTTCTGCCAAAATTTTAGGTTCTTCCAGTAAGATGAATAATTTAAAGGCAACCGTGATGGCTTTGGAGAAATTGACTAAATCTCTCGATAAAACTCGAGATAAAGGAGCAAAATGAGACAAGATCAGTTAAAACCCCTAAAACCTAAAAAGAAAAAAAAGCGCGTCGGTCGAGGTCTCGCCGCAGGTAAAGGTAAAACTGCCGGCCGGGGCACCAAGGGACAAAAATCAAGATCAGGCAAAAGTATACCGACAGGTTTTGAGGGCGGGCAAACACCTTTAAAAATGAGACTGCCCAAAAAAAGAGGATTTTTCAGAAGAAGAGAACCTATCCAAATTATTAATTTAGACAAAATCAATATAAATTTCAAAAAAGATGAAATAGTTTCTCCTAAAACTCTGGTTAAAAAAAGATTAATAAAATCAGAGACAGCCAAAGTGAAAATATTAGCAGATGGGAATTTAGAAAAATCTTTGGTTTTTGAAAATGTGATTTTTAGCAAAACAGCCGAAGAAAAAATCAAAAAATCAAAAAGTAAAATAAAAGGAGAAAAGGGTAAATAATGTCAATTTTGTCCCAACTCAGACAATTTTTGGCAAACAAAGATTTGAAAAATAAAGCTCTTTATACTATTGCTTTGTTGGTTTTGGTAAGAATTTTAGCCCACATCCCTTTGCCTGGAGTTAATTTAGAGGCTTTGAGAGAATTTTTTAACCAAAATCAAATTTTTGGTTTATTGAATATGTTCTCCGGCGGCACAATGCAAAATTTTTCTATTATTTTAATGGGCGTTGCCCCCTATATTACCGCTTCCATTGTTATGCAATTGCTGGCCATGGTTATTCCCCAATTAGAAGAATTGCAAAAAGAAGGCGAGCAGGGTCAACAAAAAATCAATCAATATACAAGATATTTAACCGTGCCATTGGCTTTAATTCAATCTTATGGAATGATTTTTATTTTAACCCAAGGCACCTCTGGACAGCAACCAATTCTTCCCGGAGGTTTGACGGGATTCCATTTAGCTTCCGCTTTAATAACAGTAGCCGCGAGCACGGTATTTTTGATGTGGTTAGGGGAGTTGATTTCTGAAAATGGTTTGGGCAATGGTGTTTCTTTAATTATTATTTTAGGTATTATTGCCGGAATTCCAACTATGGCTAGGAATACTTTGGCTTTGATTTTTGTTGGCGGAACAACAGATTGGACAAAACTCATAGGTTTGATTATTTTTGTTTTAATCGCAATAGCTGTGGTAGCTTTTATTATTATAGTTTCAGAAGGTGAGAGGAAAATTCCCGTTACTTATGCGAGAAGAATCAGGGGGAATAGATCTTTGGGGGGCGTTGATAATTACTTGCCCCTAAGAGTTAACCAGGGCGGAGTTATTCCAATCATTTTCGCCTTATCTGTGATTTTGCTGCCCGGTACAATAGCTAAATTTTTAGAAGGAGCAAAATCCGCCGGCCTAGCCGCTTTTGCTACCAAAATGTCTAACTTTTTTACCAATGATTGGGTTTATGGTATTTTATATTTTGTCCTGGTGATTGCTTTTAATTATTTTTATACGGCAATCATATTTAATCCTGAGCGAGTCTCTGAGAATTTACAAAAGCAGGGTGGATTTATTCCAGGGATTAGGCCGGGCAGAGAAACAAAGAATTTTTTAACCCAGCTTTTATATCGAATCAATTTGTCTGGTGGTTTATTTTTGGCCATAATAGCGGTTTTGCCTTTTATGGTTCAGGCAATTACCAAAATCCCCACTTTGGTGATCGGTGGTACTGGTGTTTTGATTTTAGTTTCAGTTATTTTAGATACTATGCGCCAGATAAAATCCCAGCTTTTAATGAGAAGCTATAAATATTGAAGTTTTAGGGGGACAACATGAAAGAAAAAATTGAGAAAAAAATAAAAAATGGTCCCAGGGGATTGGCTTTGATGATTTTCCTCTTTGTTTTAATTTTTATTATCGGCTCTGGGGCAGGTTTGGGAACCGGATATTATTTGGGTAAAAATAAAACGCAGTCTCAGGGGGAAGCTGCCGAAGAACAAACCCAAGAGCCAGAAGAAGAGTCTGAGCAAGAAGATACCAGCCAAAGCGAAGAGAAAGCGGAAACAACCCATACGGTTCAGGCTGGAGAGACTTTGTTTACCATTGGTTTAAAATTCAACATTCCCTGGACTGAAATCGCTGAAGCTAATGGTTTGTCTGAAGATAGCGTAATTGTGGAAGGCCAAGTCTTAAAAATTCCTGGAGTTTCTTCTTCAACTTCATCAGAATCTAAATCTTTTAATATTGATCAAGCTAAAGCTGTTGAAAATCAGGCCAAAGTTGATAGCGGTCAATCTTTATGGTATTTGGATCCAGTAGCTGTCGCTAAAGAGGAAGTCCCTCCAACTTATAGCATTTCTAAAAATGATCGCTTTGAATTAAAATCTAAAAATACCGCCGAAGGTATGGGGTTAGTAGAAATAATTCATGATACCAAAGTATATCAAGCAAAATTAACCCAACCAGTTAAAAAAGGCTCAGATGGTATTTGGGTAACTGAATCTGTTTCAAGGATATGAATATTATGAATGATATAAAAAAAGAAAATTTCAATTTAATTGTTTTAGGACCACAAGGTTGCGGCAAAGGCACACAGGCTGATTTATTGGCTGAAAAATTCGATATGGAAATAGTCGCCCCAGGTGAACTTGTCAGGGAAAAAGCTAAAGAGAAAACTAAATTAGGCAAAAAGATTAATAGTTATCCCAAAAAAGGAGAATTAGTCCCTGATGAAATTATTGGAGATTTAATTTTCCAAAGATTAAAAGAAATAAAAAAAAATAGAATTATTTTTGACGGTTTTCCAAGAAATTTTCAGCAAGTCCAACTACTAGAAAAACTTTTAAAAAAGTTTCAAATTAAAAAACCGATTGTAATATATTTGAAAATCGCAAAAAAGACAGCCCTAGCGCGAATTGCTTCTCGTCGAATTTGCCCAAAATGTAAAGATAACTTTTATCCAAAATCAGCCGGTTATAAAAAAGGCATTTGTCCCAAATGCAAAGTCAAAATAATCCAGCGTCCAGACGACAAACCCGAGGCAGTTCAAAAGAGACTTGAGATTTATTTCAATCAGACTGAAAAAATAATTGATTATTATCGCCAGCAAAATAGACTGATTGAAATTGACGGCGAGCCCGGAATTAAACAAGTTTTTCACCAAACCCTGGAGAAATTAAATGATTACCTTAAAAAATAAAAGCCAAATTCAGACAATGCGAGCAGGCGGGGCAATCTTAAAAAATATTTTAGATCAACTGGTTGCCGAAGTTAAACCAGGGCAAACTTCCCAATTTTTAGAAAAATTGGCCAGAAAATTAATCGCCCAAGCGGGCGGCAAGCCTTCATTTTACAAATATCAGGGTTTTCCAGCCGCCATTTGCTGTTCGATTAATGATGAAATTGTTCATGGCATTCCCAAAAAAAGAGTTTTAAAATCAGGAGATATCATTTCGATTGATATTGGTTTAAAATATAAAGGCTACCATACAGATGTAGCTACTACAGTTTCGGTTGGAAAGTCAAAACCCAAGCATTTAAAATTAATTCAAGTGACCAGAAAAGCCTTGGCAAAAGCGATACTAAAAGCTAAACCCAAAAATCATATTTCAGATATCAGTCATACTATTGAAAAAACAATCACAGGAGCTGGATTTAAACCTGTTAAAGAATGTACCGGACACGGCATTGGGCAAGATTTGCATGAGGCTCCATCAATTCCCAATTTTGGGAAAGCAGGTCAGGGACCGGAGATTAAACCTGGTATGACTTTTGCCATTGAACCGATGGCTGTAGAGAGAAAAGCCGAAGTAAAAACCAAAGACGACGGCTGGACAATTTCCACCACAGATGGGGGATTCGCGGCCCATTTTGAGCATACAATAGCGGTCACCGAAGATGGATGCTTGATTTTAACCGCCTAACTCTTGCAAAAATTATTATTTTATGTTAAAATATTAGCATATCAAAAAGGTTAAAAATGGCTAAAAACAACAAAAAAAGACAAAAAGAAACAAAGAAAAAAGAGACAATTGAAATCGAGGGACAGGTTATTGAAGCTTTGCCAGCGACCACTTTTAAGGTTGAGTTAGAGAATGGACATACGATTTTGGCCCATTTGTCTGGCAAGATGCGGGTCAATTTTATTCGGGTTTTGCCCGGGGATAAAGTTTTAGTTGAATTGACTCCCTATGATTTGTCTAAAGGTCGGATTACCAAGAGATTGTAAAAGATTAAAGGAGATTTTCATGAAAGTTAGAGCATCAATTAAGAAAATGTGTTCAAAATGTAAAATAGTCAAACGTAAAAGAATTTTAAGAGTTATATGCTCAAATCCTAAGCATAAGCAAAGACAAGGATAAAGGAGAAGAAATGGCTAGGATCGTTGGAATAAATATTCCCGACAACAAAAGAATTCAAATCGCTTTGACTTATATTTTTGGTATTGGAAGATCTGCCGCCGGAAAAATCTTAAAATCAGCCAAAGTTAACCCCGACACTAAAGCCTCGAAATTAAGTGAAGAAGAATTAGATAAAATCAGAGAAAATATTGAAAAAAATTACAAAGTCGAAGGTAATTTGCGAGTGGAAGTTTCTCAAAATACAAGAAGATTAAAAGATATTGGCAGTTATAGGGGCGAGAGACATTCCAAAAATCTTCCTGTCAGAGGGCAAAGGACAAAGACCAATGCTCGGACAAAGAGAGGAAGAAGAGTTACTGTTGGTTCAGGTAGAAAAAGAGGTCTTGAAAAGACATAATAATTTGGAGGAATTTGATGGCCAAAGCCAAAAAGACAAAAGAAAAACCGGCAAAAAAGAAAAAAAAGAAAGCTTTTCAAAAGGTTGAAAAAGGCAAAGTTTATATTCAGTCTTCGTTTAATAATGTTATAATGACCCTAACCGATGATTCCGGCAATGTAATAGGCTGGGTTTCAGCTGGGGCTTTGGGTTTTAAGGGAACAAAAAAATCAACCCCTTATACCGCTTCTTTGGTTGGCAAGGCAATGGCAGATAAAATTAGAGGATTGGGTATGTCTGAATTGCAGATTTTCATTTCCGGTGTTGGTCAAGGACGAGATTCAGCTACCAGGGCCTTGGTTGCATCGGGCGCAAATATTAATTTAATTTCTGATATTACTCCCTTGCCTCATAATGGTTGCCGCCCCAAGAAACCGCGCCGAGTTTAATTTAGGAGAAAATAATATGTTAAAAACAGATAAAGTTTGTAAAAAATGTCGAAGGGCTGGCCAAAAGCTATTTTTAAAAGGAGAAAAATGTCTTTCCCCAAAATGTTCTTTGACCAGAAGAAATTATCCGCCAGGACAACATGGCCAAGTTCCCAAAAGACCAACCGAGTATGCCAAGCAGCTGCGCGAAAAACAAAAAGCAGCCTTAACATACGGTATTTCCAATCGCCAATTTCGTAAATATTATCAAAAAGCATTGGCGAAAAAGGGGATGACAGATTTGGCTTTAATGCGTTTTTTGGAACTAAGATTAGACAATGTTATTTTCCGATTAGGATTTGTAGTTTCCAGAAGACAGGCCAGGACCACAATTAGAGATAGACACATTTTGGTTAATGGCAAAAAAGTCACCTCTCCTTCTTTTCAAATTAAAGCCAAAGATGAAATTAAAGTAAAAACACAAAGTCAGAAAAAATTACCATTTTCAGATATAAAAGAATCATTAAGAAAAGTTAAAACACCGAGCTGGTTAAAATTAGATCCAGCAAAATTCACCGGTCAATTCCTAAAAGAACCAGAAAGATCAGAAATCGATACTTCAATTGACGAGCGTTTAATTTTAGAATATTTCGCAAGATAAAATCTAAATTTATGGAGGACTTATGCAAGAAGGAATTACGTTGCCTACAATTAAAAAAACAAAAGGGGAAGAAAACTCAGCCTCTTTTGAAATCAGCCCTTTGTTTCCGGGCTATGGCGTAACTGTTGGCAATTCGTTGCGTCGAATTTTGTATTCTTCTTTAGAGGGCGCGGCAATTTATGCCATCAAAGTTGAAGGAGCTACTCATGAATTTTCTACTCTATCTGGAGTCAAAGAAGACCTAATCCAAATAATCTTGAATTTAAAACAAGTTAGATTAAAAATTTATGAAGGCGATCAAGCAAAATTAAAACTAAATGTCAAGGGGCCAAAAGAGATAACAGCAGCAGATATTGAAGCTCCATCTTCTGTTGAAATCATCAATTCCAAAAAACCCGTTGCTATTCTGGGCAAAAATGCCAAACTTTCTATGGAATTAAGAGTCAGCAGGGGATTGGGTTATGTTCCAGTCGAAGCGAGAGGAGAAGAAAAATATCCTTCAGGGACAATTGCCATTGATGCGATTTATTCTCCAATACGAAAAGTCAATTATTCAATTGAATCTGTTCGGGTTGGGAAAATGACTAATTACGACAAGCTAACAATTGATATTACCACTGATGGGACAATTTTACCCGAAGAGGCTTTCAAAAAAGCGGCTAGCATTTTAATTAGCCAACTTGAATTAATTAAAGCCTTTAAAACCAGAGCCAAGAGAGCTAAAAAAGGAAAAGCGACAAAAACTAAGACAAAAACAGAAACAAAAGTATCGGCAAAAGAATCAAAAGATATTAAATCTAAAAAAATCCAAGAAGCCGGTTTTTCCACTAGAACAACCAATGCCTTGGTCAATAGTAAGGTCAAGACTGTCGCCGGTTTAACCCGATTGTCTCAAGAGAGCTTAGATCAAATGTCAGGATTGGGCACAAAAGGCGTTAAAGAAATTAATGAAAAATTAGCAAAATGGGGATTACAAATAAAATAGGATATATAATATGAAAGCCCAGCAAAAATTTTCTCGAAGAAAAGCTCACAGGAAAGCGATGCTAAGAAATTTAGTCACTTCTGTTGTATTATACGAAAAAGTAAAAACCACCCGGGCAAAAGCTAAGGCTGTCAAACCCTTAGTGGAAAAAATGATTTTGTTGGGCAAGAGAAAAGACTCGGCCGCGGTCCGAAAATTATATCAATTTTTCTTAGACAAAAACGCTGCCAAAAAGATTCAAGAAGATCTGCCAGAAAGATTTGGCAAAAGAGACTCAGGTTTTGTTAGAACAACTCGCTTGGGTTACAGGGCCGGTGATGCGGCTGAAATGGTCCAGATAGAATTAATTTTGCTCAAGAAAATAGAAAAGGAGGCAAAAGAAGATAAAGTTAAAACTCGGGTGAAAACTAGAATTAGAACAAAAACAAAGCCAGAGGTTAAAGTTGAAAAAGCTAAAAAGGAAAAAGCTAAAAAATCTAAAAAAGCCGTTCCAGCTCCGGCCCCAACCTCAGTTGAGGAAAAGAAAAAAGGCTGGCTCGATAAAGTTTCTGACACCCAGCTTGGCAAACGAGTTACTAATGCGACTAAAAAAGTTTGGAGAAAGAGAACCACCCAGAAGTAGGAAATATGAAAAAACAAATCAATAGACAATGGTACATAGTTGATGCCAAAGACAAAATTTTGGGAAGATTAGCAACCCAAATTGCCAAAGTTTTAATCGGCAAACACAAACCAGATTATGATCCATCCCAAGACTCGGGCGGTTTTGTTATTGTTATAAATTGCGAAAAAATAAAAGTTACTGGCAGAAAAGCAGAGCAAAAAGAATATACCCATTATACTGGTTTTATGGGCGGTTTAAGAACAATGAGCTACAAAAAAATGTTAGAAGAAAAGCCAACCGAAATTATCAAAAAAGCAGTTTGGGGAATGCTGCCAAAAAATAAAACAAGAAGAAAAAGAATTTTAAGATTAAAAATTTACAAAGGCCCAGAACATTCTCACAAAGGCCAAAAACCAATCAAATTATAAAGAGGTAAAACATGCCACTTATCAAATTAAAAAAATTTCAAAAATCGAGCAAAGGAAGATATTATTATGGCACTGGCCGTCGAAAATCAGCCACTGCCAGAGTAAGAATTATTCCAGGAAAAGGTGACACTATCGTCAATGAGAAAAAACCCGAAGAATATTTTGACTCCAAATTTTTAATAGAACTTATTTCAAGTCCGCTAAAATTAGTCGGTTTAGAAAAAAAATTCGATGTTTCGATTTTAGTTAAAGGTGGCGGCAAAAAAGCCCAGGCTGAAGCGGTTAGATTGGGATTATCAAGAGCTATAATTTCCCACAAGCCAGATCTAAAAACAACTCTCAAAAAATCAGGCTTTTTAACTCAGGACTCTCGCGAAAAAGAGCGAATGAAACCAGGTCTCAAACGCGCCCGCCGCGCCCCTCAATGGAAAAAGCGATAATATAACGATAATATTGGAATTAAAATTATGGAAAAGAAATACCCAACAGTTTATGCTTTTATAGATAGCCAAAATCTTAATTTAGGAACAAACAAAGACGTTTATAATAAAAAAGGCAAAAGAATCTATAAAGGCTGGCAACTCGACTTTAAAAAATTTAGAATTTATTTATCAGATAAATTCCATGTTTCCAAAGCTTTTTTGTTTATCGGACATATTTCTCAAAATAAACAGATGTATCAAAGATTAACTTCCCATGGTTATAACCTAATATTTAAGCCAACCACAAAGGATGATTTAGGGAAACCCAAAGGGAACGTTGACGCTGAGTTGGTTCTCCATGCAGCCGCTATTGAGTATAATAAATACGATAAAGCAGTAATAGCGTCTGGTGATGGAGACTTTCATTGTCTCCACGAATATTTGGAAAAGAGGAATAAACTGCAAAATATAATTATTCCCAACAAAAAGTCAGAATCTTCCCTGCTTAAAAAATTTCAAAAATATAAAATATTTATTGAGCGAGAAAGAAAGAAATTAGAGTATAAAAAATGAGAGGCGTGGCTTATGACACGTAGTCATAAGGTCGTTTCTCTCTCGTGATATTTCTATTATATCAAAGCCATAAATCTTGTCAAGCCCCAATCTGTGGATAATTAAAAAGGGGAATAATGGTAAAAATAAAGGATTTGCCAAAAGTCGATAGACCGCGAGAAAAACTGGCAAAATTCGGGCCAGAATTTTTAAAAGATAATGAACTTTTAGCTATTCTTTTGAGAACCGGGACCGAAGGAAAAAGTGCTTTAAGAATCGCCAAAGAAATTTTATCCAGATTTTCCAAGAAACGACTTTTAGGTCTTTCCTTTGACCAATTAAAACAAATAAAAGGTATTGGTCCAGCAAAAGCTTGTCAAATATTAGCTGCTTTTGAGTTATCAAAAAGAGTTCTGAAAGTTGATAGTTCTGGCGCCCGTCCCATAATCCAAACCCCCAAAGATGTCATTGCGCAAGTTTCTTATTTGGCCAGCAATAAAAAGGAGAATTTTGTTGTTTTGTATCTAAATGCTCGCAATGAATTATTAAATAAAGAAACTATTTCTATTGGCACTCTTAATGCTAATTTAGTTCATCCGCGCGAAGTTTTTGAACCAGCTTTAACTAATTATGCCGCCTCAGTTATTTTTACCCATAATCACCCTTCGGGTGATCCCGAACCGTCAGAAGACGATTTAAAAATTACAAAACAACTTACACAAGCTGGTGAAATTTTAGGAATAGATGTTTTAGATCACATCATAATCTGTAAGAATAAATATCTGAGTATGAAAGATAAAGGGGTATTGACATAATTCCGTACATCAAATAAAATAAAGGCAGATAGATAAAAATTAAAAAATGAAATGAGGAGAAAATTAAATGAACTCAAAAACAACTCTATCTGCCACCAAAGCCCGGGCGAAACTTTTTGAGATTATTGAAAAAGTTGATGAAACAGGAATCCACTATGTTCTAACTATCAATGGAGTGCCAAAAGCTGTAATTATGAATGCTGAAGAATTTGAGTCTTGGCAGGAAACTCTGGATATTATGAGCAACCCTAAATTAGTTAGAGGAATTGAGGAATCTAAGAAAGAACTCAAACAAGGGAAATACCACACCTTTAAAGAAGTCTTTGATATGACCCCGGAGGAGGCGTTATCTGATAAAGGAAAAAGAAAATATGGCAGATCAGAAAAGCGAGGATAAATGTATCAGATCAATATCCCGCCAAGGATTAGAAAAAGAATCCGACGCTTTCCACAAAAAGATTTAAAAAGAATAAGAACGTCGATTGCCGCTCTTAGCTTTGATCCCTTTATTGGCAAAAAGTTAGAGGGCAGATATAAAAACGATTATTCACTTCGCGTTTGGCCATATCGGATAATTTATACAATCAAAAAGAAAAAGTTGATTGTTGAGGTAATTGAAATCGACCATCGCGGCGGAGCGTATAGGAGGTGATAATGTTTATAAGTCATAAAATTGAAAATCAAATAGTTGTATTATTGTTAATTATTTCGATTGTTCCTTCGTTGTTAGGAATTTTTCTAAGTGAGATTGATAAAACTATAACAAATTTTACCGAATCAGAGAATAATTTGAATTATACAAATCATAAAGAGTTATACATCGGACCATCAGTTAAACTAATTCCATTTGAATCTCATTCTGATAATAAGAGTGATAATCAAGGTGATCTTTCTCATGATTTTTTATCAAGCGGGGCACCCGATGATTTACCATCAGGGCCAATAAATCCATACCCAAGCGTTTCTGTTAGACAAGCCAATCAATCCGGGATTTTTACATCTACTGGAACTAATCCAGATGATTATTTTGGAGCAAAATGAAAAATAATAATTATCAAAATTGGTCCCAAAAAGAGTTGATTAAAGAAATTGAGCGATTAAAGACGCGCAAGAAGTACGGTTTGGTATGGGAAGATAAGAAAGAAGATGTTGTTGAACAATGTAAAAAAGAACTTCCCGTTTTGAAAAAAATTAAGAATAAAGAAATAATCACGGACAAAGATAAGCCAATAAACCTATTGATTGAAGGCGATAACTATCATGCACTTTCAGTTTTGAATTATACCCATGCTAAAAAAGTTGATGTCATTTATATTGATCCACCGTATAACACAGGGGCGAGGGATTGGAAATACAACAACAACTATGTGGATATTAATGACGCCTGGAGACACAGTAAATGGTTAAGCATGATGGCTCATAGATTACACTTGGTAAGGAATTTATTAAAAGAAGATGGAGTATTTATTTGTACGATTGATGAAAATGAATTTTACCGCTTAGGATTATTATTAGAGGAAATTTTTAAGGGTTTTGAAATTCATTGTATAACGATAGTACATAATCCGAGGGGAGTTCAGGGAGATAATTTTTCTTATACTCATGAATATGCCTACTTTGTATTTAGGAAAGGTTCAAAAATAATAGGACACAGAAAAATAAAAAAAGAAGATATTGACTGGAGAAATCTTCGGGATAACGGCGGCGAGTCTCTACGTTCCGATGGTAAAAATTGCTTTTATCCAATAATTGTAAAGCGTGATAATATAGTGGGATTTGGAAATATTTTAGAAAGCAACATCCATCCTAAAAGTCAGACTAAATTGAAAGATGGAAACTACTATGTTTGGCCGATTGATAGGCGTGGAATAGAAAGAAAATGGAGATATGCCCGACAAAGCGTTGAATCAATAAAACATCTCCTGAGAGCTAAGAAAATCAAAAGTGGATATGAAATAGAAATAGGAAAAGACTTCGGAGTGGTTAGAACGGTATGGCAGAATCCGAGATACGATGCGAATGAGTATGGAACAAAACTGGTTCATAATTTGGTGCCACAAACACACTTTGATTTTCCTAAATCCGTATTTAATACTTACGATTGCTTAGCGCCAATAATTCAACAAAGAAAAAATGCGATTGTGTTAGATTTTTTTGCTGGCTCAGGGACAACAGCTCAAGCTGTATTGTTGTTTAATAAAGAAGATGGCGGTAAGAGAGAATTCATTCTTTGTACAAATAATGAAAACGGGATTGCCGAAAAGATATGTTGGCCACGGATTAAAAAGGTAATTGAGGGTCATAAAGATTATCCAGATATAACAGAGATTCTAGCCAATTTAAAATACTTTAAAGCTGATTTTGTTGACGCAAAGCCGACAGACAAGAATAAGATTAATTTGACACAACAGGCCACTGAAATGCTTTGTGTTAAAGAAGGTACTTTTAATAAAGTTTTAGATGAAAAGAAAATTAAAGTTTTCAAAAACCATAATCATTATACTGGTATAATTTTTGATCAATTAGAGATACCAAAATTCAAAAAAGTAATTAAAGATATTAGAGGAAAATTTAGTGTTTACGTTTTTTCTTTAGGTGATGATACTTTTGATGAAGAATTTAAAGATATAAAACAAAAGATTAAATTATTTCCAATCCCCGAAGCAATTCTAAGAGTGTATAGGAGAATTTTTAGATAAAGAGGTATATGGCATTTTCTCTAGTTCCCAAAGAATCAAAAAATCAAATTAACAAAGCGGGACAAGTATTAGTCCATGATCCGGGATCGATCGGAATCGATAGGGATTTGGTTGAAAAATGGCGCGCATGCCACGCATATCCACTTAATACTTTCAATTCTACCCTTCGAGATAAGGTTAGAAAATTTCATGATAGTCCAATTGTAGCTCAGCGGCTTAAGCGTATATCAACAATTATCGATAAACTTAAAAGGTATCCCCAGATGAAACTTACAAGAATGCAAGATATTGGTGGCGTGCGCGCTGTTATGGATTCAGTCGCTGATGCCTACAAGTTGGCAAGCGAGTATAAAGATAAAAGTAGATTTATACACGAGCTAACTAGTGAAAGGGATTATATTAAAAATCCTAGAGATGAAGATGGATACCGTAGCATTCATTTAGTTTATAGGTATAAGAATAAACTTGCGCCAGGCTACCAAGCTTTGCTAATTGAGCTACAAATTCGTACTAAACTTCAGCATATTTGGGCAACTGCAGTTGAAACCATGGGCACATTTTTAGGACAGGCGTTGAAATCAAGACAAGGCGAAAAAGAGTGGTTAGATTTTTTTGCTATTGTTTCATCGGCTTTTGCTCATATGGAAAAGACCCCGCTCATTCCGCGTTTCGCAAATTTATCTAAGAATGAGACATTCCGTAAGGTTGCTAAGGCCAATCAAGAAGTTCAAGTATTGGAAAAAATTAGAGGTTATTCCGTCGCAGTTAATGAAATTGTTAAGCGAGGTAGTACACAACAAGGCTGGTTTTATCATTTAATTATACTTAATTCATTACAAAAAACAGTACAAATTAAGGCTTATAAGCGGGGAAGTTTCAAACAAGCAATCGAAGATTATGCAAAAATAGAGCAACAAGTGGCTAAAGGCGAAAAAATTGAACCAGTATTAGTATCGGCAGGGCCGGTTGATATTTTGCGCAAAGCTTATCCGAATTTCTTTCTTGATATAAGCGATTTTGTTAAAAAAGTTGAAGATATTATTAATACAATAAATTAAGGAATTATGCAATTAAAGATTTATCAACAAAATGCAATTCAGGAATTATTGGAAACGACGAAAAGACTTTTGGATTATGACAATCAAAATTTAGTTTTTAAGTCGCCAACTGGATCTGGTAAAACAATCATGGTAGCAGAGTTTTTAAAACAGCTAGTAGAAAATCCGGAAGTGAAATATCCTCTTTCTTTTATATGGACAGTACCACGTCCAATATTAACCAGTCAAAGTAAAGAGAAATTAGAAAATTACTTTGAAGAAAGTAGAGCCTTAAGGTGTTCTTTTTTCGAAGATTTAGATGATAGAAAAATAGATGAAAATGAAATTTTATTTTTCAATTGGGAAAGTATAAACAAGAGAAATGCTATTTATATAAGAGAGAATGAACAAGAAAATAACTTGTCAAAAATCATCGAAAGAACTAAAGAAGAGGGTAGAGAAATAATTTTAATTATTGATGAAAGCCATCATCATGCGACGAGTGATATTTCTCAAAAATTAATCAGAGACATTGGACCAAAATTAACAGTAGAGGTTTCAGCAACACCAGTTTTAAAAAATCCAGATGAAATAGTGCCAGTTCATTTAGAGGATGTGAAAGCCGAAGGGATGATCAAAAAAGCTGTGCTTTTGAATCCTGACTTTGGAAATATTATCAAAGGCAAAAAAATTGAAAGCGAATTAAGCGGAGACTCAGAAGGAATTGTAATAGATGTTGCTTTAAAAAAGAGAAGGGAATTACTCAATCAATATCAAAAAGAAAAAACACAAATTAATCCCTTGGTTTTGATTCAATTGCCAGATAGAAAGACAAGTCTTGAGGATGTGATAAAAGAAAAAGTTATTGGTGTTTTAAAAGATAAATACAATATTACAATTGAAAATGGCAAATTAGCAATTCGTCTTTCTGGCCAACATGAAAATTTAGAGAATATTGCTAAACCCGATAATGAAGTTGAAGTAATAATTTTTAAGCACTCATTGGCTTTGGGTTGGGATTGTCCTCGGGCTCAAATTTTAGTTTTATTTAGAGATTGGAAAAGTTTAATTTTTTCTATTCAAACTGTTGGTAGGATTATGAGAATGCCAGAACCAGATCATGGTCATTATGATATTGAAAATTTAAATAATGGTTATGTGTATACAAACTTGGATAATATTGAGATAAAAGAAGATATCTCTAAGGGCTATATTACCGTTTATGCAAGCGAGAGAAGAAAAGATTATCAGCCGATAGATCTGTTATCTTGTTATTCAGTAAGGCATCGAGAAAAATCCAGGCTGTCTCTTTTGTTTATCAAAACTTTTTTAAAAGAAGCAAAAAGATATGGTCTAAGAAAAAAGATTGATATCAAAAAACAGAATGTTAATTTAAAACTCATTAGTGATTGGAAATCAGAAGATATAGATTCTCTAGCAGGGGAAAAAATCATAGGTGATAAAAAAATTATTGCATCCGAATTTGATTTACAAAGATTATTTGATTTTTTTGTAAGGCAAAACTTAACCCCGTTTTATCCAGAAGATAGATCTATCGGAAGAGTAAAAGAATCAATTTATAGATTTTTTGAAAAAGAATTTAGAATAAAATATGAAGATAGGCAAGAGGAAATTGTCCGGGCTGTCTTGAGTGAAAAAAATATCTCGTATTTTCTTAATGTGATTGATCGAGCAAAGAAGATTTATTTAGATGAAGTTAGTAAACGAATGCCAGAGCTTGGCCTTGATGAGAAATGGAATATCCCAGAGTCTATTCCCGTTAGTGGTGATTATATAAAAGAAGATAGAAAAAAATCTGTTCTGCAACCATTTTATAGCGATGAACGATGGAAAACCGAAAAAGCTTTTATAGAATTTTTAGAGAACTCAAAAAAAGTGGAATGGTGGTTTAAGAACGGTGATCGCGATGCGACATTTTTTGCCGTACCATATAGTAACGGTGAAAAGAAACCATTTTATGTTGATTTTATTGTTAAATTAAAAGATGGAAGGATTGGATTATTTGATACTAAGGCTGGTTGGACTCAAAAAATTGCCGGTCCGAAAATGGATGGGTTGTATCAATATCTAAAAAAAGAAAGCAGAAGAAGTAAAAAATTATTCGGAGGAATTACTACAAATACAGATCAAAAAAAATATCAAGGAAGATGGGTTTATTTTGATCAGAAATCGAGAAAATTAAAAGAAAATAATTTTAATAATTGGAAAAGCTTAGAAATCTAAGAGAGCAAAGACAAAAGTTGAAAATTTAATCTTTCGACATAGCTCAGGATAAATCGAAAAAGGAAAGAATGAATTTATTTAAAACCAAAGCAATAAGAATTTTCAAAGAAATATCTCAAAAAATTCCTTCCCATACCAAATGGGTTCTTTATGGAAGTGTTAATTTATTACTTCAAAATGTTCGTTTGAGCAAAGACCCCGAAGATATAGATATTCTTACAACAAAAAAGGGATTAGAGGAGTTTTATAAGTATTATCCAGGGAAGAAAGAATATAAGGGTGTGGGCGGTAGAAATGTTTGGCAACAAATAATAACTAAAATTAACGGAATTGAAGTTTCAATAATGACAGAAGAAATTCTTCCCAAATCTCAACAATTATTCAAAGAAGGATTTTTAGAGGGCGGGAGACTAATGAATTTAGACAAGCAGCTTTTGGGAATGGAGCGGGTGTTAAAACGAAAAGGTGAAAATTCCAAACATGACAGAGCAAAGAAGATTAAAATTTTGAAAGATTTTTTAAAGAAGCAAAAACAAAAGTTGAAAATTTAATCGAGAAATAAAACTGGAGCAAAAAGTCAAAGAAAACTCAAAAAATGCTATTTTTTTAAGAAAGATATTGCTCGGTTAAATGGCGGGGGCAGTTTCTTGATCCATCTGATAATCAAATCTTTTTTACCCATCACAATTATCCCCAGTACTATGAAAACAATCCCTGGGATTATAGGCAAAAACAATCCTGCTATACCTATCAAGATAAATACCATTCCGGAAATTATTAAGATATAGTGTAAAACTAGTTTCATACCCCAATCATATCATTTTTATGATAAAATATGAATGAGAGGTTCTGAAATAGCCACGGGATTAAGAGGATTTAACATCAAACTAATCCCTCAGAAAAATTGTGGTAAAATAAACTAAAGGAGGATTTATGGAATTAAATGCACTTATGTTTGGGCTTGCGGCAGGCATTGTTTGGGGAGTATGTGTTTTTCTCATTACTATCATTGCCAAAGAAACTGGCTTTGGTATCGGCATTGTTAATGCTTTGGGAAAAATTTACATTGGGGAAAAGGCGACTGTTGGCGGCGCATTTTTAGGTATGATCTTCGGTTTTTTTGATGCCGGCATTGGCGTCTTTGTACTAGCCTGGGTTTACAATTTATTAGTCGCATAAGGATAAAAACAAGAAATATAACGTCTAAGGCTTGACATTTATTTTTGTATTTGTTATACTAAAGACACTCGTAAGAAGCGAGTTTCGTACAGTGCTTGTGAGGAGCAAGCGCTGAAATCTTTGCGTGAGAAGCGCAAAAAGAGGTGGTTCAAGTGCGTAGAGCAAGATGTGTCCAGAGCCTAGCAGAGATTGGGACGGAGAGCGCAAGAAAGCGAGAAGAAGCAAAAGCAAAAAAAAAGAAGGAATGGGAAGAGGCGAAACAGTTGTTAGAAAGAGAGATCTTGGATAGGTGGAATGCCTCTGTAATATCTAGCACTCAGGATGAGGTGAAGGCTGAATTTCAAGGAGATATCTCTACCACTATTCTGACTATTAAATTAGTCAGAAAGCCTGCCCCGCATGATCCGTGGTATTTTTGGATAAAGCCTAAGACTGAACAGGGGCAAGATCTGTTTAGATTCCTTAGCCAATTTGGTGGTTGGCGAAAATTGGGAATTATGTTTGATTTGGGGTTGGATAGTAGAGACAGAGAGTGTCTAGAATTATGCAAGCGATTTGGTCGCTATTACGCCATCGTAAGGATCGAAAAGGGGCGCTACCCCAGTCTAAGCTCCTGCTACGGCGACCCTTGATCTTTTTTTGAAAAATGGTGGAATCGCGGCAAAGTCGCGAAGTTTCATAGGCGGTCTAAGTGACCAGATATACAATTCTGGTTTCAGGCCGCCTCTTTTTTTGTCAAAAAACCTTGTATAATAAAAGAAAGAATAGGATTTATCATGCTATTAGGGGCAATATCTATTATAATAGGATACTTGCTGGGTTCGGTTTCGCCTTCTTATATTTTGGGAAAGTTGCTAAAAGGGATTGATATCCGCGAGCACGGGGACGGAAATGCTGGAACGACTAATGCTAAGAAAGTTTTGGGTTTAGGGCCGGCGATTGTTTGCGGAATTTATGATCTCGGCAAAGGTCTCTTGGCGATGTGGATCGCCTACAAATTAGGAGCAGATCCTATATTTATGTATGCGGCAGGTTATGCTGCCATCATCGGTCACATCTTTCCCTTTTATCTCGGCTTTCGCGGCGGCCAGGGCGTAGCAACTGCTGTCGGAATTTTATTTTTGAATCTCTTTTTCTTATTGCGAGAAAATTTATTTCCTTTTACTGATTTATTAACTTTAGCAGTTTTAGTGTTAGGTCTTTTATATATAACCAAAAAGGGAGCGGTAATAGGGATTGTTGCTTTGCCCGGATTTGCTTATTTTATGTTTAAAAATTACCCCCTTGATCTTGTTACAGCAACCACAGGGATTATAATTTTGTATATTCTAGCTATTAATATTGTCAACATTTATAGAAAAAAACTTTTTAAACTCAAACTCGAATTTCACAAAAAAGTAAAATTGTGGCGCTTGCTTTCTAGGCCAGCCGCTTTAGTGTTTCCGATAGTTTTAATGAGCTTTGATAAAAAAATCGCCCTCATCTTGGTGGGCGTGGTTTTGCTAGCTTTTGGGATTTGGGATATTGTCCGTTTAATTAATTCTAAAGCAAATATCTTTTTTGCTGTTACCAAACCAGGATTTTTTAAAGAATCAGAGCAGAAAAGATTTTCAACTATGACATTATTTTTGCTGGCTTCTTTTTTGATAATTTTAATTTTTGCAAAACCGATCGCGGTGACAGCAATAGTTTTTCTGATTTTTGGCGATATGTTTTCTAAGTTTTTCGGCATTCAATATGGCCGGACAAAACTTTTTCACAAAACCTTAGAAGGGACTGTTGCATATTTTGTCGTTTGTTTTGTTGCCGGATATTTTTTGTTAGATTATTTTCCTGATTTGTCTTTAGTAGTAATTTTAGTTGGCGCCGCAGCTGGAGCGATTGCTGAAGTTTTGCCTTTGGGTGTTGATGATAATTTATCGGCTGGAATAATATCGGCTGCGGCAATGTTTTTAACCCATAAATTTATTTAATTTTTCCACGGTCTATCTGTGGATGTTGTTCCACCGTTCTCGGAATAGGTTGAGATTTGCGCCTCAGCCTCAATCACTTTCATTGTATTTTCCCAAGATCGAAAAACAAAAAATGCCGTTGGCAAAATAATTATAAAAATAATTACAAAAGCTATAACGGTTGAAATTTTATTTTCTAGCCAAAAACTCATTAGATTTTTGCCCCCACATATTTTACAAATTCCACCAACCTATATGAATAACCCAATTCATTATCATACCAAGCCAAGATTTTCACTAAATTCTCACCAATCACCTGGGTTAATTCCAGATCTACAATTGCCGCGGCTGGATGACCTTTAAAATCAATTGAAACCTGCGGTTCTTGGGTGATAGCTAGAGCCCCTTGATATTTTGGATCTTTGGCAGCATTTTTAAAGGCATCATTGACTTGATCTTTGGTAGTATTTTTTGCCAAAACTGCCACCAAATCGACAATCGAAACTGTCGGCGTTGGCACTCGCAAAGACAAGCCATCCATTTTCCCTTCCAGCGCAGGAATCACTTTTGAGGCGGCAACTGTCGCGCCAGTGGTGGTGGGAATAATTGATTGGATGGTCGAGCGGGCTCTTCTTAAATCTTTGTGGGGCGCGTCTTGCAGGTTTTGATCCATGGTCACTGAATGGATGGTGGACATTGAGGCTTTTTCTATCCCAAAATTTTTTTCCAAAACATCAGCCACTGGCACCAAACAATTAGTGGTACAAGAGGCCATTGAAATTACTTTATCTTGGCCTGGATTGAATTTTCCTTCATTAACTCCTAAAACAAAAGTTTTAACTTTTTCTCCTTTGGCAGGAGCTGTGATAATCACTAATTTTGCCCCGGCTTTCAAATGTTGGGCGGCTTTTTCGTATTCGGTGAAAATACCAGTTGATTCTACGACAATATCTATTCCTAATTTTCCCCAAGGCAATTTCTCAGGATCTTTTTCGGAAAAACATTCAATTTCGCGGCCGTCAATAGCGATATTTTTCCCCTGGACTTTTATTTCGGCGGGAAATTTTCCATAAGTTGAATCATATTTTAACAAATGAGCCAAAGTTTTAATATCAACCAAATCATTGGCCGCGACTACATTTAGATTTTTTTCTGCCGCTGCTCTCAAGAATGTTCGACCAATTCTTCCAAATCCATTAATGGCGATTTTCATTTTTTTCTCCTTCTGATTTAACCTCTATTTTATAATTAAATTTTTTAGGAATACTTTTTAACAAACCTTTTTTGGCGCCGATTTTTTCTAAAACCGCTCTAGCGTTAGCCGTTCCCAATTGTAAACCAAAACTAATATCTGATTTTAAAATAATGCCAGCAAGAAACGCAGAACCAAAAGCATCGCCGGCGCCGATAGTATCTTTGATATTTTTTTTCGCTTCAGTTTTGATTCGAAAAATATTTTTTCTATCAAATGCCGTCACCCCTTTGGCGCCCAAAGTGATTACTGAAATGCCATTAAAATCTGATAAAATTTTTTCCGCCATTTTTTCAATTTCATTTTGGCCAGAAAATTGAGCAGCTTCTTTTAGATTTAAAATTAAAATATTAACATTTTCTAAAATTGATTTTAATTTTTCTTTTTGGTTGAGTTCTTTTTGACCTGGATTTATGGCCACTTTGATTTTGTTTTTAGCAGCATAATTTGTAATTTTTTGTAACAGTTTCAAATTGCCAGCCAAAGAGGTGATATAAAACCACTTTGTTTTTAATTTTTTAAAATCTGAATTGGTGAGGGCTAAATCTTTTTCCGCGCCGCGATAAACTAAAATAATTCTTTTTTGGGTTGGGCTTGTTAAAATTATTGAAAAAGCAGTTCTGTCGTCGGGATCGGTTTTAACTAAAACAGTGGAAACTTTTTCTTTTTTTAAAACTTTTTTAATTTCCGCGCCGGCTTTGTCTTTTCCTATATTCCCTAAATAGGCTACTTTTAAACCCAAGCGGGAAAAAGTGCAAGCAGAATTTGTACCGCCGCCGCCAGTTTCAAAAATCGCATTCTCTATTTCAGTTTTAGCTTCTGATGGCAAACCGCCAGCGAATTTTTCCAAGATTTTCTTGTCTTTAATTTTTTTAAAGCTTTCAGATTCCAAATAAATATCCTGCGACGCTCCACCAATTGTAATAACGTCATACATTTTTTCCCGCTTTCTGAGCCGAGCCAAATAATTCAATTTTTTGTTCCACCACTTTTTGAACCGCTCCAGCCGCCGAGCCTAAAATTTCCCGCGGATCAGTCACATTTTGATGGGTTGATAAAAATTCTTTAATATTTTGGCTAAAAGCGATTTTAATATCAGTGTCAATATTGATTTTACAAATTCCCAGAGAAATGGCTTTTTTAATATCTTGGACAGGCGTTGAGGAAGCGCCGTGCAAAACCAGAGGAACGGGAACTCTTTTGCGAATTTGGGCTAATCTGGAAAAATCCAATCTTTCTTCGGGCAGAGGCATGCCATGAGCATTACCAATCGCCACTGCCAATGAATCTATCCCAGTTTTTTGGACAAATTCTCCGGCTGCATCAGGATCGGTCATAAATTGTTTAATCCCCACTTGATATTTTTCTTTATCAGCCAATGTGCCTAGTTCAGCCTCGACTGGGATATTTTGCCGATGGGCCATTCTGACTACTTTTTTAGTCAATTTAATATTATCTCCAAAGGAAAGACCAGAGCCATCAATCATCACCGAAGTATGGCCTGCCTGAATCGCCTTTTGGCAGATTTCAAAACTTTTCCCATGGTCTAAATGGAGGATAATGGGAATTTTAACATTTTCAGCTTCAATTTTAACAATTTCCGCCAAATTTTCTAAACCAGCGTAGCTGATCGCTTTTTCTGAAGCTCCGATAATTACTGGTGCATTTTTATTTTTAGCTGCAGCCACAATCGCTTTGGTAATCTCTAAATCAGAAGTATTAAAATGCCCGACGGCATAGCCTTGTTTTTGAGCATCCCGCAAGATCTTTTTAGAATCGGTTAGCATATTTTTTCCTTTTTTCGGTTTCTACTTTTATTTTACTTTATGAGAAAAATAAAAACAAGGATTGACAACTCGCATTTATATTTGCTATAATAGTATAGATTCTTGTAGTCCAAATTCTTGTCCAATAAGGCAGGAGAGGTGATCGAAAGATGTTTGGGGTAAAGTTCAGGCGCGGAATAAGGCAGGATAGAAGAGCACGAAGATTAGAAGAAGCCAGGGGTCGGCTATTGGAGGAAATACCCAAATGGTGTGATAAGCTTGGTTTAAGATGGAGGATAATAGAAAATAGAATTGATTTAGTTTGGATAGAAATAACTGAACTTGAGACACAAAGATCATTTGGAGTAAAGATAAAGCTTGCAACACAAAGACCATTCACCGGTTGGCAGCCTTGGTGGCCATGGATGAGATTAAAGACTGACCGTGGCAAGATATTGCTGGGATGGCTAAGACCATTTGGTTGGAAAAAATTAAGGCAAGATGAAGTGGGTTTTACTCTATCAGATCCCGCGTATGACCAACGCCTTGTACATCTTCGACTTTATAAAAAGTTTGGAAGAGCATATGCTGTAACAGAAATTGAACGTATATATCGTCGTGAGTTAAGCTGGGATATAATGATGTTTGAAAAAGGTCCCGAGATATGTATAATCGTTATTGCCGTCGTCTTGTTCATTGCCGTTGCTGTCATCTGCTTATCATAAGTTCTGCTAATGGCGTTTTTTGACCAACAAGATGATTACTGAGGGGGTGACTCTCTGACCAGAATCATTTCTGGCTTTAAGTCACCCCTTTTTTCTTTTATTCCTGAAAAATGGTAGAATGAAACTAGTGAGTAGCTTGTAGTGGGTAGAAGAGGATTTTTTATGAGTCGTAGAATGGAAAAAGTGAATGAATTGTTGCAGCAGGAATTATCCCAAATTATTGAAAAAGAAATCAAAAAAGAAAAAGATTTTTTTGTTACTGTTCAGGAAGTTCAAACCTCAGCTAATCTGAAAACCGCCAAAGTTTTGGTAAGTATTTTTGATACCAAAATTTCAACAAAAGAGCAAGAGGAAATTATTTCCGAATTGCAAAAAGAATCCTTTGGATTTCAGAAGATTTTAAGCAACCGATTAGATTTAAAATTTATCCCCAGACTAACTTTTGAATTAGATATTTCAGGTGAAGTATTACAAAAAATCGATCAATTGATAGAAGATTCAAAAAAAGATTTGAAAAAAGATTCGAAAAAGAAAAAATAATTTTTCAGCTTGAATTTTAGTCATTTTTATTTTAAAATAAACAGGAGGAGACGTTGTCTGTTAAATTTTATTTATGGATTTGTGGAATTGTGACTGTTTGCTGCTGGTTGATCGCGGCGGGAATTATTTTTCTAACCGATCCTTATCAGATTGAGATTAAAATCTTTGCCGCATTTTTTGCCAGCTTACTTTTGGCTTTAGTCGGTAGCTTGACTCTTTTAGGTTATAATATTCGGATTAGAGTTTCTAAAAGGGAAATTCTTTATGCCCATTTGGGAACTTCGCTGAGACAGGCAATTCTCTTGTCATTGGTAATTGTTGGTTTGTTGTTGTTGTTGGCGGCACGGGTTTTGAACTGGTGGGACGGAATTTTATTAGTATCAGCGATATTATTGTTAGAATTATATTTTAGAACAAAATAGAATAGGGATTTTTATGCATCCAATCAGACGATTTATGCAAAAATCAGTCAAAATTTTTGAAGATTTAGGTTTTGAGATTTTTGAAAGCCCTGAGATCGAAACTGAGTGGTATAATTTTGATTCTTTGCGGATGTTTTCTGATCACCCAGCCCGAGATATTCAGGATACTTTTTGGCTAAAAGATGGTCGGGTTTTAAGGACTCATACAACAAATTCACAGCTTAGAGTAATGGAAGAAAGGAAACCGCCAGTAAGAATTTTAGCGCCTGGTCGAGTTTTCCGTCATGAAGCCATTGATGCTTTTCATGAAGCTAACTTTCATCAATTAGATGGTTTTGCGATTGACAAAAATATTACTATGGCCGATTTGATTGGCACTTTAGAATATTTTATGAAAAAAATTTATGGCGGCAATATTAAAACTCGGGTTCGGCCAGGCTATTTTCCATTTACTGAGCCTTCGATGGAAATGGATGTCCAGTGGCCGGGCTCTGAAAAGTGGGAAGAAGTTTTGGGAGCGGGAATGATTCACCCCGAAGTTTTAGAAAATATGAAGGTGGATTCCAATATTTGGCAGGGTTTTGCCTTTGGTATGGGCATTGATAGATTAATGATGTTGGAAAATAATATAAAAGATATCAGATTATCATATTCTGGCGATTTAAGATTTTTAAAACAATTTTAAGGAGGTAGAAAATGGCAGAGACTGAATCTGTTTCTGCTTCGGAACCAGGACAAGAACAAGAAATTGACATAAAACCAGTTGAGAATTTGACGGAATTGCAAACAATGATTGGACGATTAAAAGAAGATCCAAAATCAAGAGTGGCTACTCTTTTAACCAATGTCAATCCAGAACACCTGACTGATGAGGAGGTAAAATTTTATAATGCTTTTGCCTTGGGTCAGCGGGATAAAGAAGAATTCTTTGGATATCAAGATGGAATATTTTCCGCTTTAGATCAAGATAAAGATAATCCAGAATTAAAAAGTAAGGCAGATTTTTCCGCATTCTTACAAAATATTGTGGAACGTCAAATTAAGAAAAAATAAAATCCGGGAAAACAAAAAATGAAAATTCCAGCAGATATCATTGATTTTGCCAAAACTAAATTAACCGCCGAACAATTAGCTGAAAAATTAACTTCGGCTGGCTTTTTAGTTGAAGGTATTGAAAATGGTGTTTTGGATATTGAAGTCACCGCCAATAGGGGAGACTGTTTATCAGTTTTTGGCATCGCTCGAGAAATAGCGGCGATTTTGGGCGAACAATTAAACGTCGCTGAGGTGACTGTCAAAGATCAAGATTTAAATCTGCCTTTAAAAATAAAAATCTCAGATCCCAAGATTTGTCCCCGTTATACATATAGAATCATCACCGGCGTTAAGGTGGGCGAGTCGCCCCAATGGCTAAAAGATGAATTAGCCAAATTCGATTTCAAACCTGTTTCAAATATTGTTGATATCACCAATTATGTGATGATGGAAATGGGTCAGCCGTTGCATGCTTTTGACTATGATAAATTAAGTAAAGAAAAAGAAATGATTATTCGGGGAGCTAAAAAAAGCGAGCAGCTGACCACTCTGGACGGCACCAGTCACAAATTGCCAAATACGGCGATTATAATCGAAAATGATAACAAATTAATTGATTTGGCTGGAATTATGGGTGGTGAAAGTTCTCAGGTTACGACAGAAACTAAAACTATTATTTTGCAGGCGGCGATTTTTGACCCGATATCAATTAGAAAAACTTCAAAAAAATTAAATTTTGCCAGCGACGCTTCGTATCGTTACGAAAGGGGCGTTGACCCCGAGGGAACAAAGTTAGCTTTAGATAGAGCGGCTGGTTTGATTTTAGAGATAGCGGGTGGGAAAAGCGGCAAATTAAAAGATATTATTAAAAAACCAACCGAGAGCAAAAAAATTAAAGTTTCAATTGATGAAGTCAACAAATTATTAGGAACAAATATTTCTCAATCAGAACAAGTAAAAATTTTAGAAAGTTTAGGATTTAGACCAGAAAGTTCAGCTAAAAAAATCCAAGTCAAAGTCCCTTCCTGGCGACTCCAAGATATTAATTTGTGGCAGGATATTGCCGAAGAAATTGCCAGAATTTACGGATATTCTAAAATTGCCCCCAAGATTTTATCTAGAGAAAAGCCCCAAAATCAAAACAAAGATTTTATTTGCGAGCAAAAAATCGCCGAAATTTTAACCAAAACCAATTTTGTTGAAACTTTGAGTTATTCATTTGTCTCAGAAAAAGATTTAAAAGCCGCATGCATTAATCCCAAGGATTGTTTGGAAATTGAAAATCCCCTATCTTCAGAATATCAATATTTAAGACCAAAATTGGGGCCGACAATTTTAAAACAAATAGCCAAAAATCCCTGGGCGCCTGAAATTAATATTTTTGAAATCGGCGCAGTTTTCAGCAAAGATGGGGCAAAAAAAGAATTGATTTTAGCGACTACTTTTCGAGGCGACGCTTTTGAGCAGATTCTTAAAGATATTAAAAAAGAGTTTGATTTGTTGGATTTGCCTTATAAGATTTGTAAACCCGAACAGGCGGTTTTGGATTATTTTAAAATTCGTCGACCAGTTCAAGTTCTTGAAATCGATTTGGAAAAGTTATTAGAAAAAGCCGTTTTAAAAAATTCAGAATATGAAATTTCCAAAAAAGAAATAAAATATAAACCGGTTTCTAAATTTCCGCCGACAATTCGCGATTTGGCTTTTATTTTAGACAGAGATGTTTCCGCAGTTGAGGTGGCAAAGGAAATTAAGGGGGCCGACAAATCAATTTTTATGGTTGAATTATTTGATGAATACGCTTCAGAAAAACTCGGCAAAAACAAGAAAAATTTAGCTTATCATATTTGGTTTTCTGATTTGAGAAAAACATTATCAGATAAAGAGGTGGAGAAAAGTATTAAAAAAATCACCACCCAAATTTGTAAAAAATATAAAGCAAAATTAAGAGATTTTTAGCAAGAGGCCAAAATGAAAAAAATAGAGATTTTAAAAGCTCCAAAATTAATCGGCAAAAAAGTAAAATTAGCAGGTTGGGTGAATTCTAGAAGAGATATGGGGCAGGTTATTTTTATCGATTTAAGAGATAGGTCAGGTATAATGCAACTAGTTTTTACCTCCAGTTCCGAGAAAGAGAAAAAAGAACTTCGCGATCTCGCAGATTCATTAAGATCAGAATATGTTATAGAGGTAGAGGGAAAATTACAAGAAAGACCCGAAGGAATGGAGAATCCAAAACTCGAAACCGGCAAACTTGAAGTAGAAGTTGAAAAAATGAAGATTTTAGCCAAAGCTAAAACTCTGCCTTTTGAAATCACCAAAGACACCAAATCAGTTGAAGAGGAAAAAAGAATGAAATATCGCTATCTGGATTTGCGTTCCGAACGGATGAGAAAAAATATAATCTGCCGCCACAAAGCGATAAAATTTATCCGGGATTTTTTATCAGAAAAAGATTTTATCGAGATTGAAACCCCGATTTTAACCAAATCCACCCCTGAAGGCGCTCGCGATTATATTGTTCCTTCACGTCAACAGCCCGGCAAATTTTATGCTTTGCCTCAATCGCCGCAACAATATAAACAATTGCTAATGGTGGCTGGAATGGAAAAATATTTCCAGATTGCTCGTTGTTTTAGAGATGAGGATCCAAGAGGCGATAGGCAGCCCGAACACACCCAACTGGATTTAGAAATGTCATTTGTTTCCCAGGATGATATTTTGGAACTGATCGAAAGTTTATACTCAGCTTTGATCAAAAAATTAAATCAGAAAAAGAAAAAGAAAGATAAAAAGAAAATTTCCCAAATCCCCTTTCCCAAATTAGATTATGCCGAGACGATAAAAAAATACAAAACCGATCGACCTGATTTGCGAAAAGATAAATCCGACCCTAATGAGCTAGCCTTTTGCTGGATAGTAAATTGGCCCTTGTTTGAATGGAATGCTACAGAAAAACGTTGGGATCCCCATCATCATATTTTTACCGCTCCCATAAAAAAAGATTTGCCCTTATTGGAAAAATCTCCTGATAAAGTTCATTCAGAGCAATACGACTTGGTTTTAAATGGTGCAGAAGTTGGTGGCGGTAGCATTAGAATTTCTGATCCTAAAACCCAGATGAAAATTTTCGAATTAGTAGGAATTAGCAAAAATGAAGCTGAAGAAAAATTTGGTCATTTACTGAAAGCTTTTGAATATGGTGTGCCGCCTCATGGCGGAATTGCCGCCGGTTTGGATAGACTGTTGGCAATTCTAAAAAAAGAATCTTCTATTCGCGAAGTTATCGCATTTCCTAAAACAGGTGACGGCCGCGATCCGATGATGGGAGCGCCCGCTGATGTTACAAAAGAACAATTAAAAGAATTGCAAATAGAAATTAAGAAAAAACCTAAAAAATAAATTTTGATTTTTTGTTATATTTAGTTTAAAATAAAAACAAAAGGGGCAAAAAAATGAGAAAACTTAAAAAAATACTATTGTTGATAACAGCTTTAATCTTTTTATTTTTACCGCAGGTAGCCTCAGCTGATGGGGCGCCTTTTCCGCCACCGAACAAATATGTTACCGAGACCGATCAAAAAGCAGTCATTGTTCACGAAAATGGCACTGAAACCATGGTTTTGTCGGTTACCTTTAAGGGCGACCCCGAAGATTTTGGCTGGGTGATTCCAATTCCCTCAAAGCCCGAGGTGGAAAAATCTCAAGACGAATTATTTACCGCCCTGGCGGATTTGACTGCACCACCCACCAGAGCAACTGAAACTATTCCTTATTTAGGTTTGGGCGAAAAAGAAACAGCAGAACCTTTAAAAGTTGATGTCATTGAAACTAAAAAAATTGATATTTACGATATTACCATTGTTACTTCCGAAGATCCAACCGCTTTGTCTAAATGGTTGTCTGAGCATGAGTACCAGATTCCCAAAGAAGCCTCGACGATTTTAGGAGAATATACAAAAAATAATTGGTATTTTATCTGCGTTAAAATTGATTTAACAAAATTAACCTCAGCCTCAAAAGAGCAATTAAAAACCGGCCATGCCACGCCTTTAAAAATCCAATTTGCATCAGAGGAAATTATTTATCCCTTAAAATTAAGTTCAATTCTTTCCGAATATGAGAGTTTGTCTCCTGATGCCAGTTCAAGCTCGGCTGGTTTGACTCCTGTGCCCCAAGTTTCGATTTTGTTGTATGTTTTTTCAGATGGTAAAAAAACCGTTCCCGGATTTGAAACTAAATATGCCAACTGGGTGGAAAAAGAGAATATCGAAGATTTGGCCATTACTGCCCAAGGCGAAAATTGGTACAAGCCCAAAGCTTCCAAATTATATTTAACCAAGTTTTATCGCTCAATGAAAACTTCGGAAATGACCTCAGATTTAATTTTTAGGGCAGCTGGAAACAACGATCCAGTCGGCATTGCCCAATCCAATATCACCTATGATATTCTTATGGCAGTTGTTGTTTTCGCCTTAGTCCTTATCATTATTATTTTGTCACCGGTTGGTTTGATTTTTATCATTTTAACTTTAATCCAATTTTTGACTAAATCTAAGGTCGGTCGGATAGTTTCTTGGGTTTTTCAATCGTTATTCTTGCTCATTACGATTTTGATCGCCTTAATTTTGTCCTTGATGAGTCTGAACTCATCTTTTTCTCCTTATTCTTCAGAATCTGTAGGGGTGACTGTTCACTTTGATTGGACAAATATCGCCGTCATAGCCGCAGCCGCAGCCGTAGTCTTAGTTGAAATTTTAATAATGATTTGGCAGATTAAATATCAGCGAGCCAACCCGCTCGAGGAAAAAGAAGATCAGCCCGAAGAAGCGGCAAATAATATGTTTGATTCACAAAAAGAAACTGGGAAAGGGGATACAGCCATAGAGCAGGTGGCAGAAACAGGACAGGAAACAGGGCAGGCTAGCGGACAGTCTGCAGAAAACGAACAAGAGCCTGCGGCAACAGAACAACAAACTGAATTAGATCAGCAACAGACCGAGATAGAGCAAGAAGTAGAACAGGAGACGAAACAGGCGACAGAACAAACAACAGAAGCAGAGCAAAAAACAGAAAAAAAATAAAATGATTTTAAATATTTGTCTGGTTTTTATAATTTTAGTTGAGATTTTAGGATTTTCTCAAACCCAAGAGAAAATCTTATTTTCTAAGGACAAGAAGTCAGCAATAGAGTCTAAGGTTTTGGGTGAAAAAAGCCTGCCCCAGATAAAATTAAACGAGATTAATCCTTTGCCAGTTGATGATTCATCAAAGCCAATAGAAACTAAGGCAAAGTCTGCGGCAATTTTAGATCTAAAAACCAACAAAGTTCTCTTTCAAAAAAACGCCAGCGAATCTTTGCCAGTAGCTTCAATCACAAAATTAATGTCAGCCATGGTTTTGATTGAAGATTTTGATCTTGATCAAACCGTCACAGTTTCCTACAAATCAGCTTATCCTATTGGATCTAAAATGCATTTGTATCCTGGGGAGCAAATTAAGGCCGCTGAGTTGGTTAATGGTATGCTTATCGCCTCAGCTAATGATGCCGCCAAAGCTCTGGAAGAACATTTTGGCAAAGATGAAATTGTTGAAAAAATGAATCTGAAAGCGGAGTTTTTGAATTTAAAGGATACTCATTTTGTTGAGGCTTCGGGTTTGGATTCAGAAAATAAATCTTCTGTTTTGGACTTGGTGATTTTAAGCCGTTACGCCCTAAAAATTCCCCAGATTGCCCAAGCTATTCAAACCAAAGAATATACCGCATTTTCTGTGGATGGCGCACTCCAGCATCAAATCCATACCACCAATAGATTATTAAAAAATGATCCTGATATTTTTGGTATTAAAACCGGTTATACAGAAGAGGCGGGTAGTTGCTTGATTGCCGGAGCTGTGCGCGGTGACCATGAAATTATTAGCGTGATTTTGGGAGTGGATGATTATAATCAGCGTTTTTCCGAATCAAGAATATTATTAGATTGGGCCTTTGCCAATTTTAATTGGTAAGATTTTCGAAATTCTTATCTTTGATTGACAATAAGAATTTTTTAGTATATAATCAAAACGATCCCGTAAAGTACATTACCAAAAAGAGGTGAGATGAATGAATCGAGCTACTCTAATCAAAATATTGGTAGTTTGTAGTGCGATAGTAATTTGTTGCCTAATAATAGCTGGTGTGATTTTTTCTAGCTCAAAAAGCTCGTTTTCTGACGAATCAAGAAAGTTTATCGGAGGTTGGAAAGGAGAAAAGTATGGTAAGTTTCTCGTGTGCTTTTTCTATGAAAATGGTACATGCCATGCAAGTTTATCTGAATTTTCTCCAGTTGGGGATATCTCTGTAAGACATGGCGGAAAGGAATGTCAATGGAGAACTGATAACAACGAGCTAATATTGAGCCAGCTAAACACTAATGATTTAAGAATCCTCTATGAGTTTAATGGACCAAAAGCCCTTACCCTGTTTTCTTCTTATTCTCCAGAATCTGCTCCAGAACCTGTCGATTTTTTTGGTATCGAGCTTGAGGGATCTATCACCTTTTCTCGATTAGAGTAAAAGAGATCTTGTACCCACAGCCGGGCAAATGTTTTTTACGAGCATTGCTCGGCCTTTTTTTATAGTTTAAAAAACCTTGAACAAAAATAGACCAATCATTATTCCAGCCAAAACTAATTTAAAAATTACCGCAAAAATTATTCCAAAAACGCTACCCACTCCAGCTTTGGCAGAATCTGTGAAGGATTTTTTGGCAAATACTAGTTCAAAAACGATCGTGCCCACTAAAGCTAATAAAATCATGCCCAAAATTCCGCCAACAAAAATTCCTACAATCGAGCCCAAAATAGCTCCCAATATTCCCCAATTGGTTGATTTTGTTTTCTTGGCTCCCAAAATCATTCCCAACCAATCAAAAACAAAACTCAAAACAGCCAAAGCCAAAAACACTAAAACCAAGCCGACTGTCACTTTTTCAAATCCAGTCCAAATGCCATATACCAAGGCGCCTAAAAAAATAAGAATCATATCCGGCAAAAACGGAATGATAATTCCCGCCAAGCCAACCAACATTAAAATTAAAGCAATTATAAAAGGTAAAGTTTCCATTTTAATTTTTTATTTTAGTCCAATTAGCTAAAGCATTAACAGCCGCTGCGGTTTGGGCTGCCTGTTTAGACGAACCCTCCCCAGCGCCTAATTTTTTATCATTTAAAAACACGCTAATAGTAAAAACTTTGGCATGATCCGGTCCTTTTTCTTTTAAAACTTCATAAGTTGGGGTGGTGCCAAAAACTTCTTGGGATTTTTCTTGCAATTCAGTTTTGGGATCTAAATAAATTTTTTTCTCAATAATTTCCGGCAGTCTATCTAGCAAATACTTTGTCAAAAATTTCTTCGTCGCTTCATATCCTTTTTCTAAATAAATCGCGCCAACCAAAGCCTCAAAAACATTAGCCAGCAAAAGATCTCTGGTCCGGCCGCCCATTTTTTCCTCTCCTTTTGACAAATAAAGATATTCGCCCATATTGAATTTTTTAGCCACCGCGGCCAAATTTTTTCCCCGCACCAAAGCCGCCCGCCAGGCTGTTAATTCACCTTCAGGATTTTTGTAGTTTTGATACATATGTTCAGTAACGATTAATTCCAAAACCGCGTCGCCCAAAAATTCCAATCTTTCATTAGATTCTAAGGTGAGTTTTGGATTCTCATTCAAAAAGGAACGATGAATAAAAATATTTTTTAGCAAATTTTTATTAGAAAATGTGAGTCCTGATTTTTTCTCAAATTCTTTTAGATCCTTCATTTTTTCTCCGTTTTTGTTTTTGTAGATTTTTTATCTTTTTCTTTCTTTTCTTTGGCTTGTTCTTTTCTATAAACATCAGATTTTCGATAAATTGTTCCCAAGACGCCGTTGACAAATTTTGAACTATTTTCACCGCCAAAAGCTTTGGCAATTTCTACCGCTTCATCAATGGCAACTTTGGGCGGAACTTTGGCGTCTTTTTTTTCATAGAGCAATTCAAAAATAGCTACTCTTAAGATGTTTTTATCAACCCTGGCGATTTGTTCCAAAGGCCATTCAGGCGCCGAATCTGTGATTGATTTGTCTATTTTAGTCAAATTCTTAGCCACTCCCAAGACAGTATCTTTGACATATTTTTCATCTAAATCTGATTTTTCTTTCTCTTTGAGATTTCTGGCAATGATTTTTGAAATGTTAGCTGAAGGCCGCAAATCCAATTCATACAAAGATTGCATAACGCAAATTCGAGACCGATGTCTATTTGCCATTTTTTGACTCCCTCATTTTTTCTGTTTCGTCTCGCTCAACTTTTTTCTTTTCTCTTTTTTTCTTTTTTACTCTCTTGGTAATTTTAGTTTTCACTTCTAATATTTGTCTGCCTTTATAAGTTCCACAAACAGGACAGACGTGATGAGCCAATGCTTTGGATTTGCATTTTGGACATTCCACCAAAGGGGGCGTTTTAGATGCTTGAACGCCTTTTCTTTTTCTCGATCTGGAACGAGATAATTTCTGTTTTGGTTCGGGCATAAAACTCCATTTTTTTGATTAATATTTTATTTTACAATTTTTATTACATAATGGTTTTAAGGGAATGGCTAATAAAATTTCTTGATTGATTGAGGGTAAAATATCTAAATTGTTTCGTTCAATCGTATGGAGCAGATCGGGGTTATTTTTCTTGGAACCCGCATAAGAAAATTCTTGATCGTATTTTAGATTAATAGGCAGTTTGAATTTTTTTAAACATCTTGAACACAATAATGTGATTTCTGTTTTCAAATCAAAAGAACCTAAAATCTCCGGCTCTAATTTGGTTAAAGTTATTTTTCCCGTAATGTGCAATTCATTTTTAATATTATCCGGATCAGGGGAGGGGATATTTTGGGAAATCTCTATCCTTTGATTAGTGCCAACTGGTTGTCCCAGCAAATCAGTAATCTTGATTTTTAAATTGTTCATTTGCTTCTATTATACAAAAAATTGAGAATATTTTCAAATAAAAAATCCCGCCCTATAATCTAGTTTTGACACCAGATCCGGTGCGGGGCTTGAGTTTTCTTTTTTTTGGTCAATCAGGCGATTTGAGCTTGCCGTACGGTTGTGTTTCTGATTTCAATACATCTGCCTAGCAAAAATGGAAACCAGCCACAGGATTTACTCAGACAGTGGTCACGAGGGCAACTATCTGAAAACTTTTGTTCATCTAATCCTCGGGCAACTGCAGCTTCGATCCAGGATAGCGGCAAAACAGTCGGAGTGATAGTCAAAGAACCTTTTGTTTTACTCCCACCATTCATAATAATATATACTCGTTCCTTACTGTTTCTGGGTAGATACCAAATGGGGCAAAGTTCCATTTTGCTTGCAACAAGATCCGAAAAAGAATATTCTTCAAGAATATTTCTTCTTTTCATTTCCCAGACTCTTAGGATTTTGGCAATTCTGAGGAATTGATCTGAAGTAATGTTTCCTGAAATGAAGACATTTCCACTTGAAGATTCTTTATGAATGCAGACATCGCAATATCCGCCATCTTTAGTTCGGGAGAAAGAGCCAACTCCCCTCGTATCGCTTTCAATAGTGGCGATTTTATATTCCCGTTCTCCATCTGAAACATGCCAAATATTAGCTTTATTTAGGAATTTTTCCTTAACAGTTGTCCAAAAGCGCATCTGTAATTGGTACTTATAGGTTAGATAGCCGCAGAGCCATTCAATTATTTTTTTCGGGTTTCTCTTTAATCTTTGTTTTTGATAGGCAAACACACTGGCCAGAGAGTGTTCTTCCAGAAAAATAGCTTTCTGGATTAATTCTTCAGGGGCCCCAAATTCTCTTAAAGACCTTGATAATGCTTGTGGACCTTCAAGATCATGCATATTAATATAGCCCAAAATTCTTTGGAAAGGTAATTCGCCTGAAACCATCAAATGGTCAGCTACCAAGTCAGTGGCGCATTTTTCAGGACATTTTCCATGCGGGTGATGATCAAAGCGACCTTCGCCCGTATCCAGATAAAGTACTCTCTCTTTTTCATGTGCTTCAGCTGATCGTTCGTCTGGTGGTGGTCCTTGCGGGCAAAACTCAATTCCAGCTTTTACTATTCCGGGAAAGTATTTAAAAAAAGTGCGAAGAAACCACATAGCTACGGCTGAGTCTAAATCAGGAGGAGAATCGCCACCGTGCATTATTACTAAATCAACAGGGATTTCAGGGATTATATCATCCACATTTTTCACTCCTTTGTTTTGTATTGAGTGGCTGTAGTTTTTGTAAGGTGCAAAATCATTTTGATTATAGCAAAGGCGGCAGAAAAAGTCAAGAAAATTAACTCTTGTAAAGAAAAAAGGCCCCAGCTGTGGGTTTTGTGCCACAGCTGGGGCCCGGTTCGTTGTGCGCTTGTGCGCAGTCGTCGAGGGGGGGCTTTTATCCGGAGACTAACACGCCTTGACTGTTGTGTCTTTGAGTGCCGGGAGGTGGCTGGCGGTGTTGTTGGCGATCTTCGGACCCATTTTCTCTTGAGCCTGATCGGGAATATCCTCTACCGTGACGCGACGATGGTCGCTGTTTTTCTTCCTCTTTTTCTCTTGTCCAACCACGGGTGGCTAGCGCCATTTCGGCTGCTTTTTCAATCGTGAGTTCTCCGGCCTGAATTGCTTCAGTTATTTTGATCCGGAGGTCCACCTTATGCCTTTCATTGACTGGTATCCAAAACACAAGCTCGAGGTCTTTGCCTTCTCGTTCGCCTGCTTGTCTGACTATTTCTTGAATCTGTCTAATCCAATCTCTTCGGTAGAGCAGTTCTGTTACCCAATCTTCTTGACCTCTGGCATATGTTGTAGCCTCTTCTGCTGTCATTTCTCCTTTGGCGATTTGTATTATTAGCCATTCGAAGGCCTGCTTCTCATATCCAGTATCGGGATCGATAAATTTCGTCTCCCCGGCTATCTGGATTTGTTGTTCGCTGAAGATCGTTCCCAGTGCCTGTCGAGCTATCCTCATCGCTTGGGAGAATTCTTCATCTCGCTGTTGGGTGCGCAAGGCCAACTTAAAGATGTCCATAGGGGCTTCCGGTGCGGCGGTCTCCCCGTCCGGTTCTTTGGACTTGGGTTCATCGGCGCGTTCGGCCGAGGCTATTAACGCCTGTTCTCCAGGAGGTGCGTCTTCTTCGTCCGTCCTGCCGGGCGCAGGCTCGTCAGAGGGTTCGTCGAAGGGTTCGTCGGGGGGTTCAGGTGCCGGTGGCTCTTCGTCTTGAGCTACTTCGGTTGGAGGTCTGGACAGTGGCATGGGGGTAAGTTTCTTCACTTGCTCTTCGAATCTTTCTCTCCACTCAGTGTCTGTCCGAAGCACTTTTTTTACTTCTCCATCTTCTTCCTTCAGTCGTACCAATTCATCTACGTCGTTCCAGGCTTCAATGAGTTTTTGTGCAGCAGGTTCAAGCGGATTCGGCTTTGCCATTTTCGAAAACGCCTCCTAGAAATAGTTTTGGGCTTTAAGCCCATTACACTGTTCTGCCTCGGGGCAGAAACTAACCATAAAAAGGTTTTATGACTAATTTTCTGCCTTGAGGCTAAAAATCATTTTAAGGTGCTGATTTCAGGATTTTTTCCATTATAGCAAATAAATTTTTATTTGTCAATAGCTATCGCATTTTTTTGCAAAAAAAAAGAGTCCCGACAAGGAAAGTGGTTGCCACAAAGGCAGTTTATCCAACTTTCTTGTCGGGAACATAGTCTTAATCTTCAGAAGGCGGCCCGGATAGCGGTTCAGTTCCTTCGGGTTGTTCGGGGATAGGTTCCCGAAGGGCCCTAATAATCTGAGTAGCTTCCTCAGCTGAGAGGTCCAGGCTTGCAAGGATTCCTCGTTGCCGAGAAATCGCGGCGGGCTGCGGTGTTGGGGGTGGTGCGGGTGATGCAATGTCTGTTCCAAAGACACAAGTGCCATTACGGAACAGAACTCGTTGCCCAGGCTGAACAGCCCGGACCCGATCCTGTTCTTGGCGGCCCCGAAGGGCATTTGCCAAGAGCCAAAGGGTGCCTAGCGCCAAAAGCGCCAGAAGCCCTCCGACCACCCACGGCCAGGTTGAACGGGGGGTTCGAACCCGAATAACAGAGCCCTGGCCCTGGGGACCGGGACCGCGATAATATCGGTCTCCGGGGTTGTCCGGGTTTCCCCACGGGCCATAGCCGAGGGCCATATCAGAACCTTCTGCTCCTCCAAGATTCTGGGGGAGGTTAGGTTCCTGACCCGGTCGACCGTCGCGGCCCGGAAGACCCTGGAGACCAGGATCGCCTTTGTCTCCCTTGTTTCCTTTTAGACCCTGACGACCTGAGCGGCCAGTATTGCCGCGTGCCCCTCTCCCACCGCTACTAGAGCGGCGGTATTCAATAACCTTTACTTTGGCATTAACCGAAGTATTAACTGTTGTTGCGGGGGGGGGTGTTGCAGCCGCAGGGGCGGGGTCCTGCTGCACAGACTCCAAGGAGGAATCTGTGACGGTCGAACCAGTGGGTATCAACAGCTTCGCCCAAACGACTGTTGTTGCCATTATTGCCGCAAGGGCAATAATGAACGTAAGTCTGCTGTGACGATGAATCTTCATCTTGTGCCACCACCTTATTAGATAATCCGATCTTCCGATCGGTTGCGCACGTTTATGTTAAAGTGCAGAGTCGAATTGCTCTCATACACTTGATTTTCAGAGCTTGCTACATTATAGCAAATAAAATTTTGTTTGTCAAGTATTTTTGGCAGATTTTGGAAAAATTGCATTTGACATTTATAATTTGATTAATTATGATAAAATCAACAACGTAAAAATTTAAAAATTAAGGAGGCAATATGCCAAATAATTATTCCGACCAAGACATTTTAAACCAAGATATTTTAAAATTAATGGGCGCTGAAAATTTACCCCAAGAAAAAAAACAAGAAATTTATCAAAAAATGATTCAGACTGTTCAAAACAGAACCATAGCTAAGGTTTTAGATCAATTATCTGAGCAAGATGCAGAAGAATGGAAAAAGATATTAGACACTGGCGACAAAGCAAAAGCTGAAGAATTTTTAAAAGCCCGACAAATTGATGTTGCCAAAATAATGTTAGAAGAATCAATAATTTATAAAACTGAAATGGCAGGGCTGGCGCATCAAATTAAAACTAATCCCGGGCAACAGGGCGAAAATAAATAAAGGAGAAAAATTATGTCAGAACAAGGGCAGGGACCAAGTTCTCCAGAAGGAGAATCTTCATTACAAGATTTTAGAGAAATTGAGACAGAATCCAGACAAATGGTTGCTGAGAGAAATAAAATAATAGCTGAGAGAGATCGATTAGGGCGTTTGCAAAATATTGAAAAAATTCTTGAAACAGGGCCCCAAGATCCTGAAGAATTAGTCGATTTGGTTAACAAAGCTTCATTTCGAGAAGTTCGAAAACATGAAATTAGTCAAAAATATGGCAAAGGTTTAATCGGGAAAACCAGGGCATTTTTGGCCGGTGAGTTTGATGTGGGAGTTGGCAAGGCAGATGATAAGGTTCGTCGTTCGGGCTGGAATAAATGCGCCGAGGCCGGCCGCCGCGCTTCGATGTCAATTTTTAATCGGCGGGTGGCAGGAGCTGCTGGTACCGCAGCAGTATTGGGTGTTTTAACTGGCGGTGTCGGAGCTGCTGCTGGCGGTGTGATTTTTGGCTCTATGGCTGGTAGAGGAACAGCCGAAGCAATCGCCGCTGTTCGAGGAAAAGAAACCGGTGCAAGAATGGAAATTTTAGAGGCCGAAAAAGAGCATTGGCATAGATTAAAGGAATTGGCAGGGGAATTATCTGAAACTGAAAATCCTGACCAAAAATTAGAATTAATGACAGAAATTACCAATCTTTATCATAAACAAGGCGAATCTGTTTTGTTGAAACAAATGCAGACAGCTGAAGAAAAGCTGGGTGGCGAGCGGGAAGCTTTGAATAAATCGCGGGCACGTTGGCAGTTAGCCGGTGAAATTGCGGGTATGGGGGCTGGCGTAGGTTATAGTTTTTTGACCGGTAGGTTCGCCGCAATTGATATTGATTTGTGGAATAAAGTCGATGGGCAAAATATAGCCCACAAAGTTTTAAAAGTTGATGGTGTTTGGCATTTTGCCTACAATGCTGCCGAAAAAGCAGCAGGAATAGGCGGTGGGGCAACTACTAATGTATTGGGCGAACCGGCTTGGAAAATAGCCGCCGCCACTATGGAGCGAAGCGTTCCTGTTTTGATGTCAGCCTTTGCTGGAGCGGGTGTCGGTCGGAAAGTTGAAGAGGTTAGGACGAAAAGGCAAGAAACTCGGGAAGCTGAGCAGCAACAATCAAAATATGAAAGGGGAATGGAGACGATAACTCAGGAGAAGAAATCATTGGAAGAATTAAAGGAATCAGCCCGCCAAAAAGGAAAATTATTTCCCCAAGCAGGTCAAATTTGGGAAGGAAGAGTAATAGACCCAGAGAATCCGGGCAAAAAGATAAAATTTTCATATCGGATTGAAGAAGTGAAAACAAATGGGACCGTTGATTATAGCGTTTTAGGACGTCGAGGAAAAGTTATAACTTCTGGAAGTGGTGGCAAAATAGTTGATATGTTGAAAGCCGACAATGTTTCTCAAAAATATTTAAAGCAAGAGGGCGTAAAAATTACTCCAACAAGAATGACTAAGTTAGCTAAAGATGAAAGTTTAGCCGGCGAGGTCGCTGCGGCGAGTACTCGAGAGGCACAAATTAAAATTATTGCTAGACGCGTCTGGCAGGCAAAAGGATCCAAAGAACGGACAGAAAAAAAACAAAAACAAGATTGGCGAGATGCTGAATGGCTTTATCAACAGTTTTTTTTTGAAAAAGAAGCGGTCGTAAAACCAACCGAGGTTAAAAAAACACCTACAGGGGTTGATTTGTTTCGCAAATTAGCTCAAATTACTTTAGCCAGAATTCCCTCTTATCGAGAATTAAATCTCGAAGATAAAACTAAACGCGAGGATATATTTAAAGAAAAAACCAGAGAGCTCTGGAAAGAAATTTTTGTTCATAAAAATGAAGATTTAGATGCCAGAAGTGCTCTGGGAATATTAAAATTAGCCGGCATTCAAATTGATCTGAAAAAAGACGTTAAACGTATTCCAAAGAGCAGTAAACCCACTGCTAAAGGAATTTATATTGATGTTGGTGGCAGAGAGGGAGTTGTCATCGAAGACGAAGGAGGAACTGCCTTTCTCGATCATCATGACCCAGAAAAGTCTGGAATAAACAATTCAGCAACTAAAGTAACATATGAATCGATGATCAAATTAGGATTACTCGAAAGAACTGATGATCTTGATCGGTTAGTTGAATTCGTTACTCAGATGGATAATAGGGCTTATTCTATTACAAAAGAAGAGTTTGAAAATTCTTCTTGGCAGACCCTGAAAGGATTGCAAAGATTTATTGATTTTGAGCATTTATTACAATTTTTTAAAGATGGGGAAAATCCAACCGAAGATTTATTAAAAGAAGATCTTGAAAAATATGGTTTAGAAGAGGGGAGTAAAACAAAAAAGAGAGTAATAAAAAATTCCCGAGAAACATTCGAAAAAATGGAGAATGAGGGATTAATTGTTCCTTCTAAACGTTATGGTAATATTGCAGTTAACATTGGTCGTCGCAAGTTAGAAGGCGGTTTTGATGCCGCCGAGGCTTATGGCTGTCAGGCTTATATTATCTGGAATCCCACAAAAAAAGGGCTTTTTATTTCTACAAAAGAACCAATCACAGATAATTTTTCTCAAGGAAAAAGAATGCGGGAAACAATGTGGTTTATGGAGCATGGTTATAGGGGCCCGTTCACTATAACTTTAAATGAAATTTTAGAAAAAATGACCGACGGACACTTTCCTCGTGAGGCCAGAGGCGAGTTGAAAAAAACTTTAGACGAAGAAGAAGAAGAAGCAAAAAAGAAGGCTGCTTAATTAGAGGACAAAATTAACCAAGCGGTTTGAGACATAGATCTCTTTTTTTATTTTTTTGCCGGCTAGCCATTTTGAGATTTTTTTAGTACCCCGAGCTTTATTAATTATATCTTTTTCCAAAAAACCAGGCAAAACTTCAATCTTGTCTCTTAATTTTCCATTGACTTGAATTATAATTGTTATCTTTTCAACTTGGACTAATTTTTTATCATACTCGGGCCATTTTTCTTTAAAAATAGAATTCGTATGTCCAAGCTGTTCCCATAACTCTTCGGCAAGGTGGGGAAAAAACGGCGCCATTAGAATTAAGAATTTTTCATTTGGCTTTTTTTTAGTGTTTAATTTAGCTTCTAAATATATCATCAAGGCAGAAATGGCTGTATTTAATTTAAAGTTTTTAATATCATCGGTGACTTTTTTAATCGTCTGATGCAAGAAAGGAGTTTCAGGACCGTGAAAATCCGCCCCCCAAGTTTTATTCAAAAACCTGGCTATTCCTTTAATTCCGTCATCCATCCATTCGCAATCCTGATCAGCTGGTCCAATAAATAATTCGTAGCCGCGCAAAGAATCTGTGCCGTAGCGCAAAGAATCTGTGTCGTATTTTTCGATTAACTCTTTAGGCGAAACAATATTGCCTTTGGATTTTGACATTTTTGCTCCTTTGTAATGGATCATGCCAATGTTGAATAATTTTTTGAAAGGTTCGCCATCCGGATCAAAATCTACCAAACCTAAATCATGAAAAACTTTTGAAATAAATCGGGCGTACAAAAGATGCATAGTTGCATGTTCAATTCCGCCGACATACAAATCTGTCGGCATCCAGAAATTAACTTTAGCCGGGTCAAATGGTTTGGCTGAATTTTTCGGATCGCAATATCTCAAAAAATACCAAGATGAACAGACAAAAGTATCCAAAGTGTCGGTTTCTCGTTTTGCCGCAGCTCCGCATTTTGGACATTTGGCATTAATAAACTCAGCCGAATTTTCCAAGGGCGATTCTCCTTCGGTTGGTTGAAAATCAATTTTTTCAGGAAGCTCTACGGGCAAAGCATTTTCTGACACGGACTGCTCGCCGCATTTTGGGCAATATATAATAGGTATCGGTGCGCCCCAATAGCGTTGCCTCGAAACCAGCCAGTCACGTAAACGATAGCTGGTTGTTTTTTTGCCCACGCCCTTTTTCTCCAACCATTTAGTGACCGCGATCGCGCCTTGTTTAGAATAACGACCGGAAAATTCATCAGAATTAACCATCACCCCGGTTGCCGTGTAAGCTTCTTTTAGTTCTTTTTGCTCTTTGCCGTCAGGGGTTATAACTTGTTTTATTGGCAAGTCAAATTTTTGGGCAAATTCAAGGTCTCTTTGATCATGAGCCGGGACACACATTATCGCCCCAGTTCCATAATTTAACAAAACATAATCTGAAATCCAAATCGGAATTTTTTCATTGTTGGCTGGGTTAATCGCGTAGACGCCGGTGAAAACACCAGTTTTTTTGCGCTCGGTTTTGGTGCGTTCGATTTCAGAAAGTTTTTTTGACTTTTCAATATATTCTTTAATTTTTATTTTTAATTTTTCATTTTTACTTTTTAATTTGAGGAGCTTGGCGACGATTGGATGCTCGGGAGCCATCACCACATAGGTTGCCCCAAACAAGGTATCTGGTCTGGTTGTAAAAGTTGGCAGATCATATTTTGTATCAGCTATTTTAAACCTAATTTCCGTTCCTTCCGAGCGACCAATCCAGTTTTTCTGCAAAATTTTCGTTCGTTCGGGCCAATCAATTTTTTCCAAATCTTCTAATAATCTATCTGCATATTTGGTGATTTTAAAAAACCATTGTTTGAGAGATTTTTTAATAACTTCTGCGCCGCAGCGCTCGCATTTGCCTGCTACCACTTGTTCATTTGCCAAAACCGTTTTACAAGATGGGCAAAAATTAACCTCGGCTTTTTTGCGATAGGCGAGTCCGTTTTTGTATAATTGCAAAAACAGCCACTGAGTCCATTTATAATATTCAGGTTTTGAGGTGTTAATTTCTCGGGGCCAATCATAAAGTGCGCCAATATCCGCTAATTGCTCTTTGAATTTTTCGATTGCCTTTTCAGTAAAAATCCGAGGATGGGTTTTTTTGGCAATTGCCGCGTTTTCGGCAGGCAAACCAAAGGCGTCAAATCCCATTGGATGCAAAACGTTTTTGCCTTTTAATTTTTGATAGCGGGTCCAAACGTCAGACAAAACATAACCGCGCCAATGTCCGACATGCAAACCTTCGCCCGATGGATAGGGGAACATATCCAGACAATAAAATTTAGGCTTTTTGTTGTCTTCAGCTTTTTCAAGCTTTTCTTGAGCCCATTTTTTCTGCCATTTAGGTTCAATTTTTGATGGGTTGTATTCTTTGTATTCTTTTTTCATTTTCATTCTGGTTCAATTTTAGCAGAAATTTGAAATTTTTACAATAAAATTCTGCAATAAAAAAAACCGTGGCGCGTTGTTCCGACAAATGTCGGCGTGCCGAACCACGGCTTGGTAAAGCTGATGCGAGTTGTCAAATCGAAAAACCATCAGAGCTGGTATGCCCTCTGAACATATCAGGATAAACGATTTTATAGCCAAAGAACGCAGAGGCCAAAGCAATCCCGAATCCAAACGCCAATTGCAGTATAGTATTACAAGTCACCACCAAATACATACCGGATACAAAACCCACAAATGCGACGATAACCATCAGTCACTGTTTTACCGCATAGTTCATACTTTTTCATCCTCTTCAGCAAGATGTTGTTGGAATTTTTCCGTGAGAGCATCTAACGCTTGGATTTGCTCGACGGAGAATATTCTAGGGGCTTTTTCCAAAATTTCTTGAGCCAACTCCTGATCAATTACATATTCTCTGGGTTCTGTGGCAATTAGAGTCCTAATTAGCAAGAAACCGGCTAGCTGGCATGTAAAAATTCTATCTAAGTCTATCGAGCGAGGAAATACCTCATTGGTACCAAAAACAAGATCTGTGAGCAGAGTTGCTTCTAATCCTTCAGCCTCTTCCTTTATCTTTCGAAATATAGTCTGAAGAGTCTTCCAATCACCTGTTATTATCTCTAATCCTGATTTGGCGATAATGCAATGCACAACATGCATAAGATTCGGCCGCCTCAAGATCTTTCCCGATTCTGCTGCCGTTGAGCTGCTCATCAATTTCACTCCTTTTGGTTTGGTTTATTAACGTACGGCTTTTTCCTGAGTGATTATAGTATACTATAATTTAATAAAATCAACAAAAATTTTTACAATAAAAAAATCCCGTTTTTGAAAAACGGGAAAAATAGTGGACCCGACAGGATTTGAACCTGCGACCTCCTCGATGCCATCGAGGCATTCTACCACTGAACTACGGGCCCCTATAAATAAGGCCAAAAAATCAACAAACCAATAACCACAGAAACGATTGCCCAAATCAAGACAAAGCCGGCCATAATATCTTTGGCAATTTTGATGTTTTTGTGATCATCCATATGGAATTTATCAAAAACAAATTCTACCGTTGTGTTTAGAATCTCCGCCGTCATCACCGAAGTTATCACCAAAACTAAAATCGCTTTTTCGTTCAAACTTAATCCCAAATACCAAGCAAAAAGCATTACCGCCAAACCAATAAATAGAATGATCCACAAATTTTGTTCTTTTTTGAGCAATTGCCAAAGCCCAGCCCAGGCGTAAACAAAACTGCCTTTAAATCTTTTCCAACTAAATAATGAATTTTTCATAATTCTCCCTTTATAATTTTATCAATTTTAAGAATAAAAGTAAATAAAAAGCCGTGGTTCATTGTTTAATTTGTGGTTAAACACGGAACCACGGCGCATAGAGGTTACTTAACGGAGCCTGTCGGCAAGAGGAACACCCTGCAGGGCACTCATTTGGGCTCCCGAATATGGTTGCACTGAAATTATCTCGCCTGATTCGTCAATTTCAGCAAGCCCTTTCATAGATATTGGGGCTACTTCCCACTCAACCTTGTTGGGTATTCTCCATAATCCTTGTTTTTTTCTGAGTAGGGTGGTTATTGTTAATAGATATACCTCCTCTGAAGTTGGGGTTTCTGATAGCGTCAGGGTTGCCCCAGCCGAGATTTTTACTATTTTCCATTCGTCGTTCTCGCCAAGACAGATTGGTGTTATTTGGCACAATTCGTTTCTAACAGGGAGATCCCTTAAGGCTAAGCCTTGGCAGACTACATCACCAACTCCATCCAGAAAATAATCATGTTTACCCAGAACTATTTCTTGTTGCATTGCTCTGGCGATCTCAACCGTTTGCATTCCAAGGTTACGGAAGTCCACTTCCAGTGTCATTTCTTAAATCCTCCTTTTGGCGGTTTGTAGGTACAAATTCGATCCAAATGGATCGCTGTAATTATATTACATCAAAGATTATTTGTCAAGTTTTTTCACAAACTCTTCGGCTTGTTTTTTATTTTCCACCCGGCCTTCTAATTGGGCATCAACTAAAACCATCAAAACTTTACCCACGCGCGGCCCTGATTCAATCTTTAAAATTTTCATTACCTCATTACCATTCAATAAAGGCTTTGGCGGTTTGGGTTTTTTCTTTTCCCGCTCATATATTTTTTTCGCATAATCATATAAAGACAAATCAATTTCTTTTTCATCGCCCAGCCAAGAAGCTTCACCATCCGCTTTCCAAACCTGGAGCAGTTCTGGAAACCATTCATTTTGCGCCCAGCGAATTTTTTTAGCTTCTTTCATTTTCATAATATCTTTATGCTTTAAATGTTCACGGACCAAAAAAACTACTTTGTCTCTCATTTTTTTGGAAAATTTTAATCGGCGGCAGATCTCTTCTGCCATCGCAGCTGATAATTTTATGTGGCCATAAAAAGTGATTCTTTTACCATATTTAGGATGTTCACGAATTTTCCAAGTGGCTGGTTTGCCAATGTCGTGCAGCAAAACCGCCCAGACTACTGAGAGTTTAGTTTTGGGGGATAGGTTTTTGACTGCCAGCATTGAGTGAATAAAAACATCGCCCTCTGAATGAAACTGAGGCGGCTGTTCCGCGCCTTTGCAATTTTCCAGCTCAGGCAAAACATGTTTTAAAATTCCTAAGTCATCTAAATCTTTAAGGCTTTGGTTGCGAGATGGGTCAGCCAACATTTTATTTAATTCATCACGAATTCTTTCACCGGATACCGAAATCACCAAATTGGCATTTTTCTGCAAAGCCTGTTTTGTTTTGGGGTCATATTTAAAACCTAAAGTATTTTTAAATCTGACTGCGCGGAGAATCCTCAAATGATCTTCTTGGATTCTTTTGTCTGGCTCGCCAATAAAGCGGATGATTTTGTTTTTAATATCTTTTTGGCCCGAGACAAAATCTTGGACTTTTTTAGTTGTCGGATCATAGAATAGGGCATTGATAGTAAAATCGCGCCTGAGGGCATCATCCTCAGCTTTTGCCCAAAAAACTTTGTCAGGTCTTCGAGCATCTTTGTAGCCTTTTTCTGTTCTAAAAGTGGCGATTTCAAAATGATGGCCGTTTTCTATTGCCAACATTACCCCGAATTTTTTTCCCACCGGGATGGTTTTGGAGAGCAATTTTTCCACTTCATCGGGAGTGGCAGAAGTGACAATATCAAAATCTTTGGGCTCAAGGCCCATTAAAATATCGCGGACACAACCACCAACCCAAAAAGCCTGGTGTCCGGCCGCTTGCAATTTTTTGACAATCTGAAACGCCGTCTTTTTCATTGTCTATCTTCCATAGCTTTATTTTAACAAAATTCAGATAAAAAATATAGATATAAAAAAAGGAGCCGTGGTGCGTTGAGATTTCTCCGAGTGGAGAATTGGTCTCACCGTACTACGGCTCAATACGGTACTGCGATGAGGGTTAGAGTGGGTGTCCGGTTTCCAAGAAGTGGAACTGGCTCAATGTATCAGAGTCGAATTAATATAGTTCTTGGATAGCCACTCCACCCGTTTCGTGGACTTTCGCTGTTCCTCTTGGTTGGCGCCCTTCTGGATTCGATCGCGTTGTACCCCATTCAATCTTAAAAGCATGCCAATCAAGTTCCATAGGCGCTTTTCGCAGAATCATCCCAACATTTAACCCAAACTTCTCGTCTGGCGAATAGAGCAGGAATTTTACTTTCATCCGTTTCTGAAGGATATCCTGTCTGTCCCCTATTTCTTCTGTTTCCCAAGTGACAAGTCGGGTATTCAAGCTGCCTAGGGCAATATTTTTTTGCCCATTCCCCAGCTCTATTTGCTCTAATACCTTTTGAGCAATCTGTAGAGCCTTCCATCCAGATTCAGTAATTTCAGCTGAGTCTCGCGACATTTTAACGACCTCCCATCACAGGATTGCTGAATGCATCACGCATCCAGATCGCACGTTGCGATGCCCCTATTCTATCATATCAAAATTTATTTGTCAAGTGTTTTTGACACTTGTGCGTCTTTTCGGTATCTTTAAAAGAAGGAGGCAAAATGCCTAAAGAAAAAAAATTTAAAGTAGAAATTATTAAAAAGTCCAAAGAGGATTTAAAGTTAAAGCCCAATCTTGAGGATTATGAAAAAACTGTCAAAACTTGGGATTGGAAAAAAGCAGAAAAATCATTAGACTGGTTTCCAGATCGCAAAATCAACGCCGCCTACAATGCCATTGACCGCCACGACCTGACTGACCGCAAAAACAAAGTCGCCTTATATTGGATGGGACAAGATGGAACAAAAAAAGAATTTACTTTTTGGGAGATGAAAAATTTATCAAATCAAACCGCCAATGTTTTAAAAAAGCACGGCGCCGATCGTGGGGAGCGAGTTTTTCTATTTTTACCCCGAATCCCTGAATTGTATTACAGCTTTTTGGGTATTTTAAAAACCGGTGCCATTGCCGGAACAATGTTTCAGGCCTTTGGACCTGAAGGCGCCAAAGATCGTTTGGAAAATTCTCAAGCCAAGTTCCTCATCACCAATTCCGAACTCTTAAAAAGAGTTTATAAAATCAAAAAAGATCTGCCCCATTTGGAGAAAATCTTTTTAACAGATGTAAAGCCTGGTCAAAAATTGAAGCCCGGCGAAATTGATTTCCAAAAAGAAATGGCCTCAGCCTCGGTTGAATTTGAGCCAGCCAAAATGGATCCGGATGACTACGCTTTTATGTTATATACAAGCGGCACAACTGGAAAACCAAAAGGAGTAATTCATCGCCACCTGGCAATTTTGCAGGAACATTTTACGGCCAAATGGGTTTTAGATATTCATGACGAGGATATTTATTGGTGTACTGCTGATCCTGGTTGGGTGACAGGAATCGCTTATGAGATTTTGGGAGTATGGTCTATTGGCGCCTCCTCGGTGGTTTTTGAAGGCCGTTTTGACCCGGCTACTTGGTATCAGATCTTGCAGGATTACGAAGTAACAGTTTGGTATACGGCGCCGACCGCGATTAGAATGTTAGCCAAAGCTGGAGCGGATTTGGTGAAAAAATATGATTTGAAACATTTGCGCCATATGTGTTCGGTGGGCGAGCCTTTAAATCCTGAGCCGATCAAGTGGGGTGAAAAAGCTTTTGGTTTGCCATTTCATGATAATTGGTGGCAGACCGAAACTGGCGGAATTTGCATTGCTAATTATCCAACAATGGATATTAAGTTAGGTTCAATGGGCAAGCCGATTCCGGGTGTTGAAGCGGATATCGTGGATAATAAAGGAAAGTCCGTGGGTCCCAACAAAGAAGGCAATTTGGCTCTAAAGCCGGGTTGGCCGTCAATGATGGAAACAATTTGGCGAAGGCCGGCTAAATACAAAAGCTATTTTGAAAAAGGTTGGTATATTTCCGGTGACCGGGCTTTTAAAGACAAAGATGGATATTTTTGGTTTATTGGCCGGGCCGATGATGTGATAAAAACCGCCGGCGAAAGAGTCGGTCCTTTTGAAGTCGAATCTGCCTTGATTGATTCAGGCAAAGTCACCGAAGCTGGTGTAATCGGCAAACCAGATCCGGAAAGAGGGGAGATTATCAAAGCTTTTTGCGTTTTAAAACCGGGCATTAAAGCCTCTGAAAGCCTAAAAAAAGAAATCTCCGAATATGTGAAAAAGCATTTGGCTGGCCACGCCTATCCAAAAGAAATTGAATTTGTTGAGTCTTTGCCTAAAACCCGTTCTGGAAAAATCATGCGCCGCGTTTTAAAAGCCAAAGAACTTGGCTTACCAGTCGGTGACACTTCAACCCTTGAGGAGTATTAAAAAATAAGAATAAAAAACTTATCCACATTGTTTTTTGGCGCATGGTTTTTTATTATTAAATTAGGGAAAAAATGGAAATCAACAAAAATGAATTGAAGAAAATTTTAAAAGGACAGAGAGAGCAATATCAAGGATATATTAAAATGCTCTCTGAAGATTTTGATTCCAAGACTAAGGTTTTAGGAGACGGGATTTTAGGTATTCAGGGACAGTTAGATAGTATTGGGGAAATGGTAGCCAAGAATACCGAAAATATTGAAATTATAAAAATGGATATTTCTTTTATCAAGCAAGAGCTTAAACATAAAGTTGACCGCGATGAATTTGAAGCTTTAGAAAAGAGAGTAATATTATTAGAAAATAAATTAAAAAGAGCTTGATAATTTTATGAAAAAGTGATAATATAATTAGAGCTGTTCTTTGACGAAGAAAAAACACGAGAGGTTAACAAGATGAAAGCTGAGAGAAAAAAAGTGTTTACTGTGAGAAAAGAAGCGTACACATTGCTCCTTGTGGTGGGAGTTTTGGGAATGTTAGTCAGTCTATGTAAGCTGCTTATTGGTACTTTGGGGATAATCGGCAAACTTATTGGTTTAATTGTCACAATAGTTGTTTTGGGTTATGTCGCATATCGTCATAGAGACGTTCAAAGAGAGCTTAAAGAATTGGAAAGGAATTAAAGGCAATTTTAAGAATGTTGTTCGGGAGAACGAGAAAAATCAGATTGCAAGGAGGTGAAAGTATGCCTGCTAAGGAAAAAAAAGTGCGCATTGCGGCTTTCGTGGTGGGACTTCTGGGAATACTGTTCAGTCTGTATATGATGCTTGTCAGTTCTTCGAGTATGCTCTGGGGGCTTATTGGTTTGTTTCCCGGGATGCTTGTCTTTGGTTCTCTCGTGTATCGTCGTGAGATACCCAACCTGTGTCATTGCGAGATATCCAACCAAGGAACAGACTCAATACCAGACAGAGGTTAATAGCCCCAAGTTTGCCCGCAGGGGATTTGTAGTTTTGCTTCACCCTTGCGGGTTTTTTATTACAATAGATTTAATTAGAAGATTCTGATATAATTCAGATTGGTCGAGAAATTTCAGAGAGGAGACTGAAAATGATGAGAATAGCCGTTCTAATTGGGCGTGGCGGCAGACTAAAAGCTTTGTATGAGAACTGTCAAAAAATAGGGGTGGCAGAAATTGTTGCCGTTGTTTCACATAAAAAAGAATCGCCCGGTGTAGAGTGGGCGAAAAATCAGGGAATAGATAGTTTTTACTTTCGCTGGACAGATTTTAAGAAAGAAAAAGATGATCGCCGCGCTTTTGATACAGCCTTAGCTAAAAAATTAAAAAGATATAATCCTGATTTAATCGTTATGGCTGGCTGGGATTTGATTGTTCGCAATGAGTTGATTCGCGAGTTTTCCGAAAAAGTTATCAATCTTCATCCATCTTTGTGTCCGGCTTTTCCGGGCATGGAGGCGGGAAAACAAGCTTTAGATTATGGTGTCAAATATACGGGCTGCACAGTTCATTTTGTCACTGATGAAGGCGTGGATACCGGACCGATTATTTTGCAAGATATAGTGGAAATTAAGTCAGGTGAAACTATAGAATCTTTGCAAGAAAAAATTCACACTAAAGAAGATAAAATATTAGCTCAAGCTATAAAATTGATCGCTCTCAAAAAATTAGAGATCTCGGGCCGCAAAGTCGAGATTAAATGAACTCCGCTCGCTCCACGGCAAAAAGATGTGCGCTTTATTCCTCCCCCGACGTATCGTCGGGGTCGTCATGCACTTGCAACCCACTTTTTGCCGCTGCGCTTACTTTGTTTTTAATATAAGAAAAAAGCCGCAGCTCAGAAAGATTATCCCGATAAAGTCGGGGTCTCGCTAAACTACGGCTCAAACGATGGCAGGCATCAGTCAATCTTTCCCAAGGGTAGCTACGACTCCATGCAAAAACGATACCAAGAAAAGGACTGGACCTCCAAGTAAGGTACTTGCTAACCACAATAAACCCCAAGTCTGCCAAAAACTTATCTTGGGAAGATCGAAAATGACAGGCATTAGCCAATTCCAAAGTATGTAACTCGGAATTGCTCCAATTACAGCAATAAAAGCGAAAATGAAAATCCCCGCTAACGCCATACCTGACGTTTTCCATATTGCCTTATTTAACATCCTTATCATCCCTTTCTGATTTGAGAGTGCTCGCCCACACTCTCATATTGTAGATGTGCAGAGTTTTTCATTTTTACAGAGAGTGGAACAACCAGATCTTGGATGCAATGATTATTATTCCTGCTGCAAAGCTAAGTATTCCCACAAAGAGAAGAAACCTTCTTGTTTCTTCAGACTTTATTCTTACACCCAGGCCTATTGCCGTTCTTGTTATGGCCCCAACAACAAACGTAGCAAGTGTACCCATTCTAGTTTACCTCCTACTGAGCATCTAGTTGTGAACGTCCGTTCAAGCCAAAATCAGCTTGATATTGGCATTATAGCAAATCAAAATTTATTTGTCAAGTTTTTTTATCTAGCGACTGGTTTTGGAGCACTTAATACAGATACCAAACTCTTGCCGGACATTTGGTCAGGTTTTGGCAAGCCGAGCAATTCTAAAATTGTCGGCGCCACATCAGCCAAAGTATGTTCCGAACGCATCATTTCCGAAATCAAACTGCCCCGATCCACGGTTTGAAAAACATTATGAGCCGGCTCTGATTTATTATCTAAATTAATCATCATAAAAGGGACTGGGTTTAAAGTCGGGCCAAAGCTTTCGCCAACATTTTCCACATTTCCATGATCTGAACAAATTATCACACAGCCGGCTTTTTTTAAAGTTTGGCCAACAATTTCCGCCAATGCCTCATCAATATAGCTGATCGCTTTTTGGCAAGCCAAAATATCTTCAGTGGCAGCGACAATATCGGCGTTGGCTAAATTTATTAAAATAAAATCATCATTTCCGCCAGCGATTTTGGCCGTTACTTTTTCAATTAAATCATAAAGTTTTAGTTCTGGATGTTCTTTGGGATCAACGGTTTTTTCTGACTGGATAATCAGCCTTTCTTCTCCTGGGAATTTTTTGTCAGAAAGGCCATTGAAATAAAAATCGATTTGCTTTTCTCGTAAACTTTCCGCGACTTTTAATTGTTTGAGACCGGCGGTGGCCAATACCTCGGAAAGCGAATTTTCAATTGTAATATCTGGGAAAATTGTTTCAATTTTTGGATTTTTATAATCAGTTAAAGAATAAATTTGTTTGCAGCGGGGCGTCAATTTTTCAATAAAAGATTTTAAATTATTGCCCTTAAAATTAAAAAGTACTATCAAATCCTGGGGTTTGATTCTGGTTTGGCTTGGATTTTGAGAGCTACCAGTAATTTGAATTGGCGGGCAGGCAGAATCTGAAATCCTTTGTTGGTAGATAGCTTTCATCGCTCCTATACTGGAATAAGCAGTTTGAGCTTTGGCAGAAAATAAAACATTGACAGCTTTGTTTAATTTAGAGGGGGTAGCTTCGCCATCAAAAATCCAAGAGCGACCAACCAAATCTACTATTTGCCCATAGTTTAACTGGGCGATTCTTTGTTCTAATTTATCAACTGTACCAATTCCGGCAGTAGGTTTTGTATCTTTGCCATCTAAAATCCCGTGGATAAAAACATTTTTTACGCCCTTATTTTTGAAAAAGACGAGCATGGCCTGGAGATAATCCATATCCATTAAAAGGCCGGCATCAGAGATTAGGCCGATTAAATGAACATTAGAGTTTGATTGAAAACTGGCGGTGGCAATTTTATTTAATTTAGGATTTTCAAAAAATTCCCCAGATCTGATTTGATTAGAAATTCTGGTCGGCACAGGATATACAATTCTGCCAGCACCTAAAATAGTGTGTCCAATGGCAGGATCTGGAATAATGCCAGATGTTGGGGCGATTTTGGAAAAAGCTTGCAAGACAAGGTGGGGAAAATTTCGCCAATAATAATCAAAGTGTCTGGGGCGAGCCGATGAGATCGCATTACCGCTCCAGCCAGGCATAATTCCCCAACCATCTAAAATCAGCAAAACGACTGGTTTATAAAGTGGGTTTTTCCTCGGCACTTTCCTCCTTTTGAGATTGATCTTTATGGTTTTGAATTTCAAATAAAGTCGACTCATCCATTTCCGCCGGCTTTTCAATCCCCATAATATCTAAAATCGTTGGCGCCACATTAGCCAATTTTCCCGGATGAAGATTTCTAAAACTTCTTTCCCCGTCGATAATAATAAAGGGTACTTCGCTAGTTGAATGTTCAGTGTCTCTTTCGCCAGTCACCGGATCGATCATTTTTTCCACATTGCCATGATCTGCGGTTATTATCATCAAGCCTTTTTGTTTTTTGATTTCTTCTGCAATTTGACCAATATATCTGTCAACCGTTTCTACAGCCCTGATCGCAGCTTTCATATTTCCGGTATGGCCGACCATATCTGGATTGGCAAAATTGACAACAATAAAATCATATTTGGTTAAATTAGCAATTAATTTTTTATAAACT